>ERZ1046740.2284-NODE-2284-length-12507-cov-4.201012_pt1 | contig 12507 bp, 12 predicted proteins | sample MGYA00383093_ERZ1046740 | MGnify/ENA primary metagenome ERZ1046740 (study PRJEB29581, sample SAMEA5548363) | metagenome | biome: marine; feature: coastal; material: water | depth 25 m | study: Short-term variability in the microbial, nano- and picoplankton...
TGGGATCTTTTTGACTTACCCATTCGTTTTGGCCGCCTCAGGTGATGCGCCTTACAGCAACATGGCAGAATTGTCCGCACACGCGCAGGACAACGACGTTGTATTGGGTCACTTTGGCGCCAGCCTGACGCCAACAGTTGCATCATTTGCCGCTGCCCAGAAAATGGGCTTTGAATTTGCCGATGATTCAGCTTTCGATATGCTGGATTGTAACACATTGTCCGCTGGCGATGCTGATGTCATCAACACAACATTGGCGTTGATTGAGCCATGCTTGGGTGACCTCAACATTCTTGCCAACATCGGCAACGATCCGATCCCGAAACTGGATGGCGTCGCAACGCTGTCTTCTCAGTCCGGTATCGACGATTTAGAACTGTGGAACGGTTTGTTCGTCACCAAGGGCACACCACAAGAGGTAGTCGACACGCTTGCGGCAATTGCCAAAGAGACGATGGCCTCTGATGCTGCACAAACGCTGATGACTGAAACTGGCGCTGGTGTTTATTGGCAGGATGCTGAAACAGCGGCCGGTCGCGTGCTTAACGACCGCGAAGTCGTTGGCGGCATGATGGAAGCCATCGGTCAATAAACCAAATTGGGTGCCTGCCGATAGGTAGGGCACCCATCTCGAAAAAACAGAGATCCCATGAAACGCATCAAACTTGATAAATTGCAGAACTATCAGGACAAATCGATCGAGTTCTATCTGGGGTGTGAAGAAACTAAACGTATGCGCGACAAAGGCCTTATGACATGACAAACATCAATCGCACACGTGCAATGTTTACCGATTTTCTGAACCTGCCACGCGGAAAATATGTGCCGCCTGAAATGGCTGCAGGTGGGACGATCGGCTTTGCGCGTGGTGCGTTTGCGGTGTCCTATGATCGCGATTTGGTGACCGTACCGGGTGTTGATTATTTTAATGGTGTGCCGGACATGGAATTGGTGTTGGATGCTGAACGGCGCAAGGGCTGGCAAGCGGGCACCGAAGTCGCACTTGGTGATCTGCACGCACATTATGCACCCTTTGGCCTGTGCGCACGCGGCGCGCTGAAACGCGCGGTGGCTGATTGGGGTGCGCTGGGTTATGAACCTATGATCGGGCTTGAGACCGAAGCCTTCATTTTTCAACGCGATGCCGACGGTATTTGGCGACCCTATGATACCCCCGGTGCCTTTGTTTATAATACCGGCCCCGAAGGCGACCCGAAAGGCGTGATGGATGATATCTGGGAGGCTGCCTATGCTGCCGATATCCCGATAGAAAGCATGAACGGTGAATTTGATAATGGCCAGTTTGAGCTGACCATGAAGTTCGACCATGCCGTCAAAGCCTGCGATGATGCCTTTTTAATGCGCACGATGGCGCGCGAGGTTGCGTTGAAAAAGGGGCTGTTGCTGACGTTCATGCCCAAGCCTGTGCCAGATCGTGGCGGCTCTGGTCTCCATGTGAATTTCAGCTTCAACGATCAAGACGGCAACAATGCCATCGCCCCAAATGGTGGGCTGTCTGATTTGGCCAAACATTGCGTTGCCGGATTGGTGGAACATCATCCGGCGCTGGCAGGGATGCTGGCAACAACGGTCAACAGCTATGACCGTCTGAACCCGGGTGGCTTGGCAGGCTATTGGGCGAATTGGGCTGAGGATCACCGTTTGGTCACGACACGCACGTCGTCAAAATCGCCAAAATCAGCACGTCTTGAGCACCGTATGGCGGATTGCGCAACCAATCCTTATCAGGCTGTGACTGCAGTGTTACAGGCAGCCCGGTTGGGCTACGTGAACAAATTGCCTTTACAACCGGCAGAGGATTTGGATGGCTGGGATAATGTGCGCGAAAAGCGCCACGTACCGTCAGGTTTAGACAAATCTTTGGATGCGTTGGATCAGGACATCGAACTGCGCAAAGCGATAGGAGAGCTGTATTGCGACGCGCTGTTGTATCTTAAACGCGACGAATTCAAACGGTTGCTTGGCAAAAGCGTCGATGATGTACGGGACTTTTATTTACCTTTTGTCTAATCGTACTGACGATCGTAAATCAGTTCAAAGATTAAGGCATAAAGCACACGTGCGGCGCACCGTATCACTCTCAAACGCAGTTCATTCACCCTGTATCTCGTGATATTTTCTGCAGTTATTGTTGCGTTGCTGGTAATTCAATAAGCCTTTACAGATGGGAAGCATGAATTTTTGCGGAATACTGCTATCAAAATGAAATGAACCATTTGGATGCAGAGCTTGATTAAACTTAAGTTATCTGAAGTCGGGTTCAAATATTTCCACATATTAATTCTTTTTGTGTTCACTTCGTTTAGTCCAGCAACCTTACTTGCAAAGGGTGAAACCCCTGCCATTTGCAAGGCCGAGGTACACATTCTGATGCTTGAAGATTATTAGTCCATATCATCCGAACTCACAAAAGATACGGTTTTAGCGCTACACCAAGGTGCTTTAGAGATCGCGCGCATTTGTTCTTTAAAACGTTTTGAAGCTTCAAAGTCATCAGAATTGATCTCATGGAAAGAAAAACTGGAAGCCACTTTGTTAGTAGTTGATGTTGTAGTGAAGAAAGGCGAATTTGATGAAATATTAGGTTTTTATTCCTTTGCTAGCAGCCTGCTTTCTGAAAATGAACGAGACGATGAAATTGATATAGCTATGTTCGCTAGCTCTCTGGCAAATTTCTTATATATCACTGAAAGTCAAAATGTGTATTTTGCACACTTCGGTCTCTTGGAGTTAGGAAAATGTAACCTTCTCGCAAAGTCTGGCCATTCGACATATTCTAAAAGGGGTTCTGAAACATTTGAGTGGGTGTTTAGCCCAAAACCTATGTGGCCCCAATTACACGAATGTCCAAGCGCCATCTGCCTCAAACTATATGATGACGGGCAGTTACCCTACCGCGCGCGTAATTAGCACACCAAACCAAGCAGATAGGCCAGTCACCGCACCGCCCCACAACGTGTCGACGAACACTTGCTGAGAAGACCAATCGCGCAGGGTTGCGTAATTGGTAAATTCATAAGTGCCATAGGCGAGTATGCCTAGAAGCGCTCCGCCGATGAGGGCAGAAATTGGATCGCCTGACCGCAAAGCTGGCAGAGAGACAAACCACAAAACCCCCGCTATATATCCAAGATAGAAGATGGTCGCAGGGGGCATGCGTAAAGGATCAGCAAGCAGATGCGATACATGACGATCGAAAACGGGTTTGACTAAAAGCCGCAAGCCAATGAGATCAATGATCAAAAAAATGAATGCTGTAGAAGCATAAAGGGTAAATAGTTTCATCGGGACAATCTCCGTGTGAGTGGTAACGATAACCAGTAGGGCAGTATACGTATCGTTTTGAGAACAAGCGTAAGACGACGTGGGAAATGCAACTCAAAACGAGAAGATTTTAGGCCACGAATGATCTCACGCGCTGCAACATCGGGGGTGATTATCGCAGGCATATTGAAATCGTTGCGCTGGGTAAGTCGGGTGTCTACAAAGCCAGGACTGATTAGGCGCACATCAAATCTGTCGTGCCACTCTGCCCGCAACGATTGTGCGAGATTCATGACACCAGCCTTAGTCGCAGAGTAAATCTGGCCCTGTGGAAGACCAAAGTACCCAGCAATGGACCCACATAAGGCAAGTTGCCCGCCTTTGCGCAAAACGCGTAATGACAGTTGGGCCACATTGAAGCTGCCGGTTAAATTCGTTGTCACGATTTGTGCGGCTTTATCTGGGTCGAGATCTTCAACCTTACCGGGATCATAGGTGGCTGCTAGGTGCACGATACGATCAACGGACCCAAGGTTCTTGATCGTCTGGGTGGCCGCTGCCAAACTTTCGCGATTGGTCACATCAAGCGGCACAACGACAGTATCTTCACCAAGAGTTTTTGCCAGTATGGCCAATCGTTCTGTAGAACGTGCGGACAAAATCAATCGCACGCCCTCTTTGGACCATGTTTTGGCAAGGGCTGCGCCGATACCTTCACTAGCACCGATAATCCAAATCAACTCGCGCTCTTTAGGCATGTTTCAACTCCATTTGCACAACATCGGTTTGGTTGATTGAAAATGTGGCAGCACACACACCCAGATAGAAATGCCAATTGCGTAGAAATGCATCATCATATCCTAGCTTTTTGATACGCGTTTCTTGCTCAGTCATACGAGTGTCCCACATCGAGCATGTTCGGGCATAATCCGTGCCAAAAGCATGGGAATTGGTCACTTGCAATCCTGCTCGTTTGGCTTGTTTTGCGATCACTTCTTTTGACAATAACATGCCGCCGGGAAAGGTGTATTGGCGTATGTAATCAGAGCTATTGCGATACCGTGCAAATTCCGCGTCTGGTACGGTTATTGCTTGCAATACTGCGTTACCTGTTTGAGATAAGCGGGCTTTTATCGTTGCAAAATAATTGGGCCAATAGCGTTCACCGACTGCTTCGATCATCTCAATAGAAACGATGCTGTCAAAAGTGCCGGACGTTTTGCGGTAGTCTTGAAGTAAGATATCTGCACGCCCGTCAAGGCGGGCATCCGCGTAGCCCTTCTGACTTGGTGATATCGTTATTCCGGTAACGTGACGGCCGGTGTCTGCAGCCTGTTCTGCAAAACCACCCCAGCCACATCCAATTTCCAATACGTTCCGAGCATTGCCTATACGATCCAAAATACGTCTGTATTTACGCGTTTGCGCGCGACCCAGATCATTATCGCCTTCGGCAAATATGCCAGAGGAATAAGTCATGCTTTCATCAAGCCAAAGCTGATAAAATTCATTCCCGACATCGTAATGAGATTTGATATTCCGTGCAGAGCCGCGTTGAGAATTGGCGCGCACCAAACGATTTACGACCCGAAACTTCAATGTATTCCAGAAACTTGATTGGAGATAATCACTCAGTTCGTTCTGATTTTTCAGCACCAAGTAGGACAAATCTTCAATGGACGATGTGGTCCACAATCCTTCCACATAGGTCTCGCCCAAACCGATATTGGAGCGCGAAGCGACGGCTGTAACAACTGACCAATCGAAGATTTGCATATCCGCAGCAGGGGAGCCTTGACCAAAATCATAGATCTCACCTTCTGGCGTTTGTAAGCGCAGGCTGCCAGAACTGATCTGAGCACAGCTTTCAAGAAAGTCGCGTTTTAGGCGTTTCGTTATAAAAAGCATTAAGAGACCTCAGATTTTGGGGAGGGGGGTGTTGTACGATATTTTGCGCCCTTAAACTTCAAACGCAAAGCTTGCCAATGGATCAAGATCATCGTGCGCAATGCCCCAAGCGGTCGCCGTAAACCCGCTTTGAGCAGACCAAAACTTGAAAGCGGCTCGCGTGCACCTTGAAGTGTTGCAATGACGCCGTCGTTCTCATTGCGATAGATTATGCGAATGTCGATATGCTTAGGCCTGATATCAAAAATAAATTCGTAGTCTCCTTCAACATTTTGAAAGGGTGAGACATGCAAAAGTTTGGGCCTGCTCATGCGGCTATCTTTGGTGATCGGCGTAAAGTCATGTTGATGACAAAGATAAGAATGTCGTTGTGCAAAAGGCGTCGACACTTCTGAAATCACGGCCACCAACGCGTCTCCAATGAATGCGAGCCAAAAGCTCACGGGATTGAAACTATACATCAAGAAGCGGGGTTGAGTGAGGAGAAGAATTTTTAATTCAGGCGAAATGAGGCCATGTTCACTAAAAACCTTACGGGCCCATTTGGCCCCAGAACCTTCTTTTAGTGGTCCGCCATGATCGACGTCATGAATAGAGTTCAAATTGAAACTGTTACGAGAAAACAGAATTGGTGTCTTCGTTGTGTTTTCAGCATCAATGAGCACGTAATCAACACCATAACGAAACGCATTTGAAATTGCGCCGCGCCGCTTGTGGGATGTTACCGCGTGAATTTGTTCAGCGGGAAGGTTCATGCTGTTTGCTTTTCTAAAAGCCGCGCTATCCGTGCCGCACTTGCAAATCCATCTTCGTGAAAGCCGTGACGCGTATAGGCGCCTGCAAACCAAGTATTGTTTTGCCCATTGAGGTCACGCAGTTGTTTTTGTGCCGCAAGGGCAGGGGCATCAAACACGGGGTGACGGAATGTTTTTTGGTCATAAATTAAATGGTCTGGTACGGGATCAACCGGATTCAAAGATACAAAAAGAGGATCGCTCTCGGGAATGTTTTGCAGGCGGTTCAACCAATATGTAACGCCAATGGCGGGTTGCGGGCGCGCCGTGTCAATTTTGTACACCCAGCTTGACCATGTTGCTCGACGGCGTGGCATTTGCTGTTCGTCACAGTGCAAAACCATTTCATTGTCTTGAAATCGAATAGCCGATAACGCGCTTTGTTCTTGCGGAGAAGGGTCTTGCAACATGCTCAAAGCTTGATCGGAGTGGCAAGCGAAAATCACTTGATCAAATGGTTCATGAGCACCCGCATCGCTGTGGATTGTGCATCCCCCATCAGCGCGAATGACCTTGTTCACAGGTGTCGCTTTGCGGATTGCAACGCCGCGACTACGCAAGTGGTGCTCTAAACGTTGCACATACTGGGTGCTACCGCCGTCGACAGTCCACCATTGATGCTGGCCATGTCTGCTGAGAAGTGCGTGATTGCGAAAGAACTGTATCAAGGCCTGAGCGGGAAAGCGGCGTATTTCGGTGGCCGGCGTCGACCAAATAGCGCCGCACAATGGCATAAGGTAATAGTTTTGAAACCAAGCCCCAAGACCAAGTTCATCGACCAAATCCCCAATCGTCATGGTCTCATTTGTGTCCATACCGCCAGCGTATTTATTAAACTTGAGGATGTCACGTACCATCCTTAAGAAGCCGGGTTTCAATAGATTGCTAGGTTGCGCAAGAAGGGCGCGGGCGTTCGTAATACTGTATTCAATTTGACCGTTATTTATCGACGCACCGAACGACATGTTACTTTTGGCAACAGGCACATCAAGTTCTTGAAACATACGGGTCAAATGCGGGTAATTAGCATAATTGAAAACGATAAAGCCTGTATCAACAGGCTGATCGCCATTTTTCCCTGCAAGCACGGTCCGAGCGTGCCCACCCAATTCAGGAGCAGCTTCAAACAGTGTCACAGCGTGATCAGGCGCTAGCAAGTACGCGGCAGATAAACCTGAAATACCACCGCCGATGACGGCGATGCGCTGTGGACGAAAAAGGGTAGCATCAAGGGACATGCGGATTCCTATTAACTTTGACTGATCAGACAGATCAAGCTGTCTAATTTAGTTCTACTACGGAAGGCAGCTCTTGTTGGATCAAATAATTTCGAAAAAAATGATCCAAAAATTAAGTCACTTCGTAGGTTAGATATGTTGACACTGAACCGAAAAATTGATCACACTGAACGACCGCCTGCAAGACGCATGCGAAAGGATCAGAAACGCGTGACCCTAATTTCTGCACAGCTATCTCCTTTAACGACGCAAATGCTGGCGGTTAGAGATGCGCGAGATCGTGCGGCTTTCGCCGCTTTATTCGATCACTTTGCGCCGCGCCTCAAGGGTTTTATTATGCGTTCTGGCACAGGATCTGGTCAGGCCGAAGAGATTGTTCAAGATGTGATGCTGACTGTCTGGCGCAAAGCTGATCAGTTTGATCCGCAAAAAGCTCAAGTCGCTGCGTGGGTGTATCAGATTGCGAAAAACCGTCAGATTGATGTCTTGCGCAAAGAAAACCGCCCTTTGCCGGAAGAGCTTAAATCTGATGCACAGGACAGTGCACGCACTGACACTGATGCGGGGCAAATTCTGGCCGTTGAACAAGAGGCGCTTCAGCTTAAAGAAGCGATTTCCAAACTTAAACCTGATCAACGTGAGATGATTGAAAAAGCCTATTTGGGCGAGCTCACGCACCAAGAAATCAAGGCCCAAACTGGTTTACCGCTTGGGACAATTAAATCTCGCATTCGCCTCGGACTTGAACGCTTACGCCATGATTTAAAGGATGTACGTTAATATGACCGATATGACCCACCACACACCCGACGCGTTGTTGGCGGCTTATGCTGCTGGTACGTTACCTCAACCTTTTGCGTTGGTTGTTGCTGCGCATATTTCACTATGTCTTAAGTGCCGCGCTGGCTTTGAAGCGCATCAAGCAATTGGCGGGATTGTTCTTGAGGGCTTTGATGCGGTCGAAATTTCATCGGATTTGAAAACCAACGTGTTAAGTTTGCTTGATGCCCCAGACCAAGAACCTGATGTTTATGCACGCACGGGCGTCTATCCTGGCCCCGTCATGCAGGCCCTCAAAGGCAAACCGCCACGCTGGCGGCGGCTAGGCGGCGGTGTGAAACAGAATATTTTGTCCGCTGACGAAAGTGGCTCGGTGCGTTTGCTTTATATCCCGCCTGGGCAAGCGGTTCCAGATCATACGCATGGCGGATTGGAGCTAACTTTGGTTCTTCAAGGCAGCTTTAGCGACGAAACAGGACGCTTTGACGTTGGCGACTTAGAGGTTGCCGATGAGGACCTCGATCACACGCCGATTGCTGACTATGGTGCACCTTGTATCTGCCTCGCCGCGACAGACGCGCCACTCAAGTTCAATTCGGTGTTGCCGCGCGTTTTGCAACCGCTCTTTCGGATATGAGACAAAGCTAGCGTTATAGAAACGACTTGATTGTTTTTATCTCAATCCTTTGGGTGTTTCATTTTAGACTTTGATGAGAAATTACGGCCTTCAGATCTTCTTCTGTCAAGGCAAATTAGCTGCGTGATTATTCTGAAGCCGTTCCAAGTCGCTGGGTTTTGTCGCCAAGCGATGCATATCTGCGGCTTTTGGATGCGTTGAAATTTGACCAAGAGCGGTCGTTGGACGCATATGAACTAGATTGTGAAAACTCTTTTCACGCGCAAATTTGCAAAAAATTGATCCACCCGAGAACACTGTACGTAATACGCTTGAATGGAAAAGCGGCGACAGCTTTTTGCCTACTATCTACATCGTGGAGAAACGAACATGAATAAAACAGCACTTGCCCTAAGTGGATTGGCCATTTTGTATTTTTCGACACCTTTGGTTGCGGACGTCCATGTCAAATTTATTGAAGGCGCCCCGAAAGACAGGTTTGAAATTTTGAATGTTGGCACCTGCGACCTAGAGGCAGCTGATCTTACGATCGATTTTGCCGCATCAAATGCTGGTTTGATTTTCGACGTCACGAATTCTGGTGCAGGCGTGGAAGTGTTCCAGCCTTTTGAAGTGACAGCTGGCGCACAGTATCTCAGATCGTTGCCGACGATTTCAGATGGAGATCAACGCGCAACTTTGTCCATGATTGGCCTTGAGCGAAATGAAACGATAGCTTTTACTATCGATGTAGACGATACGAATGGGTCGCGTGAAATCACGGTCACTGATGGCGAAATTCGTGGTGCCAAAGTGTCGCTTGTGTCAAACAATGTAGAGTATTCTGCAATCATAGGATCAAATTCAAAAGCCATCATAAACACCGCATTTTGTGACGCTTAGATCGTATTCTGACAATGAAACGAGCGCTTGTAATAGGTGAATCCGGCGGCATTGGACGCGCAATCTCAAAATCGCTACGCGCGCGTGGCGACGACGTTGTTGGTTTGTCACGCAGCCGTGACCTCTTGGATGTGACCAACGAAATTTCTGTTGAGAGGACCCTCGGAAAACTAGAGGGAACTTTTGATCTAATTCTCGTAGCGACTGGTGCTTTGGTGATAAACGATCAAAAGCCAGAAAAATCCATAAAGTCTTTGAACGCAGCCGCCTTGATGGATCAGTTTCAAGTTAACGCTGTCGGCCCCGCATTGGTTCTGAAACACAGTATTCGCTTGATGCCACGTGACCGGTCCTGTGTTTTTGCGGCACTTTCAGCACGCGTTGGTTCGATCAGCGACAACCAGATTGGTGGCTGGCACTCTTACAGAAGCGCGAAAGCCGCTCTAAATCAGTTGATCCGTGGCGCTTCTATTGAGCTCGGGCGCACACATCCTTTAGTCTGTTGTGTTTGTTTGCATCCTGGGACCGTCGAAACAACGTTCTCAGCAGACTATGGCAAATCCCAAAAACGTACGCCCGCCCCAGCTGCGGCAGCTAACCTTGTCGCAGTGATGGATCAACTTTCCCGAAAAGATACAGGGGGGTTTTTCGATTATGCTGGCAAATCTATACCTTGGTGAGGTCCTTCTCAACAGCGTTGCAGTGATCAGAAACGCCCGTTCTACTTTTAGGTTTTTCGCGAGGGAATGGTTATGAAATTACGTCTTATACTCGGTGATCAACTTAGCCATAATATTTCCAGCCTTTCCGATGTGGACACGCAAAACGACATCATTTTGATGTGCGAAGTTCGCAGCGAGGCAACCTATGTTAAACATCATAAAAAGAAGATCGCGTTCATCTTTTCTGCGATGCGCCATTTCGCGGCAGAACTGGCTGACCAGGGTTTGAATCTTCGTTACGTTCGTTATGACGACCCCGACAATGCAGGGTCCTTGAGTGGTGAGGTCGCGCGTGCTGTTGGTAAACATGAGATTGACGAGATAATTGCAACAACACCTAGCGAATATCGCCTTTCGGACGATATGAGCAGGTGGGCCCAAGCCTTGAATGTGCATGTTTCCATTAGGAGTGATGACCGTTTTCTAAGCTCGGCTTCAGATTTTGCAGCCTGGGCAGATGGTCGCAAACAATTGCGGATGGAATTTTTTTACCGTGAAATGCGCCGCAGGTATTCAATCTTGATGGACCAAGATGGCCCAATAGGTGGCCAATGGAATTATGATGCAGAAAATCGCAAGCCCCCCTCTAACGGGTTAGATATACCGACGACGTATAGGGCGCACCCTGACGCGATCACCCAAGAGGTGATGGATTTGGTCGGGACACATTTCGCAGATCACTTCGGCGACCTAACGCCGTTTCATTTCGCCGTCACACGAGATCAGGCGATTGTGGCCTTTGAGGAATTTATCGCTCGCCGTCTAAAGATGTTTGGCGATTACCAAGACGCGATGATTCAGGGCGAACCTTGGATGTTCCACAGCCACATCGGCCTTTACCTCAATTGTGGTCTTCTGGAGCCGCTTGAATGCATTCAACGTGCTGAAGCGGCCTATCACAACGGCACTGCGCCCCTGAACGCGGTCGAAGGTTTTATCCGTCAAATTCTAGGCTGGCGCGAATATGTCCGAGGAATTTATTGGCTTAAAATGCCTGATTACAAAACGGTTAACTTTTTTGATGCCCAACGTTCCCTTCCAGAATTTTACTGGACCGCCGACACACAGATGAACTGTATGCGCCAATGTATCACTGAAACCAAACAGAATGCATATGCGCATCATATTCAGCGATTGATGGTACTTGGGAACTTTGCTTTGATTGCCGGGCTTGATCCGGACGAGGTCAATAATTGGTACATGTTGGTTTATGCAGATGCATATGAATGGGTTGAATTGCCCAATGTGACAGGCATGATCTTATTTGCAGACGGTGGGTTGCTTGGATCAAAACCATATGCAGCCAGCGGTGCCTATATCAACAAAATGTCCAACTATTGTGGATCGTGTAAATACAAACCAACGGTTAAAAACGGACCAAAAGCGTGCCCGTTTAATTATCTTTATTGGGATTTTATTGCGCGAAATGAGGGCAAATTGCGAGGGAACCCGCGAATGGGGTTCATGTACAAAAGCTTGGATCGTATGAGTGATGAAAAACGCCACGCGATCCAAGCTGACACCCGTAGATTTTTTAGCGCGATAGAAACCAATGAAAAAGTCTAACCTGCCAAGTAAAACCTGTGCCAAATGTGGCCTGCCGTTCACGTGGCGCAAAAAATGGGCCAAAGTTTGGGTTGATGTTAAATACTGCTCAGAACGTTGTCGACGTACTCGGCATTCCGGGTCTCGGCCTTAAGACATCTCGCCGCGATCATCTCCGTGACTTTCGCAAGACTGCGTACGCAAAAAAACAACAGCCCAGTTTATGGAGAGCTCATAGAATGGTTCACGTTAGGGGGCGCGGCTTCATCCGCAGAAATAGGGCAAGAAAAAACACTGACACCAGATCATGAAGACATGTGCACTTTTAGAAAACTATTATCTGCCAAGTGACTTGGAAAAACAGATCGGAGCCTTTGTCGAATGCCAAAAAAACGAGTGATACCACGAGAGCCTCAATGACATAGCACCCGCAGATATCTAATTTGGGCGAGATAAATCGATCATTAAAGAAAGGCAAAGATCAAATACAACACCATCAATTAGCGTCGCTTGCGACATTTTAAGAAAGCGGCATAGTCAAACCAACAAGTCGGAAAAGGGCATCCACTAAATTAACAGGTCACCTGTTCCAATCTATCTGACGACGGACAAACCTAGATTGCGATTTTTCGTACCGTTTGGTGACCGTGCTTAGTATTGTTGCCTCATCGAGGCGATTTTCGATTACATCCGCGACCTGTGTTTTTGTATTCTCA
>ERZ1046740.2293-NODE-2293-length-12454-cov-51.173159_pt1 | contig 12454 bp, 9 predicted proteins | sample MGYA00383093_ERZ1046740 | MGnify/ENA primary metagenome ERZ1046740 (study PRJEB29581, sample SAMEA5548363) | metagenome | biome: marine; feature: coastal; material: water | depth 25 m | study: Short-term variability in the microbial, nano- and picoplankton...
GAATTGTTCCTGATTTTATTGTACAGGGAGGCAATTCTGATCATCCAATAACTCGTAAATTAAGAATCAGATATAATTATAGAATTCCAGCAGAAATAAAATCACATAGAAAACATAAGTATGGTGCACTTGCCGCTGCGAGACAGTGGGAAAACAATCCAAATAAAACATCATCTCCTTTTGAGTTCTATATGATTCAAGACAAAAGAGGAAGTCATCATTTAGATGGAGAACACACCATCTTTGGCGAAATTATTGAAGGCTTTGATACTATGGAAAAAATAGCGAAGCTAGAAACAGATAAAAAAGAATGGCCCTTAAAAGAGGTATTTATAAAAGCGCTCGTTTTAAAATAGAATACTGTAAAAAAAATGTCTAGCAGTTACAAATTAAAAGGTTTTATATATTTTTTGAATCTAACCTCACAGACTTCAGCTGATTTTTACCTTCAATAGAAATAGTCCAAACTAGAAAAACTTCACTATCCATTATTTCTAATTGAGGAACTCCGGTATTTCTTCCGCCATCTATCTCAGAGACAGTAAATGCCTCAGAGATCTTCCCGTCTAAAGAAACTTTCTTAACTTTCAGGTAAGTTCCAATATCATCTACTTCCATATAACTAACCAGCACTTCTTTAGAGTTTAAAAAAGCAACATCTACTCTACCTATTGCATCTAAATCGTTTAGTTGTATTGGAGAATTAAATGTATCTCCATTAGATGTTGAAAAGGATATATTTACCAGAGGTGTATCGTTTGCAGCTGTAAACCAAGCAACTGCTAAATTAGTTGAGTTTGCAACTACCTTTGGACCATTCACAGGACATCCATTTATTTTCCATCCATCTTGGTGAACAGGTGTAGGCGCCTGCCATTTTCCATCAACATATTTTGTACTGTAAATATCTCTGAGTTCTTCCTTACTTCTATCTCTGTAAACAACTATAGGTCCATCATTTGTCATGGCAATAGATGTTTGGCAACAATCACAAGTTGCAGCATCTAATTCAGTTTCATTTATAATCTCACCTGTATTGGTGATTTCAGCAAATCTTATGGTCATTGCTTTGTGATGGGTTTCTTTGGTTTTAGAAACTGTATTTCTTCCATCTAACCAGGTAATAAAAAAACCTGAACTATTGTTGGGAATCATACTTACAAAACCGTGTTCAGCTTTAACACCATCAGTGTTTAATAGAAAATTTTCTTTTATTTTTTCTCCAGAAAGTGTTTCTAAATTTAAAACTACATCATAGGTATATGTGCCAGATGCTGATTTTTTTAAATAGCTAGTCAATATTAAATCTCCATTGATAGCATTTGCAGGGAAATCTGCCCAATTCACAAACCAATCAGAACCAGAAGTTATGCGAACAGGTAACTTCCAATTTTCATTTGTAAACTGACTGTAGTACAAAACTGCTTCTTGGTCTTCTTCGGATGAAATCCAGGAGAGTGTTAAATTTCCGTCTTTAAACACCAAATTAGGAGCTACATTGTTTTCCCCAAAAGAAAATTGAATGTTTTCAATAATAACCTCTTGTTTTGAGCAAGAAATTAAAACCATCATGAAAATAAGTACTATAAAATTCTTCATATTATAATGCTTTTAATTTTTTTATCATTTGCTTAGAATCCCATTCAATTGCACCTACCATAGTCTTAACTTTTTTTCCATCTTCATTAAAGATAACAGTTGTAGGAAGAGTAAAAATACGCATAGAAGCCAATGATGTTGTTGATTTTAAGTAGGTGAAATTATAATTTTTCCGATCCTTAAATCTAGAAATTCTTTTAATCGCTTCATCTGATACTAATAAAAATACATAATTTTCTGCTTTTAAAACTTCTTGAGCTTTTAATAAAGACGGCATTTCTTGAATGCATGGTCCGCACCAAGTTGCCCAATAATTAATTAAAACTTTCTTCCCTTTAAAGGCAGATAGATCAACTTTATTATCATATAAATCTACATAACTTGCTTTTATCTGATTAGATTCTAAATCTGTTAATTTGATGTTTTGAGAAATACTAGAATTACATCCAAAAAACAAAATCGAACAACAAATAATTACTAGACTTCTCATTTTTAATTAATTTTTTTCAAGGTATAAAAATATCATCTTAAAAATTATGTTATAAGTAAGTATTTATGATCTACAATTCTAAAATTTTAGAATAAAACGTACCTTTGCACATCAATTTTTGTAAATGAGCTTTTTAAAAGAAATAGAACGCAGAAGAACTTTTGGTATTATATCTCACCCAGATGCGGGGAAAACTACTTTAACCGAAAAGTTACTTCTATTTGGTGGTGCTATTCAAGAAGCTGGAGCTGTAAAAAATAATAAAATTAAGAAAGGAGCTACTTCAGATTTTATGGAAATTGAACGTCAACGTGGAATTTCTGTTGCTACTTCAGTATTAGCTTTTATATACAAAGACAAGAAGATAAATATTTTAGACACTCCTGGTCACAAAGACTTTGCTGAAGATACTTTTAGAACTTTAACAGCTGTTGATAGTGTTATTGTAGTTATAGATGTTGCAAAAGGAGTTGAGGAGCAAACAGAAAAATTAGTTGAAGTTTGTAGAATGAGGAACATTCCAATGCTAGTTTTTATCAATAAATTAGATAGAGAAGGAAAAGATGCTTTTGATTTATTAGATGAAGTAGAACAAAAATTAGGTTTACGAGTAACGCCTATGAGTTTTCCTATTGGAATGGGATACGATTTTAAAGGAATTTACAATATTTACGACAAAAGATTAAATATTTTTTCAGGGGATAATAAACAAAATATCTCTGCTGGAATTGAGTTTAATGATTTAAAAAACCCTGAACTAGATAAAGTTGTGGGTGATGTGGCAGCTGAAACACTTCGTGATGAATTGGAACTAATTTATGAGGTTTATCCAAAATTTGATAATGTTGAATATCTTGAAGGTAAATTACAACCAGTATTTTTTGGTTCTGCTTTAAATAATTTTGGAGTAAAAGAATTGTTAGATGCTTTTATTGAAATTGCACCAAAACCACAACCTAAGAAAGCTGAAGAAAGATTAGTTGATTCTAAAGAAGAAAAGCTAACAGGATTTGTTTTTAAAATTCATGCAAATATGGATCCAAAGCATAGAGATCGTTTAGCGTTTATAAAGATAGTTTCTGGTACCTTTAAAAGAAACGCACCCTATTTACATGTTAGAAATGGTAAAAAAGTAAAATTTTCAAGTCCAAATACTTTTTTCGCTGAAAAAAAAGAAATTGTTGATGAATCATTTCCAGGAGATATTGTTGGATTACATGATACTGGAAATTTTAAAATTGGTGATACCCTAACCGAAGGAGAACAATTAAACTTTAAAGGAATTCCAAGTTTTTCACCAGAACATTTTAGATATGTAAATAATGCAGACCCAATGAAGTCTAAGCAGCTCTTTAAAGGGTTAGACCAATTGATGGATGAAGGTGTGGCTCAATTATTTACTCTAGATATGAATGGTAGAAAAATTATTGGAACTGTGGGAGCACTTCAATATGAGGTGATACAGTATCGTTTAGAGCACGAGTACGGTGCAAAATGCTCCTACGAAAACATCAATGTTCATAAAGCTTGTTGGGTAGAAGCTGAAGACCCAAAAAATGAGGAGTTTAAAGAATTTAAAAGAGTTAAGCAACGTTATTTAGCAAAAGATAAACAAGGACAATTGGTCTTTTTAGCTGATTCAGCATTTACTATTCAAATGACGCAAAGTAAGTATCCAACTGTTAAACTACATTTTACGAGTGAGTTTCAATAAAATCTAATGATAAAAAATAACTTAAAACAAATTATATTAAATAAATAAAAAAATGAATAACGGAATCTACGCAAAATTCAAAACTCCAAAAGGGGAAATTTTAGTTAATTTAGAATATAAGAAAACTCCTGGAACTGTAGGAAACTTTGTTGCCTTGGCTGAAGGGAATCTTGAAAATAGTGCCAAAGAGCAGGGCAATCCTTACTACGATGGTTTAAAATTTCATAGGGTAATTCCAGATTTCATGATTCAAGGAGGTTGCCCATCTGGAACAGGTACAGGTGGCCCAGGATATCAATTTGATGATGAAATTCATCCAGACCTAAAACATGATGGTCCAGGAAAATTATCTATGGCTAATTCTGGTCCAGCTACCAATGGATCTCAATTTTTTATTACGCACATTGAAACTCCTTGGTTAGACGGAAAACATACTGTTTTCGGAAATGTTGTAGAAGGTCAGAATATTGTAGATGCCGTAGCACAAGGTGATGAAATGTCTATACAAATTGTTCGTGTAGGAAATGAAGCAGAGGCATTTAATGCTGTGGAAGCATTTAGAACTTTTGAAGGAGCTAGAGCTAAACGAGAAGAGGAAGAAAAGAAGAAACAACAAGAAATTCTTGATGCTGTAGCCAAAGGATATGATGAAACCAATAGTGGTTTACGATATAAAATTTTACAGAAAGGAGAAGGAAAAAAAGCTACCAAAGGTGCAAATGTTTCAGTTCACTACAAAGGACAGTTACTAGACGGAACTGTCTTTGACTCATCTTATAAACGCAAACAACCCATAGACTTTTCTGTTGGAGTTGGTCAAGTAATCGCTGGATGGGATGAAGGAATTCTATTATTAAGTGTAGGTGACAAAGCCCGTTTTGTTATACCATCCAACTTAGCATACGGAGAAAGTGGTGCTGGAGGCGTTATTCCACCAAATGCTACTTTAATTTTTGATGTTGAATTAATGGATGTCAAATAAATTATAAAAACCCTCAACAAAAAAAGTTCTTGAAAATTCAAGAACTTTTTTTTTAAGATTATGTAAAGGAAAATATTTTTTTGTTAAAATTGTAACAAAAAGTTGGAATAAACTATCTTATAGATAAAACATGAAATTATTGTGTAAGTTTAATAAAAAACCAAAACCTATTCTAATGAAATATTTTTTCTACCTAATCGGAATATTTTTACTAACCTCCTGTAATAATTCTAAAAACTCACAGGAATTTATAAATAGTACCAAAGGAAAGTATCTTTTTAATTCAAATGAAACATTAGAAGTTTATTTTATTGATGATATTTTAAAAATAGCTTGGAGAGGTAAAAATATGACACCTGTAAAAGCAAACGATAGTTCATTTTATGTGAAAGAAATGAATGAAAAATTAATTTTCATTTCGTTACCTAAAATACATATAGAACTAGCAGAAAAAAGAGAACACAAGGGAGAAAAATTCTACTTTAAAAAACTAACTCAAGGAGAAAAAACGGCATTTGAATATTTTAAAAATAAAGAGTTTGAAAACTCTTTAAATGCATATATTTCAATACAAGAAAAGGATTCATTAGATCCAGTGATTAGTCAAAGCAGACTAAATAGAATGGGATATGAATATCTTAGGACGAATAAATTTTTGGAAGCCAGAGAATTATTTAAAATAAACATAGCTTTATACCCTAATAAATCTGGTGTATACGATAGTATGGGTGATGCTTTTAAAAAAGAAAAAGATACTTTAAAAGCTATTGAATATTATCAAAAATCTTTGGCTATTAATCCGGAAAATAGGAATTCACTAAGGAATTTAAAAAAACTTAAAAAAAATACTAAAAAGTAAAAGTCCTACACTAGCTTATTGTCATATAAGAAGATAAAATATTTACTATCTTTATTGAAACAATATCCAATATGAAAACTGCTCAAGAATGGTTTAAAGAATATGCTGTAAGTCATCAAAATTCAACTAATCAGATAATTCATTACGTATGTGTACCACTAATTTTTTTTAGTGTCATTGGCTTATTAATGAGTATTCCATCTTCAATCATAGAGAATACATTAGAGCTGTATAATCCTCTATTAGAAAATTGGGCCGTTTTTACTTCAATATTTATTCTAATATTTTATTTACGCCTAGGGTTTTGGTATTTTGTTCAAATGCTATTCTTTATTTCTTTGGCAATTATTGGTAACTTTTGGTTGGGCGCCATTTTTAACTTGTTGTACGCATCTTTAATTATATTTATTACAGCTTGGATCGGGCAATTTTACGGCCATCATATAGAAGGAAAAAAACCATCTTTCGCAAAAGATCTTCAATTTCTTTTAATAGGTCCTCTCTGGGTTGTTCAAAAAATATCATCAAATAAATAAGAAGTGAAAGAAGAAACATCATTTGAAGACTTTATTAAAGTTGATATCAGAATAGGAACTATTACAGAGGTAAAAGAATTTCCAAAAGCAAAAAAACCAGCTTATCAAATATTGATTGATTTTGGCACTATTGGGATAAAAAAATCTAGTGCTCAAATTACAGAATTGTACACAAAAGAAAAATTATTAGGCAAACAAGTAATCGCAATTATAAATTTTAACCCTAGACAGATTGCCAACTTTATGAGCGAATGTTTAATTCTAGGGGTTTACAATAAAGATGGACATGTAGTTCTTTTACAAACATCACAACCAATTAAAAATGGAGAACAGATTCGTTAAGATTAGCTATTTAATTTTTCGGATTATTTAATATTACAAGTGCTCCGATTACTCCTGGGATCCAACCACATAGCGTTAGTAAAAATATAATAATAAAAGATCCACATCCTTTATCAATGATGGATAAAGGTGGAAAAAGTATTGCTAATAATACACGGAAAAAACTCATAAAACCCTAAAATATATTTCTAATTAGACGTGTAATTTTATATTTTGTTACAAGCATTTTTTGATTAACAAAAAAGTCATGAAATCTTTTGCTAAAAAATCATGACTTTCAAATTATTTACATTTTATCACCAAAGAAAATTGCGTTCATTAATAACTTATTAGTACCATACCAAAAAGCTCTAAAATTTGTGTTATCAGTAAATACAACAACCCTTCCCCTACCCATTCTTTGGACTTTAAAAGGAACTGTATTTTTTATAGCTTTAGCATTTTCCTTTGAAATATAACCACTTAATAAAGGATTATTTGTGTACTGAATAGGATTGTTATAACTCTTTTTATCTGCTTTCATGAAGAGAGTTGTATTTCTAAATAAAGCAATTTTATCATTCTTATAACCAAAATTAATGGGATGAGAACGATCTACATTTGCCTCAAAAATAGCACCTCCAATTACTTGGGCTCCATTTTTCAAAGATTTTGCTTCAAAAGAAACATCTTTAACAGTATCTATGTTTGCGGTTACAAATTCAAAGTTTATAAATTTATTAGATTTTAGCCATTTAGCTGCACCTCGATAACCTATTAAAGTACCTCCATCACGAACCCACTTTTGAAGTTTTTCAATTGATTTCTTATCTAAACCTCTACTGTTAGGAGCTATTATAACCGTGTATTTACTTATGTCTATTCGATTAAAATAAATCATGTCTAATTTCGTAACATGCATATCATACCGTTGATCGAATAAATGCCAAATTTCTCCAGGGTCACTCACATTTACTCCATTACCAACTAACATGGCTACTTTTGGTAATGAAATATTCTTAAAATTACTACTCCCTAAATCTATCCCGTTATTTAAGCCTGTTGATACGCCATTAATTTCTACATGACTTTCATTAGCAACTGTTTTTAAGAAATCGTATAATTCTTGACTACCTAACTTTTGGTTTTGAACAGGTATTTGAATGGTACCATAATCGTATGAATTACCTCCATTGTTAAAGTTTTTCATAGATACTTTTGCTCGTATCCCTTTTTGCAATATTGCATTCAACGCTTTGGGTGTATAATATTCATTCCAGGGCATCAGATAACCAACATTACTCTTTTTACTAACACTACCCTCATTTATTTTTAATGTTTTAATTTCTGGTCCAGCATTATTTAAAGAAATATTTTCAGCATAATCTACACCAAATGAGTGATTAAATGTCCAAGCAGAAACATCATAAAATAAACTATCTTTAAAGCTAGTTCTTGCATCAAACATTGCCTTTACCAATTTTTGGTTTTTTTGATTCATTGGGACAACGTAACTATATCCTTTTCTAAAATTTTTGTCATCTGCGATAAAATCTGACTTCACTTCATGAATAGTAACTTGATGTCTTTTTAAAACCTCCGCTAAATGATAACTTTTGGCAGCATCTTTATGATCTCCAAAAACAATAGCTTTAGCTCTAGATGATTCATTCCTTGCTTTCTTATAAAAGTCTTGTTGATATTTTAATATTTTTACACGCATATTTTTTGCAGCTTCAAGTGTAGACATCGCTGCAGTATATTGATTTCTAATTGTAAATGGAAACGTTAAAACTCCATTAGATGTTTCTTGTGCATGACCTCTAGAACTTGCTTGTTCAAACAAAATACCAATACTTCCATTGATATCTGGAAATGTAGATCCTTTTCCATAGTAGAAATCATCAAAACTTTCCTCTGAATAATACTGTGAACCTATCTTATCTAATGCTTTTGCGTGATAAGTAGCGATCTCTCTTGTTAAATCTTGATTTAGTTGTGGTGTTAGGGGATGTGTTCTACTTGGAATACCTGGCTGAAAAAAGAAAGTTGAATTAGATCCCATTTCATGATGATCTGTTAATATATTGGGTAACCATTTGTGAAATGATGCAATTCTAGCCCTAGATTCTGGCAACTGTACTGGTAGCCAATCCCTATTCATATCAAACCAGTAGTGATTAGTTCTACCTCTTGGCCAAACTTCAAAATACTCTCTATCATTTGAATCTGGATTAATATTTTTACTCTTGTTTGTATTGGCCCAATAAGCAAAGCGTTGCAATCCGTCTGGATTATAGGATGGATCAAATAAAATTACCGTATTATTTAACAAATCTTCAGTAGCTAAACTTGATGAAGCTGCTAGATAATATGCCACAGCTAAAGCAGCATTAGAGCCACTTGGTTCATTTCCGTGGATAGAAAAACCCTGATAGACTATAATTGGGTCACTGGTTACATCTAATGATGAGTCATTGGTTCCATCTATGTGCCTTTGTCTTATATCATTTATACGTAAGTGATTACTTGGAGAGGTTATTGTTAACAATAATAAGGGTCTTCCTTCAAAAGTTTTTCCTCTATCTTCAAGAGTAATACGATCAGATGATTTAGCTAATACCTTCATATACTCAACTAGTTTATCATGAGTAATATGCCACTCTCCTATCTGATGACCTATAATCTCCTTAGGAGTAGGGATCTTATCATTATAATTTTGATTAGAGGGGATGTAATAATTTAGATCTAATTCTTGAGAGGTTATTGAAAAAGAAATTAATAAAAATAAATAGGTGAGAATTATATTTTTCATTAGTATTTAGATTTAATTTTAACAAAGATATTAAAATCAAATCTTACTTTTTTTGTTACAAAACTCTTATTTTTGATGTATAATAATCTACCGTGCTCACAAAAAAAGATACTGAGTTATATTGAAAAGTTTATTATCAACTGATAGAGAATATTTTATATAGCTATCCATTTTTTTTGCGCCATTTGTTTCATAATGTGAATTAGCTATGAAACATATGCTAGAGTTGAAGAAAGTCTTTTTTAAGGTGGACCAAATGATGAATCTGCCTCTACTATTTTTAGAGGCATAGAAATTGATTAGCGTGGAATGTTAGATGGAAATAAAATGATATTCGTGGACGGTTTCCAGAAGACCAAAATGTTCAAATGTAGCATATGATAGAAAAAATTAAATTAGAAGAAATTGGAAATAAGTTGTCTGGATCACTTGTATATGATGATTTACACAAGGCTCTTTATGCTACAGACGCATCTGTATACCGAAAAATACCACTAGCTGTTGCGTATCCAAAAGATGAAAAAGATCTTCAGATTTTAATTGAATTTGCCACATCTAATCACTTGACATTAATACCAAGAACAGCAGGGACATCATTAGCTGGTCAGTGTGTTGGTGATGGAATTATAGTTGATGTTTCTAAATATTTTACAAATATTTTAGCTTTTGATGAACTCAATAAAACAATTACTGTTGAACCAGGAGTAGTACGAGACGAACTCAATTTATTTTTAAAACCTTTTGGACTCTTTTTTGGCCCAAATACTTCTACATCCAATAGATGTATGATTGGAGGAATGGTTGGTAATAATTCTTCTGGAAGCACCTCTATTAGATATGGAGTAACTAGAGATAAAGTTTTACAGATAGATGGTGTTTTAAGTGATGGATCTATAGTTAGCTTTAAAGAGTTAACTTCTAAAGAATTTAAATTAAAAACCCAAATCAAATCTTTAGAGGGTAGCATTTATGCTTCTATTTACAATGAACTTTCACAAGAACTTGTCCAACAAGAAATTAAAAACCAATTTCCAAAACCTAGTATTCATAGAAGAAATACAGGTTATGCTGTAGATGAATTACTTGACTCCGATTTGTTTGGTGGTAAAGATGCTTCCATAAACATAGCAAAACTTTTATCTGGTAGTGAAGGTACATTAGTTTTTTCTACAGCTATCACATTACAATTAGATACTGTACAACCTAAAGAAAGTGTAATTATTGCCTCTCATTTTGAAAGTATCAAAGAAAGCCTTAAAGCAACAGTTTTAGCTATGAATCATGAGTTATATGCTTGTGAATTAATGGATAAAGTAATCTTAGATTGCACCAAAAATAATCGTGAACAAGCTAAGAATCGATTTTTTATTAAAGGAGATCCTGAAGCAATTTTAATGTTTGAGGTTTCTGGTGATACCAAAGAGGAAGCCCAAAAAAAAGCTGATGAATTAATTTCTAATCTAAACGAAAACAATTTTGGGTATCACCACCCCAAAGTAGTCGGTGAGAATATTAAGCGTATGTTTAATCTTAGAAAAGCTGGGCTGGGTTTATTAGGAAATATTATTGGTGATAAAAAAGCGGTAGCTTGTATAGAGGATACAGCTGTTGATTTAAACGATCTTCCAAATTATATTGATGAATTCACTAAAATTATGGATAAGTATCAGCAAAAGGCTGTTTATTACGCACATGCTGGAGCTGGTGAATTACACCTTCGACCTATATTAAACTTAAAAAAATCTGAGGATGTTTCTTTATTTAGAAAAATTACTACTGAAACTGCTCTACTAGTAAAAAAATATCAAGGATCTTTTAGTGGTGAACACGGGGATGGAATTGTACGTGCTGAATTTATTCCATTGATGATAGGAGAAACTAACTATCAATTACTTAGACGTATCAAAAAATCTTTTGACCCAAACAATGTTTTTAACAAAGGAAAAATTACAGATGCTTTTCCAATGGATAAAAGCCTTCGATATAGCATCGACAGAAAAGAACCTGAAGTAAAAACTATTCAAGACTTCTCTGACAATCAAGGAATTTTAAAATTAGCTGAAAAATGTAATGGTTCTGGAGACTGTAGAAAACCTGCCTCTGCTGGTGGTGCTATGTGTCCAAGTTACCGCGCAACCAAAGACGAAAAAGACACTACGCGTGCAAGAGCAAATACATTGCGTGAATTTTTAACCAATTCAAAGAAGTCTAACAAATTTAATCATCAAGAACTCAAGGAAGTTTTTGATCTCTGTTTAAGTTGCAAGGCTTGTGCCTCAGAATGCCCAAGTAATGTTGATGTAGCTGCACTTAAAAGTGAGTTTTTATATCAATATCAAGAAGAAAATGGTTATTCTTTCAGAAATTCAATGTTCGCAAATAATGTCAAATACAATAAAATCGGTAGTTTATTTCCAAGTTTGACCAATTTGGTGTTAAATACATTTTTAACAAAATCTATTATGGGTATTTCATTAAAACGAAGTGTACCCAAATTAACATCCAAAACCTTAAAATCCTGGTATAATAAACAAACTCATTCTAGCAGTAAAAAAATTATATATGTTTTCTGTGATGAATTTACTAATTTTTATGATACTGAAATTGGAAAAGATACCGTTATTGTTTTAAAAAGACTAGGCTATAATCCTACCTTTATAAAGCATCCAGAAAGTGGACGAAGTTTTATTTCTAAGGGGTTTTTAAAAGAAGCAAAAGTTGTAGCAAATAAAAATGTATCAATTTTTAAAGATTTAATTACTAATAAAACACCTCTTATAGGTATTGAGCCCTCAGCAATATTAACTTTTAGAGATGAATATATTCGATTGGCTGATGATGTCAATTCAGCAAAAATAATTGCTAAAAACACATTCACCATAGAAGAATTCTTACAAAATGAATTCGAAAAAGGAAATATTAGAACCAATCAATTTACGACCGAAAAAAAGTCTATCAAAATTCATGGCCATTGTCATCAAAAAGCATTATCAAGTACACAGGCTACTTTTTCTATTTTAAATATTCCAGAAAATTATTCGCCAACTATAATGAATACTGGATGCTGTGGCATGGCCGGATCCTTTGGTTATGAAAAAGAACATTATAAAATAAGTATGCAAGTAGGCGAAGATACTC
>ERZ1046740.2294-NODE-2294-length-12453-cov-6.013631_pt1 | contig 12453 bp, 14 predicted proteins | sample MGYA00383093_ERZ1046740 | MGnify/ENA primary metagenome ERZ1046740 (study PRJEB29581, sample SAMEA5548363) | metagenome | biome: marine; feature: coastal; material: water | depth 25 m | study: Short-term variability in the microbial, nano- and picoplankton...
CTTTACGGGTCATCGTAATGATTTCAATCAAGCGCAAGATATTTTGCAAGCCGTTTGTGATGACTTAGATGCTATAGGCATACAAAGTGATAACAAAGTGGTAAAAGTATCGTTAGTAGGTATTGGTATGCGTTCACATGCGGGTATTGCCTCTCAAATGTTTGAGGTGTTACACAACGAAGGAATTAACATTCAAATGATCTCTACTAGTGAAATTAAAATATCAGTAGTGATTGATGAAAAATATTTAGAATTAGCTGTGCGTTCATTGCATGGTGCTTTTGATTTAGACAAGGAATAAAAATGCCAGGATTTGACGATAGAGATGGATTGATTTGGTTTGATGGTGAATGGGTTGATTGGCGTGATGCCAAGATCCATGTATTAACACACACTTTGCATTACGGCATGGGCGTGTTTGAAGGTGTTCGTGCCTATGAAACTGAAAACGGCCCAGCAATTTTTAGAATTGAAGAGCATACAGATCGTTTATTCAATTCTGCCAAAATTATGAATATGGATATTGGTTTTCCTAAAGATGAGATTAATCAAGCGCAAAAAGACGCTGTTGCAAAAAACAATCTAGACAGTGCCTATATTCGTCCTATGTGCTTTTATGGCTCAGAAGGCATGGGTTTACGTGCTGACGGATTAAAAGTACATACTATTATTGCCGCCTGGGAGTGGGGCGCATACTTAGGCGAAGATAATATGAAAAATGGCATTCGTATTAAGACTTCAAGTTATACACGCCACCATGTTAATATTTCTATGACCAAGGCCAAGGCTAATGGTAACTATATTAATTCAATGTTGGCGCTTCAAGAGGCGTTGGTTGATGGCTATGATGAAGCTTTATTGCTAGATATCGATGGTTTTGTGGCAGAAGGCAGTGGTGAGAATTTCTTTATTGTACGCGATGGTGTTATTTACACGCCAGACCTTACATCAGCACTAGCTGGTATTACTCGCGATACAATCTTTCAATTGGCAACAGACTTAGGCTACAAAGTTGTAGAAAAGCGCATTACGCGTGATGAGGTTTACTGTGCGGATGAAGCATTCTTTACTGGAACAGCTGCAGAAGTTACGCCAATTCGAGAGCTTGATAATAGAACAATTGGTAATGGTGCTCGTGGCCCGGTAACTGAAATTTTGCAAAAGCTTTATTTTGACTGTGTTTATGGTCGTAACAAACAGTACCAATCTTGGACTGCTAAAGGTTTGTGTAAATGAATACGCCAGTAGACGGCTTTCAGAAAAACCATGTTAGCTACTCTACCGTAGAGGAAAAAAACTTACCTTTCCATTGCCCACCAAAAGATGCGCAAAAATGGAGTATGCACCCTAAAGTTTTTATCCAATTTGATAAAAATGGCAAAGGTGTCTGCCCTTATTGTGGCGCAAGCTACCAGCTAGCTTAGATCTCCATGGGAAATAAGGCAGCTAATGTTGTTCTGGTTGGGCCAATGGGCTCAGGTAAGACATCGGTTGGTCGTCGTCTTGCTTGCGTTCTTAAGCGCGACTTCTTTGACTCTGATTTTGAAATTGTTGCACGTACAGGTGTTGCTATTGATCATATCTTTGATGTTGAAGGTGAAGAGGGTTTTCGCAAGCGTGAGAGTAAGATGCTGGCTGAGTTATGTGAGATAAAAAATATTGTTATTGCAACTGGTGGCGGTATCGTAATTAAGCCGGAAAATAGAGAGTTGTTAAAGCGCGATAGCTTTGTAGTGTATTTATCTTCCGGTATTGATCAATTGGTTATGCGTACGGCGCGTTCAAAATCTCGACCTTTATTGGAGCAGTCAAACAATAGAGAAAAAACCATTCGTGAGTTAGTTGAAAAGCGTGAGCCTTTGTATCAAGAGGTTGCCGATATTGTAGTTGATACAACAGGTAAAAAACTTTACGCCATTATTAATGAAATTAAAAAGGCTATCCCTAAATGAACATAGCATTAGCACTTAGTATTGCTTTATTGGTTAGTGCAAATGCTGTTGCAATAACGCAGTCTGAATTTGTTGAACGTCTAAAAAATAGTCATCCATTTTTTACTCAGCAGGGGTTTGATCAGCAAGCTTATCAGCTTGATTATGTTGCTAGTACGGCAAATCAAGATTGGATGCTAACAGGATCAGTTGATTCAGCTAACACGTTAAACAATCAAACTTCTAGCGCTACAATTGGTGCAACGCACTCATTGGTAGCAACGGGAGCGGATGTTACCATTGGTAATGTTTGGAGTGACGGTACAGCAACTGATAAGGTATCCGTTAGCTACATTCACCCTTTACTGAAAAATTCTCAAGGGGTGAATGACCAATTAACCAGTGACTTATCAAAGATTAAGGCTGATATTAATAGTCTTAAGCTTATCCAAAATTCTGAGAAATTTATTTTGTCTCAATTGTTTAAGTTGGTTGATTTAAGCTATGCTCAGCAACAGCTTACTTTAACCACTCGCAGATTAGAATTATCTCAAGAAGAGCTGACATTGGTTAAAGATAAATTTTCTCAATCAGTGGTTGATCAGGTTGATGTTTTTTTACAAGAAGATGCTTACCAACGTGCTTTACAAAAACAACTTCAGGCTGAGCAAGAGCTTGATCTTTTAAAACAAGAGTTAGCTGTTATTTTAAATATGCCTTTTGAGGCAATCTCTAGTGATTACAACCTTTATGAGTTGTATCAAGCTAACTTGAGTGATTTACAAGTGCAGTTACGTGACAATACAACTGAGATGAATATAGCTAAGCTGGAGCAAACTCTTTTGCAAAGACAAATGCTAAGTGATGAAAACAATACTCAAGTACAACTTGATTTTAAGGTTGGTGCTAGTAATGAAAATAATAATGATTGGAATGTTGGACTTGGGTTAAGCTATCCATTGGGGGACACCAAAGCGAAATCAGCGCTTGAAAAAACACAAGTTAGCCTCTTTAAAGCTAAAGAAAATGCTGCTGAACAACTAATTAACTTAACAGTTAAAGCTAGCGTGCTTAATAAAAAACTATCTCATTTAACTAAATTATTAAACACCTACCAAGCTCGTATAAAAATAGCTAAATCTCGATCTCTGGCGGAAAAAAAGCGCTATGAATTAGGCAATTCCCAAATGAGTTTTGTTATTTCTGCACAAAACAATGTGCATGAAATTAATTTAAGTTATGCGCAAGCAGCTGTTAATTATCAAAAATCCGTGCTTGAATTTAAGGCAACTATTGATCAATTATTGTAATGACAATTAACTATACGCTCAACCCTAAAAACGTACATGCACACTTATTTAGGGTTGAGTTAAAAGTTCAAGATCCAAACCCATTAGGACAGGTTTTTTCATTGCCTAACTGGATTCCAGGCAGCTATTTAATTCGAGATTTTGCTAAAAATATTGTTAGTATTCAAGCGAAAAGTTGCGGCCAATCAGTCGATATTAAAAAGCTCGATAAAAACCACTGGATTGCTCAGCCATGTGAAGATGAACTTACGTTAAGTTATGATGTTTATGCATTTGACCTGTCAGTGCGTAGTGCTTATTTAACTAATGAACGTGCCTTTTTTAATGGAACTAGCGTTTTTTTACTACCCTTAGGATTTGAGAAAGATCCGTGCGAATTAGTTATTACGCCAGCAGATTCGGAACAAACTTTAGGTGATTGGTCTTGTGTTACGGGACTTAAACAAGCCTCTGATTTGCACTTTAAAGCGGCCAATTACCAAGATTTAATTGATCACCCGGTTGAAATGGCTGACTTCACCTTGTTTAATTTTCAAGTTAACAAGATTAAGCATCAAATGGCTATTACCGGCCTACATACTGCAGATATTGCTCGTTTAAAGCAAGATTTGAAAGCTATTTGTAGTCATCATATTTCATTTTTTGGCGATGATATTCCTTTTGATGAGTATTTATTTTTAACTCTGGTTAAGACTAATGGTTACGGCGGCTTGGAGCATAAAAATTCAAGCAGTTTAATTTGCTCTAGAAAAGAATTGCCAGTCATTGGCATGGGTGAAATTAATAAAGACTATACAAAGTTTTTGGCACTTTGCTCACATGAGTATTTTCATTCATGGTGGGTTAAAACCATTAAGCCAGCAAGCTTTCATCAGCTGGATTTGAGTCGTGAAAACTATACAGAACAGCTATGGATTTTTGAAGGCTTTACCTCATATTACGATGAACTGTCTTTACTCAGAGCTAAATTGCTAACTCCAGAGCAATATCTCGATTTATTTGCGCAAACAATTACGCGAGTGCAAAAGTCAAAAGGTCGTTTAATTCAGTCTTTAGCTGAATCAAGTTATGAGGCTTGGACGAAATTTTATCAGCAGGATGAAAATGCACCAAACGCCATTATTAGTTACTATAGCAAAGGTGCTTTACTAGCTTTTGTACTGGATATTGAAATCAGAAAACGGACCAAAAATCTAAAATGCCTGGACGATGTGTTGCGCTACGCCTGGAAAAACTATCAAGATACTGGCCTGGAGGATAACACTATTCAATTGATTGTTAACAATCTGGTTAATGCCGACTTATCAGAGTTTTTTAACGATTATTTGTATGGAGTAAAAGAGCTTCCATTGCAATCAAGCTTTGCCTACATTGGTATTGAGTGCGAGTTTATAGCTTGTGCTGAACATTTGACAGATTTTGTTTTATGTATTAAACCTCAAGGTGAGTATTGTCAGATTGTTCAGGTATTTGCAGATACCAGCGCACAAAATGCCGGCTTATATGTAGGCGACAAAATTGTAAGTATTAACTATCAACAACTTAAAGACAAAGCCTTGATTGCTGAAATTAACAAACACATGCATGGTGAGGTAATTAAGATTGGCGTATTGCGCGATGAGTTACTATTAGAAATTCCAGTGCTAATTAAAAAAATTGAGCCGACTTTTTGCAAGCTAAACTTAATCCCCGGGCTTGATGATAAAAAAACAAAGCAGCAACGACAATGGCTATACCAAGAGTAGTTTTACCAAAACTTCTGATTAAGCCAGTAGGGCGAGCCATTAGTGATTTTGGTATGATTAAAGAAGGTGACAAGATTCTTCTGGCAGTTTCTGGCGGTAAGGACTCTTTAAGCTTATTTCATTTGCTTAGGCATTTTCAACGTCATGCGCCGATTAATTTTAATTTAGGTGTGGTAACTATTGATCCTCAAGTTGAAGGGTTTGAGCCTCAAGCGCTCGATGATTTTTTTAAAAAATTTGACACACCTTATTTCTTTGAAGAATTTCCTATTTTAGAGCAAGCCAAAGAAAGCATGAAAGGGGATTCCTACTGCTCTTTTTGTGCACGTATTAAACGTGGTTTAATGTATCAAGTGGCCAGACGAGAAGGTTACAATGTATTGGCTCTAGGGCAGCATCTAGATGATTTGAGCGAAAGCTTAATGATGAGTATGTGTCACAATGGTAAGATTCAGACTATGAAAGCGCATTATATTAACGATGCTAAAGATTTGCGCATTATTAGGCCAATGGCTTACGTGCGCGAGCGACAATTAGCTGACTTTGCAAAAACAGCCAATCTACCAGTTATTGCTGATTCATGCCCAGCATGTTTTAGCATGCCGACTGAGCGTGATCATTTTAAACAATGGTTGTTGACAGAGGAAAAGCGCACACCTAATTTGTATAAAAATTTACTCAGTGCTATGAAGCCAATGTTGGATGAAGTTAATGATTAAATTTATTTTAACCTTTTTCTCAATTATGCCGCTTAAGCTTAATCATTTTATAGGCTCGATGATTGGTCGTTATTTATATTTAACTAATAGCGATTCTAAGCATGTAGTGAGTAAAAATATTGAAACCTGTTTTCCAGAGTTAGATAATCTTGAGCAGCAGAAACTAATCAAAAAATCATTAATTGAAACCGGCAAAGGCTTGAGTGAATCAGGCTTTATTTGGTTAAGATGTTTTGATGATAATGTTAAATATGTAACAAAAACAATTGGATTGGAGTATCTTGAAAGCTCCCATCCTATTATTTTATTGGTGCCACATTTTGGCTGCTGGGAAATTACCGGCAGAGTTTTATCTATTAATACACCAGTGACATTTTTGTACAAACCTTTAAGAGATGAAAAACAAGAGGCGCTATTAATTAAAAATCGTCAAAAAAGAAACTTGTCAATGGCAACGGCTGATAAAAAAGGCGTTATTAAATTGCAGCGTGCAATCAGTAAAAGAGAATTAATTGGTATTTTGCCTGATCAAGACCCGGGCGAAGAGGGTGGCGTTTTAGCGCCGTTTTTTGGCACCAACGCAAGAAGCATGACACTGCTTGTTAAGCTGGCTCGTAAAAACAATGCTAAAGTATTGTTAACTTGGGCAAAAAGATTGCCAAAAGGTCAAGGTTTTGAGCTTAATCTTAAGCCAGTTAACATCTTATCTGAAAATGGCGATATTAAAGATGATGTGATATTAATGAATCAGGCTATTGAGGTATTAATCAGAACTCAGCCAGAACAATATTTATGGAATTATAAGCGCTTTAAAACTTCTATTAATTATTCTACTTAAAGTGCATTCATTGCACTGGCTGCTTATCCAAGTTTATTAGTCAATTATGATATAATTTTGCCATGAAATTTATAGAAGACATACAGAGCGTTTTTGATCGCGACCCTGCAGCAAGAAATACCTTTGAGATAATCACATGTTATTCGGGTGTGCAGGCAATGCTGTTTTATCGTCTAACTCATCGATTATGGCTTTTAAAACTAAAATGGTTGGCGCGCTTTATTGCTATGTTATCGCGCTGGTTTACTGGAATTGAAATTCATCCGGGTGCAGTCATTGGACGTCGTTTTTTTATTGACCATGGCATGGGTGTTGTGATTGGTGAAACGGCTGAGATTGGCGACGATGTGACTCTATATCATGGTGTGACACTTGGAGGAACGACTTGGAAAAAAGGCAAGCGTCATCCGACTTTGGGTAACAACGTAGTGATTGGCGCGGGTGCTAAAATTTTAGGGCCAATAATCTTGGGTGATAATGTCAGGGTTGGCTCAAATTCTGTTGTAGTTAAATCTGTTGAGGCTGAAAAAACTGTTGTTGGTGTGCCTGGGCGTGTATTAAAAGAGAAGATGGTTAAATCAGATCGTTTTGATTCTTATGCGGTTGGTAATGATGCCGATGATCCAACGATTAAGGCGATTAACTCCATATTGTCACACTTACATGATGTTGATTCACAGTTACACAAGGTCTCTAAAGAATTGAATTTAAAAGAGAGAAAAGACAGCTCAGTAAATGACTTGGAGATTGAAAGTAAATAACCATAACTAATTAAGGTTTTTTACTTGACTAAAAAACTAGGTTAAGCGTATAATAAGCATTTGCTAATTTTAGAAAGGATTAATATGCAATTAACTACAAAAGGGCGTTATGCCATAACAGCGATGCTGGATCTAGCATCCAACGATACTGGTAAACCAATTACTTTAGACATTATCTCTCAAAGACAAAATATATCCCTTTCATATTTGGAGCAGTTGTTTGCAAAGTTGCGACGTGCAGAGTTGGTTAAAAGTGTACGTGGACCTGGTGGCGGCTATCTGTTAAATATCAAGGCAAAAGATATTAATTTGACTCAAATTATTGAAGCAGTGGATGAGAATATCGACCTTCGCAGGTGTAGTGGTACAACAGGTTGTCACAATGGAAAGCAGTGTATTTCTCACAGGTTATGGTGTGAAGTTAGTGGTCAAATTAGAGAATTTTTAAGTTCCAAAACATTGCAAATGGTTATTGATGATCAACAATCAAACATAGGAAGTTTATAAATATGACTACTCCAATTTATATGGATTATTCGGCTACTACGCCGGTAGACGCACGTGTCGCAAAAAAAATGATGCAGTATTTAACTATGGATGGTGATTTCGGCAATCCTGCATCAAACTCACATTATTATGGCTGGCAAGCGGATGAGGCTGTTAAAAAAGCACGTCAGCAAGTAGCTGATTTGATTGGTGCTGATGCTAAAGAAATTGTTTGGACTTCAGGTGCGACAGAATCAAATAATCTGGCCATCAAAGGTATTGCGCACTTTTATCATAAAAAAGGTAAACATATTATCACCTTGAAAACTGAGCACAAAGCTGTGCTTGACACTTGTCGTCAGCTTGAGCGCGAAGGTTACGAGGTTGATTATCTTGATCCAATGCCTAATGGCTTGTTAGATATTAACGTATTAAAGGCCACCATGCGTGAAGATACGATTTTAGTATCTATTATGCATGTTAATAATGAAATTGGCGTCATTCAAGATATTGAAACTATTGGCAATTTGTGTCGCGAGAATAAGGTTTTCTTTCACGTGGATGCGGCACAATCTGCTGGTAAAGTTGCTATTGATTTAAGCAAGCTGCCGGTTGATTTAATGAGTTTTTCAGCGCATAAAATTTATGGACCGAAAGGTATGGGTGCGCTTTATGTTCAGCGTAAGCCGCGTATTCGTCTTGAGGCTCAAATGCATGGTGGTGGTCATGAACGTGGCATGCGTTCTGGCACACTGGCAACACATCAAATTGTTGGTATGGGCGAAGCATTTGCTATTGCCAATGCAGAAATGGTTGAAGAAAATAAACGAATTAGAGCTCTGCGTGATCGCTTACTTGCTGGCTTTGATGGCATGGAAGAGGTTGTTATTAATGGTGATATGGATGCTCGTATTCCAGGTAACTTAAACATTAGTTTTAACTATGTTGAGGGTGAATCGTTAATGATGGCGATTAATGAAATTGCAGTATCTTCAGGCTCTGCCTGCACTTCTGCAAGTCTTGAGCCATCGTACGTATTGCGCGCTCTGGGTTTGAGTGATGAGTTGGCGCACTCATCTATTAGATTTACTATTGGACGTTACACCACAGAACAAGATGTAGATAAGGCTATTGCATTAGTTCGTGAAAAAGTACAAAAATTACGTGATTTATCACCACTTTGGGACATGTTTAAAGAGGGTATTGATATTAGTAAAGTTGAATGGGCAGCGCACTAAATTACGTAAAATATACAAGGGTTAATTATTCTTAAAAAGACTAGAATAACCAATAAAACATAAAGGAGAAAAAACATGGCATACGGTGAAAAGGTAATGGATCATTATGAAAACCCACGCAATGTTGGTGTACTAGATAAAGATGCAAAAAATGTAGGTACAGGTATGGTTGGTGCACCTGCTTGTGGTGATGTTATGCGTTTGCAAATTCAGGTAAATGATGATGGCGTCATTGAAGAGGCTAAATTTAAAACTTATGGTTGTGGCTCGGCAATTGCTTCTAGTTCATTGTTAACAGAATGGGTAAAGGGAAAAACTTTAGACGAGGCATCAGAAATTAAAAATACTGACATTGCTGAAGAGTTAGCTTTACCTCCAGTTAAGGTGCATTGCTCGGTGTTAGCAGAAGATGCAATTAAGGCTGCAATTAACGACATTAAAAGTAAAGCATAGTTCGGCATGGCAATCATCCTAACAGACACTGCTGCTAAGCGTGTTGTTGATTTTTTAGCTAATCGTGGCTCTGGTATTGGTATACGCTTAAGCGTGCAAACAACTGGCTGTTCTGGCTTGGGTTACAACATGGAGTTTGTTGACAGTACTAATGAAGATGACACTGTATTTGAGAATAATGGTGTCCAAGTTATTATCGATGCTAAAAGCCTAATTTATCTTGATGGCACCGAAGTTGATTATGTTAAAGAGGGGTTAAATGAAGGGTTTGAGTTTAACAATCCCAATGCTAAAGCCGAATGTGGTTGTGGCGAATCATTTACTGTATAAGCGCCTCTATTATTAAAGAAGGTTTATGCAAAATTATTTCGAAATATTTTCATTAGAGCCAAATTTTAATATCGATTTAATCAAGCTAGAGTTGGCTTATCAGCAGAAAGTGGCTCGGTTTCATCCTGATAACTTTGCCACAAGTAGTGATAAAGAAAAGAACTTTGCCTTGCAAAATACTTCACTAATCAATACGGCTTATGACACTTTAAAATCGGCGTTGTTACGTGCAACTTATCTTTTAGAGTTGGATGGTATTAACGCTTTTGACGAAAAAGACACGCAAATGGATGTTGATTTTTTAATGTCTCAAATAGAGTTAAGAGAAGAGTTAGAAGCGGTAGAATCTAGTCAAGATGAGTTGGAATTAGATAATTTTATTGAGAAAATTTCAAGCAAAATTAAGCAAAATATTGCCAATATTGACAAGGAATTTAACGCAACCAAAGATAAGAATCAGATTAAAAACATGGTTAGAGAGTTAAAATTTTATGAGCAGCTTAATCTCCATGCGAAACAATTAATGGATGAGTGGATTTAATCAGTAGAAGAATATGGCATTATTACAAATATCTGAGCCAGGGCAATCTAGCGCTCCACATCAACATAAACTAGCTGTTGGCATTGATCTAGGAACGACCAATTCTTTAGTAGCTTCAGTTAAAAGCGGTCAAAGTGTTATTTTGACTGATAAAAATGACCAATCAATTCTGCCTTCAGTGGTGCATTGTGGCAAAGACAACAAGCTAACAGTTGGTTGTGATGCTTGCCCCTATGCAAAAACCGATCCAACCAACACCATTGTTTCAGTTAAGCGTTTTATAGGGCTTGGATATAAAGAAGCAATAAAATTTAAAAACTGCCCTTATCAATTGGTTGAGAATGCTAACAATGTATTGTTTCATACAGCAATGGGTGATTTATCTGCAGTAGAGATTTCTAGCACAATTTTATCTGCATTAAAACAGCGTGCCGAAGAATCATTGGGTGGTGATTTAGTTGGTGCAGTCATTACTGTGCCTGCTTATTTTAACGATGCACAACGTCAAGCTACTAAAGATGCAGCAACCCTAGCAGGGATAAATACATTGCGTTTGCTTAATGAGCCAACAGCTGCTGCAGTTGCTTATGGACTTGAATCAGGTGAAGAGGGTGTGCATGCAATTTATGATCTAGGTGGTGGAACTTTTGATATTTCAATATTAAGTTTTAGTAAGGGTGTCTTCAAGGTGTTGGCTACTGGTGGTGATTCAACATTGGGCGGTGATGATTTTGACCAGCTTATTATTGATGATTGTATTGATAAATTAGGTATTGGTGAATTAACACCTAGCCAAATGCAAAAAATCAAGCAATTTGCACGTAGCGCAAAAGAAACTTTAAGTCATAGCGATTATGCAGAATTTGACTGCATAGAGACACCTTATAAAATTACCCGACAAGAATTTGACGTATTATCTGAAAAGCTTATTAAGCGGACGTTGTTATTATGCAAACGAACATTGCGTGATGCACAAGTTGAAATGTCTGAAGTGAAAGATATTATTATGGTGGGTGGCTCTACGCGAATGCCACTTGTTCGATCAATGGTTGGAGAGTTGTTTAATAAGCCAGTACTATGTTCTATCAATCCAGATGAGGTAGTTGCTAAGGGTGCTGCTATTCAAGCAAACATACTGGCTGGTAATAAAACAACGAATGACATGCTTTTACTAGATGTATTGCCACTCTCTCTAGGCTTGGAGACTATGGGTGGCTTGGTAGAAAAAGTAATACAGCGCAATACAACCATTCCAATTACACGTGCTCAGGAGTTTACTACCTTTAAAGATGGGCAAACAGCCATGAGTATTCACGTACTACAAGGAGAGCGCGAATTGGTTAAAGATTGCCGCTCATTGGGTCGGTTTGACTTAACAGGCATACCGTCAATGGTTGCCGGTAATGCACGCATACGTGTTGAATTTCAAGTAGATGCCGATGGCTTATTGTCGGTTAATGCTTCAGAACAAACCTCTGGCGTTAAGGCTGAGGTTGTTATTAAGCCGTCATACGGCCTAACAGATTCTCAAATGGAGCAAATGCTTAAGGACTCCATTTTATTTGCAAAATCAGACATTGAGGCTCGACAATTACACGAAATGCAAGTTGAGGCCAGTAGGACGATTGAGGCTATTGAGTCTGCACTTGAAAAAGATCGGGCTATGCTTGATGAGCAAATGCTTAAAGACATCTTAAATGCCAAGGCCGAACTAGAGGCTGTCGCTTTAGATAGTGAAGAAAAAATTATTAAAAATAAAATAGACAACTTGGAAAAAGTTTGTGGAAAATTTGTAGAAATGCGAATGAATAATACAGTTATGAAAGCTATGCAAGGCCACAATGTCGATGAATTTTAACCCCTTTAAAGGAGCTTAATATGCCACAAATAATCGTCTTACCTCATCATGAATTATGCCCAGAAGGCATTGTTATAGAAGCTCAAGCTGGTGAAACTGTGTGCAATGCTATGCTTGCTAACGATGTGGAAATTGAGCATGCTTGCGAGATGTCAAATGCTTGCACAACATGCCATATCTATATTAGAGAGGGTTTTGATTCAATTGCTGAGTCGGATGAAATAGAAGATGATATGCTCGATA
>ERZ1046740.2295-NODE-2295-length-12452-cov-10.320803_pt1 | contig 12452 bp, 17 predicted proteins | sample MGYA00383093_ERZ1046740 | MGnify/ENA primary metagenome ERZ1046740 (study PRJEB29581, sample SAMEA5548363) | metagenome | biome: marine; feature: coastal; material: water | depth 25 m | study: Short-term variability in the microbial, nano- and picoplankton...
CAGTCTTATTGGTGCGCTGTGGACGCTTTGCATTAAAAGTTAGCTGTCACTCTTTGAGAGCGCACTTCGAGCATGGCTGGTATAAGACGCGGGGCGATCTCCGCTGCTACCCTCAACTTACCATTTTGTAATCTCCTTTCACGGTTGCGCCCAAGAGGGCATTAAAAAACACTCGCCGTAGATCGGGTCTATGAAGCCCATACCAACGACCTCGCCGCAGCCCATGTAGACGTTGACGCCTAGCCACAGCGTAAGGTTTAACAGGACAACCCCAACGACGAATATTTCGAACGCGTTGTGCCGAGGTGTGTTGGCGGCGGGTTTGCGTTCAGTTCTAGTACGGCGCATTGTGCAGCCTCCTTTAGTGTTGACGTGTTGACGTGTTGACAGATGCAAGCCGACGTTTTCACGTGCGGCATCACGAATGGAACCCGAACTGTTTACTGTCGGCGTTCCAGACAGCGCCGATCTGGTATTCTATTTTGTCTGGCGCACTCGACTTCCGATACGTCGCAACAATCTCAGGCTGTACGTCGTCGGCGTAGAACACATTGAGCGTCACGTCGTCGGCCATACTCAAACCCCATTGCGCAAGGTAGCCAATGGCTCGGTACATTTCAGCCGCGCCAGTGATCGCCGTGACCTTTTCGATAACGTCGTTGTCCTGCCATATGCGCAGCAGTCGTTGTTGATTGGGCATGTGTTGTCCTTTCGAGCGTGGTTTGCGCATTGTGCGCGTGATGAGTCGTTGATGAGTCGTGGGTTTAACCACGATGCGAGCGCCATGATATTTCGGCGGCGTTGACTGCCAGACATGCAGCGCGTACCTCATTGGCGTTTCCGTGGGTTGAATGGTTTACCAGATCACGGGCGAGGCCCGTCACATCTAGGCCAGTCGCCGCCAGCATTACCAGTTTACGGCAAGCGGCATCGACATTCGGTTTTTGTGCGTTCGACATGGTTTTGCTCCCATTGGCGTTTGTATTGAGACAAAGTTGTATTAAGACAAAGCTATTAAGACATTAAGACACGCGTAAGTGTCTGATAATGCAGCATTAAGACATTAAGACATTTCTAGGGAGAGAGATTGACTTAGCGGATTGCGACCACAAATCAGCCAAAGCGCAGGCACACTTTTTCTCCCTGCATCTCTCTCTTTTATAATGTCTTAATGTCTTAATGTCTTAATAGAGTGAATTTAATACAAGAAAACAATGACTTGGCGTTCTAGCCTATTAAGACAACTAATAAGACAAAACTTTGGTGTCTTAATAGGGCAGAACGGGGCGCAAGCGCCCCGAAGTTGTTTGGTTTAAGCCGCAGCGAAGTTGGTCAAGGCACCGAGGCGCACCATTGCAGCGTCGACGCGGTCGCGGTCAAACTTGACGACGACGCTATCATCAACTTTCGCCTTTTCGATTTTGGCGTCAAGCTGCTCGACCAGCTTAGCTATGTCGAGTTCGCGCACAGTGTCCGCAGTTTCCGTCGGGTCGACGTACCAAGCTGGCAAGTCATTGAGAGTTTGGATCAGCTTGTCAGCATCCGTCTCAGTCGTCTCGCCCGCAACAAAGCCAGCGTCCTTGCGAGCTTTTTTGTTGACTTTGATTGAGCCGTCCTTCTGCAATTTGACCATGCAGTTTTCCTGCATGTACTGGGCCATACGCTTGCGGTTGATCCCGACGGTTGCGCCGTATAGATCGGCAAGAGACGCCACGTCACCATGTAGCAACACGTGACCGGCACCATGAGTAAGCACAGTTTGGATACGTCCGCGCAGCGACTTTGCATCTTTGCGGATTGAGCCGACTTTGACTTTGAGTTGTTTTGTAGTAAGCATAATTTTTCTCCGATGTTTTAAGGGGGACTTGGCACATGTCACGCCTTGCATGACATGTGTGTAACCCCCCAAGGGGGTCTTGCCTCTCACTACCCGCTGTTAGTCAGAACGCATGAGAGCGCGATTACCTTGCCGCTTATTGTGGGGGGCGCGGGGGTTTCTGACATAAAAGGTCAAGACCGAACGGAACAAGTCACTAACAGTTGTTAACTGTACAAGGTTTTCAGGCTTCGCGTGACAGTGCCGAAGATGTCACAACTTATACCCAACAAAACAATACGCCCGAACATATCAAGGTGTACCGCTCGCGTGCCTTTTTCCCCGTTGCTATTCGCGTGCCGCTACTTCCCTATCACGTTGCCAATTCTTCATTCGCGCAATTAAATGCGTGGCAATAGGTGGTTCACAGACACAAGGGGCGAGGGCGTCGCGCCGTGTGGTCAAAGGCATCTAGCATGGCAGGAAATTTTATCCTCAGCGCCGCCTCTAACCTAGGGGGACCGTTCACAAGGCAAGGCAAACGGGTACAGGGACCGCAAGGGAGGGGGCCATGGCCCAGTCCTTATGTACCGCGTATAGCGCGACCCCTATTTTTAGTAGTGTTCCTGTTTTGTTCTATAAAGCCCGTTTCATTGACCGAACACCCTAAATGTGGTAACGCCTAAACACATGAGCAGAGAGTTATACAAAGCAATCGACCCGTCCCTTGCGGACAAACCCATACTGTCTCCTGCGCAGATGGCGGCGATTGAGGAAGACCCGTCCCTGATGGAGACGTTCGCACGGATGCTTGGTGCGGTTAACCTAGATAATCTCTTTCGCACTATGCAGAACCCAACAATTAACCCGACGGCCCGGATAGAGTTCCAAAAAATGCTCAACAAAATGGGCCGTTTGGAACCGGATACCAAGGTGGATAATGGTGGCACTGGCCCCCAAGTGGTCATCAACATTACACGCGCCAAAGACCATTCCGATGCCGTCACCATCGAAGGTCAAGCTATAGAAGATGGCGCATGAAATAAATTTCGAGGTTATAGAAAGCCTTGACGAGTTCTTTTACTCGACAAAATTCGTGTCTCTGGCAGTCGGTCCCGTGGGGTCGACCAAAACAACCGCTGGGATAATGAAAATCCTGCACCATGCGGCGCTGATGGCCCCGTGCAAGGACGGAGTCAGGCGTTCAAGGGCCATTTGGGTGCGGAATACGCGGGAACAGTTGCGCGATACGTCGATACCTGACTTCCTGAAGTGGATACCCGACGGGGTGATGGGTGTTTTTCTCAAAACCGAGTACAAATTCGTCATAAAAGTAGGGAACATCGAGTGCGAAGTGCTGTTTCGAGGGCTGGATGACGCGAACGACGTGCGTAGATTGCTCTCGTTACAGGCTAGTTTCTTCGTTTTTGACGAGTTTAGGGAGATACACCCCGACATTTACAACGCTGCGCAAGGGCGTATAGGCCGCTACCCAGACAAAATGATGAATGGGGTGGGGTGCCAGACGGACGATGGTAAGCCCAATATGCACCTCTGGGGGATGACAAACCCCCCTGATATGGACACTTTTTGGGAGGATTTGCTCACAGAACCCCCTGAAAACGTGCATGTGACCATACAGCCGTCGGGGCTGTCGCCTGAAGCTGACTGGGCGCAGTTCTTGCCTGACGATTATTACGACAACCTAGCGCATGGTAAAACCGAGGACTGGATCGACGTGTACATCCACGCGCAGTTCGGCAAGTCATTAAGTGGTCAGCCAGTGTTTCGGTCGTTCAACCGCGCCGTCCATGTCGCCGACGACGAGTTGAAGTCGATGTCATCAAGTAACCCGCTGATAATCGGCGTCGACGCAGGGCTGACACCCGCTGCCGTGATAGGGCAGGTTGCCTACGACGGACGCCTCGTACTGTACGACGCGCTGACGTCCGACGGCATGGGGGCGCTGCGGTTCGTGACCGAGGTGATAAAACCTCTGCTCGTTAACAAGTATCCGGGGAAGAAAAGCCTAGTAGTCATCGACCCTGCGGCGTTCCAGAGGGTGCAGACAGACGAGCGAACTGTAGCAGATATCTATAAAAACCAAGGGTTTATGGTTATCCCGGCCAGGACTAATGCAGTTGCGGCCCGAATTGCGGCGGTCGATAAGTTCTTAACTAGGGTTGTCGACGGGAAGTACGGAGTTGTGCTTGACCCAGTAAGTGCGTTGCCTCTGGTGCAGGCTCTCGCGGGGAAATACCGCTACAAGATAAACACGAAAGGGGTTCGGGACGAGAAGCCCGAGAAATCCCACCCGTGGTCTGACGTGGCCGACGCGTTCCAGTACATGTGTCTTCACGCCGACGGCGGCGAGCTATTCGGGGTTGACCAAGGTGCAGATGGAAGACGCAAAGTAGTGAAAGTGTCGTCTAGGGGCTGGACGTAATCTGTTGACCTGTTAACAGATGGGTGCTACTGTGTTTAGTAGATCGCACATGTGAGAATGAATTAATGTCTATGGCGTTAATACCCGCAGCTAGTGCCTCGGAGCTTGAGGAAGCTGCTAAACGAGCGTCTGCTGAGAAGCAGATGAACCCAATTATACAAGGTCTTGCAGCCCACACGCGCAGACGTTGGGAAATTATGCGTGACCACCACAGGGAAAGTATCGAACCTCGCCTGAGTAAGTGTATCCGTGCGCGTAATATGCAGTACGAGCCTGCGAAACTTGCTGAAATCAAGGATCAGGGTGGCTCAGAGATTTTTATGGGCATCGTCAGCGCAAAATGTCGCACGGCGACGGCGTGGTTGCGAGATACGTTGCTGGGGCAAGGTTCGGACAAACCTTGGTCCCTAAGTGCTACGCCGATCCCAGAGGTTCCACCAGATGTTGCGCAGCACATGCAGTCTATGTTGCAGCAGAACTTACAACAGTTTTACATCGAGGGCGGCGCACCGCCGAACCCTGCGGAGCTAAAGCAACTTGCTGGCGGGATGAAAGACACCGCCATGAGGGCGCTGAAGCATGAGGCAGAGAAGCGCGTCGAGCGCATGGAGAAGAAAATGGAGGACCAGCTTGTAGAAGGCGGGTTCACCAAAGCTCTGTTTGAGTTCACCAACGACATTGCGACGTTCCCGTTTGCTGTTATGCGGGGTCCAACGCCACGTAAACGCAAAACGATGAAGTACATTGAGGGCGGTCTTGCTGCCGTAGAAGTACTGCGCGACGAGTGGGAACGTGTTGACCCGTATAAGTTTTACTGGGCGCCTTGGGGCGACGACGTGCAGTCTGTTGCTGCCATTGAGCTTCACCACCTGACGCGTGAGGACGTAGAAGCGATGCTCGGCGTTGAAGGGTACGATCAGGACGCGGTGCGTTCTCTGCTGGCCGACTTTGGCTCCTGCGGCTCTGACTGGCTAGAACACAACGACAGTGAAATCGAAGAACTTGGCAATAAAGACTTTGACGAAGCGACCAACGATGTGATCGCCGCTGTGCAGTTGTGGGATACAATCCCCGGTGGTATGCTCCTCGAATGGGGCATGGAAGAAGCCGAAATAGAGGACGCGCAGAAGTCCTACCCCTGCGAAGTCTGGATGATCGACAACGTCGTGATAAAAGCAGTCCTGAACTACGACCCACTTGGTCGAAAGCCTTATTATGTTACCTCTTTCGAGAAAATTCCGGGCCGTATGGACGGCAACGGAGTCGCCGACTTGTGTATGGATGCGCAGAATATGTGCAACGCTTCCGCTCGGGCGCTTGCGAATAACATGGGCATTTCATCTGGTCCACAGGTCGGCGTAAACGTAAGCCGCCTACCAAGTGGGGAAGACATCACTCAGATGTACCCTTGGAAAATTTGGCAGTTTAAACAGTCCGAATACGGGGATTCTTCCCCTCCAATGACGTTTTTCCAGCCTAATTCAAACGCGCAAGAACTCATGGGCGTGTTTAACCGATTTATGGAAATCGCTGACGAAGTGTCAGGCATTCCCCGCTATATGACGGGGCAGCACGTTCCGGGGGCAGGGCGAACCTCCTCTGGGCTGTCTATGTTGATGTCGAACGCTGGTAAAAGCATAAAACAAGTAATCAGTAACGTGGACTTCGATGTGCTTACGCCCATGCTTGAGCGTCAGTATCAGAGGAACCTGCGGTACTCCGAAGACCCGGATTTAATTGGTGATGTACAAATTATGGCGCGGGGCGCGATGTCGCTGGTCGTTAAAGAAGCTGAAGCTGTCCGTAAGACTGACTTCCTCCGTCTTGTTCTGGAAAGTCCGGTTGCACAGCAGATTGTTGGCCTTCCGGGTACGGCTGAACTACTCCGCGACCTTGCGGGCAACCTTAATACGAATGTTGATAGACTTGTGCCTTCACGCGAGGACGTGGAAAAACAGCAAGCTATAGCTCAGCAGATGGCTATGCAGCAGCAAATGGCTGCGCAGGAGGAGGCTAACCTCCAAGAAGACGGTACGCAGATGGGCGGTCGGCAGGACAATTCTATGAGTCCACGACCGAATGGTAAGTAGTGGATGTTTGGGCGCTATACTACCTATTCGTATTCGCTACGGGCGAAAAATATACCTTTGAGGACGACCGGCGGTTCCCCACTGAGCAAGAGTGCAAAGAGTACGGCGCGGCAAAGGGCAGCTACGTCATTCAAGAGATTAAGCGCCGAACGCCGGTTCCCGTTTCAGGCGGGTTTAACTGCTCCCAGTTAGGCGAAGATATTTAGCAAACCCTCAATGTGTTGACAGGTAAACACATAACAGGTAATCTGACACCATGATCGACCTAAACAGTTATGAATCCCAAGCGGTACACGCTCTGGTAAGACTCAGAGAACCGGGGAATGAGGCGCTAGTTAGGTTGTTGGCTAACGAACTAGAGGAAGCCAAGCAGAAGTTAGTACACGCAGGCGACACGGTAAAAATACACCGCCTGCAAGGACGAGCCGAAGCATTTGAAGACTTGTTGAGGGCGTTTGAAGAAGCGCCCAAAGCAGATAGACGCTCTTAGGAGCAAATGTAGAAGCAGACCATATACGGGAGCAGCTTACCTTCGGGCGCTGCGAAACAGAGTTGGTGCTTTAGGAGAAACGAATGGCCTTACCAAAACAGGTACAAGCTCAGCTTGCCGAAATTGAAGAAATAGAGAAAACGCTGAACGCCCAGCAAGACCCCGAGGCTGCTAAGTCCGAGGGTGAGCAGGATACGGAAGCAGAAGTATCGTCTGAAACGAAGGAAGCGGCCAAGCCCGTTGAAGTGAAGCCGACTGACACGTCACCGACGGACGTAGAGGAAGAAACCTTTGCGCAAAAGTACAACACCCTACAGGGCAAGTACGATGCAGAGGTTCCCAGATTGCATCAGCAAATCAGGGACTTGAACTCAAAACTGACGGCCTTGGAAACGGCCAAAGTTGAGACGCCGAGAGAACCGACGAAGCCGAAGGAGAAAGTCAGTTTTGTGACCGATGAAGATCGAGCCGAGTTTGGTGAAGAACTGATCGAAGTTCAGCGTCGAGTTGCCCAAGAAGTCTCTCAAGGATACGAGAACAGGTTTGAGCAGCAAGAGGTGGTTATCAAGGAACTGCAACAAAAACTTGCAAAAACTGGTAGCCAAATTGGAGAAGTAGGTTTTAGTCAAAAGCTGACACAGCTTGTTCCTGACTTTGCCGATGTCGACAAGGATGAACGATGGATTAAGTGGTTGAACGAGCATGACCCCATGTCACGTGGACCGCGCCGCGATCAAGCCGCCGTTGCGTTTAACAACGGTGACGCCGAAGCAGTAGCCCATTTCGTGGGCCTGTGGAGGGAAACCCTTACTTCTGCGGAAGCAGAGCCAAGGGATCGACGCCAAGTCGAACTTGAGAAACAGGTTACGCCTAATCGCTCTGCTAACTCACCGAGAGCGCAGAACACGGGTAAGGACCAGAAAATCTTTAATGCGCGTGAGGTGCAAGCGGGATGGGACAAGATACGTGTTTTAAACACTCGGGGAAAGATTGATGAGGCCGCGAAACTTGAAGCAGTCCTGACTGCCGCGTACTTGGAAGGCCGCGTTCGCGCTTGAACGTGATTACATGTAAGCAGCCGTTGGGATAAGACTACTAACTCAATAGGAGGCCAAAATGGCTGCTGTATTCCCCGTCGTAAGCTCCGGCTCTTTCGACACAACCCCATCCTACTCGGGTGGCTTTATCCCTCAACTTTGGTCGAACAAGCTGAATGCTAAGTTCTACGCCAATACAATGCTCGCTGAAGTGTCCAACACGGACTGGGAAGGCGAAATCAAAAACCAAGGCGATACAATTCGTATCCGTACTGCACCATCAATCACGATTCACGATTACGCGGGTGCTGGTTCTACTCTGACTTCTGAAGTCCCTGCGCCGATCTTCCAAGACATGCAGATCGACAAAGGCAAGTACTTCAGCGTTCAGGTCAACGACGTTCTTGCACACCAAGCGGACATGGACCTTATGAACATGTTCACTGAGGACGCTGCAAAACAGTTGAAAATTAAGATCGAAGAAGAAACATTCTTCAACTGGTTCGTCACCGAAGGCGCAAACGCCTCCAACAAAGGTGCGACAGCCGGTGCGGTTTCAGGCGCTTATAACTTGGGTACTGACGTTGCCCCAGTAAATCAGGCAACTCCTGCAAACGTGCTGAACGCGATCTTGATGATGTCCTCGGCTCTTGACGAGCAGAACGTCCCAGAAGATGGGCGTTGGTTGATTATCTCACCTCGGGATCGTCAGTTGCTCATGCAAACAGACATCGCGCAAGCCTACTTTACGGGCGATCAGTCAAGCACCATTCGTACCGGCAAGATCGGTATGCTGGACCGCTTCACTGTCTACGTGTCCAATCTGCTGCCAAAAGGCCAAGCAGGTAAAGCACTTGTCTCAGGTTTGTCGGCCACCACATCAGGCGCTTCAGTGTCCAACGCTAAAGCCCGCCGCATGATGGTAGCGGGTACAAGCACAGCTTGTTCGTTTGCTTCGCAGATCACCAAAACTGAGCCTCTGCGTAACCAAACTGACTTCGGCGACATTGTCCGTGGGCTTTCTGTTTTTGGCCGCAAGGTCGTAAAAAACGAAGCTCTAGTAACTGCCCTTGTCGGCGCGGCCAGCTAATCACTGACCTAACGGGAGGGGGCGCAATCCCCCTCTCACAACCGTAAAGGGGTTACTGATGGCTACTATCAAAGTTATTGACGTTATTTCCCGCGTCGAAGCTATCTTGCAGGACACCAACGTTCGTTGGCCGCGTACCGAACTCCAAAAGTGGCTCAACGAGTCCTACCTGAGTATCGTCCTAATGCGCCCTGACGCTAACGCTGTCTGCGCTACATTTACCTGCGCCGCAGGGACTAAACAGGATTTGACCGCGTCGAGCGGCGGTTTCACTTCAGCGCTGCGGCTACTCGACATCACTCGAAACATGCTTAGCACCTCTAACAAAAAGGTTGTTCGCTTAGTTGCGCGTAGCGTTTTAGACGACCAGCGCCCTAGCTGGCACTCCGAAACCGAGACGGTAAACATTCAGCACTACACGTACGACCCCCGACACCCGAAACAGTTTTACGTCTACCCACCCGCTACAAGTACAGCGCAGTTAGAGGTGATTTACGCAGACGCTCCGGGTTCCCACAGTCTTTCGGAAGCTAGTTTAAACCCTGACGGCACTAACACCGAGGTAATTAAACTAGACAACATCTACCTTACCCCCATCACGGACTGGATTTTGTACCGAGCGTATTCGAAAGACGCTGAGTACGGCGCGAATGAGCAGCGAGCGGTTGCTGCGTTCCAAGCGTTCAACGCCGCAATCGGGGCTAAAACACAGGCTGACGTGGCGACTGCGCCAAGTCCTAGAAGTTCGGTGACTTAGTATGGCAACAACATGGGACAACTTTTTTCCTTATGTACAGCCCCACGTTCCGGGTTGCCCAGAGATTGTCATGCAGTCCCACCTGCAAGAGTCGGCGGCTGAGTTCATCGGGCGCAGCGAACTATGGAGGTTTGACATTGAGCCAGACTTCACCAGCAAAAACACATCGGACTACGAGATTGACGTTCCAACCGGCGCTGTGCTTGAAAACATCCTTGCGCTGTATGTAGACGGAGCCGCGACTAGGCGCGTAACAGACCGGCACTTTCAGCTATCTTCTACGCACGATAACGCTGCGCCGAGTTTCTACAGCCTCTACCAAGACAACCAAATTCGTTTTTTCCCCACGCCTGATAAGAAATACACTTTCGAAGGCACGGGCGTTTTAAAGCCTTCCCTGTCAGCAACAGGGGTTGAGGACTTCATCTTCGAAACTCACGGTCGGTCGATTGCTTGCGGCGTCATATGGCGGCTCGCAGTTGTTCCGGGCAAAGAATGGTCAAACCCTGAATTAGCTCTCTACTACAAGAGCGAGTTTTACAGGCACATGGACGCCGCAAGCGGTCGTGACACTCGTCGCGTTAATTTACGCGTTGCCAGCGTCGGGTTTGACCGAGCTACAGCGCGGGGAGGAAGATAGATGGCTTCGACCTACAAGTACGTCCAAGGTGATACCGGCCCCCAGATAAAAGTGGTGCTGAGTGAAGAAGATACAGGTGCCGCAGTTGACCTCACTGGCGGCACCGTAACTCTGCATTTTCGAGCGGCGGGGGAAGACACAGTGCTGTTTTCTCGCGGCCTCTACATAAACCCCGAAACTGCGGACACGGGGGAAGCCGTTTTGCAGTGGCAGGCAACCGATCTGGACCAAGAGGCGGGTGCGTACGAAGGCGAAATTGAAGTCGTGCGGGGATCGGGCGTTCGGGAAACCCTCTACGACAAGCTAAAGTTTAAAATTCGGGAGGACTTCGCGTGAAGCTGAAATCCGCAGAATTTTTTGGTCGGATAAAGGCTACTTACACGCAGCTTAAAAGCGTTGCGAGTTTTGCAGACCTCAGTCGAATTGTAGCAGCCGCGCAAACAGGAAACTTTATTGTGTTCGCCGCGCTGTTTGACAATTTTTACGTGAACGACGGGGCGGGTGCGTCCGACGGGGCCGTGCTAGACTTCTTCAAAACGCTGACCGACGACGCGGGCGCGGCTGACGACGCGACTAATGCGTTTATGAAGGCGTTGGCAGACCACGCGGCGCTCAGCGACGGCATCGACTTTATAGCGTTTGGTAAGAACTTCCAGAACCCGTCTGTAGTTGCAGAGGCTTACACCGCGCACATCCAAAAGCACCTTGGGGACGCGTTCGAAGCTGCTGACGATGCAGCTAAGCTCCACCCCAACAAAGTACTTTCCGATACCAATACTGTCGCCGACGCGATTAACACGTTCGAGGTCGGACTAGCTAAAGTGGATAGCTCGCTCGCTGCTGACTTGTCGCAACACGACTTTGGCAAAAACGCAGCCGACGCAGCAAACTTAGCCGACGCCTATCGGTATGACGGTTCGAAAGCTCTAGCAGACGGGGTGTACGCCACGGACGACGTCGACGGGGCTGCTTCCATTCTGGACGACCAAGAAATTCAGTTTATCAAACAACGTGCGAACCTTGTGGGTATTAGCGACGTTTTAGAGCGGGACGTTGCGTTTGTTCGCGGTTTCGCCGACGACGCTGACACGACAGACCAGCTTGCTACGGGCTTAGAAAAGCCTCTGTCCGACAGCCCCATATTTGCGGAGGCGTACGCGTCGGCGCTCGCAAGAACTTTTTCGGACAGCTTCGGAGCGACGGACTTAGACGTCTTGAACTTTGGGAAATGTCCATCCGATACGACCTCGTTTACCGACGCGGGGTCACTTCTAAGTCAGGGATTTACCTCTGATCCAACCTACTTTGCGGAAGACTTTGTCGGTGCTTCCCGAACCTTCACTTAGGAGATACCGTTGTGATTAACGAAAACTTAAAGCTCTCCGGTCAGCTTAGCATCGTCCTAAAGGACAAGGCCGGGAATATAAAAGACCAGCGCGAGGTCAAAAACCTCGTAGTCAACGCTGGGCTTGGGTTTATTGCTTCGCGAATGAAAGGCACCGCTAAAGACGTGATGTCCCATATGGCACTCGGCTCTGGCTCAACTTCTGCGGCAGCGGGGAACACCGACCTCGGCTCAATATTAGGTTCTCGGGAAGCCTTGGACAGCACCACAATCGCTGGAACCAACGACGAACAGGTTGTTTACGTCGCTACGTTTGAAGCTGGGGACGCGACGGGTGCGGTTACGGAAGCAGGTATCTTTAACGCGGCAACATCGGGAGACATGCTCTGCCGCACGGTGTTCAGCGTTGTCAACAAAGCAGCAGATGACACGATGTCCGTTACTTGGACAATTTCGTTGTCCGCAAGCTAATGAGTTAGGGGCGAGCCATGTCTACTATAGTAACACGATCCGGCAAGGGTTCGCCCCTAACCAACGCAGAGGTAGACGCGAACTTTTCCAACCTAAATAGCGGCAAGCTGGAAGCAAGCGATAACCTAAGTGATTTGGGCAATACTGCGACAGCGCGAACAAATTTAGACGTAGATCAGGCAGGGGATGCTTTAGCTTTTAGTATCGCTTTGGGGTGAGGAATTAAAGAATGGCAAATACGTTTAAAAACTACGTAAACACAGGGATAGG
>ERZ1046740.2298-NODE-2298-length-12442-cov-4.616211_pt1 | contig 12442 bp, 9 predicted proteins | sample MGYA00383093_ERZ1046740 | MGnify/ENA primary metagenome ERZ1046740 (study PRJEB29581, sample SAMEA5548363) | metagenome | biome: marine; feature: coastal; material: water | depth 25 m | study: Short-term variability in the microbial, nano- and picoplankton...
GAGGACCCCGACGTACGGTTCGCAGTTGCCAAGAAAATCGTCGAACGTGCCGCCGATTTTGGCATTCCGGCGCATGACATCGTGGTTGACCCACTCGTGATGCCCATCGGCGCTATGGGAACTGCGGGTTTGCAAGTGTTTGCCTTGGTGCGTCGCCTGCGCGAAGAGCTGGGCGTCAACACCACTTGCGGTGCGTCAAATATCTCGTTTGGCTTGCCCAACCGTCACGGCATCAACAACGCGTTTTTGCCAATGGCAATGGGCGCGGGCATGACCTCGGCCATTATGAACCCCGTCGCCCTGCCCGTCGGCCCCAAAAAGCTGGCAGAAAAGCGCGCCGAAATCGAAGCTGCCGGGATCATCATTCCAGACGGTATGGATGACGAAACGATTGCCACAATGTTTGGCATGGGCTCGACCAAGGCACGCGCTGGCAAAGAAATGGAAGCCATCCGTGCGGCCAACTTCCTGACCAACCATGATGATGGTGGTGCGGCATGGATCGCCTTCAACAAACAGCCTCCAAAAGCTGGCGAAGAAGGCCGCGGTCGCGGTGGACGTGTAGGCGGTCGTCGTCGTCGCGCCTAAGCGCAACACTGCGTTAACATTTATGAATTCAGGGCGCACACAAATCGTGCGCCCTGTTTGTTTTCTGGGTTTTCGTTAAGGTTTCTTTATGTACAAAACGGGCAAATCCGCCTTTCGAAACTGTACAAAATGTACATTTCTCGTGTTTTTGGGTTTTCTCTAGCCACTTCTCTTTTTGCGCGTCCGAAAATCAAAAGCACCGTCCACTGGGTTTTCTCCCTCAGAAAACAGCGCGTGTTTCTGGATTTTCTGGGTGCCTGTCACTGGAATATTTTCCACAAACTTGATCCAGCCCGGCGCCTTGTAATAGGTCAGCCGCTCAAAGCACCACGCAAACAGGTCTTCGGCCAAATCAGCGTCGCCCGTACCCATCACACAGGCCATCACTTCTTCGTCGCGCAGTGCATCTTCTACTGCCAAAACAGCCACCCGTTCCACTGACGTATGCTCTTGTAAACACGCCTCAATTTCTGCCGCTGCAATGTTTTCGCCGGATCGGCGAATGATGTTTTTCTTACGATCCAGAAAGAAGATCATGTCGCTGTCGTCCATCATCACGGTATCGCCCGTATGGAACCATCCACCGCGCCAGCTTTCCTCAGTCGCTTCTGGCAGGTTAAGGTACCCCGAAAACGCCCCACGCCGCGGGGTTTCAGCGCTGTAGCGAATGACCATTTCACCAGCTGTGCCACGCGCAACCTCAGTATCGGCTTCGTCCCAAACCTGAACTTCCAGTCCCTTGCTAGGTCGCCCCATCGCCCGCGTATCCACCATGCGGGGCTCTGTGTTGGCAGCCAAAATTCGGCACATCTCGGTCATGCCCCAGACCTCTATCAATGGAAACCCAAACCGCGCTTCAAAGGGGGCGTGCAACGTGGGTTCAACCCCTGCCCCAACTGCAAAACGCACCTTATTTTTATGGTCCCATTCGCCCTCATCCCGGTTCATTAGGGCCGGAATGACAATGCCGAGATAATGCGCCATGGTTGCGTCGGATTCGGCCAATTCGCGCCACCAAGCGCTGGCTCGAAACCGTTCGGGGATGATTTGGCATCCCCCAATTTCGATCATGCCAAACAACACAAGAACACCCGCGTTCAGATGGAACAATGGCAGTGGGCAATACAAGCGATCCTGGCCTTCGTTGAAATCAATCAACCCGCCTTGATTGGCATACCATGTGCCCATGCTAATCTCATAGTCATGACTCAGCATACAGCCCTTGGGACGTCCTGTGGTGCCTGACGTATAGATCAGGCTCGCTTCGGTCAGGCCATTGATCGCTGTCGACGCCGGCACAGACGATACTGCGGGCGGCAATTCGGGCAGATCGCTGTCCATCTCAACCATAGTCACATTGCAATTGGACGCAGAAATTCCTGCACGCATCTGGTCTGCCAAAGGGGGGGCAACCACTGCTACTTCAACGCCGCTATCCTCAAGTAAATAAGCGATTTCAGAAGCGCGGTAGTCTGGGTTTACAGGAACCCAGCTTATGCCCAATCCGTTTAACGCCAGTTTGAGCAACATCATCTCTGGTCTGTTTGCCAACAAGACGGCAATCCGGTGGCCATGACCATACCCAGCCGCATGGAGGCGCATCTGCCATTCTGTCACCGTGCTGAGCGCATCCGCATAAGAAATCTCGTACCCATTTGGATGATAATCACGTTCCTCATCTTGCGGCACACTTAGAAACGCGTTGTTTCGGTAAATGTTGGCTTTACCTGCAAAAAATGCGGCTATTGTATTACTCATGGCGTCCCCCAAAGGCTATGCGTGCGCTGAGAGTATCCATCTGATCCGCTGACGCAACGCCAAAGCAAAAAGCAGGGCTTTGAGCTGTGCCTTCGTCAGGCTACCATTCACAGGCGAGATCATCTTTGGCCCAAGGGAGCAGCCGCGTGTTCACATTAATATCGGTAATATTTGTCATCTGCCTTGAGGCCGTGGCTATATATTTTGCCTATCACGCAGTGGTCAATTCTCGCACACCACAAGGCTCTGTTGCCTGGGTCGTTTTCCTCATCGCCGTTCCGTACCTTGCCGTCCTGAGCTACCTCTTCCTCGGCCACAAGCGCTTTAAGGGGTACGTTGTGGCACGGCAGAAATCTGTTCGGGTATTGGATGGGCTCGCTAACGCAAAACGAGAAAATCCGCCAAACGAAAACAGGCATGAGCGCGCATATGATGTATTCGAAGCGCTGGCCGCTGCACCTGTTCTTTCCGGTAACGCGATCGAGTTGCTAATTGATGGTCAAGAAACCTTTGAGGCGATTTTCTCTGCAATTGAACAGGCGCAATCTTATGTTTTGGTACAGTTCTACATTATGCGTGACGACACATTGGGACGTGCTCTTAGGGATATTTTGATTAGAACGGCCGCGCGTGGCGTGAACGTACGGGCTCTATACGACTCAGTTGGCAGCTCTCGCTTACCAAACCGCTATGTCCGCGAGTTGACCGATGCAAACGTACGTATCCTGGACTCTAACGCCTTACGTGGCCCGACCAATCGCCTGCAGGTTAATTTTCGAAATCATCGGAAATCTGTGATTGTGGATGGAACCATTGGCTTTGTTGGCGGTCACAACGTGGGTGATGAATACATGGGACACGATAAGGACATTGGTCATTGGCGTGACACGCATTGCCTTATGCGCGGACCAATCGTGTCGCAATCGCAGCTGATTTTCTGTGAAGACTGGCATTGGGCAACAGAAGAAACCTTGCTTAATGACCTGAATTGGCAATCGGGCCGTGCACCGGAAAATCGAGATGCCCTCTTGATGGCATCCGGACCTGCGGATGAGATGGAAACCGGAAACCTGTATTTTTGTACCGCGATAAATGCTGCAAAAGAACGAATATGGATCGCATCGCCCTATTTTGTGCCGGATGCGGATATCTATACGGCCCTTAAGGTGGCCGCCCTTAAGGGGTTAGATGTGCGCATTTTGATGCCAGAGTCCGCAGACCACTGGGCGACTTATTTGGCTGCTTTTGACTATTTTGACGAGTTGCGACAGGCAGGGGTCCAGTTCTGGCGTTACGATCGGGGGTTTATGCACCAAAAGGTTCTTTTGATTGACGGAATCATTGCTTCGATCGGCACTTTGAATCTGGATGCACGGTCTTGTCGGCTAAACTTTGAAGCAACGGTCATGGCTTTCGATAGTGAGACCGTTCAGGATGTCGCGACAATGCTAAAGGCTGACTTTGCGCAATCCTATTTGCTGGAAGAAGACCTGAGTGAGCAACCTCTTTGGGTGCGTCTTGGTGCGCCCTGTGCCCGTTTGTTTCAGCCCTTACTGTGAACCGCGGCGTTCTTTGGCCATTGCGCCAAGGCTGGCGTTGAACTCTGCCCCGAGCACAAAAATTGCGGCCATCAGATACATGAACACCAACGCAGACATAACCCCAGCCAATCCAGCGTATGTCACGGAATAGGTTGAGAATGTTTTGATATAGAATTCAAACCCATAGGCACACACGATCCACAGGACGAGGGTTAGCACAATACCGGGCCACAGGGCCCTGAACGGTCTCTGTACGCCCGGCAACCATTTGTGACAGGCCGCCAGAGCAAAAATCAAAACACCCGTTGTCACCGCACTGCCCAGATATTTGCCTGCCAAGGCCTCAAGGTGCAGGATCGGGGCCACATCAGCGACAAAGCGCACGTAGATTGGGATCACCACGCTAAACACACCGGCAAGGATCACAAGAACAGCACCACAAATTGCAAACGTCATCGCCAACAGTCGTTGTTTCCAAATCGGGCGAGGATCATCCCGATCATGATAGGCGGCACTGATGGCCAAACGCACGGCCTCAAACCCGTTTGAGGCAAACACCAAGGTCAACAACACACCAAATGTCAAAGTGGACCCGCCGCTGGTCTCCATAACCGCGCGCACTTCCCCTTCGATTGGTTCGGCAATGGCATCCGGCCACGTGCCGAAGACCACATCCAGCATGTCCCCCAAATCGGCCCCACTGGCCGATAGACCGGCAGACGACAGCATGCCCGCGACAGACAACACCAGAATACAAAACGGAAAAATCGCGAGCATCATCGACAAAGCCACGTGGCTGGCACGCACAAATCCGCCCTTGGTGGAAAATCGACGTAATGCATCGAGAAAAGATTGCCAAAGTATATCCATAACCAAATCTATCCCATGTCAGGCGCGTTACAGCAAGAAGGCAGCGCTGATTGGTACATTTTCAAAGAATACTGGCCTGTTCGCGCATGAAACAAGCCACAATCAAAGGTACAGTGAGACAAATTCTAACCAGTTTCTACAAAGTCAACATCGCTGTCCTTTATGCAGCGCAAAGACCACACCACTCAGCGAGAGCAGCGGTGCGGTTTATCTTGAAATGATCTCTTTGGGAAAGGCTGCGCTCTTGATTGAAGTGGTTGAGAACAGAACAATGTGCGGAAACAAATTTCTGCAAACTTCGCATTCGGCGAAAGAGGTGCATGGCCCTCTCTGGCCTTCGAAAAGGTATATGTGAATTCTCAGCGCGATTATTCTTCCAAAGGCCTGTTTCTTATCTGGTCACATTCCCGATGGCCTTCATCGCGGCGCCATAAGAACGTAATTTGTCAGTGACGACGCCCTCAGTGTTGCCGTAGCGTTTCATCGCTTTCTTCATGAATTTTAGGGCAGCAGTGCGATCACGACGTTTCGAGGCAAAGCTTTCCAACACCTCGCCCTCGTGATCTACAGCTCGCCAAAGATAATGTTGCTCACCGTTACTCTTTACGAAAACCTCATCAAGACGCTATCTCCAGTTCGAGTGACACCGCATCCGGTGGATCCTCTTTCGACGAGCTTCTGCAGCAAACATTGGCCCAAACCTATTCCACCAAAAGCGGATAGTTTCATGGCTCACGTCGATGCCACGCTCGTGCAGAAAAACTTCTACATTTCTGAGGGAAAGCGGAAACCTGACGCACATCGTCACCGCAAGGCGGATGATCTCAGGGCTGGTTTTGAAATAGCGGAAAGGCGAACGTTTTGTCATAACAGCACGCTACGAAACCACCCTAGCCGCCTCAAGCCAGTTTTGTCTGACACTGCCCTTCAGACGGTTTTAATTCCGATTTTGTTGGCACTTTGGGCTCTCTGCGAACTTTAGCTGCAAGATGTACCGATGACTCCAACGCCGACTTTCCGGTCGCTGGAAGGAAACACTTTAACTCCGTACATCATTCCGAACTCCTGATGCCAACCGCGCGCCAAATCGTCGGGGCCTTAATCGCTAACTTTTCGACGATTAGCGCGCTTAGCAAAATTAGCTCGCAATCGTTAAGGGCAAACACTCCTATCTGGCGAGGGAGCCCGGTTAGAACCGCGGCCTCGCCGAACCAAGCTCCTGGTCCAAACACGTGTGCGAGCATGATGCCGGTATCACTATCCTCAATCTGAATTCCAGTCGCGCCACTGTAAACATCAACCATGTCCTGATCTGAATCCAAGAACCCATAGATCTGGGAGCCACGTTTCACGCTAGCAGTCTTAGCATGTTCGAGAATTAACTCCGCCAAGTCCAGCCAAATAAGCCGCAGCCAAGGCGACTGTTCCGTCATACTTCTGTGCCCTTCCACACTTTTTTTCGAATTGTCGTTCTGTGGACATTCTTCATCCGAATTTGTTTTATGATCTGACTATACTATCGTTGGTATTGCTTGATATGTCGTCGACATTTCAGCTTCGAGGGCCATTTTTTAAATCCCAGAAACCCGTAGGTTTTCAGGGCATCTGGAGAGACTTTTCAATGCGTCTATTCTTTCTACTTTTGTCGATGGTGAGTTTTACCGGAATCGCATTTGCGCAGGACGTCCCTGCGCCAGCTTCCAAATTATCACGTGCCAAGGCGGACACGGGGAACACTCAACCCTATATTCATTTGCCGCAACAAGAGGCGGAAGCGATCAGTAAGCTTGAAGGTTTGGAGAACCAAAAAGGTAAGAAACCCAATATTCTGATCTTTCTTGTGGATGACATGGGCTACGGCGACCCTGGTGCCTTCGGCGGTGGTGAAATGATAGGCGCGGCTACGCCTGAAATGGACGCATTGGCGGCTGAGGGCATCAAGTTGTTGTCAACTTACTCGCAATATACCTGCACGCCGACACGTGCGGCGATGTACACAGGACGGCTACCCGCTCGCACAGGGCTAATTCGCCCAATTCTTGCCGGGGACACGCTGAAGGTTAATCCGTGGGAGGGTGAGCTGACCGTTGCGGGCCTTCTAAGTGATGCAGGTTATCACTCAATATTGGTTGGCAAATGGCACATCGGTGAAGGTAAAGGCATGCGTCCTCATGATGTGGGCTTTGATGAATTCTACGGCTTTTACAAAGCTCAGAAAGAATACACCCAAGCCTATGACCAACGCCGATTTCCCGACCTTGTTCTGGATGAAGACAAGCTGGCACACTATCAGTCGATCGGTTCAAACAATGACCTGATCTATGGTCTTGCAGATGGCACAACCGAAACCATTGAGACAATCACCAGCACCGAACAAATGGCCGAAGGTGACCGCAAGTTGCGGGATTATACAATCAAACGCATTGGTGAGTTGGCCGGCGGCGACAAGCCCTTCTACATCAGTCATTCCTTTATGAAGGTCCATGCTGACAACTTTCCCTCGAAAGAATTCACTGGGGCAAGCGCGTCTAAGTTCCCCTATCGGGACAATCTGGTCGAAGTAGATTCCTATATCGGAGATATTGTTCAAGCTTTGGACGCTGCAGGGGAATTGGAAAACACTTTTATCTTTGTGACCTCAGATAATGGACCACAAATGGATAGCTGGCCCGACAGTGGCTACACGCCATTCCGGGGCGCAAAAGGGACCACTTGGGAAGGCGGGGTGCGCGTGCCAGGTATCGCCTATTGGAAGGGCATGATTGAACCGGGCCGCGCGTCCGACGGGTTGTTTGATCTGATGGATTTGTTCAATACGTCCCTTGCCCTTGGAGGTGTCGATAGCCGTTCGTTGCCAACGGATCGGTATTGGGACGGAATCGATCAGACATCATTCTTGTTAGCGAATGAAGGTCAGAGCAAACGCGAACATGTCTACAATTGGCTTGGGGCCAAGTTGGCCGCGATGCGGATGCGTGAATACAAGGCGCATTTGTTGGTCACCATGGCGCAGGAAAAATTCCTTTATATCGACATGGCTGCGGTTGTGCCGACCGGTCTCGCTCCTTGGTTGTTCAATCTCTACATTGACCCAAAAGAAGAATATCCGGTCGGCCACCGCATGAACGCCTGGACGGCGTCCCTTGGGGCGGAGATGAAGGCTCACGCCGCGACGTTTGCCAAATTTCCACCAAAAGATTTAGGATTGTGAACATGAAGAAATTTTTCACCTCGACAGCGCTGTTGCTTTTTGCTCTGCCAGTGCTGGCGCAAGAAGGTACCGTCTATTCACCAAACGCAAACCAAAGTTTTCCCACTAAAGTGCTGTTTGGCGACACGCATGTTCACTCGGCGCTTTCTGCAGATGCAGGCGGCGGCGGAACAACTCTGATGCCGCGGGACATGTATCGATTTGCCAGAGGTGGGCAAGTGAGCTCGAATACAGGTCAACCAGTAAAGCTCCCACGAGCTTTCGATTTTTACATGCTAACGGAACACACGGATGGAATGGGTGTTATCACCGATATCATGCGCGGCGCGCCAAACATCATGGCAGATGAGCAGGGTAAAAAATTCCACGAAGAGTTTGCCAAAGGTGGCAACGCAGCCAAGCAGGCAAGTATTGATCTTATTGCTCAGTTTAGTCAGGGCACACTGAGCGAAGCGCTGCTCTATCAGCCCGGATCAGAAGGCTACGACAACACCTGGAAAGATTTGGTGCGGGCCGCAGAAGAATTCAACGAACCTCATGTGTTTACTGCGATGATTGCGTATGAGTGGACGTCACTTGTCGCTGGCAATAATCTGCATCGAAACGTCATTTTCCGCGATGGACCCAACCGGGCCTTGCAAGTGTCGCCATTCTTGATGACCCCACCAATGGGCAGCCCTGATCCTCGTGATCTTTGGAAATGGATGCAGGCCTATGAGGATGACACAGGCGGCGATGTATTGGCTATTCCGCATAATCCGAACTTGTCCAACGGGATTATGTTTGCTCCCAACGATACTTTTCGTGATGGGGAAGAATTTGACCCAGAATATCTGAAAACCCGTGCACAATGGGAGAAATTGGTTGAAATCGGCCAGACCAAAGGTGACAGCGAAACACATCCGTTGTTGTCACCGACGGACGAGTTTGCCGACTATGAACGCTGGGATTGGGCAAATTTGGATGTTTCCGAGGCTAAAACCCCCGAAATGATTCCTTTCGAATATGTGCGATCAGTTCTACAAAAAGGCTTGGCTTTTGAACAAGCCAAGGGTGTTAATCCATTTAAACTGGGGTTCGTTGGTGGCTCAGATATTCACACAGGGTTGACCACTCAGGACGACAATAACTTTTTTGGAGCTTTCACTTGGATGGAACCCTCCGCCACGCGGGCCACGGCGGTCGCTAAGGGAAACGCAAACCTTGGGATCAGCTACAAAGGTTGGCAATACGCGACACCCGGCCCCACAGCTGTTTGGGCGACGGAGAATACCCGTGCAGGGGTTTTCGATGCACTTGAACGTCGTGAGGTTTTTGCAACAACGGGTCCACGGATAACGGTTCGCTTTTTTGGCGGTGATTTTGAAACTGACGATCTGAAACACCGTGATCTGGCCCGTATCGGGTACAACAAAGGTGTCCCGATGGGGGGAGACCTGGACATAGAAAGCGACCCTCCAGCGTTTTTGGTCTTTGCCATGCGCGACCCCATGGGTGCCAACTTGGACCGAATTCAAATCGTTAAAGGTTGGACGCAACCGGACGGCAATACGCAAGAAAAGGTGTATGATGTTGTCTGGTCAGGAGACAGATCTGTCGGGGCTGATGGCAAGCTGCCTTTGGTTGGGAACACAGTTGATCTAAGCATTCCAAGTTGGAGCAACGATATTGGAATGGGTGAACTGGGCACAGTTTGGGTCGATCCCGATTTCGATCCCACTCAGCACGCCTTCTACTATGCCCGTGTCATCGAAATTCCGACACCACGATGGACCGCTTATGACGCGATTAAGTTTGGCATTGATATGCCAAGTGATGTGAAAATGGTCACGCAAGAACGGGCGTATACATCCCCAATATGGTATAGCCCAAAAGGATGATTTCTATGAAAAAGCTGCTGATCTCAACTGCAATTTTGACGCTCTCCAATGCTTCATGGGCCGAAGAATTTACCATACGTAATGCGTATTTTGGCGAAACCCATATGCACACAGCCCTGTCGCTGGATGCTTTCATCGGCGGCGCACGGCTGATGCCGTCAGATAGTCTCCGGTTTGCAAAAGGGGCGTCAGTGATCGTGGATGGCCGTCTCAAGCAACTGAGCCGCCCATTGGATTTTGCGGCGGTAAGTGATCATGTTGAGTATCTTGGTGAGATGTACTCGACCATCTATCCCAACGCTCCGGGCCACATGCAGGATGATCTGAAGCAATTGCGCGGGCTTGAGACGCTGAAAGACAAACAAGAGTGGTTCTACAAGTATGTTGTGTCGAACAACCGTGGCGATAACCCGTCGCATCCGCCCTTCTATATGGGGCCGGAAACCACGAAATCCGGATGGCAAATCATCAAGGATGCGGCAGATGAACATGACGACCCCGGAACCTTTACTGCGTTTGTCGCCTTTGAATGGTCTGCAGCCCCCGGTGGCGGCAACATGCATCGGAACGTGATTTTCCGGGACTCCGTTGCGCCTGACTTGCCGTACTCAAGCTATGACAGCAACAAAGTCGAGGACCTTTGGGATTGGTTGCAAGTAACGGCGGAAGCCGGCTCTACCCTGCTGGCCATTCCGCACAATTCGAATGCGTCTAAACAGTTGATGTTCCCAGACACTGACAGTTTTGGAAAAGAGCTCACGACAAGCTGGGCAGAGCGGCGTCAGATGTGGGAGCCTCTGATCGAAATGATGCAAATCAAAGGTAATTCTGAGGTTCACGAAGCCTTTTGGCAGGCAGATGAGTTTGCCAATTTTGAAAATGCCAACTCGATCCAGAAAAACTCAAACCGGTATTTTCAAAAACGGGACTTCGTGCGTGAAGGCCTAAAGATCGGGCTTGCTGAAGAGCGGAAGCTGGGTGCGAATCCTTACATGTATGGCTTTATCGGCGGTACTGACAACCACAACGGTCTGATGGGCGATGTGGCCGAAGATGATTTCACTGGTGGCCACGGCCCAGAGGATGGAACTGTTGAAGTACGGCGTAAGGGCGGCGTCGGCGGCTGGATCGACGGTGTCGATCTGTCGATCGGGTCCTTGGCCGGGGTTTGGGCAGAGGAAAACACGCGCGCCTCAATTTGGGACGCGATGAAACGACGCGAAACATTCGCCACTTCTGGGACGCGCATTAAGGTTCGGATGTTCGGCGGTGTCGGGCTAAATGCAAATGACCCCGTTGCGATGATCAAAGAGGGTTATGCCAAAGGAACCCCGATGGGGGGTGTCATGCCTCAGTCGGACGAGTCTCCGACATTCACAGTTTATGCCGAAAAAGACCCGATGGGTGCCAATTTGGACCGAGTTCAGATCATCAAGGGCTGGGTCGATGCCAATGGCGATGTTCATGAGAAAATCATCGATGTGGCTTGGGCCGGTGACCGTAAAGCAGGAGACGATGGCAAGCTGTCGCCAGTTGGAAATACGGTCGACTTGAAAACCGCGCTCTACACCAACGACATAGGTGCCTCGACACTGTTTGGCAGTTGGACAGATCCCGAATTTGATCCGGCCAACGGCGCTTTCTATTACTCAAGAGCGATCGAAATCCCTACACCTCGCTGGACGACGTATGACGCCGTACGCAACAATCTGCCTCTGCTGAACGAGGTAGCACCTATCATTCAGGAGCGCGCATGGGGTTCACCGATTTGGGTTTCTCCCAAGTCGTGATGGTTCTCTCAGTAAAAGGTGTTTCCGATGCTTAAGACGATAAAGCCCACTGCAGTTGCACTCCTTCTTACCACTGTGAGTTCTCCCTCTTTCGCGGTTGAAGGGGGCGCAGGCGCCTACCTTCTGGGATCAAGAGAAGGCTTCGCGGGCATTGTACCGGGTCCAGGAACCTATGTGGGGATCGATCTGGTTCACACGGAAGGCGACATTCAGGGACTTTCTATGGGTGGGTTACCCATCAAGGCAAAAACTGATCTAAAAGTCTCTTTTGCCAAACTAAGCGTGACCCAAGTGCTGGATGCAGAGTTGTGGGGGGGCGCGCTCGCGTTCAATATCAATGTGCCCTTTGTATTGGATGCCAGCCTTTCGTTCATTGGCGAAACGCCTCCCATCGCAGGCGTTCCCATAGAAGACACAACTTCGGGAATAGGTGATACGACACTGACGTCTTTGGTTGGCTGGCATCAGGGCAACCTACACTACAGCGCCGCACTATCGATCTTTGCACCGACTGGCAGTTACAGCACGGCCTCTATTGATGTTCCAGGCCGCACAATCAACGCCCTCAATACCGGTAAGAATATATGGTCGTTGCAGCCCGTTTTTGCCGCCACCTATCTGGATCCTTCGCGTGGTCTGGAGTTTTCCGGCGCTGCAAGCCTGCTCTTCAGCACCCGTAACACGGCGACTGATTATCAAAACGCTCCTGCTTTGAATTTGGAGGCCGCTGTCGTGCAACATACCAAATCGGGCTGGGCGTTCGGACTTGCCGGGTATGCCTATACACAGATTGGTAACGATTCA
>ERZ1046740.2301-NODE-2301-length-12426-cov-5.527686_pt1 | contig 12426 bp, 14 predicted proteins | sample MGYA00383093_ERZ1046740 | MGnify/ENA primary metagenome ERZ1046740 (study PRJEB29581, sample SAMEA5548363) | metagenome | biome: marine; feature: coastal; material: water | depth 25 m | study: Short-term variability in the microbial, nano- and picoplankton...
CCGGCTAGATCTCGATGTCGTAATCCATGATCACCGGAGCGTGGCTGGAAAACTCTTTGCTCTTGTAAATCGCGCCGTAGTCCACGGCGTATTGCAGTCCCTTTGAGACCACGTGAAAGTCCGTGCGCCACCCGTCACTTGCCCGGTCTCCCTGGGGCCACCAGCTGAACTCGTCCTGGTCTGAATTGATCTCACGGAATGCATCAACGTAACCGTTCTCGAACAACTCATTCATCCATTGGCGCTCATCGGCCAAAAATCCCGGGACGGTGCTGTTGCTCTCAGTATCCTGAACGTCACCGGGGGTGTGGGCCACGTTCCAGTTGCCGCAGATAATGAACTCTCGGCGCTTGTTGCGCACTTTCTGCAGATGGTTGCCTAACAGGTCGAAAAACTCACCCTTGCGCAGCTGTTGGTCTGCATCCCCCGGCTCTGCCTGGGGCGCAAGCAAGCAGCCTACGCTGAGATTCTCGTAGTCCGCCTGGATATAGCGGCCTTCCATATCAAAATCAGCGAAGCCCAGACCTGTCATGATCGCCTTTGGTAGCTGGCGGCAGTAAATGGCAACGCCATTGGCCTTGCCGTCGATATCGTCAAAAAAGTAGGCGTTGTACTCTTCGGGGAAGAAAAGATTATCCTGCAGGTCGTATTCCGAGCACTGCAAATCCTGGATGCAGACAAAATCCGCGTCCTGTTCCTTTAGCCAATCGTAAAATCCATTTTCCGCAGCACCCTTGATGCCGTCGGCACTGAAACTGATGATCCTCATTCATGGCCCCTTGTTATTAGAGCGTGTATGATACTCGAGTCCGCGCGGTGGCTGCATTTAGCACACTGCGCTGGGGATTCAGGCACATATCCGATATTTGCGGGCTGCAGACCCTGCCACTGATAATTATGAGGCGTCCCTTATTTATAGGGGGCTGAAGTGTGGCGAGTTGCAGACAACGCAGCGTTGCATTCTATATTGGATTGAAATGAATACAAAGCCCGGGTTTGGGTTTTGCCGCCCGCGTCGAGCCCATCTGAGGAACGAACAACGCTATGCATACCTACCAGCAGGAATTTATTGAACTCGCACGGAAGTACGAGGTACTCAAATTTGGCCAGTACACACTGAAATCTGGCCGGGTAAGCCCCTATTTCTTCAATGCCGGTGCATTTGCCAGCGGCGGAGCCCTGGCGGCTCTGGGGCGCTGTTATGCCCAGAGGATTGTCGATTCAGGCGTTGAGTTTGATGTGTTGCTGGGGCCCGCATATAAGGGAATTCCCCTGGCGGCGGCTACTGCGGTATCCCTGGCAAATGACCACGGTCTCGATGTGCCCTTTGCCTACAACCGCAAAGAGGCCAAGGCCCACGGCGAAGGCGGCGTATTGGTAGGTGCTCCGTTGGTAGGAAAAATACTGGTGATTGACGACGTGATCACCGCAGGGACCGCAGTGCGCGAGGTAATTGCCATGATTGAGGGCGCTGGCGCCACCCTGGCAGGTGTAGCCATCGGCCTTAACCGCCAGGAGAGGGGGGAGAGCGAGCTGTCTGCGATCCAGGAGATTGAGCGCAGCTACGGCATCCCGGTTGTCAGTATTATTGAGATGAGCCACATCATCGACTACCTGCAGTCCGTGCAAGGTGGAGATTCGCCTCAGCTAATTGCTATGAAGGATTACCGAAACCGCTACGGTGTGTAGCTTGTCCGGCGCAGCTTCAGAGCCTATATTAATCCCATGATTTTCGATACATGCAGATTATCGGCCGCATTGGCGGCTTTTCTTGCTATTAGCCTTTCCGTCACAGCGCAGGCCCGGGAGATGTACCGCTACACCAACGACTTGGGCAATATGGTGGTGGACTACCAGGTGCCCCCCGGCGATGTGGACAAGGGCTACGAGGTGCTTAACGCAAAAGGTATAGTCATCAAAGTGGTGCCCCGAACCTTAACCGGGGAAGAGCGCAAGGTTGCGGACGCCCAGCAACGATTGGAGGAAGCAGCCCTGGCCGAGGAGCAGCGCTTGCGGGAATGGGACGAATCGCTGTTATTGCGCTATAGCACCGTAGCTGATGTAGAGGCCGCCAGAGATCGGGCCCTGATGGACCTGCGCATACGTGTCAGCATTCTTAAGAGCAACAAGCGTTCCCTGAAACAGCATGTGGAGAACAACCAGGCGCAGGCCGCTGAACTGGAGCGCCTGGGTCATGAGGTGGGGGTTGAGTTGTTATCCAGTATCGAAGATCTGCAGTTGGAAATTGAGGCATCGGAGCGTGCAATTGCTACCCGCCAGAAAGAAATTAAGGCAGTAGAAGCAGCCTATCAGGCCGATATCGAGCGCTTTTCGGTGCTACAGGAAATGCTGGAATTCCGCCGCAACATGGTCGCCAAACAGCGGCAACTGGAAGAGCAGGAAAAGCACCACGACCCCAGACGCTAGCTGAATGTTTCAGGAAGAGTGGGCGAAGTTAGTGGTTTGTCCTGGAAGGGGCTGGCTCACAGCCTCTTTAAAGAAGCCGTCAATCAATTGCGCCCACTGGGTGCTCCAGTCTTCGGTGGGCGAGCGCGTAAAGCCACTGCGCACATACTGGGAGATTCTCCCCTCTGCCGCAGACATCAGCAGATTAGCCGCCGCTGGCAAGGCAATTGCCGGGCGCAGCCCCTCGCGCATTTCCGCCTCCCTAATTACCTGCCGTAGCTGAGTCTCGAAGCGGTCAAACAATTGCGCCACACGCAGGTGCAGTCGCTCCGTTTCACCTGCCAGGGCGTCACCGGTAAGAATACGGGTAATGCCCGGGTTGCGCTCGGTGAAAGCCAGCAGCAACATCAGCATTTTTTCACAGCGCCGGGCTGCGGAAGATTCTTCACTGAGAATGAGACTGACACGACTGAACAGGGTGTCCTCAATAAACTCAATGAGGCCCTCGAACATTTTTGATTTGCTGGGGAAGTGCCGATACAAGGCCGCTTCAGATACACCTACCTGCTTTGCCAGGCCCGCAGTCGTAATGCGGTTACCGGGGTTGGCTTCCAGCATTTGCGCGAGTGCTTCAAGTATCTGCTGGCGCCGTTGAGATTTTCTAGGAGGCATGGTCGTCTGATCTTGTCGGCTCTTCATCTATGCTAGCGGATTATCTGATCAGCCTGCAACAAGCAGTGGACGATTCTCTGAAGAAAATCCCGGAAAAAACCGCCTATTCTTAAAAATAGCTGCAAATAGCTGTTTAATCGCGACGGTTGGTGATCAGGGTACCTATGCCCTCGTTAGTAAAAATCTCCAACAGCACAGCATGAGGGATCCGTCCGTCGATGATGTGCGAGCTGGCAACGCCGGATTTTACTGCGCCCAGGGCGCAGCCAATTTTAGGCAGCATTCCGCCGCTGATAGTGCCATCGGCTATCAAGCTGTCGACTTCCGCAGTAGACAGGCCGGTGAGTATCTTCCCGTCTTTGTCCAGCAGCCCTGCCACATTGGTGAGCAGCATTAACTTCTCGGCCTGCATTACCTCCGCCAGCTTTCCCGCCACCAGGTCCGCGTTGATATTGTAGGTATTGCCCTCTTTATCGACACCAATGGGCGCAATAACCGGGATAAAGTTACTGTCTGCAATTACCGACAGGACCTCTGTATCGATCTGGTCCACTTCACCAACATGGCCGATGTCGATAATTTCAGGAGCATCCAATTCTGGTCTGTGGCGAGTGACCTTGAGCTTGTGCGCACGAATCAATTGTCCGTCTTTGCCCGTGACACCAATGGCCTTGCCGCCGTTACGGTTTATTGAGGCAACAATCTCTTTGTTGACGCTGCCTCCAAGCACCATTTCTACCACATCCATGGTTTGTGCATCGGTTACCCGCATGCCGTCCACGAACTCGGTATGAATGTTAAGTTTTTCCAACAGAGAGCCAATTTGTGGCCCACCCCCATGGACAACAACAGGGTTCATCCCCACCAGTTTCATCAATACTACGTCTCGGGCAAAACTTTCGTGCAATTCGGGGTCGACCATGGCGTTGCCGCCAAATTTCACGACGATGGTGCGGCCGGTAAAGCGCTGAATATAGGGCAGGGCTTCAGTGAGTACTTGAGCGACATTGAGTGCGGCTTCACGATTAAGAGACATGTAACTAACCTGTATTGCTTGAATGAGTGCCAGTGCTGTTGCGGGCCTAGAAATTGACTTTCAGGGAGGGTGCTACCAGGCCAATTTGGGCGCGAAATTCACCGCGTATCATTTCCAGGGCCTCTTCACTCTCTGCTTCAAAGCGCGCGGTCAGAGCGGAGCTGGTGTTGGATGCGCGCAACAGACCCCAACCCTCGGCGAAGTCTACCCGGATACCATCCATAGTGTTGACTTTGCCGGTGGAGAAGTCTGCGCTGCGTATAATTTTATTCATCAACGGCACCTTGTCCTGCTCGGCTACCGGAATAAGGATCTCCGGCGTATTCACTGTAACAGGGAATACGCGGATGATCTCATCCAGAGTCTCTCCCTGGGTGCTGAGAATCTCCGCCAGGCGGCCGGCGGCGTACATGCCGTCATCAAACCCGAACCAACGCTCGCCGAAAAACATATGTCCCGAAAACTCACCTCCAAGCAAGGCCCCGGTTTCAGCCATTTTTTGTTTCATAAAGGCATGGCCGGTCTTCCATAGAATGGGCCTGCCGCCATTGCGGGTGATGAGCTGGGTGAGATTTCGGCTACATTTGACATCAAACACCACATCCGCCCCCGGGTTCCGCGATACCACATCCTGGGCAAATATCATTAACAGTATGTCAGAGCGTACGATGCGACCAGTGGAAGTAACTATCGCCAGACGGTCGCCATCGCCGTCGAAAGCGACGCCGAAATCGGCTTCTTCCCGTTGTACTGCCTCTATCAGGGCTCTGAGGTTGGATTCGTCAGAGGTGTCGGGTGAGTGGTTGGGGAAATTGCCGTCAATAGTGCAGTACATGGGAACAACTTCGCAGCCCAGTTCCTCAAACAATGCAGGTGCGATATCGCTGGTCGCACCGTTGCCAGCATCAATAACAATCTTCAGTGGCACTGCAATGGCGATATCGTGTAACACCGCTTCTATGTAAGCCGGGGTCACGTCCTCCCGAATCATGCGGCCGTTGCCCTTGCTGAAATCGCCGCTTAAAGCCCTGTCCCTTATTTCGGAAATACCTCCTGCGGCGATAGTCTCCTGTTTGAGCACAACCTTCAGACCGTTATGACCTGCCGGGTTATGGCTGCCGGTGATCATAACGCCGGAGTGGCAGTTAAGGTGCCGGGTGGCAAAGTAAAGTACGGGAGTAGGCACCAGGCCGATATCGATGATATCGCGACCGCTTTCCATTAACGCACGAACCAGGGCAGACTTGATACGCGGGCTGGAACTGCGGCCGTCACAGCCAATCAATAATGCCTGTTCGCCCATTTCCCCGGCGATACTGCCAATGGCGCTGCCTATATCCCCCACGAGCTCATCGGTAAGTTCCTCCGCCGCGTTACCGCGAATGTCATAGGCCCTGAAGATGTGGGCGGGGAAGCCGTCTGTGGGAACTATGGCAGTATCAGGCTCCTCTACTTCCAGTATGTCTTCGTCCAGATTCAGGTCCAGCTCCAGCACCTCTTCTACCTCAACCGCGTTGTCATTGGATTGACGTCCGGTGGTCGGTGGAGGGCGGTCTACTGGCGAGGAGCCCAGGGCCTCCACGGCCATTTCCGGCATTAATGCACCGGCGTTGGCTTGCCGCAGGGCTCGCAATGTCGCTCTGCGCAGTTGTCTGGCAACGGTTACCAGCTCCGGTATGGCCAAAGTCAATTCAGACTTTCGGTCCGCTGCTGAGATCATCTTGTTGACGTCGTTATCGATCACTTTTGGTAGACGCAGTACCACAATGGCGAACGCGCCGAGGGAGGCGACAATACAGAGCAAAAGCACACCAATAACTGGCAAGGAGTTGATGCCCAGAGATTTCATCAGGGAAACAGAGGGTGTAAATGCAACCCGCCAGTTACTCTCGGGAATTAAGGCGTAGCGGGTGAACTCTTTTGCTCCGCCGCTCCCGGCGGTGGCGATAACATCGGTGCGGGCAGTGCCGGTGGAGCTGGTATACATCTGCTCTAGCGCAAACCGGCCAACGGAGGTGTCCAGTACCTGTAACTGTTTGGTGATGCTGTCGTTGTCCAGGCTGGCAATAATCACAGCACGCCTGTCTTCAATACGCGGGTGTTTAACCAACTGGGCCACAGAGGTTATCCAGCGCTCCTCAAAGCGGTAGGCTTCCGGCAGGGTTTTTTCTCCGTGGCTGGTACGCCTTACCAGATCCATTTCGATGTGATTACGCAGACCCTCAACCCCGCCTTCGAACTCTGCGGTGCCCATGTCTCCCACTGGAATAACTTCAAGGCTGGCAAGTTCGGGAAAGTAGTCCAGCATGGCCTCTTCAACCAGGCTGACATCGTCGTTAGAGCGACTGGCTATTGCCTGAAGTGCGAGTGGAGATCGGGCAGCGCTCTCCACGCGGCTGCTCAGTTGGCGGATCATGCGATGAACATTGGTGGCTTGTTGGGTGGCATATGCGTTGGCGACCCGATTTACCTGCTGGTGTTGTAAGCCCGCCTCACGCAAAAGTAACAGGTAGCCAAAACCAAGCGCAAACGCCAGTAGCAGAACACCCAGCCCTATACCTGCAACCTTGTATAGGGCGTTGCCGGAAGCGGTAATACCCTGCGGGTTACTGGTGGACCGTCGTTTTTCCTTCTTCGGCCCTGATGCGGGCTTATCTTTTTTCTTGAATTTCAGCATCAAGTTAACTAATCCCTTTGTATCGCAGACAATGATAGTAGGTTGGGCGCCCCACTTAAATGCACAATGGTACTTTTGAAGAGACTATATAGGGGGAGTAAGCGGGGCCATTCCCGACCAAGGGGCTTAACCCGCCAATGCGGAGGCCAGTAGGTCTACGATCCGCCGGGCTAATACCGTCTTGGAGGCGCGTTCAAGAGCCTGTTCGCCGTCCTGCCACAACACGGTGACCTCGTTTTCGTCGCTGTTAAAGCCAATATCCCGGTCTGACACATCATTGGCGACGATCATATTCAGGCTTTTACGCTGCATTTTGTCTCTGGCGTATGCAAGCACATCGTTGGTCTCAGCAGCGAAACCTACAGTGAACGGCGGCGATTCACTAGCGGCTATGGTCGCCACAATATCGGGGTTACGCTCCAGTTCGAGAGAAACCTGTTGTGCACCTTTCTTTATCTTTTGTTGTTGGGCTTGTGCAGGCCGGTAATCCGCTACTGCTGCACAGGCAATGAAAATGTCACAGTCGTTGACGCGATCCAGACAGGCCTGAAGCATTTCCTGGGCACTTTGTACGCTTACCCGCTCCACGTGATCGGGGGTCTGCTCAGCAACAGGGCCGCTCACCAGCACCGTACTGGCACCGGCCTCCACCGCAGCGCGAGCCAGTGCATAGCCCATTTTTCCCGAGCTGTGATTGGATATATAGCGTACCGGGTCCAGTGCCTCCCGGGTGGGGCCGGCAGTGATTAGTACGCGCTTGCCAGCCAGAATTCCTCGTTCGAACAGCGAGGCCGCTGCAGATGCGATTGTCTCAGGCTCTTCCATGCGCCCAGGGCCCACATCGCCGCAGGCTTGCTCACCGCTGGCCGGGCCTATCAACTGAACACCCCTGCCAGACAGGGTTTCCAGGTTTGCGCCGGTGGCCGGATCGGCCCACATTTGCTGGTTCATAGCCGGGGCAACCAGTACCGGTGCGGCGGTGGCCAGGGAGACCGTAGCCAATAAATCATCGGCACGGCCATTGGCCAGTCTGGCAATGAGGTCGGCTGTAGCGGGGGCGATAACCAACAGGTCTGCCCAACGCGCCAGTTCGATATGGCCCATTCCCTGTTCTGCCTCTGCATCAAGCAGTTCAGTATGTACCGGGTTACCTGATAGAGCCTGCAATGTAAGCGGGGTGATAAATTCCTGGGCACCCCGGGTCATGATGACGCGTACGCGAGCACCCTGAGTCTGTAACTGCCGGATCAGTTCGGCAGATTTGTAGGCCGCAATGCCACCGCTGACACCCAGCAGTACATTGCGATTGAAAAGATGTGCCATTGCCTCTTCCAAACTGCAAAAATGGCCCCTCTGTCTTACTGCCAGTTTTTCTGTGTGTATAAAGAGGGGCGGGGGAGGTGAAAGATACCACCCCGACGGCGGATTTGACACTACAGGCACCGGTGACTCAAGGAGGAGCGCTGTGAGTATTTCCGATTGGGCACCGGGGGAGGGGCCTAGAGACAAACTGCTGGAACGGGGCCCGTTGGCCCTCTCAGATGCAGAGCTTTTAGCCGTTGTACTGCAAACCGGGTACCGGGACTGTTCTGCCGTGGAGCTTGCCCGGGAGCTGCTGGAGCGTTTTGGTGGTCTGGCGGGAGTCATGGTGGCAGATGAGAGCGCCCTGCGTAGCTGTACGGGTGTAGGTGGAGCGAAATATGCCCTGTTGCAGGCTTCCCTGGAGCTTGCCCGGCGCCAGGCCTTGCAGTCCCTGTGTCAGGGGGATGTATTGTCTAACCCCAAAGAAACCAGACGTTTTTTACGCCATCACCTGGGCGGGCATAGGCGGGAAGTGTTCAGCTGCATTTTTCTCGACAATCAACACCGGGTTTTGTGTTGTGAAGACCTGTTTCTGGGTACTTTGGACGGCGCCGCTGTGTATCCCCGGGAGGTGGCGGTACGGTCCCTGCAATACCGGGCGGCGGCGGTCATATTTGCCCATAATCACCCCTCGGGGGTGGCTGAACCCAGTGGTGCAGACAAACGTATTACCGAGCGTTTGTGCCAGGCACTGGCGCTTCTGGATATACGGGTACTGGACCATATCATCGTCGGCCGTGGGGATGAGTACTCCTTTGCCGACGAAGGGCTGTTGTAAGGCCCTGTTCAGCAGGGCATTTTGGATGGATGCTAACGCCATTGCCCACAACCGGGTTGTTACTTTTGACTTGCTCTGGAGGGGGTGTTCTGGTATAAAGTCGCGCTCCGCGCGGCCGGGACTCCGTTTTACGGGCTCGCAGGCCACACAGTTTTATCAATTCCCGCGATTTGGGAGAGAAAAGATCATGGCAAGAGTATGTCAGGTCACCGGCAAACGCCCGGTAACCGGAAACAATGTATCGCACGCGAAAAACCGCACCCGTCGCCGTTTTTTGCCCAATCTTCACCAGCATCGGTTCTGGGTGGAGTCTGAAAAGCGCTTCGTCAGTCTGCGTGTGTCCAGCAAGGGTATGCGTATTATTGACAAGAAAGGTATTGAGCAGGTGCTGGAAGATTTGCGCACCCGCGGTGAGAAGGTATAAGGAGCAGGACTATGAGAGAAAAAGTTCGCATGAATTCATCAGCCGGTACAGGACACTTCTATACCACTGACAAGAACAAGCGCACCACTCCCGACAAGCTGGAAATGAAGAAGTACGATCCAGTAGCTCGTAAGCACGTGATGTATAAGGAAGCCAAAATCAAGTAACTTGGCTTTCAGAGCAACCATGAAACCTCGGCCCTGGCTGGGGTTTTTTGCTTTCAGGGGTAGGGAAATCCTGTCACTATCGGCGCCATGCCAGAACTGCCTGAAGTTGAAACCACCCGGCGCGGTGTAGCGCCCTATAGCCAGGGGCGTGTTGTCACCGGGGTAGTGGTGCGCGATAGCCGGATGCGCTGGCCGGTGCCCGCTGATCTGCCGCGCAGATTAAAGGGACAGCAGGTGCAAAAGGTAGAGCGCCGTGCCAAGTACCTGTTATTTTATACTGCCGCTGGCGCTGTGATGATGCACCTGGGCATGTCCGGCTCCCTGCGGGTGGTCGGCCATGACGAACCCCCGATGAAGCACGACCATATCGATATTGTCTTCGAAGGGGACTACCGTTTGCGCTTTAACGACCCCCGCCGTTTCGGATGCTGCCTGTGGCTGCAGCCCGGCGAGGACCACCCTCTGCTGATGAACCTGGGGCCGGAGCCTTTGACTTCTGACTTTAGTGGAGACTTTTTGTATGGTCGCTCCAAGGGACGCAAGGGTTCGGTAAAGGCCTTTATCATGGACGGTAAAGTCGTGGTTGGTGTTGGTAATATTTACGCTAACGAGGCCCTCTTTCTGTCCGGCATCAGGCCTGACCGCTGCGCGGGCCGTATTTCAAAGGCTCGTTATCTACGTCTGGTCGAAAATATTAAGCGAGTGCTCACTTCGGCCATAGAGCTGGGAGGCACTACATTACGTGATTTTGTAGGAGGAGATGGTAAGCCCGGGTATTTCGCGCAGCAGCTCTATGTTTACGGGCGCGCAGGGAAGTCTTGCAAGCGTTGCGGAGGCCTTTTAAGGGAGCAACGGCTAGGGCAGCGCAGCACCGTGTACTGCGTGGCCTGCCAGCGCTGAACAGGCTACACTACAAAGACAACAAGGGACGGGAAGGAATCCTGCGGGGAGAATAAAATGAAATCAATGAGCGGCGCCAGGCGCGCCATAACAGCTCTATTTATCGCTTGCCTGATGATGCCACAGGTATTGCTGGCGGATTCAGCTGTCGACGAAACACCCAATGAATGGGCTATGGTGGGAGACCTGTTTGTCGCTCGCCCGGTAGGCCTGGTGATGACGGCGGGAGGCGCCGCGGTCTGGTTGATCAGCCTGCCTTTTACTTTGCTTGCTGGTCATGCCGGTGAAGCGGCAGAAACCCTGATTGTAGGGCCCGGCGAAACTACCTTTATGCGTTGCCTGGGTTGTAGGAATCCCGGTTATACCAATAAGGACATCCAGGGATTAAAGGAACAAGAAGAGCTATAGCGCCCCTTACCGGGCACTAATTCGCAAACCGCTCTTTCAGTGCCGTCGCGACCTGCGCCGGCACGAAAGGACCAATATCTCCATCCAGCGATGCAATCTCCCTGACCAGGGAAGATGATATATAGGACAGGTTCTCTGCCGGGGTGAGAAATATACTTTCAAACTCCGGGTACATGGCTCGGTTCATGTTCGCCAGCTGGAATTCGTACTCAAAATCTGAAGCGGTCCTCAGGCCGCGCAATACGCAACGGGCGTCATGGTCTTTGGCGAGGTCTGTGAGCAGGTTGCTAAAGCCCACTACTTCAATGTTATCCAGATGTGCAAGTGATGTTTGGCACAGGTCTACGCGCTCTTCCAGAGAAAAAAGAGGAGTCTTTTTCTCGCTGTAGGCAATGGCCACCACCACGCGATCGAACAGTGTTGAGGCTCTTTCTGTGAGGTCTACATGACCATTGGTTATAGGGTCAAACGTGCCCGGGTAGATAACAGTATTGGTTCTCATGGTTTGACCCTGGGAGTTGGTGGAAGCTGCGGATGTTAAACAATTTGCCCTCAGCTCACAACGAACAGCCTGTAACAGACCTCGCCGGCCCGTTTATCCCGATGCGGAGCCCAGTGTGGTGGCAGGGAGGGTAATTTCTCCCCATTGCCGGTTTCTATGTACACCAGCGCATTCGGGGCCAGTAATTTTCGCTGATTTAATAACACGCAGGCCGAATCTACCAATCCGGCACCGAATGGAGGGTCGATAAAAACAATGTCAAAGGGCTCAGAGGCGTTTTCAAGGAATGCATTGGCTGGCATCCGGTGGCAGTGTCCCCGATTCTGAGCCTGTAGTGTCTGCAAATGCTGCTGTATCAGGGCTGTGGCAGGACCGGCACTGTCGCAGAAGTCCACCGCACCGGCACCACGGGACAAAGCTTCCAGGCCCAGGGCGCCGCTGCCGGCAAAAAGGTCGGCGCAGCGAGCGCCGTGAATATGCGGGTCTAACCAGTTAAACAGAGTCTCTCTTACCCTGTCGGTGGTGGGGCGTAACCCGGGAGCGGGGGTGAAGGACAACCTCCGGCCTCGCCATTGGCCGCCAATAATACGTAACTGGCTGGTCTTGCCAGCACCTTTTCCGGGTCTCGACATTTCTTCGCTTCAGGCAAGAATGGTAGGATACGCTCTTTCGCCGGTGCCCCTCTGGCGCCAGCAAACTTTAACACGACCGATATGAAACTTTTCAAACGTAAGAATAAAGTAGAGCCGCAGCCGGACTCCGCACAGACTAGCTCTGTAGCGCACACCGAACAGCCCGCTGTTGTAGAGTCGGCTCCAGTTGAGCAACCTGTAACGGAAGCTCCAGAAAGTCGCCTGTCGGAGCCCGAACTCGTACCGGAGCCTGACCCGGTACCCGAAGTAGCGGCTGTAGAGTCTGAGCCAGTTCAAGAGAACCCCGCGGCCAGCGATGAGGAGATCAAGAAAGGGTTCTTCTCTCGCCTACGCAACGGGCTGGGCAAAACCAGCGACAACCTGGTACAGGGCATGGGCAACCTGTTCCTTGGGCGCAAGGAAATTGATGATGAGTTGCTGGAAGAGCTGGAGTCCCGGTTG
>ERZ1046740.2306-NODE-2306-length-12411-cov-4.235756_pt1 | contig 12411 bp, 9 predicted proteins | sample MGYA00383093_ERZ1046740 | MGnify/ENA primary metagenome ERZ1046740 (study PRJEB29581, sample SAMEA5548363) | metagenome | biome: marine; feature: coastal; material: water | depth 25 m | study: Short-term variability in the microbial, nano- and picoplankton...
TCAATGATGGAAGCATCATGGGCGGTGAGATGGATGTTGTGACCGCTGGATTGAATTGGTATCTCAGCCCCAGTGTAAGGGCTATCTTCAACTACGGCATTGCTTACGTGGAGCGAAATGACAGTCAAGGCATTTTACGGGACGGCGCAGTGGACATGGCTCAATTCCGTTTTCTGGTAAATTTCTAAACATTGAGATTTGTTGGGGCCAACAGATGGGAATACTGAAATAGTTCTCAAGCAGTTAAAGTATGACGCCCTGATTTGCGGTCAGTTTTAACTTTTCTAGCTCTCATGGGGAAACGTTGGCCGATATTGCCACGGCAACAAGCACTGCGATCCTCATTCAATTGATGAGCATGGACTAGCTGATATCATTCAGAGCTCCTCAACCCCAGTAACAGAAGCCGAGTGATTTCAATGTCTTTTTTGTTATGGGAGTCGCCACTACGATCGCGTCGACACACCGGCCTGCCGGTCTACCTTGGCTTCGATTTCATGGAGGACATGGTCGGTCGTGATTCCTTCGGCTTCGGCTTCGAAGTTGGGGATAAGACGGTGCCTGAGAGCAGGCAGGATGGATTGTTGAATGTCATCAAAACTGACATTGAATCGACCCTCAGTCAGGGCCCTTGCTTTCGCCGCAAGAATTAAGGTTTGTGCACCTCGAGGACTGCTTCCAAAGCGCAGGTATTGATTGGTGATATCCTCTGCAGTTTCGGTTTGTGGGTGCGTGGCAAGAATCAGCCTTACGGCGTAATCCCTGACGTGCTTCGGCACAGGAACTTGGCGGACGAGTTCCTGATATTCGCAAATTTTGTTTCCGTCCAAGATCTCAGTTACTTCGATTTTCCGACCATCGGTGGTTCGATTGATGACTTCGGTAAGTTCATCGCCCGACGGATAGGTGACCACGAGTTTGAAGAAAAAGCGATCGAGCTGAGCTTCCGGCAGGGGATAGGTGCCTTCCTGATCAATGGGGTTTTGAGTGGCAAGTACGAAGAACGGGCTTGCCAGTTTTCGGATTTCCCCCCCAGCCGTGACACTTTTTTCCTGCATGGCTTCAAGCATGGCAGACTGTGTCTTGGGCGTGGCGCGATTGATTTCATCAGCCAGCACAAGATGCGCGAAGATGGGGCCTTTTTGAAATTCGAAAACCTTCCTTCCTTCCTGCGTCTCGACGACAAGATTGGTGCCAAGAATATCTGCTGGCATCAGGTCAGGAGTGAATTGTATGCGATTGAAGGAAAGGTTGAGCGCTTGACTCAAGGTGCGAACCAGTAATGTTTTTCCCAAGCCTGGCACCCCTTCAAGTAGCACGTGGCCGCCGGCGAATACTGCAATCAAGGTTCCGTCCACAATATCTTCATGACCCACGATGACTTTTCCAATCTCGGATTTCAGACGGTTGTAGTCTTCCCTGAAAAGACCGATTTTTTCCTCAATACTCATTCGATAAAATTTACTTTTTCTTGATATTAAAATTTATGGCCCCAATTCGTCGAAATAGTCGCGCACGGTGGTCTGGTAAGCCCTTGGAACACGTTGCTGGCTGAGTGCGCTTTGGGCATCTGCCTGAGCTGCTGTGACAGACTCCGTGAACTCAACTCGACTTTGTCCTTTTATGCTCAAACCCTTCAAAGTGATGCTAGGCATGGGGGCACTTGAGTCAAACTGACCTTTTATTTTTGTCGAGGTCAGTCCATCTACCAACTCGCCTTCGCCTCGGTCTGTGGGGCCCTTGCCTGCCACCTCTGGACGCGTGACACCCGAGTTGTCAGCAGCCTGTTGCGGTAATTTGTTTTGCCACGTGCCACCTTCCTCGCCCCAGGTGCCAACACCCTTGCCCGGTTTGCCGCCAGGTTTGAAACCGGGTTTGCTAGATTGGCCCCAGCTCATGCCATTGCCAACGCTCATTTTCGCGGTTGCAAGATTCTCCAGGCTGGCCATCAGGGATTGCATGTCACCGAACTGATCCATCAGGTTTTCAAGTTCATCGGCTGCCGTCTGCAAGGATTTTGCAGCACCCGCTTCATCGCCTTGCTGCATTTGTTTGGAGGCTTTCTTGAGGAAGTCCTGCACTATCCCATAGTCAGCTGCCTCTGGGATGGCGTTTTGGAGTTCTTTCAGCATTTTTTGAAGTTCCTCCTCTGATAGTTGCCCGGAAGTCAACTTGTTGGATTTGTCTATCAAGTTTTGACGGGCAAATGTGGCCTGTCCCTTTTCTAGTTGTTCTGCAAGATTTTTGCCAATCTGATCCATTTGCATTTGAAGGTTTTGGAGTTCGCTGGACATTTGAGCTGTCTTCTCCATATCGATCTGAGCATCCCCCAAATGTTTGAGGAATTTTTCCAAATCGCCTGACGTCAGATTTGCAAGTGCGGCCTCAAGTTGCTCCGTGGAAATTCCAGTTTGTGCAGCTTTCTGAGCCATTTCACCGAGTTGTTGAGTCAGGGATTGTTTCAGGGCTTCGTTCATGCCTCCTTCGGGACTTTGAAGGCCTGAAGCTGTCTGCTTCAGCTGGTCGAGCTTACGTTGCATTTCCTGCAGGTCAGATGATGAAGTCGCATTTTCTCCCATTTGCTGTTTGAGCGAATCCATGCGTTTCTGCATGGCATTGAGATTTTTGGGCGAAGCGGACTCCGCAGGAGTGCGAGCTGCTTTCTGCATGCGCTTGAGTGCAGGTTTTCGGTCAAGACTTGTGTGTTCTTTCTTTAATTTTTCGGTGACCTTGGCCAATTCCCTGAGGGCATTGCCGCGCTCTAATTTGCCCTTGCTCAGCTGCGTGCCAAGCTCTGCCACATCTGCCATGGCGGATTCGGTGGGTTTCAGTGCAGGTGGGCGTTTTTTGATTTCCTGGCGGATGAATGTTACCAGCTGTTTTCCAGTATTTTTAATGATGGCCTCTTCACGTTCTTTCTCAGTGTAGGCTTCGGTTCGATATTCGGGCGCAAAACCAAGTCCGACGCTGACTGCCAGAACGAAGACCGACCATTTTGCTGCAGAGGGCAGTTTAAAACAGACCAGATTCCTGGGCTTGACCTGTTCAATGAAATGCTTTGCGTCCTTGAGGATGATATTTCCCCAAGTCTCTCTCTCCTGAAATTCAAGTGCAGCGGTGAAGCGTTCTTTGAGTTCGCATTGATCATCCACCCACTGCGCCGTTTCGCCAAGGTCAACAGGCTTGAACAAACTTCGGGCCGGCCCAATGATCGTCATTGTCACCCAAGCAACGCCCGACCACGCCAGGACCTCGAAAGGGACAGGGAATAATTTGAAAACAATCAGTGTGGTGAGCCAAAGCAATGCTCCCCAGAAGAATCCTTTCCATAGACCCATCCAGGATTGTTGCCAGCGACGGCGTTTGCCAGCGTGCATCAATTTTTGTTCAACGAGTTTACGATCCTTCATGGCGGCCGCATAAACTATGCCTTAAGTCAACCGGAAGACCAGTGAAAATTTATGAAGGTATGGCGTTTTATTTAATTGATTCGGAACAACTTGAGGTGCCCAATTGATCCATCATAATCATACAATTGAATCTATTGTCCAAGCACCGAAAAATCTGCGAAAGCGAAATACAGCGCAAGGACCACCATTGCGAGTCCAATGCCCATGGGCATGGCCCATTTCCATGGTGTGAGATCGACCTGAGCGGAGTCTTTGTGCTCCCAGGGTTTACTGAGAGGGCTTATGATGCGGCTGATCATCATGATGATGATGAGGCTTGCGAAAACGGCTCCAAGAAAATGGAATTCATGCATGGCATCCACATGTTTGCTCAGCGCCTGGTTAAAATAGCCCAAAGCAATTGAAATAAAACCCACTATGAGTGCCAGATTCGCTCCCCATGCCGGAATGCGCTTGTTGAGGATACCTAGAAGCACAACCGAGAATATGGGTATGAAATAGAGACCATTCATTTTTTGGAGGTAGCCAAAAATGCTGTCCTGTCCTGCCAGTAGAGGGGCTACAATCATTGCAAGCAGTGCGATGGCAATACCAAAAATTTTCCCGACTCTGATGACCCTGGCGTCATCCATCTGCTCTCGGCTGATCAGTTGTTTGTAAATCCCGAGACTGAAAAGAGTGGCGGTGCTGTTGAGGGCGGAATTGAAGGAGCTCAGAATTGCTCCCACCATGACTGCCGCAAAGAAACCTGCCAGAGGTTTGGGAAGTACATTACTTACCAAGGTGCCATACGCATGATCTCCCTTGATATTGTCCCCTGCGTAGAGGTGAAAAGCAATGATGCCAGGCAGAACCAGAATGATGGGGGCGAGTACCTTGAATATTCCTGCGATCAGAACCCCTTTTTGTCCTTCCTTCAATGTGCTGGCTCCGAAAGTACGTTGAATGATTTGTTGATTGGTGCACCAGTAGAACAGATTCAGCAGCAGCACACCGGTAAATAATGTTGAGAATGGAACTGAGGATTCACTGCCGCCGATTGAATTGAATTTTTCGGGGTGAGCCTCTTTCATTTCACTCAATGCTGCAAAGATGCCGCCATCGTTCACTGCTGATAGCCCAAAATAGGTAATCAATATGCCTCCAACGAGAAGCCCAAACCCATTGAGTGTGTCGGATACCGCCACGGACCGCAGTCCTCCAAAGATAGCGTAAATGGACCCGATAATGCCAATCATCCAAACCATGATCCACAGAATGGTTGTATCTGATTGAATCCCAGTGAGTGCTTTCAAATCGAGGATTCCAGCCAGACCGGTAGCTCCTGTGTAAAGAATGATGGGGAGCAGGATACCTGCGTAAGCTAGAATGAATATTAAGCTGGTGATCGAGCGCGTTATGCCATCATAACGTTCTTCCAGGAACTGCGGCACTGTTGCGATGCCGCTCCGTAGGTATCTGGGTAGAAAGAAGAGTGCCATGAAAACCAAGGACAAGCCCGCAATTACCTCCCAGGCCATCACGGCAATCCCGTCATTGAACGCAGCTCCATTGAGCCCAACCAGCTGCTCGGTGGACAAGTTGGTCAGTAGCAATGACCCAGCGATAAAACCACCTGTGAGTGAGCGTCCAGCCAGAAAATAGCTGTCTGAGGTGGCTTCATTTTTTCCGCGAGTAATCCACCAGGTCAGGAATCCAACCAAACCGGTACAAAAGACAAATGACAATATGGTAATTGAGGGCATCATGATTCTGGGCTGATTAAGGAAACAGCATTGTTGGTTTTCGTGCTGTAATTCAAGATCAAAGTCCCTTTTGGCGATTCGGACATTGCTCATCGAAGTCCTTTCTGGTACCGGTGGGTGTGTCATGTCTTCTGTTCAAACCGAGATGAATCTGATTGCCTTTCCGCATCAACAGGGTGAAAACCCGGTTGAAGTGGACGGTAAATTCTTTCGGTTGAAAGGAGAGTTATGGCCACTCAAGGGGGTGGCTTATGGTCCATTTGGTCAAGATCCGAAAATAGATGCGTTTGCATCCAGAGAACAAACGCTCAAAGATTTTGAACTCATCAGGTCAGCCGGAGTCAACGCACTCCGAGTATATCATCTACCACCGCAGTGGTTCATGGATATGGCTCAGGATCATGCCTTGAAGTTATGGGTTGATCTTCAATGGGGACAGCATCATGCCTTTTTGGATTCCAAGCGAGACCGTAAAAAAATCCGAAAGGATATCGCCTTCAAAGTAAGACAAATAGGGAATCATTCCTCTATTTTTGCTTTATGCATCGGTAATGAGATTTCCTCCGAACTGATACGTTGGCAAGGGGCTACCAATGTCTCACGGTTTTTGGATGAACTGGCAGACCAAGTGCATCAAATCAGATCCTCTCTGCTTTGCACTTATGGCAACTACCCTTCGACCGAATACCTGCATCTTCAGGAAATCGATTTTTTATCCTTCAATATCTACCTCCATGATCCTGAGGCCATGAGTCGCTATCTGGCTCGACTGCAGCTTTTAGCGGACAGTCGCCCCTTAGTTGTAGGCGAGTTTGGGATGGATACTTTGTCTCAAGGCACCGCCAAACAGGCTCAGTTTCTGAGAGAACAATTGCAGGCGATTGAAAAAAATGCCTGCGCAGGTTCCGTCGTTTTTGCATTTACCGATGAATGGTATAAAGACGGGAAGAGGGTCAAAGACTGGTCATTTGGTGTTACGGATACACATCGACAGGTAAAACCATCTTTCGAAGTTTTGAAGCAATATTTCAAAGCTCAGACACCCTCCGTGTTACTTGAAGGTGCCCCCTTGGTGTCTGTGGTGGTTGCCGCCTACAATGCAGGGGGGACCCTCGAGCCGTGCCTGCAATCACTCGAGCGGTTGGAATATCCAAACTTTGAAGTCATCATCGTCAATGATGGTTCGCATGACAATACTTCGGCGATTGCGGCAAAGTTTCCGCAATTCCATTTTGTCGATTTGGGAAGCAATCGCGGACTATCTGCGGCCAGGAACGCCGGTATCCGAAAAGCAAAGGGGTCCATTATTGCCTTTACTGATGCAGACTGTGAGGTCGATTCATTATGGCTTCGTTTTTTGGTCGAGGCATTTGAGAACCATGACTGGGCCGCTGTAGGAGGGCCCAATATTCTCCCTAACGAAGATGGTCCTGTCGCCGCTGCAGTCATGGTTACCCCTGGAGGCCCTGCTCATGTGATGCTGACCGACCAAATTGCCGAACATATTCCCGGATGTAACATGGCCTTTCGTGCCCAAGCTTTGGAAAGAGTCGGTGCCTTTGATCCTCAGTTTCGAATTGCTGGAGATGATGTGGATCTTTGTTGGCGTCTGCTGATGAAAAAGATGGTCATCGGTTTTGCTCCAGGGGCCTTTGTATGGCACCACAGACGTTCTACAATCAGTGCTTTTCTTAAACAGCAAATGGGCTATGGGCGAGCCGAGTCGTTACTCTGCCGAAAGTTTCCCTCGATGTTCAACGCACAGGGAGATCATGTGTGGAATGGTCGCATCTATGCAAACTATGATGGGGGGAATCCACTGGAAACCTCCAGAGTTTACCATGGACTTTATGGGTATGGTGCCTTTCAGCCCATGTATGGTTCGGCACCTTCCCGTCTGGTGGCTTTATTGACTTCTTTGGAATATCACCTGCATACCACTCTGCCGCTCTTGATAGCCGGTTCAGGTTTTCCTGTATTCGGGCTATTGGCGGGGATGAATGTAATCGCAACTTTAATGCTTGCGGCGGCCTGCTCTCTGACAGCTCCGGTCGCCTCTGACAAGCGACGTTGGTGGTCTGGTTTGTTGCTGGCATGGTTATATTTGTTGCAACCTTTGGCACGAAGCTCTGCACGATTGCAGCAGTGGGCGCGCATGCGTCGCATGGGCAGGGCTTCTCGCGAACGCATTGAAGCTTTATCTTTGAGTTACACGGATGGTACATTTGACAGGGTTTCATTTTGGAATGAAACCGCATACGGACGTCCGGAGTTCTTTGCCAGTTTCAAAACTAAATTGAAGGATGTGGGATGGGATGTGTCGCTACAAACTGACTGGACCAGTTTTGATGCATGGCTGCCGGGAGGGCTTGCTTTTGACTTGCACCTCTATTCGGTGGACGAGTATTTCGATGGTGGCAAGCGGCGAGTCTTGTTTCGCTTGAACCCCGTGCCCACCGTGATCACACGAGTATCAGGATTGATGATTGCAGGAGCTTGTCTGGCATGGATCGCAAAACTTGGGCTAGCTGTCACGAGTGTGGTCTTACTAGTTCTGATTTTACTCAGCGTATTTGCCGCTTATCGGTATCTGCGCAAAAAATTACTGGCAGAGTGTCTGGTCGTCATTGTTGAAACAGCTGACAGCCTTGATTGGCGGCTTCTTAATATCGACGATGAGATCGCTTCAGAAAAACGCAAACGCACATGAAACACTATTTGGAATTACTCAAACTTGTCCTCGAAGAAGGCAGGGAAAAGACCGACCGAACCGGGACTGGTACATTGGCCGTATTTGGGGCGCAGGCGCGTTTTCCTTTGCAGGATTCCTTTCCTGTTCTAACTACCAAGAAACTACATTTGCGGAGTATTATTCATGAACTTCTCTGGTTCTTGAAGGGGGATACCAATATCGCTTACTTGAATGAACACCGAGTGAGTATCTGGGATGAATGGGCGGATGGTAATGGCAATCTTGGGCGTGTGTATGGCGCGCAGTGGTGTGATTGGAAAACTCCAGATGGACGCTCTATTCATCAGATTGATCAAGTGATTGAAGATATCAAAAAAACACCCGATAGCCGTAGATTGGTCGTATCGGCCTGGAATGTTGGCGAGATTGACCAGATGGCCCTGGCACCTTGTCATGCATTATTTCAGTTCTTTGTGATTGATGGGGAACTCAGCTGTCAGCTTTATCAGCGAAGCGCCGATCTGTTTCTCGGAGTGCCCTTCAACATCGCTTCCTATGCGCTTTTGACCATGATGGTGGCGCAGGTATGCGGTTTGAAACCTGGCACTTTTGTCCATACTTTTGGGGATTTGCATCTTTATTCCAATCACCTTGAGCAAGCGAAACTGCAACTCACCCGCGAATCGCGCCCTTTGCCTGAAATGATTTTGAATCCTGAAATCAAGAATATACACGATTTTCGGTATGAAGATTTCAAACTGAAAGGTTACGACCCTCACCCTTCCATCAAGGCTCCTATTGCGGTTTGATCATGCAACATTTTCAAGCGATCGCCGCCATGGCGGAAAATCGGGTGATAGGCAAGGATAACACGATTCCATGGCATTTGCCGGATGATTTCAAATGGTTCAAAGCAAAAACGATGGGGCATATTCTCATCATGGGGCGCAAGACATTTGAGTCCATAGGTCGCCCTTTGCCTGGGAGGGAAACCATTATCCTGAGTCGATCCGGTTACACAGCCACCGGCACTCGGACCGTTGAATCCCCAGCCAGGCTCGTGGAAATCCTTGGGGACGACAAGCGTATTCCGTTCATCTGTGGAGGCGCTGAAATCTACAGGCAAACACTTGATTTATGCAGTGATCTTTATCTCACGCAGGTCAAAGGTGTCTTTGATGGAGATGCCTTTTTCCCTGAGTTTGAAAATCATTTCAAAGATGCTGAAGCTGTTTTGCATCATGAACAATTCACCGTGTTTCATTACCATCATAGTTGAGCCACGACGCACGGGGCAGCCCGTGCGTCGTGGCTGACAGATGTGACGCTTATTATGAGAGTGAAGCAGGGAGTGTTGATATCACGACTCTGTTGTTTCATCGCTTTGGATGTGATGCTCAGGCACGTATGGAACTGTGGCGAGGCGCTTATCATTCGCCAAATACGCGGCACGCTTCTTCGGGCACGAAACGATCAATTCATTCTGCGATGTGGATCAGCTGTTGTCTCCATCAAGTAAGCCACCAATGCCTCCCAGGATGGAACCCTCACCACGACTCTTTCCCCCGGCTTGCGGGGCATAGGCCAGAACACGCCCAGCCAGTCGGCTGAATGGCAGTGACTGAAGCCACACCCGTCCCGGGCCTCTTAGAGTGGCAAAGAACAAACCTTCACCGCCAAAGATGGCAGATTTGATATTTCCCACATACTGGACATCGAAGTCAACGCCCGGTTGATAAGCGACCACACAACCGGTGTCTACGCGGATGCTTTCACCCGGCGAAAGCTCGCGTTCGTACAGCGTTCCCCCTGCATGGATAAACGCCCATCCATCGCCCTGCAAACGTTGCATGATAAATCCTTCGCCACCGAATAAACCGAGTCCTATTTTCTTTTGGAATGCGATCCCAATACTGACTCCTTTTGCAGCACATAGGAACGAATCTTTTTGAGCAATCATTTCACCTCCCATTTCCGAGAGATGCATGGGGATGATCTTTCCAGGATAAGGCGATCCAAATGCCACCTTTTCTTTACCCATTCCCTGATTATGAAAAACGGTCATGAAAAGGGACTCCCCGGTCAGCAGTCTTTTACCTGCGTTCATGATCGATCCGAAAAATCCTGACCTTTCAGCGGAACCATCTCCGAAGATGGTTTCCATCTGGATGTTCTGATCCATGTACATCATACCACCTGCCTCGGCGACTACCGCTTCCTGAGGGTCCAATTCGATTTCCACGAATTGCATCTCTGCACCATAAATCTTATAATCTACTTCATGCATTTCTGCCATGCTGTTGCCTTTCTTATCTGATTTTTACTTCAAGACGGATCTAACAAACTGGAACGGAACCATTGTCCGCAAACTTAAAGGTTGGACTCCATGAGTATGAAGTCTCCCCCATCAAAACTGCATTATTTTCACAATCTATCAATAGCCCAAATAATGCCAATGGTTTTGAATCAAAACAAAGGGAAGGTATTCCACCAAAAATTTATTTTGCAGGTATACAATACTCATTTTGAAAGCGGCCTCAACCACTCCATTGGATTGAAAGAGGTTTTTAATTCAACTGGTGGTAACATTTGCCCAACTGGCACAAAAGCAGCGTGCCCGCGCAGATGGCCTTTCTTTGTCACGAGGCAAGGTGTTGGATGCACCCTCACATCAAAATCAATTTTTGCTATGAATGATTGATTGGTGGTAAATCTTCCTGATGGATCTCTGCGCCAGCGTTCATGTTACCATAACGCTGGTGAACAATCGAACTTGCCTGGATTTTCATGAAAGCGAAACAGTATGTTTACGTATTAATTATTCAAAGCGAATGAGTCTTGATTTTATGTGCATACCCACCTGGCATATTGAAAGGCAGTAGAGGGATGAGTGAAAGGTTACCTGTTCGTTAAGGTGCTGGGGTTGATCTTTGTTTTGTTACTATTCCAAAAAGTAACCCTTGAATTGCAGCCTTTACGAGGACAGGCAGTTTTGGACTATGGGGGCGGAATGATGTACGGTGGCGGATTTTAACGGCTTAAAGCTAAAAAAAAATCATTAAAAATTGAAAATTTACACCTTATTGAAATGAATAAACAAAACTAAAAAGTTATTGAACATGAAAATAAAGATAGTAAAATATACTTAGAAAATAATGTAAGTAACACATGGAGAACAGTAAAACGCGAATAATTAACTCGTTCGTCGAGGTGAGGGCATCAATCATTCATGGGTTGGGTTGTTTTGCTATTGAATCGATTCCCGACGGCCAGAGAATTGTCGAGTACTCAGGCCCTAAATTAAACCCAGAAAATACTCGAAAAGCACTTGAGGATGGAAATCAATACATCTTCTATTTGGATTCCAATTACTCCGTCGATGGCAGCGTGATGTCGAACTCCGGTAGGTATGTCAATCATTCCTGTGACCCTAATTGTGCCAGCGATATTGTGTCCGGGCGGATATGGATAGATGCAACGCGTGACATAGCCAAAGGCGAAGAGATAACCATGAATTACAATTATGAGTTTGAAGGTTTTTTTGACAGGCGTTGTGAGTGCGGAGTCAAAGATTGCCTTGGATACATGATTGCCGAAGATCACATCAGTGTAAAAGATCCTAAAAAATTATTGAGTCTCATGATTGAAATGTCGAACGATGTGGCTCATCAGAAAAATAGACAACCTGTCTGTTAGCGAGTGCAGTCAGCGTCACTGATATCCATAGCTGGCAACACGAGCACGTTCATGGATTGATTTTTTTCAGTAATGGGTTATCGTCGCCAAACCCATGAAACGATTTGTAACCAATTTGCTCTCATTAACTCTTGGTGCCGTGTTCCTCCAAGCTCAGGATGCCTCCCAACAATTGCGGTTGGGCATGATCGGGTTGGACACCTCACATGTCATCGCATTCACCCGCATACTCAACGACGCCTCAATGCCCAATCATGTTCCCGGTGGCAAGGTTATTGCCGCATACAAGGGTGGAAGTGATGATGTGGAATCCAGTTACACCCGTGTCGATGGATTTACCGAGCAATTAAGAAACGAATTCGGAGTGGAAATTCTGGATTCCATCGAAAGCCTTTGTGAAAAAGTGGACGCTGTCCTGCTTGAAAGTGTCGATGGCCGCCCTCATCTGGAGCAAGCACAGATCGTGATCAAGGCCGGAAAACCGTTGTTTATCGACAAACCAATGGCGGGATCGCTCAGAGATGTGATTCAAATTTTTAAACTGGCCCATGATAATAACGTGCCGTGTTTTTCCTCTTCTTCATTGAGGTATTATGAAAGCCTTCAAAAACTCAAAACCGAGGAGATTGGAGAATTGAAGGGGGCAATATCTTACGGACCTTGTAGTCTGGAACCACACCACCCTGATTTATTTTGGTACGGCGTTCACCCAACCGAGGCCCTGTTTTCAGTCATGGGCATCGGTTGTCAGTCTGTATCACGCACTTTTACAGAGCACACAGATGTGGTTTCCGGGGTTTGGAACAATGGGAACACAGGTGTTGTCTACGGGTTGCGAACAGGGCATGCGCGCTATAAGGTAACCACT
>ERZ1046740.2314-NODE-2314-length-12390-cov-5.786867_pt1 | contig 12390 bp, 6 predicted proteins | sample MGYA00383093_ERZ1046740 | MGnify/ENA primary metagenome ERZ1046740 (study PRJEB29581, sample SAMEA5548363) | metagenome | biome: marine; feature: coastal; material: water | depth 25 m | study: Short-term variability in the microbial, nano- and picoplankton...
CATCCGAGCTCTCGGCCCCCATACGAAACGCCGCGCCTGCTTGAAACCCAACGATGCCATCACCAGAAGCGTCGCAAAAATTGGGTGCGCTCACCACATAGCGGGTCGAATTTTGACTACAGAACGCGGTGACGTTTGAAAGTGTGTCGGGAGCCGACTTCTCCACTTCGTAGACTGCTGTGTTTAGCAGCAGCCGAATATTCGGTTCCCGCATGACGAATTCGAGCAGAACGGTATCAAAGATCAACGGATTGCCCTCTTTATTGCGGTAGGTATTCTCGACCAGGATTTCGTCCACCAGTCCACCTTCGCGCGACCAGCGGTTGTTGTTGCCCATGTGCGAAGTTGCACCAAGGCTCCACAACCTCACCTCACTAGACGCATTACCGCCCAGCACTGGACGATCCTGAATCAAGGCCACTTTGAGCCCCTGCCGCACAGCAGTCACAGCCGCGCAGACGCCAGCCAAACCGCCACCAATCACGGCAAAATCAACCGCTAAATTTTCACATTTTAGACCACGCAGGCCTTCTGTAGCTGTCTCAATAATCATATAATAATATCCATTGTTACTCGGCGCTTACACAGCACGCCGAACTTTGTAATAAATAACCGCCGCCAGTAGGAATAGGATGCCGCCAAAAGCGGCTAGGATTCCGTGCGAGGTTTCGTTGACCAAAATGAGCGACAACATCATCGCGCCACAAACGGCCAAACAGACTGCGACGACTTTGGCCGCCATCGGATTGGATTGCACCGCATGCGCCGCCTCGGCCTCGTCTTCTTTACGCGTTAACGCAGCAATGGTCTTCCAACCTGCGTCTTCACCCCGGCTGGTAAATTCAAGAATGGCAAGCAGCGCCACCGGAAAGATCACGCCGACAAAGGTCTTCAAGAAATTCGCATGCGCGATCACCCAGGCATTGATGCTGCCCAGCGAATCGACTCCGCTCAGGAATCCCTCGGCACCGAATCCAAAGCGAATCACCACACCTAATCCAAAGCCACTCAGACCAGTGATCCAGACAGCACGCCCGCTGATCTTACGGCTGAAGACGCCCCACAGCGACGGAGCCAGCAGCGGCACCACCATTAATTCGGTAATACTGATAATGAGATCCTTCACCTGACCGAGCTTTTCAATTTGAAGCGCAATCCCGATCAGCAGAACACCGAGTAAAATGGTAAAGACACGCCCTGCGCGGAGTAGAGATTTGGCAGTGCTCGCCTTTGCCAACGGCTTATAAATATCATTGGTCAACACGCCGGAAAACACGTTCAACTGCGAACTGACCATACTGGCGGTCGCCGAGAACATCGCCGCGAGCATCAGCCCGACCATCCCGATCGGCAGCACCGACTGACAGGCCAGAATATACGCCTGTTCGGCATCTGCGCCGGGATTCGACACGCGATAAATCATCGGTGGCAGCAGCCATAGCAGCGGGCTACAGAGATACAGTGCCCCAAAAAGAAACGTGCTCTTGCGCGCATCTTTCTTGGTGGGCACACAAAGGAAACGCTGCACAAACGCCCACTCCGCCCCAATCATGAAGAAATGAATCGCCGCCCATCCGGCCAAGAAGAAGACGGAATATTTTTCCTCTTTCACTAAATCGAAAAACCCTTCGGGCGCGGCCTCAATGAAGCCTCCTAGCCCGCCTACCTGATGGAGTGCCAGTGGCACGACAAATAAGACCGCTAAGTTTAGAATGATAAACTGCAGCACATCCGTCATGAGCACCGCCCACAGCCCACCGATCATGGTATAGAGCACCACCACCGAACCAAAGATCAGGATCGCCCAACGTAGCGAGAGATTCCCAGTTTCCGGGTCGCGCAAAATGTTACCTTCGTCCAACGGCATCAGCGCCACCAGAATCTTGGCCAGTGCATACAGCGCCGCAGCAGTGCCCACGACCCGCAGCACCATCATCGACCACGTATAGAAATGCAGTGCACCCTTACCAAATCGTAAGCGGACATATTCCGCCGGTGTTTCGATGCCCATCCCCTTCCAGCGACCTGCGACAAACACGCCGATCAACAACGCGGCGACGCCATACATCAGGTTGATCATCACCGCCACCATGCCGACGTCAAAAGCGATGCTGCCCCACACCACAAAGGTGTTGGCAGAGAACATCGTCATAAACGCACTCAAGCCACTCGCCCACCATGGTGAAGTGCCCCCGGCACTAAACATGTCGGAAGAATTCTTTACCAGCCTCCCTAAGACCACACCGAGCAATACGGTGCCTACCAGGTAAGCAATTAGAACGGTCCAGTCAGCAATTTGCATAAGCAGGATTCAGAAATAAGTGGTTAAAGTTGCGGGAAGTCCGGAGTGGTCTGAGCCGCGTCGAACTGTAAATAGCTCAAGCTAATGCACCAGGAGGCGCCGTAGTTGGCCCAGCCTTCCAGATGGCGAAACTTTTTCCCTGGTTGAAATGGATACATCTCGCTGCCCGGCAGTGTGGCGATATTGCCTCGAACGGTTTCCAAGCGCGCACAGACGTCTTTTTTGTAATGCTTCGGCCAGCCACGCTCGATCTCAGGAAAGCCTTGTTTCGGATGACTCGATGCAGCGTGCAACATCGGATTGCGCCCAAAGACATGATCCACCGAGGCGATCGCAATGCGCTCGAGCTCCTTTTTCAGCGAAGGATCCTCGACCACCCAGGAGGCGGACAGTGCGATGGCTGGCAAACTGAGCGAGTTGCCGACCTCATTCATGCCTGGGATCGTCCACATATCGTCGCTGAATTTCCGGAAGTCCCATAGGTTGTGCGAGCGACTGACAGCAACGCGTGCCCATTCGGTGATTTTTTCCTGCAAACCGTCTGGAGCCTGCTGCGGATATTTCTGCAGCAGCCAAACCAGATTCGGAATCGTCCGGTGCTCAGCTAGGCGATGGCCTTTGGTGGTGCGCGGATCGTTCCAGTCTAGATTTTTGATAATCCAGTCCGCCTGTTTCACGGCTGCATCCAGATACATGTCGGCATCGTCGCGCCCTTCGCGCAACGCAACTTCATGCATAAGCAGATTCGGCACAATCGAATGGCCCGGCGCGTGGCGGCCCTTGAATGGATGCATATGGCCCGGGTTATGTATTCTCTCATCGAACGACTCGATCGTCATATACGTTTCGGGGTCCCACCAAGGACTGATATCAAGCGCACTCGACCCTTTTTTGCTAGCCGAACCACCTTGAGTAAAGTGCCCCCTCGGGCCACCTTCAGGGTTCCAAAATTTGAAACAGAAGTCGCGGCACTGGTCATAGAAGGATTGCGGCAGCCATTGCCTCAACACCGGCCATGCCCAAAGCACGTAAGCCACTTGCTCGACCGTCTGCGGCTCAATCGCGCTGGCATCGTTGCCGACACTCGCGCTCGGGTCGCGGCCATTGGGCCGCATCAAAATATAGCCCGCGCCCCAGTGAATCAGTTTCACCACGTCCGGCGCATCTGCCTTGGGTGCTTCGAGTTCGTAATACCCGCGCACCGCATCCATCACACCACCGGAAGCTCCATCTGGAATAAAAACAAAGTCAGCTGCATTGACACGCGCTTTGTCAGCCTGCCAATCGATCTGGCGCGGCATCGCCTCAATGAACTGCGGGTCGGAGAGATAAAAAAGAACCAGTGATGGCACGATCGCATCGTAATAGGTGCCATCACGGAAGGAGCAGCCGCCGTAGGCGCTTGGATGTGTGCCAGTGACTGAACGCACATCGTTCAGGAAATCGGTTGCCGCTTGCCAATAGTGCTCCTGAGCGATGTTCTTGCGGATCAAGAACGGATCACTGGTATTCGAGGCCAGTTCGCCACCACTGAAATCTATCACATAGCGCGCATCCGAATCAACCGGCTGAAACGAGGTAAAATCGCCGATCCCACCTTTAATGACACCCGTATATACAATCTTCGAATCCCCCTCTTCGCGTAGTTTGAATTCGGTTCCATCAGCGGTTAACGGCGCGGTGAATCGTTTGGGGCGCTCCGTAAAATAGCCGACCTGATTCACACCAATCTGATGTTGCTTGAAGTTGATTTCATAAGCCGCAGCTTCATTTCCGCGCTCACCGACATCTTTCAACCCCAGCGCTTCCTTGTTGTCATACACCGCGATTTCACGGATACGTGCCGCGCCGCGCTTCAACAATTCCAGACGGATTTTGGCCACGCGCTGTCGATCAATATAAACCCGCTTGGACGTTTGCGTGTTCTGCCGAACCTCCCAGGTAGCAGAACGCTGCCAAACTCCGTCCACTTCAACCGCAACGTCGAACGCCTTTAAGCTATCGCCCGTTTTCCATCCGGAAAAGACATCGATCATACCGACCGTGATGGGCTTTGGGAAGCTGAGCTCGATCCATGGAGACGAATCGTCCTCCGCCGCGAGCCAGCGAGAGGCATCACTGACGACGCCATCGTTGACCTTTTCGGCTCCAGATCCCGCTCGATGGCTACTCGCAGATACGCTGGCGGTTTCGGCCAAATTAATGTCCGCGCCCAACGCCACCGAAACAGCAGATACATAGAACAAGTATACGACTAAAAGTCCTTTAGAATTTAAGATACGCATATGACTGAATTTATAATAGTTTATGGGATTTAAGAAAGACGAATCCTCTAAGTCAGCGGTGAACACACCCGAGAAAGAAAGGATGCACAGAGGAGAGGTCTATATGACCGCCCTAAAATAGCAGAAATAGGGGCATTTCAAATATACGTTTTTGCGTAAACTTTTTACGAATTCGCGACCACCGCTTGACCGATGAGAAATACTCTGAAAATACTACTTGGAGACGCCCCCCCCCTCCTCCTATGAGCCTACGCCCCCCACGCATTGCAATTTTAGTTGATACCGCGACCAGCTGGGGCCGTCGAACCATCCGCGGCATTCTGGACTATTCGCTACAACATGGACCATGGGATGTATGGATCGATCCGAAGGGGCAGAATGAAACATTCTCCCTGCCCAGTGACGAGAAGTTCGACGGAGTCATCGCGCGCATCTCGACCAAGCAACTACAAAGCGAACTCAGCAGCAGCAAACTACCTGTAGTCAACGTTTCAGGTATCCAATTTGGGAAAAGCGTCTTCCCGCGCGTCTGCATCGACCAGGCAACCAGCGCATCCTTGGCGCTCGAGCATTTCAAGAGCCGCGCGCTGAGGAACTTCGCCTACGTCGGGCCACGCCACCTCGATTACGTTAAGCAACACGAACGTGCATTTGAACATGCGGTTTCAAGCAGCGGTATGAAATGCCACATCTACCCGAGCAAGACGACACGCAGTAGCTCCTACTTCTGGCATCCCTCTCAGAAGAAGCTCATCTCTTGGCTCCAGCGCCTCCCCAAACCAATCGGCATCTACACCTGGGGCTTTGAAGTGGGTCGCGACCTCATCCTTGCTTGCCGTAAAGCAGGACTCCAGGTGCCTCACGACGTAGCGATACTCGGCGGCGATTACGACGAACTGCTCAGCGATGCATGCCACCCGGCACTCTCTGGGATCCTCACCCCCGCACAGCAAGTAGGTTATCAAGCAGCAAGTATCCTGCATCAGCAGATCCAGGGTGAGAAAGTTCACCAAGAGGCCATCATACTCCCAACTGAAACGGTCGTCGAGCGTCTGTCCACGGAAGTCATGGCAATTGATGACCCTCAGATACTACAGGCCATCCAATATCTGCAGGCACACGCCTGTGAGAATATCACAGTCGACGACATACTGCGAAAAGTCCCCATGGCTCGCAGGGCTCTGGAACGCAAATTCAAGAGCCTGCTGGGACGCTCTCCGGCAAAAGAGATCTGCCACATCCGCATCCAGCGTGCACGTAAACTACTCGCAGAGACCAACCTCCCCATGCAGGACATCGCGGAAGCCTGTGGCTATACCTCCTATACCTACCTCGGCAACGTGTTCAAAAAAGAGACCGGCATCTCCCCCGGGCGCTATCGCAAAGACGCCCAAGCCTACAAAATGGAGCAAAGGTAACAGTGAAAATAGCCGTGTTTCGTCCCTTTGTTCCCAAGTCGCTCAGGCGAGTGTCATGTCTCTAAATCCAAGCATGAAAAAAAAGACGCCCGGATTGCTCCGGACGTCTCCCCTAATATAAATCTGTTCTTCAACAGATAATCCTAAAATTAAGCTTCAACTTATCCCCGACGACGGCGCATCATGACGCTACCGAGTGCCAACAGCCCGCCCATAAGAGCGTAGGTGCCGGGTTCCGGAATGACGGAGACGGATCCGTTCAAAGTAATGTCGTCAAAGCGGTGGATATGATTGCTGTCACCGGTAGTATCTGCTAAGTAGATTCTAAACTCAGTGCTGCCTGTGAGGCCTTGAAATCTCGCATCGGAAAGTGCAATAGTCGTATCTTCCCCCGGCCATTGAATTCCAGTGTTTTCCTGATCTACAATAATAGTGTCAGAGCCGACGATATCACCGCTGTCAACAAACCCATCCACAGATGTAAACAAGTATGCCTTAAACTGCTTATCAGGAGTGTAATTAGCACCAGCGGTATACCCAAAGTCAAAGACAAGCGACGTCAGATCCATCTGATATCCTGCAGCAACATCAACACTGAATGAGAGGTAATCGTTATTGGTGATCGCAGTGCCTACAGTGAGAGTGGTAGTAGACGTATCACTCGCTCTGACAAAAGTGGTGCCCCCATCCGTGGACGATCGAGTCGGAGCCGTTATCCCGGAACCCCCAGAAATTACAGTTGCGAGATCCAGATTTGCATCCACAGTCGTGGCGCTGAGATCAGTGTCAAAATTATACTGCACAATAGTCTGAGCAGACAAGTTTGCGGATGCCATCAAGCCGACAGCGGCGATGGATAATCCAGTTAGTATTGATTGATTCATTTTCATCATAGATATCATTGATTTAGGTTAATCTTTAGTAAGAATGTGCATACTAGCAGAAACCAAGCTGCTGATATACACGAGATTGCGTATTTAAATTATGAAAACACGCCACGGCGGGCATCCCCCCAAAAAAAAGCGTGCTTTTGCCCCGACAATAGCGAACAGTTCCGGATCCGGGCATGGAAAAAGCTTCGGCCTGCGGCCGCCTTCACTGCGAATGTAAATCGAACCCCCATCCTATTTCCCGTAAAATTGATCTGCACGTGGTCCACGCCTGCGTACCAGCACATGCCCCATGGCTAACAGCCCGCAGAGCAACGCGTACGTATCTGGCTCCGGAATATCGACCGTCGCGCCCGTCTTGCTTGCCCCAGTGACGACTCCTTCTAGAACAACATCATCAAATCGATGGATGATATTCTTACTATCGGCATCGTCGTAAACATAGATTCTGAATTCTACGCGGCCACTTAGGTTTTGAAATTTAGGGGCCGAGAGGTCGATGCGCCAGGATTGATAATGCGGGGTGGCATTTTTGATAGCGGTATCCTTAGTCGTGATGCTGGACACAAGGTCACTGGAAGAAAACCCATCAATACTGGTCAACAAACTCGCAGTTAAGACCTTATCGACATAACTTAGATTATTACTGTAACCTGCCTTCAGCACCAACGAGGCTAGAGAGACTTCTGTGGCCGAATCGATATCCAGAACAAACGAAAGATAGTCATTCTCGACGATGGCAGCCGCTAAGGTATTCATTGTAGCAGTCGTTCGCACATACATGTTTACAGACTTTTGGGATACGCCTCCCTCTTTCCTCTCAACAATGCCGGCGCCTAAGCTGAATCCACTGACAGTTAGGTTCGGAGGTGAGCTTGTCACAGACGAACCTGAGCTGAAATCATACCTTGCAATCGGCGCGGCAGATGCGCTTGCGGCACCCGCCAAGCCCATCGCAATGCTGATGGCAAATCCAGTCCCGATAATTCTATGTCGTGTTATCATATTCTTCCAGTTGTCAGTCAGCTAGGTATACGAAACGAAGTTCTGTTGAGTAGACACTACTCGGCCAACTCGATCTCGACGCGATAGAAGCTTGCACTACCGCCAGTTGGCACGCTGTTGACCACCTCTTCAAAGTCGCCGTCGAGCACGAGTGTCCCGGTTTCAGTGATGCCGTTCGTGCTCCAACTTGGAGTCGCCAGATCGGGTGTGCCGACGGCTTGGTAAGTGAGCTTACGCGCAACCGCATCTCTGCGGCGTGGATAGCAGAATTCTCCTGAGCTTGGAGACAGCTCAAAAACCGGGCTGGCACCTACATTTGCCCCGTCCATGGGATCGCCACCCAGCCCGTATTCATACAGATTACTGCGACCATCGCCATCGGGGTCGCCTGTCGGGCTCGTTGGATCCACTTGCACCGGCGGGAACTGGTGGATGGTCGGGCCGCCCTCAATCGAGAGGCGTATATTGGTAATCGAAACCGACTGTGTTGTCGTGCCACTGACATCCCGCGCAAAACCAAGCACGATGTAATCATAGTCTGTGACCGCATCCGGAGCGGTGGTAAAGGTCGAGAGATCAAAGGTATTGCTATATGCCTGCGCCCCAACCGAACCGGTCAAGCCTGGGACTGCCGCATCGGATGCACTCCCCGCGCTTCCAGTAAACGCTCCGTCCGGGCTGCCCAGATTATAGACCTCCATCACTTCCGAAGAAACTTGCACCCAAGCGTTGCCGCTACCGGCTCCGAGATTCATAATCTCAGGGTTCTTCGAGGGGTCGAGATCGACACAGCCCCAGAGGTGCACAAAGAGTTTCTCGGCCGCATCACCTGTCGTGTAGTCAAAGCTGAGCGTCAGCTGCGAACGGTCCGACTCGGGCAAATCGGTGACATCAATACAGATCGCAATCGGACGATTGCCCGTATTACTGGTTCCACTGATGACTCCGTCTGCAAGCGTCCACTCCGTCGACAACCACTTATTGTAAAAGACGTTGTTCTTCTGGACCCTTCGTTCGCGCCCCACGGAATCCGCTCGGACATCTTCGGGAATGCGATCCAACGCGTTCTCGGTCGCCCAAGCTCCAAAATAGTCGGTGCTGCCGTGTAGTGCAAAGACGAGATCGTTCACTGCAGCTTCAGTCGCGGAAAACGGATAATCCACCACAGTGCCAGCCGCTTCGGAGATATAAATTAAATCACCTCCGGCATAGCCGCCTGCTCCATTAGCACGCGCCCAATACGAGTTGTTACCTGTCCCCTGTTCTTTCCATCGGAGTTGGAAAGCATACGTGCCGCTCGTCAGCACGGTGTCTTCAAAATCAACTGTGTAATAGTTACCCTCTAGACAGGAGACATCACGCATATCGATCTTCTCGTAAACTCGCGTGCGCAAGGCATCCGCACCGGGAGCACCACTCGCATACTGACCGATCCAGAGATAATACTCACTCGCATCTGTAGAACCGATCGTAAAATCAAGGTGCGCCTGTAAGCTTAAGGCAGAGAGGCGAACCGGATCCGTCACCGTGAATGTTTGCCCCATCAATTGCAAATTAGTGCCATCATCGCGAACGGCTGAAAACGCCCCCTCCCCCACGGAGTTACTAAAGAGAATGTCATTTGTTGGAAAGGTCGTCCCCGCATGCGCGAATGTTGCCGTTGTTTCAGGCTCCCACGTGCGCAGTGGCACCAACAAGGAAGAATAGCTCGAATGGCCGGTCAGATCGACCGAACTGTAGAAGAAATGGTTCTCATCAATGAGGTTGAAGAGATAGCTCTGCGCGCCTTCCGGAATTTCGATTTCGGCCCAGCCATCCTCATGGTTAAACGGCACAGGAATTTTAAACCACTCTTCGCCCCAGTCAGCGATCGGCTGATAACAATAGAGTAGATCCAGATATTTGACCTTGGCTTGGTTGGTATTCCAAGTGACCCAGGCCATGGTTTCGTCGTTGCCAGTGGAAAGAATTTTCGGGCTCTGATCCCCCAGAGGCAGGTCCAAGCGTTGTGGATTCCAATAGAGCGGCCGGGCATCTACTTCTTCAATCCACGCGTCCAGTTCGGCGCTCATCTCACTGAGCACTTGCGGATTCGCGGCTTTGACATCGACCTGCTCGCCGATGTCCACGGCATCACCATTGAAGTCATAGAGCTGATACAACGAATACTTATCGGGCGAAGAGGTGTATTTCTTATACAGCTTCCACCCGTCCTTCAACAGAGTGGTCGCATTGCGACCGCTATGCGGGAAATGCCAGAACATGGATTCGCGCTCCGTCCCAGAGCTCGGGTCCGTCACCTGAGCGGAATCGAGCGGGTCGTTCAGTAGCAGCGGCGAAAGATCACTCGCATCCAATCCGGACGGAATGCTTGCGCCCGCCAGAGCAAGGAAGGTCGGATAGATATCCATACCGTTGATGACGACATCACTGAGTGTATTAGAGGAAATCCCCGGCCCCATCGCGATAAACGGCACGCGCACCCCACCCTCCTGGAGCCAGAGTTTACCTTTATTCAGCGGGAAGTTATCCGTGCCATTATCGGCCCCTTCATAACCACCGTTATCCGAGGTGAGAATGATATAGGTATTTTCGATGAGCTTGTGACCGGGCCAACGAGGGTCATCCGTGGTTTCGAGGTAGTCGATCAATTGGCTAATGTAATAGTCGAGACTTTCAACCATCGCCGCGTAATAGGGGTTGTTTTGGCCCTCGGCAAAGAACTCTGATCCGTTCAATGGATAGGAGTATCCCATCAGCCCCGCGTATTTCTGCAGCAGGCTCTCGGTGCGCATCTGGATCGGGGTATGCACCAGCCATGTGGAATAGTAACAGAAGAAAGGCTCCTCCCTACTGACCGCATCCGCCAAAAAGCCCAAGGTTTCCACTGTGACAGAGTCCTTGGCAATCCCGTTGGCATCCAGCTGGTAAGGATCGGAGGGATCGGTGGTCGCAAAGTCTGTCAGGCGATCCGACATTCCGTTTTGAACTCCACGATCGTTATGTGCCACATCAAAGCCCTGATCCATCGGTTTCGGAAAGGTGTAATGCTGCCCCTCGGGCGACATATGCCATTTACCAAACGCACCCGTGAAATACCCAGCATCTCTAAGCGCTTCGGCAAGTGAGACTTCCTCATCCTTCAGACTATGGCGGTAATGCGGGCTGATACCATTCGTGTTGACACTACCCGCTTTCGGGCACTGACCGCCGCCCACCGAAGTGACATCCGTGCGCGCTGGGTGCTTCCCAGTCATAATGGCCACCCGGCTGGACGCGCACACCGGAGTCGGCGAATACGCATGGGTAAACATGACACCGTCCGCAGCCAGTGCATCCATTTGGTCAGTCTCAAAGACATTCGTGCCACCAAAGCCGTCGACCACATCCGTCTCCAGTTGGTCATACACCTTGATGTCCTGCCAGCCGAGATCGTCGGCAAGAATCAACAAGAGATTCGGCTGCGCTGGACGCGGAGTCTCAGGGATGACGCTGACTGTGCCATTGACAAAAATATTGTCGAACCTGAGGAGGTCATTGCTAGTCGAATTGTTTTGATTGCCTCCAATGGAAAAGACGTAGAGCCGGAAGGTGGCGCTAGAAATGTTAGCGAATTCAGCGCCTAAGGTCGCGACCGTGTTATCGGAAACGCCCCAATCGATATTCCCTTGAGCATCTGCGACGCCTATCTCGCCTTGATCGCTCTGTAAAATATTAGCGAGGGAGTTAGAATCGCCAATATTGAGCCGATCGTCATAGCTGTCTCCAGTAATATCGCACGTTACCAAGACACGCGTGGCATGCTGTCCACCCGTCTTATATGCCACATCAAAACTCAGACTAGCAAGGTCGAGGGTATAGCCCTCATCGACCGTCAAAGTGAACTCGAAAAAGGCCCCCGACGACTGTGCTGTGCCAAATGCATTGGAGGTCGTGCCGGAGTTCTGAATCAGTCCATCGCCCGCAACTGTATACACAGCAGACCCACCATCTACCGGCCTAGACCATGTGGAACGAGCAGCAGTGGCAGCCAATTGAGCTCCAGGGGTCAAGGCGGTGACCGTCATACCCGATGTGCCAACAACATCTGCCAAAGGCGAAGCACTGCTCTCAAAATCATATTTCGCAATGGTCGTTGCGGATAGGCTTACGGACGCCATCAAACCGATGGCTGCGGTAATGAAAAATGAAGTTAGGGGTGATTTCTGTAGAGTATGGCTCATCATTTGGGATGATTGGGTGAATGCGAAGTGCAATAAAACCGCATCATAGCAAAATGCGCCCGCCACACATATACGTGATTGCGTATTCTATTTGAGTATCTGCGACCAAAGAAACACGAGCACACTTGCCGCCGCTTAGATGACATCGACCTCAAGCGACCACTCCACGACATCACCGGGTGCTAGAACCGGCGGCTGTGGGGCTTCGCTCAGATCATCGACTGGCAACATCGCTGGTTCGATGCCGAGATTGAAATACGGTGCCGA
>ERZ1046740.2316-NODE-2316-length-12385-cov-3.889376_pt1 | contig 12385 bp, 8 predicted proteins | sample MGYA00383093_ERZ1046740 | MGnify/ENA primary metagenome ERZ1046740 (study PRJEB29581, sample SAMEA5548363) | metagenome | biome: marine; feature: coastal; material: water | depth 25 m | study: Short-term variability in the microbial, nano- and picoplankton...
TCATTCTTGCGATGATCATACGAGCCGCCAGTCAACCAGGTCGCTGTTCCCGCTCCATGACCATTGCCACGGGGAGTCCACAGATTCTTGGTCACGACGAGGTCGTCCTTAAAATCCTCCAGTGGTGCCATCCAACGATTAAGTTTTTGCAACTCCCCCGCAGGGCCGACTTTCTCGGGTTCCCAACTTCCTTCGGCACTTCCATTTGGAAAGTAGAGATAGGCCAATCGCGGTGGCACACCGGATTTGCCAAGAACTGCCTCCGGGGCCCCAAAACTCTCCATGGCAGGAAGTGAAAGACAGGCTCCCATTCCTCTCAAAAATGCGCGGCGGTTTGGATTACTCTTCATTGGATTTTCCCGCGGAAGCGGGAGGTAGGCGTTTCATTATAAAAGGATCACTCGCAGTGATAGCGAGCACCAAATCACCGAAGCGATATCCGGTCGGTTTCAGTTTCTCGGCGATTTCTCTCACTGTGGCTTCATCGTAAAACTCGAGCTGCCGACCCAAAGCATAGGCCAACATCTTTCGAATGACCTGCGCTCCGAGGTCATCCAGACGCTCATCAATCAAGGCGAGCTTAAGTCCGGCCGGGCCTCGAAATTTTGCGCCACTTGGTAAAGTCCCACGATCATCAATCCCACCACGCCATTGACCAAATTCCGCGTAGCTTTCAAGAGCAAATCCGAGTGGATCCATTTGGGAATGACACCCAGCACATCGGGCTGATTCCCGATGGACTTCAAGTTTACGACGCAAGCTGGTTGCGGCCCTGCGCCCACGGCCTTCCACATCAATTTCTGGAACGTCAGGTGGCGGCGGTGGCGGCGGTGTTCCTAAAAGAGTATCAAGAATCCACTTCCCGCGCACCACTGGACTGGTGCGATCGGGGAAAGAGGTGGTTGCCAGCACACTGGCATGCCCAAAGATACCGCCGCGTTGCTTGGTCTCCAAAGGCACCCTGCGTATTTTGTCCCCTTCAATCCCTCTAATTCGATAGTGACGGGCTAACTCGGCATTCAGAAAGGTATAGTCCGCATTGATCAATCGCACCACCGGAGCATTGTCCATCACCAGCGAGTGGAAGAAGTGTGCCGTCTCGGCACGCATTGCCGCCATCAAACTTTCGGTGCACCAGGGATTATCAATCGGGTCCTTACGAATCCGCGGGCCAACATCATCAGTGCTCAGCCACTCGGCAGCGAAGATCTCTCCCAGCGAGAGACTACGAGGGTCAGCAAGCATTCTCTCCACCTGAGCCTCACGATCTGCAGAATCGGACAGCTTCCCGGCCGCAGCGGCATCTAGAAGTTCATCATCCGGTGTGGAGGCCCATAGGAAATAGGAGAGACGAGTCGCTAGGTCAAAATCGCTTACTTCCTGATCTTTGGCGGTGGCTACCGAATTCTCAACGCGCAGCAAAAAATTAGGTGAAACCAAAATCGCCTTAAAGGCATTCGCCAAGGCCTCGTCCTGAGATTTCTTCTTTTCCAACTCCGCCTCATAACGTGCAATGATCTCTTTGGTTTCAGTATGAGTCGGTGGTCGGCGATAAGCACGGCGCATCATCTCCGTAATCGCCGTCGCCGCATCTCTAGAACTCCCCAGCAGCTTCTTCCACGCTTTTTCATCCGCTCTTACTTCGTCAATGACTCCTTCGGCAGAGGTGAAGTAGCGATCAAGATGCGCGGTCTGCAGAAAGAGAGTATTGGCACTATTTGAAAATCCACTGGTCCCGCTAAAATCCATTGGAAACTCATCAGCTGGACGCAGATCCAGCCCCACGAGATCACGAATGGTGCGATTATATTCCTCCCTCGTAAGACGCCGGGCCGGAACATAGCCAGGATTGCGCACCTTTGCGTAATCAAAGCCATCAATCTCCGCCGCCAGCCACGCCCGCAATTTGAGGCGATCGGAATCAGCCGGCTGCGACTTCTTCTTAGGAGGCATATCGCCCATCTTCACGCGCTCCGCAACGTTTTCCCACAGGAGCCGATTTCGAACCAATGGTTTTTGCGCAAGCGCCGATTCCAAATCGATATCACCCTTCGCAGTCGCGCTATCGTGGCAATCAAAACAGTAAGTCTCGAGCATCGGGAGAACTTCTTTTTCAAAATTGAAGGTAATCCCGTGAAGCTCATCCTTCTTCCCGGTTCCCCCACTCGGAGCAGGTGTGTAAACCGGTCCAGAAATCTCCTCAGCTTCCATCTCTTCTTCCTCGTCCTCCTCATCGACGAAACCGAAATCTCTCAAGGTCTCTTCAAATCGCTCACGCAACGCCACTTCTGGATTCTTGAGGCGCCACTCTAATTCCTCTTCTATTTCGTCAGCCGCCTCAGGAAAAAGTTTTATCTCCATGCGGTCCATTTTGTTTTGCAACGCGATCTGGTTTTTCAGCAAACGAAGCAAAGCAATCTCTCCCTCATCTTCGCCGATTTCCTCTTCCTCAAATCGCCAGACGAGGATCTCGATCTCGACCTCGACATTCTCCATTCCTACGAGAAGTCCGGCCCATTCCTCGCCATGCTCTTTTTTTTCTTCGTGAAACATTTCACGCAACTCGATACCCCGTTCCTGCGCTTCCTCCAACTCCTCTCCGCCCTCCTCCTTCTGCCGCTCAATCAGTTTGAGAACGCCGGGAGCCCGGCTTTTCAGAAAGAGCCTGGTTTCCTCATCAATCGGCTCAGCCTGGACAAATTGACACCAAGAAAGAGTGACGATCACGAAGATCATGACACTTCTTGCTTTTCTGAATCGCCTGCGCATCACCTTCCTTTTAGAGTCTTTCTACCCGAAAGTAGATTTGTTTTTGATCTTCGAGCTCCAGCACTCCAGAAAGATCAATTTCCTCTGTGGTTGTGTCGCTATCCTCGCGAGCGTCAATGCTAGTAGCCAACTCGAGTCCCCAGTCACTCAAATCAGTCGAAGCCTTGACTGCATAAGTCTGACCTGGATCAGAGCTCCAAGTAAGACTGAGTAACGAGGAAACGGAGTCGAAGGAGACCTCCTTGACTTCTGGCTTCACTGTCGTGGGAGGATCGGGAAGTGAAACGATTTGAAAACCGCCAATTCCACCGCCACCACTTGCACCTGGTGCAAGTCCAAAGCTAATTGTGATGGAGGTGTCGGTGAGCGGAGCGGCAACGGAGCCGAAGACCGCGTAGTTTGATTTCACCGCATCGGTGCCTTCCTCATAAGTTGTCTGTAGTGTCTCGGTGAGAATCGAGCTAAATGCCTTTGGATCCCAGTAAAAAGTCGAATTCCCGTCAGAAACAAAAGAAGCATTGTTCCCGTTAAAACCTGTGAGGTAGACGATGATTTTGTAGTTTGCGTAAGGTATTTGACTCAGCGTAAACGGCGGGGAGCTAGCTCCAAAAAATTGTAGTCCTGCTTTCATCGGACTCCCGTTGAGGGGGGCTCCAGAAAAAGATCCGGATCTCGCTCCTCCTGATCGAGTCATGTCGACCGTTGTGGCATTCCCTTCGGAATTCTGAAGGTCCGACATCATGTCCTCACTACTATTGATCCAATTATCTGCTGGCTCGACCCCGAATTTCCCAAAGACCCGCTGGTTGTTCACGCTAGTGGCGTGAAAATTAAAGCTGATCACCTCCGCCCGGGTAATGGTGGCGCTAAAGAGCATCAACATAAAAGTAGGCAGAAAAGAGCCGCATATCATTTTTGACGTTCGTCTATTCATTATCGTTAGTTGGTTTCTCCTTTGCTTTAGTGGTGATTAGAGAAAATGATCGCTATCAATCTCTTAAAAACTTCAGAAGCAATTCTTCCCGAAGCGCCTGGGTCGCATTATGACCATGCTCGTTCACCTTGAAGTGAACGACATCTCCATCGAGGTAGGAAAAGACTTCGATTTTCCCGTCCACTTTACTGGCTTTCCCAAGCTTCTTTCCTTCGTAACCCATTTTTTTCGCCCAAAGGAAAATCGACTCTTCAGCATCCACAAAAGGAAGCTTTCCTCCCTTCGCCGGAATCGCTTTAGAGGGACCTCCACCATAAGGAACAAGCGGATCTTCGGTCCCGGAGATATTCAGCAATCGCACTCCCGATAGGGGCTTAGCAATTACCTCGTAATTATTTTCTTTGCCTCTCAACTTGAAATTTTTCCCGTCGTGCTGAAATCCGTTTAATGGACTGACCGCACTGATATAATTTTTGATATTCGGAAGCTTGGTCTCAATCGCGATTTGATTCACGAGCGCCGCTCCATTCGATATCCCCATGATGGAGAATTTATTTTTTTTCACATCATCACGCTTCGAGAGCTCACGAACAATGGCCTCAATAAAGGCCCGATCATCCGCCTTGGATCGCTCCGAGACGATGTTCCAACTCTCCTTATAGCCTTGGGGAAAAACGGTAATGAACCGGCGGGCAAGATTACGATAGCGATTGAGAACCATTTTTTGCAGCCCCTTTGCATTACCACCATTCCCATGAAGAAAAATAATGACGGGAAGAGCCTCTTCGTCTTCGCGCTCAGGAACATTCACCCAGTAGGCCCGGGCGTAGTTTTTTTCCTGCGACCAAGTCTGCTTAATCACAAAACGATCAATCCCGTCATCTCCTTGGACTCGCTCCTCCTCAGGGTCTTCGCCTTCATCCTCTCTGTCTCCTCCCCCGGGCAAGATCTCTTCTAATTGCGCCTCAATGATCGCACCTCGTCTTTCCTCCAATTCAGCGAGCTCCTCTTCAATCTCCCTGACTTCGTCCTTCAGTTTATCCAATTCCTGATGCCCTTCCTCTATCTCGAGATCGACTTGTTTCCCGACGATCTCTGCAATCTGATTGCGGAGTTCTCGCTTCTCATCCTCATCATCGGTTTCGTGCCACTCTTCCAAAAGAGCCTGCAAGCGAATCCGGCTCCTCTCAAAATCTAGAAAACGTTCAGCGACCTCTTCTCCCTCCTCTCGCCTGATCTCGAGAAACTCCGCAAGAAGATCTCGCGCTTCCTCAAGGACCTCCTCGTAACCCTCATCGCCATCTTCTTCACGGACGCGCTCAAGAAATCGCAGAGATTCAGGCATTTTATCCTTCAGAAAACCTAGAACATGTTTGGTTCCAGGACGACTCTCTTCATCAGCGAAAACCAATTGAGGAAAGCCAAGAAAAATAACGGCAGATGAAAGAAGAAGAAAGTTACTCTGGATTTTCATGATCATAATTGGGGGAATTTTTCTAATCTAATTCTAAGTTTACGAGCCCTCTCTTGGGCGATCAGTATCTTCGGAAAACGGGTAGCATGCCGTTCCCGTGCAAAAAGCCTTTGCGAGAGCCTTGGCCTTTCCATCACTTCAGGTAGAACAACGCCCTTCTCTTGGATTTCTTCCCGGGCCACTGTCTCCCTCCGTTCCTCATTCGAGGGCCACACCATATTGGCTGCCGCAAGAATCACGATCACGACCGCAGCCACAGAAATCCACGGTCCGATACCACGCCAACCGCGCCGTTCGGCCAACATCTCGGAAACTGCACCCTCAGCGAATGATCGTGAAGGGGTCATTGCTGGAAGTGAAGCCAGACGATCACGTAGAGCATCAAACACACCCAGCTCTTCAAAATAAGCTCGCGCTTCGGGGTCGCTTTTCAACAGAGCCTGAACCTTTGCCTCCTGAGCAGCATCAGCCTCTTCACTCCAATAGAGAAGGATCTCGTCTCGCGTCTTTTGGTTCATCATTTTACCTATCCAATTCGGTGTTGAGCAGCGACTTCAGCCGCTTTTTTGCAGCGTGCATTCTCGCCAATACGGTCCCAATCGGAGCCCCAACAATCTCTGCAATTTCCTTAAACGAAAGCTCTCCCTGAGTTCGCATCGCAACCACTTCTTTTTCTTTCTCCGGCAGCAAAGCAATCGCTCTCGTAAGAGCCTCTAAGCTTTCACGCTCCTCAATCAATTCACGGGCTCCTGGCAGAGACACAATATCTTGCACTCCCCCTAAATACTCCTCGGGAGCTTCTGCAACAACCGCTCGACGGCGGCGCCGAATGATATCGACCGCTTCATTTCTTCCAATCCGAAACAACCAACTCTTAAAGTGGTTCTCTTCCCGGTAGTTAGGGAGAGCTCTCAGAGCCTTCCTAAAGGTCTCCTGCATCACATCCTCGCAGTCTTGTTGTTGTAGTAGCATTTGCCAGATGTATTGATAGAGAGGACGCTCATATCGCTTCAGCAGTTCGATGGCGGCATCGCCATCGCCTTCATTACAATATTTTCGGATAAGAAAAGGATCATCCACAGGGGTTTAATAGTTAATAACGGGAAGGGCTCACTTTTATTGCCAAAAAACAAAATTATCTCATCCTGACTTCTTTCTCACTTTTTAGAGAAGCTTGTTTGCCATCGCCGCCTCTTCGAAGTCATGGTATCATTCGTCAACCGATGCGCCACACAAGACTCCTACTTCCGATTTCCATGGTCTTTTTAAGTCCATTGATCAAAGGAAAAACCGAAGACCCAAACTCTCTTTTCCCTCCCGCAAAAGACTTCGCAGTTGAGACAATTGCAACAGACCTCTCAAACCCGATGGAAATGACCATCGCTGGCGATCTTGTTTTCATCGCCGAGCTCCACGGCAACATCAAAGTTGTCGATCTGAACACCGGGGTAACGCGAGTCGTCGCACACCTTGAAGTCGATTACCGGAAGAAGGGCCCAAAATGGAGCTGGGACGTTGAATCAGGTGTCTTGGGAATCGCTGTTGCCCCTGACTTCGAGAAAACCAAGTGGGTCTACATCTGTTACACTCGGCCAGGTGGAGAGTCGGTAAAGCACGATCATGTTGTTTCACGATTTCGCTATGAAGACGGGATGCTCAACAAAGCGACCGAGCAGGTCATCATCAAAATCCCCGCTCTCCGCGACAAGGATCGTATCCACGAAGCCGGATCCCTTGCCTTCGGCCCAAAGGGAAATCTTTTCATCAGTAGTGGAGACAACCAAGACCACACCCAATTTCATTACGCCGCACGCACCTCGACAAACAGCGCGGTATTGAATGGAAAAATCCTGCGGATCCGTCCGCGAGAAAATGGCGGCTACACCATCCCGGACGGAAACCTTTTTCCGATCGGGACTCCAAAAACCCGCCCCGAAATCTACGTCATGGGCTGTCGGAATCCCTTCCGAATCTCCATCGACCAACGGACCAGCCATCTCTACTGGGGCGAAAACGGCCCTGCTGACCACTACTGCGGGAGTCTCCAGAACGTCGACAAAAAACTCCTACCACTGGGCTTCGATGAATTCAATCAAGCCCGAAAACCGGGCTACTTCGGCTGGCCCTTTTTTATCGGACCCAACGAGTCCTACCCCGATTACTCCTTCAAAAAAATGGAAGTCACAGGAGTCTTTGAACCGGTCAGGGCCGTCAATCATTTCGAAGAGAATACCGGGATTAAAGAACTGCCTCCAACGCAGAAGCCTCTGATTTGGTACAGCCATCCTCCCTCAAAAGACTTTCCATCATTGGGCAGCGGAGGCGCCTCAGCGGTTGGTGGACCAGTTTACTATCACAACGACTCACGCAGCAACGAAGGACTCCCCAAGTCCTTCGACCATCATTGGTTCATCGCCGACTACGCAAGAGGATGGATCAAAATGGTGGAGCTTGATGACAATGAAAACCTGGTCGAAATTAAGGACTTCCCCACCAGTCATCGATTTCAAACGCCCACCAATATAAAGTTTAATGAGGCTGGTCAGCTATTCGTCCTGCAATATGGCAGAGGCGGATGGGATCCTAATAACGGAGGAAGCCTCGTGCGCATCAGCCATCGAATTGACGGTGGACTAGCAGGAAACCAAGTGATCGCAGCCCGCCCGCTCCGAGGCCTCCCTCCAAAGCATCCGGGAACCGCCCTGATGGGACAATTCAATTGCGTGGCCTGCCATCAACCCGGAAGCACTCTCATCGGACCATCACTCGAAATGATCGTCGATCGTTATGCTGATCTCCCCACTCGGAAGACTTACTTGAAGGGGCAGATCAAAAAAGGAAGCAAAGGCATCTGGGGAGAAGTTCATGCCATGCCACCGCACGACTTTTTGAATGACGAGCAAGTTGAAGAAATCGTGGACGCGCTCTTCCAGCTCAAACTCATCAAGCACGAAGCTCGGAACCTCCCGCCAATCCTCGCTTCCCCGCCCAGCCCAAACTACCCCGGAACCGGACCGGCCGAACTTGTCGATGGCATCACCGGCGATCCCGAAAATCTCAAAATCGACTGGCTGGGCTTCGAAGGAGGTGATCTCGTTGCGACCATTGACCTCGGAAAAACGATTTCGATCGAAGAACTAGGCCTCTCTTCCTGTGAGGTAACCTCGGCCGGCGTTTTCTTACCACCGACCGTTGAGTTTTCGGTCTCACTTAATGGAAAAGATTTTAAATCAGTCGCCACGACCACAACAGAGGTTCCCAAGAAACAATCCGTCGATACCCGCATCCTCTCGACAAAGATCAAAGAAGTGAAAGCACGCCATCTTCGCGTTCATGCCAAGAACCTTGGAACGATTCCCGACTGGCATCAGGCCAAAGGTCGCAAAGCCTGGTTGTTCATTGATGAAATTCTCGTAAACCCTCAGCGGTCACGAAAAAATCATCGATAGAGGAGAATTCCTGCCCTTCTAAGAGAAAAATTTTCAAGCTCAGCCTCCCAAGATTTCACAATCTCCATTCTGGGCTTCAATTCATTGATTGCAGTCTCCGTTGGTGGATGTCGCAGCAGAGTGTTCAGCTTCTTGGTTTCCCACTGATCGGGATAGAGCTCCCGTAAAGTTTGCGCCAGCAATACGCCCAACTCCACGGAGGGGAATTTCTCTGGATCTTTTAAAATGATGCGCACCCCTCCACATTCCTCATCTTCGAACTTGCTTGCCGTAGGGGTGAAACGAATGGGAACGAAGGACAACCCCGGAAGCCTAGCTAAGTCGAGTTTGCGAACGAATTCCTTCTCTTCAATGTAACTTGCGCCAAAGATCTCGAAAGGAAAGTTCGTCCCCCGTCCAACCGACACATTGGTAAACTCGAGCAACCCAAGTCCGGGATAGAGAGTTGCCGCCGTGAGATTGGGCATATTCGGCGAAGGCTTGATCCAGGGAAAACCAGTTTCGTCGAAGCGCATTCCGCGAGTCCAATTCTCAATCGGAATTACGGTGAGCTTCAGTTGGGGACAATGTTCTTTTTGGTAGAGCCGAGCTATTTCGCCAATTGTCATCCCATGTTGTAAGGGAACCTGATGGAATGACGTGAAGGTCGGATCGCCCTCGCGCATCGGTCCCGCCACTTTTTGGCCCCCGATGGGATTCATTCTGTCGAGAACGAAGAATCGCAAACCTGCGTCCTCCGCTGCTTCCATCGCCAATCCCATCGTCGAAATAAAGGTGTAAAACCGTGTCCCAATATCCTGCATATCGAAAACAAGAGCGTCGACCTTCGCTAGGTGTTCAGTCTTGGGTTTGCGTCGATCTTCTCCGGCATAAAGACTCACGACCGGAAGCTTCGTTTTGTCGTCCACCCCATCTTCGACCTTATCATCGAGGGTCCCCCGGATCCCGTGTTCGGGTCCGAAAAGCAACTTGAGGTCCACCCTGTGAGAGCGGTGTAAAAGATCGATCGTGGTCACCCCTTTTCGATTAGTCCCGGTCTGATTCGTGATCAACCCCACGCGCATTCCCTCAAGCGCTGCAAATTGATCCCGCTCCAAGACATCAATTCCATTCAACACATTGGGAAATCTTGGCGACTTCGGGACCACTTCCGGAAAACGTTTTTTGACGGTCGAAAAATCAAAACCCGTAGCCTTCGCCGCGAGCGTTCCAAGGTCTTTCCGCAGTGCAATCACATTACCTCCAGATGGATGATTCCGATTACTTAGAAAAATAACAAAACTCTCGCTCGTTGGATCGATCCACATCGAAGTCCCCGTCCATCCGGTATGGCCAAACGACCCTTTTGGAAACAACTCACCTCGCAGGGAAGAATAGGTAGAATCGATATCAAACCCTAAGCCCCGCCTAGACTCGATATTCGCGGGCGATTGCACCGAGGTCATCAGGGAGATTGTCTCTGGTTTCAAAATTCCACCTCCGCCATTCAGCAACATCCGGGCAAAACGAGCCAAATCATCGACCGTGCTAAAAAGTCCTGCATGCCCTGCCACGCCTCCCATTCGGCGGGAAGTAGGATCGTGCACGATTCCCCTCAAGAGACTTCCGTCCTCGAGAAGAGTAGTGGGAGCGATCCTGCCCTCCAGTTTGGAGTCTGGCAGGAAGAAAGTCTCGTTCATTCCCAACGGCAGAAAGATCTCTTTCCAACAATACTCCTGAAGCGGCATCCCAGTCACCCTTGCCACGATTTCACCCAACAGAATGAAATTGAGATCGCTATATTGGTAAGAGAGTCCCGCCAAACCACGAGACGGCTCACCAGCAGCCAAAGCAAACCCATCCTTGCTCCCGCTCCATTCATAGCCTCTACGCACCCCTGCCGCCAAGCCAGAGGTGTGTGTTAAGAGGTGCCGAACCGTAATCTTCGGTTTATTGGAATCCCCACTCAGCTCCGGCAAGTATCGTTGGGCCGGAGCATCCAATTCAATCTCCCCCTCTTCAATCAACTTCATGACCGCAGGAGTCGTCGCCACCACCTTAGTCAGCGAGGCTAAATCATAAATGGTCTCCTTCGTCGCCTTTTCAATTTTTGGCACAAGCTGTCGGTTGCCATAGCTCTTTTGATAAACTGTCTTTTTATGTTCTAAATGAAGAACCCCACCCGGCATCCGCTTCTCAGAGATTCCCTTTTCGATCAGGGCATCGATTTGCTTCAGGACTTCTGTATCAAGTCCCTGCGAAAAAGCCGCTGAGGCTGTCACCAAAAAAACAAGACCGCGGAGCACAACAAACAGGAGAGAAATTAAAAAATAGAGGGTAGCAAAAAATGATTTTGATTACTTCTTCTTTTTCTTCCCAATCTTAGATTTTTTCTGCCATTGCTGCACCGCACCCTTACTTAGATCACTTTGAAATTGGGTGTCATATCGCTTCATCACACGGCTCAGCTCGGCGAAAACCTTACGTTCATCGTCACTAAGATCCGAAGACTTTTGAAGTTTTCGTTCATAGGGAATCGAACAATCAAAGAACTCAATCTTCTTATCCGGCCCACCCTTGCGGTAAACTAGATGGGTTGCGTTTCGCACCACCACCGAGGAAGCCGACTGAGTGGCGTCATTTCGGCTATAAAACAGGTAAGACCAAGGTTTCTTTCGCTCTCCTTTCCCCATTAAGGTGGGTAATAAACTGACCCCATCGAGATTCTTATTCTCGAATGTATCGATCTTAGCGAGCTCGCAAAAGGTGGGCAAGAGGTCTGAAAAATCGACCAGCTCATTCGAGATCTTCCCTGCTTGCACCGTTCCCGGCATCGTCACAAAAAATGGAGTGCGCACCCCGCTGTCACGATCAGCCTTCCCCTTACCTCCCGCTACCGACTTTCCGTTTAAGGATGTCACGACCGGAACATCGGTTCCATTATCTCCAGTGAAGACGATCAAGGTGTTTTCGCTTAATCCCAGTTCATCGACCTTCGAAGCGATCCGACCCACCAATTGGTCCACATGCTCGACCATATTTTTGAAATATTTAGCATCACCTTTGTAAGTCGGGCTTCCCGGGGACTTGGGATTGTAATCCGGCGTCCCTGGAGTTGGCACGAAAGGACAGTGGGGAAGAATCATGGGATAGTAGACAAAGAACGATTCGTCCTTATTGGCTTCTAAAAACTTCTCGATAAAATCAACGCAAACATCAGGACCAAACTCACCATTACGAAATTCTTTGGCGACTCCATTGATACTGAGATCGGGACTGGTGTGGCGACTGTCGTATTTTTTCCCCTCTATGGTATGGCTATTTCCCTTTTTGAGCTGCCAGAGGCACGATTGATCAAAACCAAAATGTGAGGGAGCATCAGTTTCCTGACCCAGCTGCCACTTCCCTGAAATGCAGGTTTTGTAACCAGCATCACGAAAGTAGTTTCCGAAGGTCTTCTGACCACGGTCGAGCTTACCAAAGAAAGTGTAATTCCGGACATTAGCCTTCCCTGTCATCAACTTCACCCGCGAGGGCGTACAAATCGGATTAGCAAAGGCATTAGTAAAACGCATCCCGTTTTTAGCCATGGCGTCGATATTGGGCGTCTTGTAGTCATCGCATCCATTAGCCCCTACGGTCTCGTAGCCCATATCATCGGCCATAATCATGATAATATTAGGTTTCCCTCCCCAGGCATTCGATAGAAGCAGTAAGGTAGGGATAAAGTAGGCAAGACGAGTGATCCTCATAGTGATTTAAGTATAAGGACCCGCTGCC
>ERZ1046740.2317-NODE-2317-length-12383-cov-3.965039_pt1 | contig 12383 bp, 7 predicted proteins | sample MGYA00383093_ERZ1046740 | MGnify/ENA primary metagenome ERZ1046740 (study PRJEB29581, sample SAMEA5548363) | metagenome | biome: marine; feature: coastal; material: water | depth 25 m | study: Short-term variability in the microbial, nano- and picoplankton...
ATCAAATTGAAATGATTGTCAAGCAATACAAATTGGAATAATATCGAATTACTGTCTAATTGTCTAGGTTTGTATCAATCCTTTTACCCATGATTAAAATTGATGTACTTGCTTTTGCAGCTCACCCTGATGATGCGGAACTCTCGTGTTCGGGAACTTTGTTGAAACTCAAGGCACAAGGAAAAACTACAGGTATAATTGATTTGACGAAGGGAGAACTCGGTACTCGTGGAACACCTGAAATCCGGAGACAGGAATCTGCAGATGCGTCCAAGATTTTGGGTTTATCCGTTCGAGAGAACTTGGATTTAGGAGACGGATACTTTGAACAAGACCGAGAAGCACTTCATTCAATTATTCGCAAGATCAGGCAATATCAGCCAGAAATTATTTTGGCAAATGCTGTTAGAGATCGTCATCCTGATCATGGCAGAGGTGGAGACATTGTGAGTCGTGCAAGTTTTATGGCAGGACTCCAAAAAGTTGAAACTGATTTGGATGGTATGCCACAAGAACCGTGGAGACCTAAACTGATTTTCCGCTATATACAGTTCAGATATATTGAACCCGATTTTGTAATTGACATTACAGCGCAAATGGATGTTAAAATGGAGGCAATTAAAGCCTATAAAAGTCAATTCTTCGACCCAAATTCTGATGAACCGAAGACGATGATTTCTTCAAAGAAATTCATAGACTATGTAGCCGCTAGGGCTCGCGAAATGGGCGCACAGATTGAAAAAGAATTTGGAGAAGGATTCACAGTAGAGCGCACCTTGGAGGTTAAGAACCTCATGGATCATATCTAGAAAGCCCAATTGCTTTTTTAAACTTAATCCTATCGCCCTGGGCAGTTTGCCCTTTGATCAATATTATATACTCTCCCGGCGGAGCTAGATTTTTAGAGTCTGTATCGCCATGCCAATAGAATATATTATTAGTGCCAGAAAAAGACGGTTCCTCTATCGTTTTTATCACTCTCCCGAAAAGGTCAAACACATAAACTGCGATGGCGGTATGTGGTTTTAAATTCTTAATTTTAATGATTACGAAATCGTCTATCCCGTCTCCATTCGGATTGAAGATTTGAGGCTCAATACTAAATTTTACCGCAGTAGTTAAAGAAACTTGATGCGAATTACTATAACCTGGTGTACCAAAAGCATAGGTTGAAGCAGCGCTGGTCCAATTAGATGATTCGAAGTTTTCCTGACCGAGGACAAGCTTCTCCAAACTCACTCCGTTTTTATCGAAGATCATAGGCGAATGCATACTTGATTTATATTGAACAAAGTCAAATAATTTTCCCGAAATAGATGCTATTCCGATATTCCCTGCATCATCTGGGAGTTGAGGTAATGCGTTGCTCAAATAAATGTTAGCTGTGTCAGGAGGTGAAAAATATCTTTGAGTCAGGCTTGGGTCACTACAAAACGCTGCACTTGTCTTTGCCAAAATTAGCGTTGGTGAGTGTCTTAACTTTTTCCACCAAACCTTTGAACTATTGGAATCATTTTGCCAAACAATCAGCGTGCTTAAATCTTTTAATTCTGAAGAAGTATTATAAACTTCCAAATAATCTACACCTCCTGATTTTGGGTTGAACAGAATCTCACTTATTACGATATCTCCTTGAAGCACGGGTGAGGGAATCCCAAATGAGAGTGTCGTGTCTCTAGTTCTACCAATACAGTCATTTAAGCTTTCTAAAGTTAAAGTATAAAGTTGACCAGTATCGATTGGGATGACGACTTCTATTAGTAACATTTCTTCATGCCATCTTGAAGATCTAATGTCAACTAGGTTGTCTGAATTCTGCAGATAAAAATCGACAACTGAGGTGTCCATTTTTTGATTGAAGTCAACCTGAATAAGCTTTTGGGAAACAAATTGAATTTTTGCAAAACCCTCGGATGGAAGAGTCACATCATCGATAGCAAATGTTCCAGGGCTTCCACCGCGACTATCGGATGTGAATTGGAACGCACTAAAGCCGAGGCAAGCATATGCGGTGTCAATTAACTCATAACTCCATCCACCTTCATGCTTCCAATGAGCTGAATGTTTGTTCAAGTCGTAGGCCAAATAACAAATCGGTTCATGCTTATATGAGAGGAATAGACTATCATAGCTATTATTCAAACCGGGCCATTTGTCCATGGGGAGGATTTTGATTCCGGAGTCGAATAGATCTAGATCAGGAGCATGGCACAGAACTATAAGCTCCTTTGGAGCCAATAAGTATGCTGGAAGAGCATACGTTTTGCTCGCATCACCCAACATGATTTCTGCTGTTTGGATGTATTTGTCAGAGACATTGAACAATTCAACGTATTCGGATTCAGACATGCCGATGCTAGGTGAAGGGTCGGGCATGAACTCCGAAATTAGAATGTCACCTTGAGAAGGAGGACTGGGAATTGCAACGATAATATTAAAGGAAGTATCCAAAACGTTGCCTTCGATGTCTCGTAAATCCTTTAACGTAATTTCATGAGTAGAACCATTCAATAACTCTTCGGTAATGCTTAGTTCTAATTTCTGGTCGTCAATCCAATGAGGGATTGGGATAGATTCATTATCCAACAAGATTATGTGAGAGATGTTGGTGTCAATTTGTTCTGAGAAGGAAATTTGGATTGAGCTTAGATTGGGCAAATCCACTGATTTAATTCTGGGAGGTATTGAATCACGAATTAAGGGTCCAATATAGAAATTGTCAAACTTGTGCTTTCCAAAAAAACTTGATGTGGATTGTTGAATATTTATGTTGAACTGAACTAAGGGGGAGAGGAATAATTCCATTTGATGATGCTCAATTACATCATTGTCACGATTCCTAATCTCCACTAACAATGTGTCACGCCGTAAACGAATTCTCAAATGAAATTTGGAGCGTTCGGTATGTCCGACAAAAAGATTGTTCAGGGCCTGATTAGTTTTTAAATCGTAAAGAGCAATGTGGTCCTTGGTTTCACCAAAGCGCAATAAAACCCCTCGATTTAGCGAATCTGCAAGGGAGCACTCAATGAAATTCGCTGAAGATGTGGCAAAATTTAAGTCTATATCCAGAAGTAGCTCGAGATCCTTTTTTGTTGAATAAATAGTGCCAATTCCGAAAAAGTCCTTCGAAGTACTGCTTTTACTAAAAAGAGCACCATCTCTCACTTCAAATTTTAATCGGTCGCCCTGCCAAACGGATTTAAGACCTGCAGTTTCAAACTCGTCCGAAACTTGTGCAAAAAGTTGAAAGTTGATGTTCAGAAATATGAAAATGACGAAGCGCATCACTGCAATAAATTCAAAAACTATATCATCATCATCATCCCAGATTTGTCAATTAAATGTTCGTTTTAGATTATTCTCCAAATGCCAAGTGCTTTCCTAGTTTGCCCTATTCTTTTGAACTAAATTCGCGGTTCTCTTTTAAAACCGTGGGGAAACAAAAGGACATATTTGAGCATGGAAAGATCGAAGTAATTGGAGCCCGAGAGCACAATTTGAAGGATATTGATTTGACCATTCCTAGGGGTAAATTAGTTGTATTTACGGGACTTAGTGGGAGCGGGAAATCCTCACTCGCTTTTGATACAATTTTTGCAGAAGGACAACGCCGCTACATGGAGACATTCTCGGCATATGCAAGACAGTTTGTCGGTGAAATGAAACGCCCTGATGTGGAAAAAATAGAAGGCTTGAGCCCGGTTATTTCTATTGAGCAAAAAACTGTAAGTAAAAATCCGCGATCAACGGTGGGTACAATTACAGAGATTTATGACTTTCTCCGACTGCTCTATGCAAGAGCTGGAATAGCGATCTCTCATCTTTCAGGTAACGAAATGACTCGTTTCACTGAAGATGAAATTGTTCGAATTATTGTAGAGACTTATGCGGATAAAAAGGTGGCAATTTTGGCACCTATTATCCGAGCACGAAAAGGTCACTATCGCGATTTGTTCGATCAATATATTAAGAAAGGATTTACACGAATGCGCATCGATGGAGAGCTCACCAAGCTTGAAGTAGGGATGCAATTAGATCGCTATAAGGTTCACGATATTGAGTTGGTCGTAGATCGGATTTTAGTCGATGAGGATAATAGATTCCGTGTTTCTGAATCGGTTAAAACTGCTTTAAAACTTGGAAACGGTGTCTTATACTTGTTGGAAATGGATTCCGATGAACTTACTCATTATAGCAAGTTCCTCATGGATGCCGAAACCGGTTTGTCCTATGACGAGCCACAACCGAATACCTTTTCGTTTAATAGTCCCTATGGGGCATGTGAGGTTTGCAACGGTCTTGGAACAATCACTGAGATTGATGAAAAGACAATTATTCCTGATCCAAAGTTGAGCATCAATAAAGGGGGAATATCACCCTTGGGACCACTTCGCGAAAACTGGACTTTTAGTCAAATTCGTGCAATGGCTAAGAAGTGGAAATTCAGTTTGGCTGACCCTATCTCAAAACTTGATCGAGATGTAATCAATATGCTCTTGAATGGCTCAAAAGAGAAATTTGAGATTACATATTCCTATAGTGGTGGCGGAAAACAGACCTATGAAAGTACTTTCAAAGGGATAATTCCGATGATTCATCGGTCCTACCTCCAGAAGTCACAAGATAGTTTGCACCAATGGGCTGAGGAGTTCATGACATTGACTGTTTGTCCTTCATGTGAAGGAAGCAGGATTAAGAAAGAAGCTCGCTATTTCCTTATTGGCGGAAAGCATATCGGTGAACTTAGTTCTATGAATATTCAAGAACTGGGAGAGTGGCTTGAGGAGGTAGAAGAGCGAATGACAGATCGTCAAAAAACTATTTCGAAAGAAGTTCTCAAAGAGATTCGAAACCGTGTTGGTTTTCTCATAGGAGTTGGATTGGGTTATCTGAGCTTGAATAATGCTGCTCGAACCCTCTCGGGAGGAGAGGCGCAACGAATACGTCTTGCGACCCAAATAGGGTCTAGACTTGAAGAAGTGCTTTATATACTTGACGAACCGAGTATCGGTTTGCATCAAAGAGACAATCACCGTTTAATTCAATCTCTCAAAGATCTACGAGACTTAGGGAATTCGGTAATTGTTGTTGAACACGACAAAGACATGATCCTAGAGAGTGACTTCGTAGTGGATATTGGCCCAGGAGCTGGAAAACACGGTGGCGAGATTGTGGCTCACGGTCCTTGGTCAGAGATGCAAAATATGTCGACTACAACTGCAGAGTATCTCAGAGGTCAAAAACAAATCACTATTCCTCCCAAAAGAAGAAAAGGGAACGGAAAAAAAATATCTATCAGAGGAGCCACAGGAAATAATCTGAGAGACGTGAGCGTCACTTTCCCTTTGGCTAAGTTTATCTGTGTAACTGGTGTTTCAGGGAGTGGTAAAAGTACATTGATAAACGAAACGCTTCATCCACTCTTGGCTAAAGAGGTGTATGGAAGTAAAAAAGCTCCTTTGAAGAATTCTGGGATAAAAGGAGCTGAAAATATTGACAAGGTTATCAAAATTGATCAAAGCCCTATCGGAAGATCTCCCCGATCGAATCCTGCAACTTATGTGGGGTTCTTCACTGAAGTTCGAAGCTTATTCTCCGAATTGCCAGAATCAAAAATCAGAGGGTATAAGCCAGGACGTTTCTCTTTCAATGTGAAAGGCGGAAGATGTGAAACTTGTAAGGGGGGAGGAAGACGCGTTATTGAAATGAACTTCTTGCCCGATGTGGAAGTCGAATGCGAAACTTGTCAGGGCAGAAGGTATAATAGAGAGACCCTTGAAGTTCGATATAAAGGAAAGTCGATTAGCGATGTCTTGGACATGAGCGTTGATGAGGCAGTTGTTTTCTTTGAACATATCCCTGCGATTTTCAGAAAGATCAATGCACTTCAAAATGTGGGATTGGGCTATATCACACTTGGACAATCGTCCACGACTATTTCTGGTGGTGAAGCACAACGGGTAAAGCTGGCCTCTGAGCTAGGGAAAATTAGCACTGGTAATACCTTTTATATCTTGGATGAACCTACTACAGGACTTCATTTTGAAGATATTCGAGTCTTATTGGAAGTACTTCAAGAACTTGTCAGTTTGGGCAATACAGTTTTAGTCATCGAGCACAATATGGATGTGGTCAAAGTGGCTGACTATATTATCGACCTTGGTCCCGAAGGTGGTAAAGAGGGGGGCTTGATTGTTGTGGAAGGCACTCCTGAGCAAGTCGTCAAATCTAAAAAAGGATATACCGCGGAATTCCTAGCTCCGGAAATGATATCCATGGAAGGACAACCTGTCTAGCTATGATCCGCTTGGTACTTTTTGGGAGTTGTACCGAAATTCTTCTTAAATGCCTCGATGAAATGACTGGCGCTGGTATAACCAATCTCGTCTGCAATTTCATTCACTTGTAATTGGTTCTTGCGCAATAGACTCTTGGCAAAATTCAAGCGATGTTGTTGGAGATATTTAAAAGCTGGAAGTCCATAAACATTCTTAAATCCTACTTTCAAATTATACTCATTCATACCAATAATCTTAGCGAGTTCTGGAAGTGAAGGAGGGGAGGCCATTTTTTCAATCAGCACGTTTCGGGCATGCTTGATGCGCTCAACATTATCTTTGTCTTTGAGGAAAGGACAGTTCTCATATCGATTTTCTTCAGGAACATCGTAACAGTGAGACAGTAATTCCATTGATTTTGCTTTGATATACAATTGCTTGAGAGATGTAGGAAACCCTTCTTGCATCAATGTTTCTATTACCAAATCGGCTTCAGGACTAATAGGATGCTCACTATATTCTTTCACGCCGAATCCCTTGAAATTTAAATGGACTAAATGTTGATGGTCCTCGATGAGCATGTCATGAATGAATTCTGTTGGCATAGCCAAGTAAAGCATTCTAGAGTCTTCGGATTCCAATTTGACATCGAGGTCCCTGTTCTGGTCATACAACAAAAAGTAATTGCCTTTTTGGAGATCTCGTGAATAATGCGGTGAAAATATGAATTGCACATTTGATTCTCGAGCAAATAAAAAGTGAACAAGATCTTTCTCGAGAGACATTGTCTGTGGTGCTTTCTGTTCAAGATTCAGTTTGTAAAGTTGAGGACTTGCTGAAATGCTTTTTTTGCGCTTACCGCTATCGACATTTTTTGACATTTTAGTTTTTCATTTTTTTGTAAAACCTACATGACCATTGACTTATAGTCGCATGACAAATATCATCATTAATTTTCTTAAATCGATATTTTGTCTCCTTATTGCGGTAGAATAGTTGCCTTGATTGCGCCACTTTTGCAGGCTCAAATTATCAGTTAATGAAAAAAATATTAATTATTTTAGTTGTTGGTTTTTTTACATCCCTTCTCGCGTCTGCGCAAACGAGTGATTCAGCCTATACGTCGGGCGGGAATAGCGAGGTTTATTATAGCTTTAAAAATGGTGTGGTTAAAACCGTAGATAATAATAACTGGGACCTTGCATTCGAAATGAAAGGTTTCTTATCGGGTATTCACGTTAATGAACAAGCTGGAGCACAAGTTTTTGTGAGCCCATTCGCAGTAGCAGATTGGTCAAATTTTGATACGACAGGAATGTCAACGTGGGAAATCAGTCGAAATTCTACAGAAACGTGGTCCGAAGGAGGATTCAATAGTAATATCAGCAGCGAGTATGATCTCGGTTGGGGTCAGTACGATATCAACACGCATTCTGTTAAAGGGGACTCAGTATACTTGCTGAAAACTAGAAGTGGCTCTTTTCAGAAGGTCTATATCAAATCCTTAGCGAACAGTGCCTATACATTTGTATACGCAGATGTTGATGGTTCTAATGAAATGACTCAGACCATCGTAAAAGGTGATTTCCCAGGTGTCAATTTTGCCTATTATGATTTTGATAAAGACGCTTCGCTCAACAGAGAACCGGTCACGACTGAATGGGATATCGTTTTCACGAAATACCCAATTGGAATTCAAGCAGGTCCAGACTTACTTTATTACCCAGTAATTGGAGCGAAGATCAATAAAGGTTATGAAGTCTCAGAAAGAAATGGAATGGATGTAATGGACAATGACACATCAACTCTATCTTGGAATAGCATAGTTACTGAAATAGGTTCGGACTGGAAGGATTTTAACGGCATGGCCTACGAGATTATAGCGGATAGAGCTTATTTCGTGAGAACTGCAACAGGGTCTGTTTGGAAGATTTATTTTACCGATTATAAAGGTGGGCCTTCTGGTACATGTTACTTCACAACCGAGTTGGTAGGAGCTACAGTTGGTATTCAGGAATTTAAAAACAATCTTTCTATCTACCCGAATCCAGCTTCTGAGTATTTTACAATTGAACAAAATGACCAATTAGAATCGGTTAGTTTGCTTGATGCCAATGGCCGCATCATTCGCTCATGGGCTCCTCAAGGTTCTTATTCTGTAAAAGGTATTACTGCAGGTCTTTACTACCTAACTACTGCTAGCTCAAAAGGATTATCAGTTCGCCCTTTATTAGTGCGATAAAACGAATAACGCTTTATGCGATTCGCATTTTTTATTTTCTTTTTAGCACTTTTTAGTCGAGGGAGTGCCCAAACGAGTCAGATAACGGTTCATGTTCAAAATGAGAAGGGTTTGGACGTCCCTTATGCCGAAGTATTAATTAATGCTTATGGGAATCAGAATTACGAAGTGGCAGATGAATTTGGAATAGCTTCCTTCAAGACATCCAAAGGAGCTCTGATCATCGAGGTATTTGCAATTGGCTATCAAGACTATCGAGCTCCGCTGAGTATCGAGAATCAGAAAGAGGTCATAGTTAAGTTGACCTCAGAAAGTGAACTTTTGAACGATGCTGTAGTCACGGCTCAATATCAAAAACGATCAGCAAGAAGTGCTGTAGAGAAAATTGAAATCATTGACTCCAAAACTCTTGAATCGCGCTCTTCGTTTAACCTGAGAGAAGCGATAATGCTAAGGATGAATGTTCAAGTTCGTCAGGATAATTCAACTGGCAGTGCCCTCAGTCTGATGGGGATTTCAGGTCAGAATGTAAAGATTTTGATTGATGGTGTCCCAGTTATTGGTAGACTTGATGGCAATATTGATTTGAGTCAAATTAATATGAACGATGTGGAACGCATTGAAGTCATTGAAGGTCCAGTTAGTACAAATTATGGCACGAATGCATTAGCTGGAGTCATTAACATCATTACCAAAAAATCATCCTCCAAAGAATTAGTCGGTTTTGATGCCTATTGGGAAAGTATTGGCCAATACAATGCAAATATTCGCACAGGAACTTCATTCGGGAAGCACAATCTGCGTCTGGCTGGCGGAAGAAATTTTTTTCAAGGCTGGTCTCCAGAGGAAACGGGTAGATGGAATTTGTGGAAGCCGAAAGAACAATATTTTGCTCGAGCAATCTGGTCATGGAAAAAGGATAAGACCGAACTCTCGTTTAAATCAGAGTATTTTGATGAGTACTTGCTTAATCAGGGAAGAGCGCTCACTCCTTATTTCGAGTCAGCCTTTGACGAGAAATTTAAAACTAAAAGGGTAGACCAACATTTTCACTTTTCGAAACAAGTTTCCCCGAATCGAATGGTGGATGGGTTCGTTGCTTATAACTACTATACGCGAAAAAGAAATACCTTCTTTAAAGATCTTGTGACATTGGAAGTTGATCCAGTAACGGTAGATGGAACGAATGATACCACAAATTTCCGTTCTATCAGGTCGCGTTCTACATACTCGTTTAGCACGCGTGGGAAACGCTTAAATTACCAATTTGGCTACGATGTGGGAAAGGATTGGGCCACAGGGTTGAGGATAGAAGATGGAGAAAAGGACATGACCGACGTTGCTCTATTCGGAAGTGCCGAGTATAAGATAACGAATAAGCTCGTTTTGAAGCCAGGTCTTCGGGGAGCATGGAATAGTCAGTACGATGCACCGCTGATACCTATGCTTTCGGCGCGTTATAGATGGGGCAAATACGCCTTAAGAGCTAGTTGGAGTAAAGGTTTTAGAGCTCCGGATATCAAAGAGTTATATATCTTTTTCGTTGATGTAAATCACAATGTTCAAGGTAATCCAAATCTTCAGGCTGAAGAATCAAACAATGTGATGCTTTCCTTAACAGGGCTGCGACAATTGAAGAAAGGATTTCTTAAACCAAGTATCAGTGCATTCTACAACCACATAACGGACAAGATCAATTTGGCAAATATTCGTACAGATCTTTACACTTATGTCAATGTAGAGGAGTTTAGAAGTGCTGGAGGTAGAATAAATTTGAATTGGCTAGACGAGAAAACGAAAATTAATACGGGTTTTGGTTGGACAGCCATCAATAACGGTCTAGGAGCTGATCCAAACGACTTCTATAATTATCTAGAATTGAGTGCGGGTCTGCAAACCAAGCTCAAAGGGATAGACGTTTCGATTTCGTCTAAATTCAACGGTAAGCAGCAGATTTACGTGATTGATGCAGAAACTGCCGAAGTCACCCAGAGATCTACTAGAGAATACACATTTATTGACCTTCAATTATCTAGACGGTTTTTATCGGACAATTTGCGAGTCAATATTGGGGTGAAGAACCTACTGAACGTTGGGAATATCCAGTCTATCACTGCAGTAGGTGGAGCTCATGGATCCGAAAGTGTTGCGATTCCTGTTGGGACAGGAAGGGGATATTTTGTAAAAATGGGTTATCAAATTAGAAAACAAAAAGAGTGAAAAGAATCGAATCATTACTGTTGTTGGCTATAGTTGTACTGATGTCTTCTTGCTGGAAGGAAGAGGAGGCTGTGGATCCATATCCTAGGGGAAATAGCATGGAAGCCCAATTGGAAATGGGTAGTGGTTATGAAGACCAGATTTATTTTAATCTCGGTGATAATCAAATCGTAAAGTCTAATTCAAAATACCTTTGGGACATTGCTTTTTCATGTCAATCGGACAGCACCATTCGATTAAATTCAGGGCGTAATATTAGAGCGGCCAATAGTGGCTTAACAGATTTTCTCTTGGTAAATGATACCTCGGGGCAAGAATTTAAATGGGATTGGTCGAACGGCAAAAATGACAGCACAGCATTGTACGGAGCCTTTTTTAGTGATAACATCTTCATTATCGATTTAGGCAGTGATGCTGATTTTAATTCGCTGGGTTTTATCAAAGCACGATTTACCTTAGACGGTGAAAATCTGCAGGTTGAATACGCATCTCTCGAATCAAATGATACTAAAACAGTAACGCTGATACCTGACCAAGCATTCAATCACGTGCACTACTCATTCCTGACTGATGAATATGTTTCAGCTGAACCACCTAAAGATTCCTACGATGTTGTCTTTACTCAGTACGTTTATTATTTTGAAGAAGAGCAATTGGCCTATCTCGTAGTTGGTACTCTCATTAATCCATATTCAACAGTCTGTTATAAAGAGTTTGAATTGGCCTTCGATGATATTTCTGCTTCAGAAATTGATGAAGGGAAATTTTCTACGGATCACGATATAATCGGTTATGACTGGAAGTACTTCAATCTCGGGGAAGGAACATTTGTGGTGCAGGATGAGCAGAACTATATTTTGAAGGACTCGGATGGATTTTTTTATAAGCTACACTTCACAGGTTTTTATAACAAGAACGGAGAAAAGGGTTATCCGGTAATTGCCCATGCTAAGATTTAAGTGAATCGATTCTTACGTATACCCTATACTCCACAGTATTTGCTACATTCGTCTAAGTCAGAATAGAGGTTATATTGTGGCCTTTACAGAAAAATTAGTCATAAGGACAAACAAAACGCAAACAAGTAATGGATTTAACTAAAATTTTAATGTCCCAATTAGGTGACGGAGGATTGGAAGCGATTGCTGGCCAAATTGGAGCGAATAAAGAACAAACTCAAAGTGCATTGGGTGGAATTGTACCTTCACTTTTGGGGGCAATGACAAATAACTCCAAGTCACAAGATGGAGCAAACGGCTTATTGGGGGCCCTAGACAAAGACCACGATGGAAGTATATTTGATAATCTAGGTGGATTCATTGGAAACTTTAACGACGGTCCCGGAAACGGGATATTGAATCATGTTCTCGGAGATAATCGTCCGAAGGTTGAACAGGGTTTAAGCCAGAAAACAGGCTTGAATACAGGACAAATCGGCAATCTTCTAAAAATAGCTGCGCCATTAATCATGGGGTATTTAGGTAAGGAAAAACGACAAAAGGAAACTCAAGGTGGATTTGATCTTGGTGGAATTGCTGGGCTGCTTGGTGGCCTGACGAAAACTGCAGACCAAGGTTCATCACTGGATTTAGGAGATTTACTCAATATTGTTGGGTCCTTAAGCGGTGGAGGTGGATCTC
>ERZ1046740.2319-NODE-2319-length-12379-cov-5.090149_pt1 | contig 12379 bp, 9 predicted proteins | sample MGYA00383093_ERZ1046740 | MGnify/ENA primary metagenome ERZ1046740 (study PRJEB29581, sample SAMEA5548363) | metagenome | biome: marine; feature: coastal; material: water | depth 25 m | study: Short-term variability in the microbial, nano- and picoplankton...
AAACCGTGGCCTTCTCTTCCTGAATGGTTTCCAGGTAGAGCCTGGGATCCCATTGGCTCAGGTAAGCTAACTTTGAACCGCCATAGAGAAATGGCAGAGTACAGTTGTACCAACCGATAAATGCCGTGGTGAAAATATTGATAGTACTGGCGCGCGAATGAGCCGCCATATACGGCGTGCCACTCTTGGCACTGGCCATCAAGGTACGGTGTGTATGCATTACCCCTTTGGGAATACCTGTAGTTCCTGAAGACAATGCAATAACCGCAGTATCATCAAGAGCGACAGGCATAAGCTCCAGATCAGGCTCATAGTTGTCCAGAGCGGCGGGGATAATGGGATCCTGACCACCGCCACATTGATCCTTCGGGGTAATACTGGAGACCGAACGCACGGCAGCGGTGATCAACTCAGTAGTTTCACGCAATGATGTAGCCTTTTCCGCAAATACGCCATCGTAAACCAGAACCCGGGGGCTAAGCCTCTCGACGAGAGCTGCCAGGGTATCTGCTGATTCACGGGCGTGCAGTGCGCTGGGAATGGCCCCCAGTTCAACGGCGCCAAAAAGCGCAATCACATGACTGGTGGACGCCGGCATCAACAGCGCAACCCGGTCGCCTTTGCGCACCCCCAGTGTGTGCAAGAGCCTGGCCATGCGCTTTACACGGTCCAATAACTCCGTGTAGGTATAACGGCTGACTCCATCCACCACTGCATCATTTTCAGGATATTTTTCAGCTGCGCTTCGAATCAAATCGCGCAATGTCTGTGGTTCATCGGGCATTGCTTATATATCGTCCCGGGTCAGTTTGTAATCCTGCAGACCTGGCTTGAACTCGCGGTTTTTAAACGACTGCAATGCTGTTCGAATCCAGTCGTCATCGGTCAAGCGAGACAGTTCAAACAGTTTGGCGATTTCGTAATCCACAGCGTCAGCAAAATCCATATTGAGATCGTAGATACGCTCGTACACTTCCTTGGTTTTCTCCAGCACGATTCGGCCTTTACCTGCCAGACCGTCTACTACCTTCTGCGTGTGAGTATCCAGCTCAGCAAGAGGAACTGATTTTGATGCCCAACCCAAGTCCACTGCCTCTTTACCATCAAAGGTATCGGCGGTCAGTGAGTAGTACAGTGCCTGTTTGCGAAACGCCATATTATTGGCAACTGTCCAGGTAGTACCACCGCCGGGGAAGATGCCAAAGTTGACTTCCGACAAGCCCCAGGTCGACTCTTCGGCGGCAATGGCTATATCGCACAAGCCCACTACTTCCATACCTCCGCCGAAACACCAACCATTAATCTTGGCGACAGTGACTGCTGGAAAATCTTTCAGGTGCTTCATCCAGACAAAAGAGTGCCCTACACCTTCCTTAAATTTGTCTGGCTCATCCCAGTTATCGAAAAAGCACTTCTCAAGGTCCATACCACCGCAAAAAGCGTTCCCCGCGCCAGTCAAGACCATTACTTTGACTTTCGCAGCCTCAATTTCCTTAAGCGCGATACACATTTCGGCGTGTAAAGCCGGGCTCATGCAGTTCTTCTTTTCGGGTCTATTCAGCGTGACAGTTGCAACATCACCTTGAATTTCCACAATCACATTTTCATATTTGCTCATTTTATCTGCCTCTCAATGATTGGACGAAACTGGTCGTCAGCCTAGGGAATTTTGTGGTAACTACTTTATGTATAGGCAAGTCCGTTAGCGCATACTCCTGAATCACTCTATTTACTCGAAGATTTCGAATTACGGAAAGGAGTGGTAGCTGTTAAGTGGAATTATAGTACTGCCAATATAGTTGGATGTCAAACTATCTTTCTGTAATCCATAGTCAAACCTTTCCCAATCTTATACTGGGAGATTCTTTCGACCTAAGCTATTGAATAATAGAATTTGCGCGAAAGTTAAAAGTAGACGGGTTGATCCAGTGGTAGAATTACTGCGACTTAACCGCGAAAATAAATGGCTTCGAATTTTGCCAACAGTTGTTTGAACTTCCGATTGTCTTCTGCGCCCATTTGTTTCTCAATTTTGCGCTCTATCGATTTGACCTGTTTATCGAATCCCCTGGCGGCATTAGCGCCCTCTGGCGTTATATAAAGCTCATGGGCCCTTCTATCTGTTTCACTGCGCTTTCTAAACAACCAACCCTTCTTCTCCATTTGATCAAGAAAAGGAACCAGCGTAGAGGCATCTCGCCGTAATGCTCGAGCCAATGTCTTTTGGGACAAGCCGGGGTTTTTCTCCAAGAGAGAAAGCGTTGTATAAAAGCCCGGTTTAAACTCTGGGCCCATCTTTGAAAAAAAGTCCTTGTTTGCAGTATTGTAAGCACGCTGCAGAAGAATGCCGACCATGTTGTCTAGTCCGTCGTATACAAGCTCCTCGGATGAGTTGAGCTTGGCATCGGTTGTGGTCTTCTTTTGGCCACTCATTTTGATCCTCTCCAACTGGGCCTCTAATTCATTTCCCTGAGACCTTAGCAAAGTTTTACATGCCTGGCCTAGCAATTGATGTATATATAGTTGGATAGCTAACTATACAATATTTCATAATTTCTATTAGAGCCCTCCCCGCACCATCAAGAAGGCTGCAGAAGAAGTCGTGAGCATATAGAACGCTATGAAACCAACGCTCGCCTTCGGTGAATTCGTCACCTTGATGGCACTGATGATCGCACTCACCGCGCTATCGATTGACGCAATGTTACCTGCATTGCCCGAGATTGGGCGCGATCTAGACGTTAGTGGCGAAAACGACAGTCAATTAGTTATCGGCTCCATATTTTTAGGCAAAGCGCTCGGTCAAATGTTTTATGGCCAAAAATTGGGCAGAATCTCGCCGAGGTCCCTAGGCTTTATTTCGTATGACAGTTTGAATCGACGTGAACTCTTCAAGGCCATGGGAACCAAAGGCGACACCCATGCCTGACTCTTTCACACCACCAAAAGGGGCATTAGGCTGGACCATTGCATGGTTGTTAATCCAGACCGTGCCGCACTGCAAACGCTGAGCTAACTCTTCAGCTTTGGCTATGTCATTCGACCAGATCGAACCGCCCAAACCGGCACTGCTGTTGTTAGCACGAGCAATAACCTCATCGACATCCGAGTACTTGATGATCGGCACGATAGGGCCGAAAGGCTCCTCATCTACAAGCCGTGACCCGTTATCCAGGTCAGCCACCAGCGTCGGGGGAAAGAAATAACCCATACCAGCCAGAGGCGCACCTCCCGTTAGAAAGCGTCCTCCTTCCCGCCTGGCGGCCTCGGCAAGCTCACATACCTTATCGAACTGAGCCTTGTTCTGGATTGGACCAAAATCCACTTCCTCCATGCCGTTACCCATGGTTGTTGATTCCGCCACTTGGACCATTGCAGCGCACACCTCGTCATAGATATCTGCATGGACATACAAGCGCTTGGCAGCGGCACATACCTGACCACTATTGATCAAGGATACACCCACCAGCTTGGGCGCTACGTCATTGGCATCCACATCGGGTAAAACAATGGCTGCATCATTACCACCCAACTCCAGTGTTAACCGTTTCAGATTTCCGGCAGCAGACTGCATGATTTTTTTGCCGGTTTGGGAAGAACCGGTAAAAGCAATTTTTTGAACATCGCGGTGGCTGGACATTTGTGCTCCGAGACTACCGTCTCCAGCCACGGAATTCAGAACGCCTGGAGGGAGCACTGTGTTTGCTAACTCGACGAACTTGAGCGTTGCAAGCGGTGTGTATTCCGAGGGCTTAACCACCACGGTATTGCCCGTAAGCAGTGCAGGAATAATGTGCCATAGGGCAATCATCAAGGGGAAATTCCAGGGAGTGATAGAGGCAACCACCCCCAGGGGCTTGTGGTGTACTTCCACCCTGGCGTCGTCATTGTCCTGAACGACTTCTACTGGTAATTCAATTTCCGCGGTAACCCTACACCATTCAATAGCGCCGCCCACTTCAAACATTGAGCCGACACCACCAAAACCATTAAGCGGCTTACCGGATTCCAATGTAAGAATGCCGGCGAGCTCCTCCATGTGCTCCTCCAGCAAATCGGCGATGAGCAGCATCCTGGCTTTTCGGTCAGCATGGGTCAGACCGGACCAACCAGGAAAAGCCTGGTTGGCAGACCCTATGGCTTGCTCCAGCATTTTCGCATCAGCCTGGGGACAGGCGGCGGCAAGCTCTTCGGTGGCGGGGTTTAATACCTCAAAAGTATTTTCTGTAATTGCTTCTGTGCCATTTATAGTAAGTTGAATCTTGTCCATTTTAATACCGTCTCTATTCTCGTGTTTTTTAAAAATGGTAATAGCAATTGCTGACTATTACATTTCTTGAGTTAGCGCAGCTGAAGTGACCAGAGCCATACAGCGACACAAAATTGAGCTATGCCGAAGGCGAGTCCTGTAACCTCACCTCATCCCCCTCGCAAACCTTACCCGGTGTAACCACTGACAGATAAACACCAAAAAAGCGATCGGTCGTTTGGTAGATAGCCTTGGCAATCGCTGAGTTCTGTTCTAACTGGTACGGTGCCTGTGCTCTAGCGGGCATGGAGCAACGGATTGTTTTTGCGCCAACACTGAGTACAGCCTCACCCACTGCCAGGTATTTTCCCACCCAGTCGAACTCTGCAAGGCCGTCTATACCGGACGCGGTTTCAACATAGAAATTTGGTCGGAACCGTCGCCTGTCGAAACTCTCTCCGGAAACCTGTTCCATATGTTCTACAGAGGCACTGGTTACCAGGTGAACAGGAAACATGTCGTTATAGGTGCCAGGCGGGGCATAGTACTCGCCCAACACTTGTATCAGGTCTTCATCATAAGAAGATAGATCCGGCACCCTCTCCCCCGGCTTTACGCCGAGAACGGCCATTATTTTCTCTGCATCCAGAGGTTCTTGCCAGCGATAGTGGTCCCGGTTTTCGGGTGGCTCCAATGGGCATAACTGCAGATTGTCTTTGGTGAAGTCGCTTATTTTTGCTGAAGCGTCGTCACTACTAAGCACACTGTCGCCATCTGGAAAGCGAATCCTTACCGTTGGTACGCCGTCTGTATAAACTCGACCCGGGGGGTGTTCAGTTACATAGCGCGCCTCGAGATTCATCAAACCAGGATGCGATTTACCCCAGGCAACGTCGCCCGTCTGGGTATTAATCAGGGACCAACAGCGGTCCCCGATCACACCGAATTCATCCAGTGTGGCATCTTTTATAATTTCACCACCCAGACTCTTTACCGGGTAACGCCAAAGTTCCTTGATCTGCCCTATATGCACTTTCAATACTCCTTCTGGTTACCCGTCTGCTTTAGTTTCTTTAACGGCATCATGCGCGCGTTTGATAATATAGGCCTGAACAGCTCGGGAATCTTCCTCACTGAGAACCTCTGCAAACGAGACCATGCCAGCTGATTTGAACAGGCCCTCGAGGACTATCTCGTTCCAAAGTTTGTGTGTTGCCTGACTGCTATAGCGTAAATCCGGGATCACCCCACCACTTACAGCTGTATCGCCATGGCAGGCGAAACAGGTCCGATGATACAAGGCCATACCGCGCTCTATTTCTTCCCGGGAGGCAATGTTAGGCGGCGGATCAAGCGTTGGGGCAGCGACAGACATTTCTGGCAGAGTCTCTTTCCCGCCCAATTTAAACACGAGAATTCGACTCTTGTTCCGGTTCGCTGAAGTGGTGACAGCGCCGCCCTGAACAAGGGCCACTGTTCCCCCCCAGCCCGCCAATACCGCCAGGTACTGCTCCCCATCCACTTTGTAGGTCATGGGCGCGGCGACAATTCCGGTTTGTGCACCAAAGGACCACAGCGCTTTTCCGTTGTCAGCGCGATAGGCTACCAGATTGCCTTTTCCATTGCCCTGAAACAGCAGGTTTGCCGCGGTGCTAAGCACGCCGCCATTCCAGGGAGTGCTGTGCTCCACGGTCCATGCCGGTTCCTGCCGCAAAGGATCCCAGGCGATAAGAAGCCCCTTCATCGATTCTCGAATGACTTTTCTTATCGCCGGATCCACCGGCCAGGCAGCTGCTACCCCATCGACGCCCACATTCACACCCAACTTCTGAAACTCGAAGGTTTCGTCGATCTTGTAGGGGAATCCGGAATCCAGAGCGGGAATGTAAACCAGGCCTGTTTTCGGGTTATAGCTCATGGGCTGCCAGGTGTGCGCGCCAAAAGGCCCCGGGCGCCCTTCGAAAACCCTGTCACCGTAATAGGCATCCGGGTTCACCGCGGGTCGGCCGGTCTCACTATCGATATGAGTTGCCCAATTGACCGGCACAAACGGCTTACCCGAAATAAATTCTCCGGTTTCTCGGTCCAGTACGTAAAAGAAACCGTTCTTGGGTGCCTGCATAATCACTTTACGATTTTTCCCGGCTATGGCGAGCTCAGCCAGAATCATGTGTTGTGTGGCGGTAAAATCCCAGCTGTCACCTGGCGAGGTCTGGTAATGCCACACGTATTCACCAGTGTCAGGGCGAACAGCAACGATGGAAGACAGAAACAGGTTGTCGCCGCCCCCGGGGCTGCGCAACTGGCGACTCCAGGGCGAACCATTACCCACGCCAACATACAGAAGGTCCAGCTCGGCGTCGTAGGCCATGGAATCCCAGACAGTACCGCCACCACCGTGTTCCCACCAGCTACCGCCGGACCAGGTTTTGGCGGCCATCTTCAACGCCGGGTTCTCATAAGGCTTTTCAGGATTGCCGGGTACGGTGTAAAACCGCCACACCAACTGTCCGTCGCGGGTATCGTAGGCAGAGACGAAACCCCGCACTCCCATCTCGGCGCCGCCGTTACCGATGATGACCTTGCCCTTCACCACCCGGGGCGCGCCGGTAATTGTGTAGGGCCGGTCGGTGGGTGTGGTCTGAACTGACCACAGCTCACTCCCGTTGGCGGCGTCCAGGGCTATCAGCCGACCATCTAGAGCGCCAAAATAAATTGCCCCATTCCAGGCAGAAACTCCGCGATTGACCACATCACAGCAGGCGTTCACAGCCCACTCAGGTGCAACCTTGGGATCATACTGCCATTTCAATTTTCCACTGGCGGCATCCAGCGCATAGACCCGACTCCAACTGCCCGTGACATACATGACACCATCGATTACCAGCGGAGTGGCTTCGAGACCGCGATGAGTTTCGAAATCATAGCTCCAACCCAGTCCAAGGCGATCAATATTCTTCTCGGATATATCGGTCAGAGGGCTGTAACGCTGTTCATCGTAGGTTCTTCCGTGTGACAACCAGTTTCCCGGTTCCGCATTGGCATTGAGAATCCGCTGGGCGTCGACCTGCGCTGCGCGCGAGGCGTCGCTGGCCTGGACCACGGGGGCCAACACCAGGAGCAGGGCCATTATCTGGAACCCACCCATACCCTTGATGAGAATCGAGGGAAGATGAAGCTTACTTGACGAAATCATTTCTGGACCTGCGTACAAATTACTTTGAATTATAGTCACTGCCGCGAGACTGAATTGGCTCTTTTTTCTACCGTATAACCATTCAGCATACCCCGTCAGTTCTGCCAGCGGGAGGAAGGAGTATACTCTGAGGTCGTATTATTCACAGCGTGTCGTCACATAAACTATCTGAGAGCGAATGTATGTCTGCAATTGTTCAAGTCAACTTTAAACACAACATGTCTGAAAATGACCTGGCTGCGGGCGCCCTGGAATGGGCAGAAAACGTTAAACCAGATATTGCGGGCCTGAAATGGAAGATATTCCTGAATGCCCCGGACAAAAAAGAAAGTACCGGCATTTATCTTTTCGAAAGCCTTGATTCGGCTGAGGCTTATGCCAACGGTGACATGGTGCGAGCGATGGAGCATTCCCCGGATCGCAGCGACATCAGTGTGCGTGTATCACAGGTACTGGAGGACGCATCCATTGCGGCAGGCGCGCCAGTTTAAAACTGGCTCGTGTAACACTTAGCTGGAGACCCGTGAGCATTGTTCGCTCGATGCGACATGCCGAGCTGCCCTGATCTTCACAACTGCAGGTAGTAATGGAAGCAAGCGTAAGGCGCTAGAAGTTAATCGCCCTGCCAGCATTGATCTGGCTGTCCAGATACTCCTCATAGCTACCCTGAAAATCGACCAGCTCACGGTCGCTGATTTCAATCACCCGGGTGGCCAGCGAAGATACGAACTCTCTGTCGTGACTGACAAAAATCAGAGTGCCTTCATAGTGCTCCAGGGCCAGGTTAAGAGACTCGATGGCCTCCATGTCCAGGTGGTTGGTAGGCTCGTCCATGATCAGCACATTACAGTCCTGCATCATTAGCTTGCCGAACAACAGGCGGTTTTTTTCACCGCCGGAGCAGACCTTTACCTTCTTTTCAAAGTCTTCTGATGAAAACAGCAATCGACCCAGGGTGGCCCGAACAATCTGGTCGGCGTGGCTGGGCTTGCGCCACTGGCTCATCCAGTCAAACAGGTTCAGTTCCGTATCGAAGTCGGCGGTGCTGTCCTGGGGACAGTAACCCAGACGGGCGTTTTCCGCCCATTTGACTACACCGGCATTGGCCTGCAGCTCGTTGACCAGACAGCGCAGGAACGTGGTTTTACCCGCTCCGTTTTCGCCAATCACCGCCAGTCTCGTGCCGGCTTCCAGAATCATGTTGCCTTCTGCAAATAGCTCTTCACCGTCAAAACCATGACCGAGGTGCTCCAGCACCAGTGCCTGGCGATGAAGTTTCTTTTCCTGGTTAAACCGAATATAAGGGCTGACCCTGCTGGACGGCTTGATATCTTCCAGCTTGATCTTGGCTATTTGCTTCGCCCTGGAGGTAGCCTGCTTGGCTTTGGAGGCGTTGGCAGAAAAACGGCTGACGAAGGCTTGGAGTTCTGAAATCTGCGCGCTCTTCTTGGCATTCTGTGACTGCTGTCGCTCCCTGGCCTGAGTGGACGCGGTCATAAAGTCATCGTAATTGCCCGGGTATACACGCAGCTCACCGTAATCAATATCGGCCATATGGGTACAAACAGCATTGAGAAAGTGCCGGTCGTGAGAAATGATCACCATGGTGCACTTGCGCTCATTGAGCATGGCTTCCAGCCAGCGAATGGTGTCTATATCCAGGTTGTTGGTGGGCTCATCCAACAACAGGATGTCTGGGTCAGAGAACAATGCCTGGGCCAACAGCACACGCAACTTCCAGCCGGGCGCAACCTCACTCATCAGGCCAAAGTGAAAGCTCTCCTCAATACCGGCGCCCGACAAAATTTCACCGGCGCGGCTCTCGGCGCTGTAACCATCCATTTCAGCGAACTGGACTTCCAGCTCGGCCACCTGCATGCCCTCTTCTTCGGACATCTGGGGCAGGCCATAAATGCGGTCGCGCTCCTGCTTCACCTGCCACAGGGCCTCGTGGCCCATGATCACCGTATCGATCACCGAGTATTCCTCGAAGGCAAATTGGTCCTGGCTCAGCTTGCCAATTCGCTCATTGGGCGAAATGGACACATTGCCGGCGCTGGGGGCAAGGCTGCCGTCCAGAATCTTCATAAAAGTAGACTTGCCACAGCCATTGGCACCAATAAGGCCATAGCGGTTGCCGTCGCCAAACTTGACGGATATGTCTTCGAACAGCGGCTTGGCGCCAAACTGCATGGTGATATTCGCGGTGGAGATCACGGGTAAGTTACCTGATGTAGGGGGTAGAGCGGAAAAGGGGGCGTACTATAGAGATTTAGGTGCCTAAAGTCGACCTGCTGCTGCGGTATCTTTGAGGCGCTCAAATGACAGCAGACCACAGACAACCAAAGTGGCTCCCCCAGGCTAGCGGAGCAGATGGGAATGGTTCATTACACTGTTAGGCTCAAAAGCGCTTGCGTAAACCCATTACCAGAAACCCCTGCTGCGAATCGAAATCCGTGGAAGCAAACTCCTGAGTCAGCCATTCATAACCCAGCTCTGCCTCAAACATAAGATCGCGCATTAAATACCACTCCAGCCGCAGCGCCGGGCGCAGGCTGGTGGACTCCTGATCGAGTTCATCCATCCAGCGGCGAAAGGCTCTCATCCGCAGCACCACATGGGCGCGGTCAGCGACCCTGAACTTCTCATCGATATAGACGTTAGCGGTGTCGGTCACATCACCAAAGGTGTAGCGCGCGCCGGTACTCAGGTAATCATTCTCGAACAGCGCATTGGCCCAGACATACTGTAGGCCCACGGTGGTATTGTCGTCAGAGTCCGGGGCGGAATCCGAGAAGCCAAAATCAGGCAGGTCGCTGAGAGAATAGTGATAGACCTCGGCAACCAGCCGGTGGTCATTGGCCAGCTGTCTACTGATCACCAGCGAGGCATACTGAGACAAGGCGGTTTTTTCCAGGGCAATATCGTAAAGATCATCATCGCCCTGCAAACTCTCAAGGTAATCGCGCAGATCAACATCGTATTCACCAATAGTGGCATTGCTGGCTGTCAGAAAGGGGCTGCGCTGGTAGCCCAGCGAAAGGGCAATGTTGGTACCCCATCCCGCCTCCCAACTGCCGTTGAATATCAGGCTGTTGATCTCCGAGAACTCTACATCGTAATCTGCTGTCAAGAAGTAGTGGGAGTAGTCGTTAAACCAGGACAGCCCGCCGCCCAATGCGCGCCGCTCAATCAAGCTGTCGTAGGTCTGTTCGACAACATAGCCATGAATTTGTAGGGCGCTGTCCATAACACTGTATTCCCCCCCCAGGCCGTACACGAGCCGATCACTGTCGATGCCTTCACGGCTCGAGGATGTTGCTGAACCTCCCACCAGTTTCACGGTGAGAGAATCATTTGGGCTATAGGCCAGGGTTGCGCCATCAAAGTAGCCAAAAATACCATTGCGTGTGCTTCGCTGGCGTCCCAACTTGAACTCCAGACCACTGGGCTCATGGGCAACACTCGCGTAAAGATTGCTGACACGGCCGTCAGACCGATCCCGTCCCGAGTGATCGCTGAGGTATCCGCCTGTCACCCTGCCCCTCCACTGCCAATCGCCATTGCTGGCGCGAAAATGGAGATCACCATCTCCACTGAGAGACGAGACAGTGGTTTCGCGGTCATAGCCATCGACCTCGTAAGTCATACCCCTGTACATTAGGGATGTACTGCCGTAAATCAGGCTGTTATCACGGCTACTTGCCACTCGGGAACTCGGCCGGGGTTGCATGACGGCAGTCTGCACAGCGAGCAGGCGCTGGCCGACCCGGATACTACCTTCAGACTCGGGATATTGTTCCAGCCAACCCCGGTACACTGCCTCCGCCCCCGCGTGATCGCCCTGCTTCTCCAGACAAACGCCGTAAAGTTCCAGCGCCCAAGCCGCCTGGGCGGTATAGGAAACCTCACTAAGGCTCAAATAGATCTGCGCCGCTTCGGCGTAGTTTTTGTCGCTATACAAGCCCGCTGCCCGCCTGAGCTCCGCATCGACTTCTTCTTTGGAAACGGATTGCCCGACAGGCTCTACTGCCTGTGCAACTATCACAAATAACAGCAACAGAACGAGCAGGCAAAACCGCCGCATCCACAAGGTGAAACTGATCGCTAAATTAGTCAAAGTCTCCATCCCCCACCCTATGCTCACCGTTTCGGAACTTCTTGATATCGGTCAGGGAGCTGTCGGTATAGACATGACAGGCTCCTGTGCAATCACGTAGTTCCGATCGCGTGTAGTCCCGATCCGGGTTCTCATGTTTCTTGTGTTCATCCTGCTCGAAGTCACCGGCATGACAACCGGCACAATCGGGTTGGTAGGCGGGAAATACCCACTGTACTGACTGAGAGTTGGTGGGGTGACAGTCAGTACAAGCCAGGGTTGTATTGTGCTCACCGGGATATCCTGGAGATCTGTGCATGAAATTATCGGGCTGCCAGGCAACTGTATTGTGACAGTCGCCACATTCCTGCGGCGTTCCGAAATGACCCGGGTCTATCCCTGTTGCCGTTACTCCATCGTGACAAGTACGACAAGTATTGCCGACACCACTATGAGTAAAGGTCGCCGGCAACCAAGCCAGGGAGGAATGGCAGACATTACAGTCCTGGGCAGTGGGAAGATGGGCTGCAGGTTTGCCCTCCTGCTGCACATTGTTATGACAGCTCTCGCAATTGCCGGTAATACCATCGTGAGTGAAGTTCGCTGGCAGCCAAGACAGGGGGGAGTGACAGACATTACAACCCTGGGCGGTCGTCAGGTGATCCGCCGGTTTGCCTTCCTGCTGCACATTGTTATGACAGCTCTCGCAGTTGCCGGTAATACCGCTGTGATCGAAGGTCGCCGGCAGCCAGGCCATGGCGGTGTGACAGACATTACAATCCTGGGCGGTCGTCAGGTGATCCGCCGGTTTGCCTTCCTGCTGCACATTGTTATG
>ERZ1046740.2320-NODE-2320-length-12378-cov-26.661121_pt1 | contig 12378 bp, 10 predicted proteins | sample MGYA00383093_ERZ1046740 | MGnify/ENA primary metagenome ERZ1046740 (study PRJEB29581, sample SAMEA5548363) | metagenome | biome: marine; feature: coastal; material: water | depth 25 m | study: Short-term variability in the microbial, nano- and picoplankton...
AATATCGATGTCACGGTGATTATTGATGGTTGGTTTGGAGACTCCAGTCGGATGTATGTGGCGGGCAAACTGTCTCGTAAGTCCGAGCGTTTGATCCAAGTGACCCACGACAGCTTGATGAAGGGCATTGAGGCCGTGAAGCCGGGCAATACCTTTGGGGATATCGGGCACGCGATTCAAAGCTACGTCGAGGCGCAACGGATGTCAGTCGTTCGTGATTTCTGCGGTCATGGTCTTGGGCGAGTGTTTCACTCACCGCCCAACGTACTCCACTACGGACGCCCTGGAACTGGGGCTGTTTTGGAAGAGGGCATGTTCTTCACAATCGAACCGATGGTAAATCTTGGCCGCGCAGAAACCAAAGTCCTCGCCGATGAGTGGACTGCTGTGACAAGGGACAAATCGTTGAGCGCGCAATTTGAGCATTCAATCGGTGTGACCAAAGACGGGTTTGAGGTATTCACGCTGTCGCCAGCAGGCAAGTTCCACCCGACCTATTGATTGCGCTGAAAACCGGCTGGAAATCCCGTTTCTGATGCCAACTTTTTGAATTTTCTTCATGAACTCTATTGGCATTCTTACTGTTGCCTATCGGTTCCCGTTTTCTTATGAAGTTGACGCTGCGTCGCAGCATCGACAATCAGACGATCAAAAGGAACGTGTTCATTGAACCTTCTAAAGACCACTGTAATCGCCACCGTACTTGGCATGACTGCAACCGCTGGCTACGCTCAGGAAGTAACTCTCCGTTTTCAGCATTTCGTGTCGCCAAACTCGGCCAACCCTAAATATTTTATCGAGCCTTGGGCCAAAAAGGTCGAAGAAGACTCGAATGGTCGTATCAAGATCGAAATCTATCCGTTTATGCAACTCGGTGGCGCAGCGCCCGAGCAGTATGACCTTGTCCGTGACGGCGCCATTGACGGTGGCTGGATTATCCCCGGTTATACGCCAGGTCGCTTCCCCGAGATTGAGGCGCTAGAGCTGCCATTCACGACAACGAAATCGGGTGAGCAAGCGTCGATTGCTGCATGGCGCTTCACTGAGAAATACTTGTTGGACGACATGTCCGACGTGCACGTGCTGACAACGCACATGCATGGTCCCGGCCTTGTTCACAAAACTGGTGCACCGATTGAAGAGGTCGAAGACTTCGCGGGTTTAAAACTGCGCGGCCCGTCGCGACCTGCGACGCTGTTGCTTGAAAAACTTGGCGCTACACCTGTCGGCATGCCCGTTCCGGCCTTTCCCGAAGCGTTGTCAAAAGGCGTCGTCGATGGCGGCGTTATCACGTGGGAAATGTCTCCTTCGTTGAAGCTTGATGAATTGACCGATAGCCACACCGACGTTGCCGGCGATATGGCGCTCTATAATCTGTTCTTCATCTGGGCGATGAACAAAGACAGCTACGAAGCAATGCCTAACGATCTAAAGGCCGTCATAGACGCCAACTCTGGTGAGTTTGCAGCGGCTTGGGCTGGGCGTGCACATGATTTTGGTGATGTAGACGGTCGCGCATTGATGGAAGACTCTGGCAACGAGATTGCCGAGATTTCGGCAGACGTAACCGCCGAGATGCGTGCTTTGGGTGACGAAGTAACGGCCGAGTGGATCACGGATATGAACGCTAAGGGCTTTGACGGGGCGCAGCTTGTGGCCGACGCCAAAGCCATCGTTGCTGAGGTTTCAGCGGAAGCTAAGTAATCCAGCACATTACAATTGAAGCGGCCCGTCAGTCTTTGGCGGGTCGTTTTTTTATTCTAGACCCAAGATCGGCGCGATCTCGTCCATCCGACTGACGAGATGATCGCAATGCGGTCTCAGCACCTTCTGCGGAGTGTCCGCGGCAAATCCAATCGTCAACATGCCTGCCGCCTGCCCCGCTTTGCATCCAGATGGGCTGTCATCAACAAAGGCGGCCTTTCCGGGTGCGATCTCAAAATGCCGTGCAGCAATACGCACCAATTCGGGATCGGGTTTTGACACACCATAGGTGTATGCTGAGAAAATACGCCCCTGAAACCGCTCAAACAATCCGTGAGGTTTCAGAGTTAATTCCATCTTCTCAGGCGCGCCATTTGAAACAATGCCAATGGGAATGCCTGCGTTTTCGATCTTGTCCATCAGTTCAATAACGCCGGCGATCAATGGAACACCCTTGCCAAGAACTTCATAAAGTCGCGGATAAAAGCTGTCGGCCCAGTCGCTTGGAATTCTGGCGCCTCGACGCTGGGCCTCCTCGCCTGCTTTGCGAAATGTACCGCCCTTGAAAAGCTCGTAGCTTTCCTCGCGACTCATCTTCAGGCCAAAGGATTGTAAGTCAGCCCACAGCACATCAATCGCAATCGGCTCACTGTCGACGATCACCCCGTCGCAATCAAAAAGAACGAGTTCTGGCTTCATGCCTATTGGGTAGCGACCACTGCGCCGTCATACAACCGCGCAAAACGAAAAGACCGCCACGATTTCTCGCATGCGGCCTTTCCACGAGGAAAAAGTATTGGGTCAGATTCTACCAGTTCGACGGGTTCTTGTCGGCGAAGCTGTGCACAAGAAAGTCGATAAAGGCGCGAACCTTCGGCTGGGTGAATTTACCCGGTGGGTAAACTGCATAGATGCCTTGGGTTTCCTGAGGAAGCTCTGGCATGGCGTCAACCACCAGACCCTTCTCCATAGCGTCTGCGTATAGGAAGCTAGGTAGATAGGCGATGCCGAGGCCGGAAATCGCAGCGTTCAAAAGAGACTGCCCGTCATTGACCGAAAGCCAGCCAGCGGTGCGAACTTGTCGACGCTCTCCAGATGGGGCCGTCAATTTCCAAACGTTACCAGCGGACTGGTTGGAATAATGCAGCAGCTTGTGTTCATTCAGATCGTCGATTTTCTCGGGACGACCGTATTCTTCGAAGTACGATGGGGCCGCAATCATGCGTTTGGTTGTTTCCGTCAGCTTACGGGCCCGAAGGGAACTGTCTTCCAGTTCACCCATGCGGATCGCCATATCGAAACCTTCGCTGATAAGCTCAACGAAGCGGTTGTTGAGCACCATGTTGACAGTAATGTCTGGGAAGTCTCCGAGGAACTCACCCAAAATTGGGCTGAGGTGGTTCACACCAAAATCCGTCGCCACCGATATTCGCAACAGGCCAGAAGGCGCTGATTGCATCGACGTCACCAGTGAATCTGCTTCGCCAGCATCATTCAAAACGCGACGGGCGCGGTCATAATAGGCCAAACCAATTTCAGTTGGGCTGACGCGACGTGTCGTGCGGTTCAATAGCCGCGCCCCAAGTCGGGTCTCTAAGCTCGACACGTGCTTTGACACGGCCGATTTCGAAATGCCCATGCGCTTGGCGGCATCCGTAAATCCACCCTGATCCACCACAGTGGCGAAGGCTTCCATTTCAGTTAAACGATCCATCCTAATACCTCGAATACTAATTCTTCGGGATCAGATATGTCGGCAAAATGGGGCATGATTGGGACAAGGCGCGGACAATATCGGGGTATTGCCTAGGCTTGTTCATGCCGAGGAAACAAAGAAACGATGGGGTGCTTTGTTGCTAATGGCGCTACAAAAGAACTGTGACGGCGGTAATGCACAACGGAAGCGTTGCTGCAGACAGTAGGGTTGATTGTGCCACCAGCGTTGCTGCAAGTTCGCGATCTGCCCCAAAGCCCGATGCAAGAACGTGGGCTGCTGTTGCTGTAGGAAGCGCCGCGAACAGAACCAGAGTTGAGGCAAGCATGAGTTCTACATCAAGTGCCAAACACGCGATAAATGTCAGCGCGGGTAACACTATTAATTTGGTGCCCACGATAATCACACTAAACCGGTTGAGCTTTGCCAAGGCGCCCCAATTCATCGTGGCTCCAACCGAAATCAAAGCAACAGGAATCGCCGCCTGAGACAGCATCTCTAGTGGCGCCATGAGGACCGAGTGGATTTTTAGTCCGGTCAACCCAACTGCAACGCCTGCAAGGCTTGCGATCAGAAACGGGTTGGTGACAATTTTGACAAGCATGGCCTTCCAGTTCCCCGCCCCTCGGCTGAGCGCAAGCACCGCAAACATGTTGGCCACTGGGATGGCCATGCCGACCGCAACAGCCAGTATCCCTGCAGGCGCCCCAGCGATCGTTGCGATCGCGACAAATCCCATCGCCGTATTGAAACGCCACGCTGTTTGCCAAGCACCAGCGAAGTCGCGAAACTTCTGTGGGCCAAAAGGCCGCGCCAAATAGCCCAATACCAGACCAGCACTTAAGATCAGCCAAACCGCTGGGCCAATACCTATCAGATCAGAAGGCGACAGAGGTCGTGAAGACGCCGCCACGAAAATCAGTGTAGGAAACAAAATCTCAAAATTGAGTTTGTCCAAACCCTGCCAAGCATTCGTAGACAGCCTAGGCCGCAGAATGCCGCCCAAGATAACCATTAGAAAGCTAGGCAACAGGCCGATTATTATTGTGACGAAGACCATCGATCGCTCCACGGGATTGGCCAAGTTTTTCCCATCTATAGGGTAAGGGCAATCCTCAATCAGCTAGTTTACGATATTCTCTAGGGAAGTCATCGCAGGCAACGGTGTTGCGCACCGGGTTTTGGGTGGGCCCATAAAGCACAATAATATGGGCCCTGTGAAAACAGCGATATACCAAGGCAATTTAATTGGGCATGCTCAAAACCAGCCAACTTCCAGTTATAGACCCAATGAAGCTTAGGAATTCGCGATGACCGATAAGACCGATGATCTGATTGAAATGACGGCAACCGAGGCTGTCGCGAATCTTCGTTCCGGTGATGTGTCCCCGATTGAATTGGTCGAAGCGTCCATTGAGCGAATAGAAACAGTCGATGTTTCGGTCAACGCGTTGCCGATACATTGCTTCGAGCAAGCACGCGCGCAAGCGAAAGCCTTTGATGTCAAAGCGCACTTGGACAATCCTAAATCGCTTTGCGGGCTGCCGATCGCGGTAAAGGACTACAACGATCTGGGCGGAGCTGTGACAACTTATGGTTCTCCGATTTTTGCGGATAATCTTGTGAAACACTCGGACGCGACGGTCAGACAGTTGGAAAGTAACGGCGCGATAGCCGTCGCCAAATCGAACGTGCCTGAATGGGCAGGTGGACATACCTTCAACCCAGTCAACGGCCTTACCCGCAACCCTTGGGACATGCGTAAAAGCGCTGGCGGATCGTCTGGCGGGTCTGCAGCGGCACTTGCCAGCGGTTCTGTTTGGTTGGCAACCGGCAACGATCTAGGCGGCAGCCTTCGGACACCGGCCGCGTTTAACGGCATCGTTGGCTTACGCCCGGGCCCGGGGCGGGTGCCTCGGGGTACTCGACTTCCCGCTATGGATACACTTTGGGTCGAAGGTCCTATGGCGCGCAATGTTGACGATTTGGCATTGATGTTAGACGCAGGCGTTGGACAGCAAATCGATGATCCTTTGTCTTTTGAACATGCCGGTCCATCATTCGTAGAAGCCTTACAAGAGAAGGGCATGCCAAAGCGCGTTGCTTTCAGTCCTGATCTTGGCATCGTTTCGATGGAGAAAGAAATTGCGCATGTGTGTGGCGGCGCGGCCTCGACGTTTGCCGATCATGGTGCAGATGTAACAAATGACATCCCTGACTTCACAGGCGTACTTGAGGCGTTCCAAACGCTGCGTGCGGTTTTGTTTGCCACTATGATGGAACCGGTTTTGGCGCAGCACAGGGACAAGATCGCCCCTGAGATCATCGGCAACATTGAGCGGGGTCTGAATATTACGCCGCCTCAAATTTTCGAAGCCGAGCGTGTTCGAATTGAACTTTACCACAAGATCATCGTGTTCTTTGAGACACATGATTTGCTAATTTGTCCGGCAGCATCCATCGCCCCGTTTCCTGTTGAGCAGCGATACGTCACTGAAATCGACGGAAAGCCGTGCGAAACCTATATTGATTGGTTCTCGATCACCTTTGCGCTGACCATGACAGCCTGCCCTACAATTAGTGTTCCCTGTGGGTTTACTGCTGAGGGATTACCCGTGGGTGTTCAGATCATGGGCAAACCAAGGGGCGAAGCTGCGCTATTGCGGGCTGCCAAGCGGTTAGAGCAGGCAATCGGGATATCATCCCAATTGCCGATAATGCCAAGAACGGGTGTCTAGGCCCCTATGCGTTTACGTTACAGAGCAGCCGCCAATCGCGTCCCCTGATTGATCGCCCGCTTCGCATCGAGTTCCGAGGCGACGTCAGCGCCACCGATGATGTGACACGTCACACCCACGGCCTCTAGCGCGTCCGCAAGAGATCTTTCAGGCACTTGACCCGCACAGAGAACAATCGTGTCTGCCTCAACCAACGTTGGATTTTCGCGGGCGTCGCCAAAGCTGACGTGCAGACCGTTGTCGTCGATACTTTCGTAATTCACGCCACCGATCATTTCGACGTCCTTCATCTTTAGTACCGCGCGGTGGACCCAACCTGTGGTTTTTCCCAAGCGACGACCAAGTCGCTCGTTTTTACGCTGCAACAGCGTAACTTGGCGGGCTGGCGCTTCGGGCTGTGCCCCCTCGGGCAAGAGACCGCCACGCTGATCTTCAGGATCACCAACGCCCCATTCCTCTTGCCAGCGGGCACGATCTAGCGTGGTGCTTACGCCCTGATGGACAAGGTATTCCGAGACGTCAAATCCAATGCCCCCAGCGCCGACGACAGCGACCTTGTCACCCGCTTCAACCTTGCCGGTTAGGATGTCGATGTAGGAACAAACCTTGGTGTTATCTTGACCGGGTATCGCTGGATCGCGGGGTTTTACGCCAGTGGCTATGATTACCTCGTCAAAATCAACGAGATCGGCAGCAGTCACCCGCTTGCCGAGCTTCACTGAGATCGTGCTGCTTGCAACCATTGTTTCGTACCAGTCTATAAGGGTGTGGAACTCCTCTTTCCCTGGTACTTGCTTAGCGTAGTTGAGTTGACCGCCTATTTTAGTGGAACCGTCGAACAGGGTGACGCTATGGCCACGCTCGTCAGCGGTCAACGCAGTGGACAAGCCCGCCGGTCCTGCGCCGACGATGGCGATAGTCTTAGGGGTTTCGGTCGGGGTGATTTGCAGTTCGGTTTCTGAACAGGCCCGTGGGTTCACAAGACAGGATGTTAGCTTGCCCGAGAACGTGTGATCGAGGCACGCTTGATTGCAAGCGATACACGGCGCGATCTGGTCACCCTGCCCTGCGGCGGCTTTGGCGACAAACTGGCTGTCGGCAAGGAAGGGGCGCGCCATGCTGACCATGTCGGCGCATCCCTCGGTCAAAACATCTTCGGCGACGTCCGGCATGTTAATCCGGTTCGAGGTGACCACGGGAATGCCCACCTTGCCCATCAGCTTTTTCGTCACCCAAGAAAAACCCGCGCGCGGCACGCTTGTAGCGATGGTCGGAATACGGGCCTCGTGCCAGCCGATGCCAGTATTAAAGATCGTGGCGCCGGCGGCCTCGATCGCTTGGGCAAGTTGTACGACTTCTTCATGGGTCGATCCATTGGGGATCAGATCGATCATCGATAGCCGGTAGATGATAATGAAATCCTCACCGACAGCTTCGCGGCATCGACGTACAACCTCGACTGGCAGGCGCATACGGTTTTCGTAGGAACCACCCCAGCGGTCGGTACGTTTGTTTACGTGGGTGACGAGAAACTGGTTTAGGAAGTAGCCTTCCGACCCCATGATCTCAACGCCATCATAGCCGGCTTCACGGGCACGGGTTGCGGCGGTGACCATGTCGTTGATCTGTTTTTCGATACCTTCTTCGTCTAGCTCAGTCGGAGTGAACGGGCTTATCGGAGATTTGATCGCAGAGGCACTGACGCATTCCTTGCCATAAGCGTAGCGGCCCGCATGAAGGATTTGCATGGCGATCTTGCCGCCTGCCTGATGCACACTGTCAGTGACGATCTTGTGGTTGGCAATGTCTTCGTCGCTGAACAAGCCAGCCGCGCCCGGGAATACGCCGCCCTCTTTGTTGGGGGCCATTCCGCCGGTCACGATAAGGGCGACGCCGCCCTCGGCGCGCTCGGTATAGAAGCGGGCGACGCGCTGCCAGTCCTTAGTCTCTTCAAGCCCAGTGTGCATTGAACCCATCAGAACGCGGTTCTTCAAGGCTGTGAAACCAAGATCCAGCGGGGCAAGTAAATTTGGATAATCAGACATTGAGCGCTCCTTTTTGGTGCACCATTCAGAAGCCCCATGTCACTGTCACGCGGAACCTAACGTCATACATTTGAATAGTTACGTTAACGTAAGGTAGAAACCGATAAGCTTACATCGTTTCCAGACAGTGCCGCCGGAACGCACGCTTCAACATATCAAGCTCGGCCCGCAATAGGTCCATCTCGGCGCGAATGTCGTCACCCAGCGCTTCGCCGGAAATCAAGGTGAAACTGCCTACTTCTTCGTCTGTGGCCGCGTCGGTAACCAAAAAGGTTTGCACCCCATCACAGATCGCTTCCAGAGGCACAGGTACTTTTAGCTCCCACTGGCCAGTTGTTTCAGTTTGGGTCAAAGAAACCCCTAGCAAGGGTTTCTCCAAATGGGTCACGATCAGGTCCGGTGCCTCAGATGCGGTCGTCTGTGCAATGGCCGTCCACACGCCTTCAAACAGGCGTTTAGGAGTCAGGGTCACAGCTGAAGTGCTCATTCTCAATCTCCTAGAACTCGGCGCGGGGTCGGCGGGATAGGGTTAGGTCGCGTAGAATAACTTGATTCATTTCGGGGCCTTCGAAGATCAAATCGATCCAAGCGTTCTCAACCCGTTTTTCGTTCAGGCGCGTGTAGCCAAGGTCAAACTCGACCATGACGTTTTGTTCGTTGAGCGGCAGTTCGCGTACCATTTGTTCCGAGTTCGGACCGTGGCGCACATTAAGGCGGGCAAAAATCTCAAGCGGTTTTTCCATCTCAACGATGGTTTCCAATCGGATCAAATGGCGACGCCCAAGGCCATCAACGGCATCTTCGGGAAGATCAATTGCTAAGGACAGGAATGAGCCGTCGAATCTGAAAACGTCCATCCTAAGGCCATAGGGCGCTAGATCTTCTTCCCGAGTGTTGCGCAACTGGCGAAGCGTAAGCTCGGATTCCGTGCAATCATGGAACAGCGTTACCTGCTCGCCCATCTTGGTTTTGCTTTCAACCGAAGACAATCCTGGCGATGGTAACGAACCCCGAAAAATCTCGGGCCGCCACGCCCAATCGGCATCATAAGGCTTTTGAATGGCCGTTGATCCGATAAGCGGCAAAGCCAATCGATTGTCGGCCACATGGATCAAGCGGTTCAAATGATAGCGCAAGATGCGCGCACGCGTTCTTTGGCTGCGCAGTTTGCTTAGGTCAGCCGTATCTGCCCGCAACGCTGTTCGGTTCCACATGCGAAGCAAGGCTGAGTAAAACCAGTCTGCAATCAATATTTTTTTTGAGTCTGCCATATAGAACCGAGTGGGACCTGAAACTTGTGAAATAATCTTTACTGAATGGCGGTCGGCTTACAAAGCAGCAATTTGACGGTGCGACTTTAAGTTGGCCTCAATTTCGGGGGCTTTGGCAGCATACGGAACGGGCTGTTCAGCCGAATGACTTGCGCTAGGTTTACGACAAGATCACCTCCAGAGGTTTTTGAAGCCGTGCCGCCTACCTCAGAATAAACACTCATCAAGATCAGATAACCGTTTATCGTTGCCACACCTTGCCAGTTTCTCGGGTCACCGCCTGGGATGTAGCTATCTCCACCTGAGGCCAGATGAACTAGGCTTACGCCTTCGGTTGTTTTGGTGTCCAAAACGCCTTTTGGGCCAACCATTGAGGCCAAGCGGCTGGAACTTGCCAAGCCATCAGCGCGTTCCTGAGACACCGAAACAACAATGATTGCATTGTTCACCGGCCCAAACGCCTTGCCTCGGGTGATGACATCGCATCCGCCCATGACAACAAAGCCGTCTTGCGGTTTGCTAATGCCCGTTTCAATGCAAAACCCCGAGGGCGCCGCGATAGTGACATCGCCGCCACGAACGTCGACCGATCGCACAGCGTCATCAGTTGGCCCAAGGCTGACAAAATCAGCGCCCGTGCAAGCACTGAGCAGCATTAGGACCGCAAGGGTCGCTATCCGTTTCAAAAAGTTCTCATCGTTTTGTTTTTCAGCGCGCCGATTATTGTTTTTTTGAAGGCGCTGCGCTGCTTCTCCCAATGTGTTGGGACAACGGAATAATTGACTGTGCCCGTTCAGACAACCCTGATCCACCGACTCTGGATTGCAACTGATCGCAAGGCCGCTTATTTAGGTCTGTAACAACGCTCTCAGGGAACAGCGATGAACTGGATTTCAAATTACGTCCGCCCGCGGATCAACTCTATTTTTTCACGGCGCGAAGTGCCCGAGAACCTTTGGAAAAAATGCGACGAATGCGGCACCATGCTTTTTCATCGCGAATTGGCAGACAATCTGAACGTTTGCACCAATTGCGATCACCATATGGCGATCACACCGCGTGCAAGATTCGAAGCGCTTTTCGATGGCGGAATCTTTGTCGAGGTCGACGTGCCCGAGCCGCTGGCCGATCCTCTACATTTTAAGGATCAGAAGAAGTATCCCGAGCGGATGAAAGCAGCCCAAAAGAAAACCAGCGAAAAAGAAGCGATGCTGGTTGCAGAGGGTGAAATTGGGCGTACGCCGATTGTGGCAACGGCTCAGGATTTCTCGTTTATGGGCGGGTCTATGGGCATGTATGTTGGCAATGCGATTATCGCAGCAGCCGAACGCGCCGTTGAATTGAAGCGTCCGCTAGTATTGTTCTCGGCTGCTGGAGGCGCCCGCATGCAAGAGGGTATTCTGTCCCTCATGCAAATGCCGCGCACCACTGTTGCCGTTCAAATGCTGAAAGAAGCCAACGTTCCGTACATCGTCGTGTTGACCCACCCAACGACCGGTGGCGTTACGGCTTCGTATGCGATGCTTGGGGATGTTCAGATTGCCGAACCCAATGCGTTGATTTGTTTTGCTGGTCCGCGGGTAATCGAACAAACGATCCGCGAAAAGCTACCCGAGGGCTTTCAACGCGCTGAGTATCTGTTGGATCACGGCATGCTTGATCGTGTGACCAAACGGACCGAGATGCGTGAAGAGCTTATCACGATCATTCGCATGTTGATGGGCAATGGTCCGGCGATCAAAGGTGATCTACCCGCGCCGACGCCAGAGCCTGAAGCAGTCGAATCGAAAGGATGACTGCCGCTTCATCGGACATCATCCTTGACCGGATGATGGCGCTGCACCCAAAAATCATCGACCTAACGCTAGACCGTGTTTGGCGGCTTTTGGATCGTCTGGGAAACCCCCAGCACGATCTTCCGCCTGTCATCCACATCGCCGGCACTAACGGCAAAGGCTCTACCCAAGCGATGATCCGCGCGGGATTAGAGGCCGCTGGCAAAAAGGTTCACGCCTATACATCGCCGCATCTCGCCCGATTTCATGAACGCATTCGACTGGCAGGCGAACTGATCTCAGAGGATTATCTGACCGAGGTTCTGGACGAATGCTATCAGGCCAACGGTGCTGAAAGCATAACTTACTTTGAGATCACTACAGTTGCCGCGATCCTAGCCTTTGCGCGCACCCCCGCAGACTATGTTTTGCTTGAGGTTGGCCTTGGCGGGCGACTGGATGCCACCAACGTTATTGCCAAGCCTGCGTTGACGATCATCACGCCGGTTTCTTACGATCATCCGCAATTTCTAGGGGAAACCGTCGCCGAGATTGCAGGCGAAAAAGCTGGCATTGTTAAGCGACTTGTACCGTGCGTCGTCGCGCGCCAGTCCGACGACGCGATGGAAGTGATCGAGGCCAAGATTGCCAATCTTGGCGCGCCAATGCTGGCCGAGGGGCAGCACTGGCACGTATCCGAAGAACGTGGGCGTGTTGTATATCAAGACGATAGTGGGCTGCTGGATCTGCCAGCGCCATCATTGATGGGCGGCCACCAGTATCAAAACGCAGGGGTCGCAATCGCTGCATTACGCCAACTTGGCTTTGACGATGCATCCTGCGAAGCGGCTGTGACGAAAGCTGTCTGGCCAGCGCGCATGCAGAAACTGAAATCCGGCCCGTTACTGGACGCATCTCCTAGCGCTGAGTTCTGGCTTGACGGTGGCCACAACGCTGCGTGCGGCATCACCTTAGCTGAAACGCTGTCGCGCCTGCCGAAACGCGAGACTCATTTGGTTTGCGGGATGATGAATACTAAAGACGTCTCGGGCTACCTAGCCCCATTGGTGCCCTTTGCTGCCAGCCTAACAGGCGTTTCGATACCTGGCGAAACAAACACTCTACCGGGCG
>ERZ1046740.2321-NODE-2321-length-12376-cov-5.070773_pt1 | contig 12376 bp, 10 predicted proteins | sample MGYA00383093_ERZ1046740 | MGnify/ENA primary metagenome ERZ1046740 (study PRJEB29581, sample SAMEA5548363) | metagenome | biome: marine; feature: coastal; material: water | depth 25 m | study: Short-term variability in the microbial, nano- and picoplankton...
AGCCCAGCATGATACTGGCCTCCGAGTCGGCCAGAAGGAAACAATTACTGGCGCGAGGCGGCTGGACCTTCCGTTCTGTTGTATCCAACGCAACCGAGTGTGCGCCCACACATTTGACCCCTGCTGAAATTGCAAAAACCAATGCACATCTCAAGGCCTCGAGCGTTTCAAAAAAACATCCAGAGGCGCTGGTCATTGGTGCAGACACGGTCGTCGCGTTGAAAGCAAAGACCTACGGAAAACCCAGAGACCTTCAAGAAGCGTTCACTTTTCTAAAACAACTTTCCGGAAAAACGCATGAAGTCAGCACCGGCGTCTGCCTGATCACACAAAAGCCTTCTAAAATGCGTGCATTCGCAGTCACCACACAAGTCGGCATACAGCCTCTGAAAGACGATGTCATACGCGAATACCTGTCCATGATCAATCCGCTCGACAAAGCGGGCGCCTATGCAATTCAGGAACATGGAGAATGGATCATCGGCGAAATATATGGCTCCTACACCAACGTCGTGGGCTTACCCATGGAACGCCTGAAAGAAGAACTGAACCAATGGTGAGCAGGTTCCGGAGCGATGGGATCATACTTACCCACAGATTTTCCAATTGGGAAAGGACTGGAACAACCAATCGAATGACTGAGTCTGTCAATGGTCACAAGATTGTTATCCACTCCCTCACCATTTGAGCCATTGCTTTTTGGTCAACATGCATACTCGGCTTTGAAGACCGGAGCAGTGGATGATAATAAATCTGTTCTCCCATGCATACAAAGAGAACTATCTTTTGCTCTATTCGCTACTTGTCACATGGGGCTCGTGATCCCGATTCCAACGACGAGCAACTCGTTCTTTTCCTGCGCGACCTTCAACAAGCTGAGCAATCATTTCGGTGCGGGGAAGGGCTTGGACGTGTCCATCGGCAAACAGGATGTTGGCACGGTTGTTGTGAATTTCCAGAGGCCATTGCCTTTCCGCATACATCCCAATAAATCCGCTCCAGTCTCTATCACCCTTCTTCTCAAGATCCCAATTACTGTCACCGATGGCAATCATGTCTGTGGGAGCCCTCACGGTAGCTTCTTTTGCACCTCCATAGACGGGGTCCCCTTTGTAAACACCAAGACCCGTATTTGGAACCTGCCCTGCCCAGCCGCCCCAGACGTTGTAACCGTAACTCATGAAACTTGAACCTCCGGGACGTAGCCGCATTTCATCTGCCAGATATCCATCACTCGCGGGTAAGCCACTGCCAAATTCAACTTTCCACTGAGCCTCCAGCGGGGCACTGGGGCATTTGAATAACTCAACATTATCCCCCATTCCAATGTAATTACGCAGCAAAGCAGGCCAGATCCAGGCGTTTGCCGTATCGCGGTTGATACCCACCGGGTATCGCCCGTTGTCGTCTGTGTAAGCAATCATGGCAATGCCCATCTGGCGCAAATTACTCATGCATTTGATCCCCTTGGCTTTTGCTTTCGCCTTGCTCAAGGCTGGCAACAGCATTCCCGCAAGGATTGCAATAATGGCAATCACAACCAATAGCTCGATCAGCGTAAATCCGCTTCTGAATCGCAATTTTCGTTCATTTCCAGCTATGGTATTCATGATCATATAATAATCTAAAGTTTGCCAGGTGACCTTAACCCCTCGCCATCCACCTTAGTCAATGAATCGCCTAGATCAGTTCGCATGTCGTCAGCCAAGTCCTGCATTTTTTTCAAAACCTCGGGGTAATCATCTTTGACATCCGTTGTTTCCCCGATGTCTCTGGAGAGATCAAACAGTGCCAGACCAATGTTGTCCTGTGAGTAGTCGGTTGGGATTCCATCAGTGCCTCCGGGACGTCCTGCCATCGTCCGGTATCTATGGGGAAAGTGAAGCTTCCATTTTCCCATGCGCATTGCCTGAAGTTCTCGTCCATAATACATGAAGTAGGCTTCCTGAGGACTTGTAGCTCCCGGAATCCCTTTGAGTAGCGGCATGATATCTTTACCATCAATCTTGTGGTTGGGCAGTTGGGCTCCAATCAAATTGGAAACGGTGGGCAGGATATCAATGGTCATCGCAGGCTCCTTGCAGATCGTCCCTGCTGGAATGGTTCCGGGCCACCAGACAATCGCTGATTCACGACAACCCCCTTCAAACATGGTTCCTTTGCCTTCACGCAGAGGGCCGGCCGATCCAGCATGATCTCCGTAACTGAGCCATGGTCCGTTGTCCGACGTGAAAATCACGAGCGTATTTTTTTCCAGTTGGTTCTTTCTCAGGGCTTGCAAAATCTGTCCAACCGACCAATCGACTTCCATCATCACATCCCCGAACAGACCACGTTTGCTTTTTCCTTTGAATTTTTCGGATACATAAAGGGGCACGTGCACCATTGAATGAGGCACATACAGAAAAAAGGGCTGATCTTTGTTGCGTTCAATGAACTTTACCGCACGCTCGGTATACTGTGTTGTCAACTGCTCTTGATCTTTGGGTGTCACCTTGGAATTGATAGTGGCATTCTTCTCGATCAAAGGGAGGTGAGGCCAGCGCTTGAGGCGCTCTTCCATGGAAAGATGACGAACACCCGGATGGTAGGGCCACATGTCATTCGAATATGGCAATCCAAAGTAGTCGTCGAATCCATGCTGCATGGGCAGGAATTTCTTGTGATGACCCAGGTGCCATTTCCCATAGGCAGCAGTCGCATACCCCTTCTGCTTGCATATCTCAGCGAGGGTAATTTCATTTTCATGAATGCCATGTTTGGCCCCGGGCCCCAATGCCCCCATGATTCCAACGCGCACATTGTAACATCCTGTAAGTAACCCGGCGCGGCTGGCTGAACATACGGCCTGGGTCACATAGAAATCAGTAAACATCCTGCCCTCTTTCGCCATCTGATCAAGATGAGGTGTCTCATATCCTTGGGCACCGAAAGGTCCGATATCTGCGTAGGCCATGTCATCCATGAATATGACCACCACGTTGGGTGATCTCTGGGCAGCGTGGGTTGGTATCAGAATGGATCCCCCTGTGAGGAGAAGGATGAATATCTTCAAAGCCAGTTTTAGAGGGCACAAAGAACCTGCAAGATGATATGCGTTGGTCAGTTTCATGGATTCATATCGAGAATTCCAAAATTGCCTTGCAAAGGCAAGCAGGGAAACGAAGCCGCCGTAAAAAAGCGGGCGCTTTTATTTCACCTTGATTTGTCCGGATGGATCTGTTGGTGTGTGTGCTATGAAATCCCCGGCCTCTCGACTTTACCTGCGAACACTCACTTTGAAGCGCGGTGGTTTTACACTGATCGAGCTGCTCGTTGTGATCGCAATCATCGCTATCCTTGCTGGCATGCTGCTTCCCGCTTTGTCCAAGGCAAAAGAAAAGGCAAAACGCACTTCATGCATCAACAACCTGAGACAATTGACTTATGCCGTTACGATGTACGCGGATGATTTCGAAGGCCGGTTCCAACCCACCGACAACATCAATCCACACTGGTATTCAGTGGTGTTCAGGAACACCTACCACGAACAATATAGTGTTCCGCGGGCTTCGTTCTACTGCCCCTCCAACCCCAAATGGGGTCGTGATGATTTCTGGGACTGGCCGGGCGGGCGGGAGTCTGTTTTTGGCTATGTGTATTGGGCGGCCAACAAAGCCTACAATGAAAATAAAGGCTACTACCCGGACAAGAAGATCTTTGATCAGGGTGTCCCTATTTTTGCTCAGAAAAACACCGACAATCCACACTACAAAGTGCTTTGGACAGATATCAATCGAAAGCTCAACGGAAAAGACTGGAAAAGAGCGGGCGATCCAGATCCTTTAATGCGCGGTGTCAACCATTTCGACAGATCGGGAGAAGAACCAGAAGGTTCTAACGAAGGCTATCTGGATGGTCATGTCGAATGGGTCAACGCTCAGAAATTTATTAACAGACCTAAGGTAATCATCGGTTCCCATCACTATTTCTATGGGGGCAAGGATGATGAAATCGCTGCCCGATAACCGAGTGCAGTCGAAGCTTGTCAGGCTTGATTGCCTGTTCCCATTTCTCTGAAAAACATGTAACTCCTGGCCGTTCTACTCACCTCGATAAACACACCGGGCGGTGCAGGTTTCGGCAACGACGACTTCGGTCAGCATGGGTAATTGAGGTGAGAGACGTTTCCAAATCCAAATGGCGATGTTTTCACTGGTGGGATTTGCAAGCCCCTCGACTTCGTTCAGGTAGTAATGATCCAGCTTTTCCCACAAAGGACGAAAAGCCTTGGAGATATCGGCATAATCCATCACCCATCCCAACGCAGGATCGCAGGGTCCTTCGACAACTATTTCTGCGCTGAAACTGTGCCCATGCAGTCGTCGACATTTATGATTTTGGGGTAGGTGAGGCAGTAAATGTGCTGCCTCAAACTGAAAGGTTTTTCTTAGTTCCATGATTGATGTCTTAATCTTTTAAATTTCCCAGTCCGTCCAGGTTACCAGATCTGAAAGTGCGGGTCTTCCATCGTGACGCCAACTCAGTGAAGGTTTCTGCATGGACCCGAGAGGACAGATGCGGGTGACGCCCCAGCGGGCAAAGGTCTTGACCATCTCGGGAGATTCGGTTGGCGAGGCAGCCAATCCGACGGTAGACACACTTCCATGAACTTTCTCCAAACCACCGATGGCTCCACGGATATTCTCCACAGATTTCACATAAATAAAACGATGGAGACAGGATAGTTGAAACAGGGGGTCTTCTTCAAAAATAACGGTCCAATCTGTCGATCCTTCACTCTTCCAGCGAACCGTGCCAGGGACATGCGCGGCGCGGATGTCATAGAATGATCGTCGAGTTGTGATCACTGCGGCCTGGCTGGGAGACAGTGGGCCTCGCGGTTGTTCACATTCTCTTTTTTTGAGGTGCTCAGCCAGACGTTCTGCAAATTGAATGGGAGGAAGTTCGGGATTTTGTTCCACATAAATCACATGAGGTGACAAACAACCGAGCTGATTCCAGGCAACAATGTCATCAACAGCCTTGTTCAACAGCGCCCTGACTCCAAACCCCTGAAGAGCCCCCTTGGAGATGTAGCCGACGCTTACCTTGTGTCCGAAACTCAGAAAACGGATTCGCTCCGGCAGGTCCTTGCGGATATGAGAGACCGTCTTGTCAGACCCCATGGCGGTCACCAGATCCGTTTCTGCGTAAACGGCTTCTTCCAACTCCTTGTCCCCCCCCGACCAACCTGCAATTTCAAGACACGCTCCGAGCTTTGGATCTGTATCGTAGATGGAATGAGCAAACATTCTCGGTAGGAAGGTTGCATTGGAAGCACACTTCACAAGCTGCGATGATTTGGCAAGGATACCCAGGATGATATTTGTGAAAACGCCATTAGGTAAAACACCCCCAGTAATGTGCAGCATTAATTCAGGACCAACAGCCATGCTCATTCGTTGACCAGATCGGTCGGATTCATTTGCACATGGCTCATCCAATCTTCGAAGATGCCCCAGATCCTGCTCAACCAGAGCCTGAAGGTTTTCCTCGGAAATTTCTTTCATGAAATCCAATAAACCCTTTTCTAGAATCGCGGCAGGAAAGCCGGTGATCTCTGGACCTTTATGCAAAGTGTACTCACGGATGGGATAATCGGGATAAGTCCAGTGTTCAGCCACATTCGCCAGCGTCCGAATCAAACTGGCAGTCGTTCGCTCTTTAAGATAGAGGCGACGATTGCGCTTGAGCGTGAGACATGCATCGGTGAGCGTGGCCGGTGTCAGCGTTTCACTCGAAGGCATGTCAGCTAAAAAGAAATTGGGTAGATCCATTGTTATTCAGAAAATTGAGTTGTCCTGAGCCTTATGTTTTTCATCTGCTTTCCACGCTTTAATCAAATAACGAAATCCAAAAATACCACTCAAAGATATCACGACAAGACATCCCAGTGTGGTGAAAGAGGATTGATAAGCGCTCATCTGTCCAGCTTCACTCCCGAGATTTTCAACCCTCCAGCCTAAAATCCAATGGGCCAGATTTCCGATCAACCCACCCACAAGAACAAAGATGCCACTGATCCTGCCCCGATAAGCCACTGGGGCCGCTTCCATGAGTGCGGCCTCCACCATAGGATAACTGGCGATAAAAAAGAAACCGTAGATAAAAAGTGCGGGCATGATGAAAGAAGACGGTAACAAGGGAAAGGTTGTCACCAGACATCCGGCAATCACCAGCACACCTGCAAGCCAGGAAAAACGCCGTTGATCACTCAAGGTGCCAAATACAGGGTTACTGATAATGGTTCCAATGAAAATCATACTCAGGGCGAAACCTGTTTCCTGAACTGACCATCCATGCGCTTTCTGAAGGAAAAGCGAACCCAGGCTTCCCATTCCAAAGCCTGTGAAGTCTCGCAGACTGAAGGCAAGTGCTGTAAGGATCAATACAACAAATATTCCCGAAGACATCCACTTGTTCTGAGGGCGGTCTGGAGAGGTATGAGGGGCGTTTCTGCCAGGACAATCCTTCGGAGCCAACCATAAAAAAAGAAGACCAGCAATGACACCCGCAACACCTAGTTCCATTACCGGGCCTCTCCATGCAGCCGCTCCAATCAAAGTTTCACTCGCACTCGCCCGCCATCCCGAATAAACCGGTCCTATCAGGAATCCAATGCTTGCACCAATGCCAACCAATCCAAATGCTTTCCCCTCTCTTTGTGGAAATTGGTCCGCAATCATCGCCGTTGCAGCCGGATGATAAAAACTACCTCCGATACCGGAAACCACCATGCAAAGCACGGCTCCGATATAGGAATCGACTTGAGAAAAGGCAGCAAAACCAGCGCCATTGATAAGGAGTCCTGTTCCTAGTAATTTTCGTCTGTCCATTCGGTCGGCTAATGCACCTACCCAGTAACTGGGTATGAAATAGGCGGTCATCATCGCAGTCATCAGGAAAGTAGTGTGATCCATGGAACCTGAGTTCAAATCCTCATGTATCATGAGATAAAGAGGCATCAGGGCCACGTGATACACGTGCGTGAAGGCATGAAGGATTCCAACGCCACAAAGGGTGCGCAACTCTCTTCGTTGAATGGAAGAAGTCGTCGTGACCTTGGAATCTTCGGGATTTGGGCTCATCTCATTATGCAAAGAGAAACATCGAACTACGCAAAATCTTCAGACATCAATGAACAGCCTCTTGGCTCGGAAATCTCCGCACGTCCAAGTAATTCAAAACCTTCTTTATGAGGAATGCCAATATCCTCAGTAAGGATGGACACAGAGGACCATACATTGGCCAGGTCAATCACTTGAATCAAACCTGTGTCACCCTCAGGAACCTCCAACATCGTTTCAGGAGAAATGACATGACATCGTGCCCAGGGAGGAAACCTCAATCGTCGTGTTGTAGAACCGTCGTTAAAGTGTGAGTCCGATTTCGATTGCAGATCGTAAGCCTGCGAGGAAAGTTCGCTCATGCCGTATTCACAGAGAATATTTTTTTCCGGAATGCCAAGCTTGGATTCAATTTCTTGATACAGTTTCTCTTTTGTCAGGGATCGTGATTTGCCTTTGTAGCCCCCTGTTTCGAAAACAACCGACCCTTCAGGCAGCGATAGTTGAGTTCCTGCTGCCTCCAAATGATCCAACAAGTGCACGAAGAGAAATGCCGTTCCAAAAAGACAGACGGGTTGGGTGAATTTTGCCAGTTGGTCGATGGTGGCTGACAAAGGCAAAATCCACTCGTTTTCAGCGCTGATCTTTCCGACAAAATGGGAAGTCACCTCAGGGGGCAAAGAATCGGCAATTGTTCCAAACATGTGGATCAATGAAGAATGAGGCGCGGATTTCTTGCTGGGAGTCAGAAAAAGACATTCGTCAACTCGGCACATGCCCCCCTCCCAGGGGGCATGTTCGCGGTGCCATGCTGATAACAAAGTTTCGTAAAGCTCCAGTGAACGTCCGTGATGCCAATGACGACTGGCATCTTTTCCTGTCGTGCCACTGGAATAAAACACCTGGGATCGTTTGTTTTCAGGAATGCAGCTCCAGTCAATTAATTTGAATGCCCGGGTTGGGACTCCAGGTATTTTTTTCCAATGATACAGGGATTGCGTGTTGACAGAGGCTTGCTCAAGCTGTTTGGCAAGGTAAGGATTTGCTGATTGTTGCAGAGATATTAGTTCCAATGCTAATGCATTAAAAATATCATCTTTGTAAAGCAGATGATCTTCGGTAATCGTGCCAAGACGGTTCTGTTCAGATTGGATCAACGCCAAGAGCTTATCCTGGAATTCATCCAATAATTTAAGGGTATCATTCATGCGGTTTTAAAGGTTTGCCCAAACGGCAGTGACTGGTTATCCGCAACAGTCACGCCGATATATGAAGGCGAGCCAATCACGAAAGACGGGACAGGTCAAGCGCAAGGCCATATCAGAAATGAATTGATCGCAACGTGAAAGAACGTTTCCATTTGGATCCGTGTTGAAAGAGCCATGAACAAAGAGAATCAAAAGCAATCCGCAAAGGGTCGTTCCCAACTATTAAAACAAGAGGTATCCATAGTTGGGAACGACCCTTTGAAGGAGGAGGTTGACCTTGTCGTGGTGGGAGGAGGCGCAGCTGGCTTTTTTGGAGCCATTACTGCAGCAGAATCAAATCCAGCTTTGAAAATCTTGTTGTTGGAGAAGGGCCCAAACGTTTTGTCCAAGGTACGGATTTCCGGAGGAGGGCGTTGCAATGTCACTCATGCATGCTTCGATCCTGCGGCATTGATTACTCATTATCCGCGAGGGAGCCGCGAACTCCTCGGCCCTTTTCATAGCTGGCAACCCGCCGATACAGTGCAATGGTTTCAGGATAAAGGAGTCTCTCTGAAAACGGAATGCGACGGGCGCATGTTTCCGGTTTCGGATCAATCGTCCAGTATCGTTGACTGCTTACTCAACACATCGATTAAGTCAGGCGTTCGCATTCAAACTCGCCGCGAAGTCACGCAAATTACTCCTCTCAAGGCGGGCGGTTTTACCATTCTTACAAATGGGGAGGGTGATTACAAATGCCGTCATGTTCTTTGGACAGCTGGAGGGATGAAGCCGGGCAAACAATTTAAAATCATTCAATCACTGGGGCATCACATCATCGACCCCATACCCTCTCTGTTTACGTTTGAAATCAAACATCCATTGATCAATGGATTACAGGGACTGAGTGTGCCGCTCGCTGAATCGAGTTTGATTGGGACAGACATCCGGTGCCAAGGCCCCATGCTGATCACCCATTGGGGTTTGAGCGGGCCGGCAATTCTTCGTTTGTCAGCGTGGGCAGCAAGAGAAATTCATGCGATGCCAGGGCCTTTTGAGATTGGAATCAACTGGATCCCTGACGTCGACAACCCACAGACTGCTCTACTCGCGTTCAAGGAAACGCACAGCAAGAAGTTACTCACAAACTCACCCGCACTCGGGTTACCAAAAAGACTCTGGCAACGTCTGGTCGGAACCGTCGATGTAAAACCTCGCATGACCTGGGGTGGATTGAGGCAGGATTCATTGGATCAGCTCTGTTCCATCTTGACCCAGACTCGATTCAAGGTGTCGGGAAAGAGTCGCAACAAGGAGGAATTTGTGACCTGTGGTGGCGTGGATCTCAAGGAAATCCGTTTTAAAACCATGGAAAGCCGGAGGACCCCGGGACTTTATTTCGCAGGTGAGTCATTGGACATAGATGCAGAAACAGGGGGCTTCAATTTTCAGGCCGCCTGGACAACGGGTTATTTGGCGGGGTACGCGGTAGCGACCTCAAGTTGAATCGCCTGATCATTCAAGGATTCAGAAAATGTTGAAAAAACATCATGAGCTGAGTATTGGATTTATCGGTCGGTCCATGCGGCTTTCTTTGCGTGAAGAAGACTCTTTCCTTGTGTCCCAGAAGTGCATTGATCTCCGCGAGGTGATGAAGCGCATTCCACCGTTCAACAGGGTCCTCGCTGCCTCCGGATACAAGGAAGGGCCGCGGCGCAATCAAGGCGTGGATTTCGTGAAGATCCATTCCCTGCTCGATCAGGATCCGATACGCACCCGTGCGCGGATTACTGGTAGATGGAATCCCTGATTCAGACTTTGGATTTTGATGATCCAAACCAAGGTACCATGGCTCCCAGTAATTCACATTGGGTCGTGACTCATCAAAAACAATACCGGGATCACTCACAGCCACGGCAGCAAATCGATTCCATAACGCCGCTGCAAACATGGCCCATTTACCCCCATAACTGTGACCCACCACACCGATGCGGGAGGCCTCCAGTTGCGGATGATTCGCCATGGCATGCCAGGCATTCGCTGCAACATATGCATGAAATGACAACGGTTGGCATTGAGCTTCCCCGATCTCCGGTTTCCACGCGTTGCCTCCCGGAGTGCCGATGCTCAACGATGCAATCCCCTGCTTTACCAACTGTCGACCAAAGTCTCGACCCGGTTTGTCCGACTTCAAACCGGCGCTGGTTTCCGGATCATAGAAAACCACCAGTGCCGAAGGGAAAGGTCCAACTCCTTTTGGCAGCAACAGCCAGGCGCTTGTACGTTGTTGAGGTGCGATGTCCAGAAATACACGTTGTTGAATATAGTTCCCGCAGTCCTTGGTTGCCCCCACTTCGAGTGAATTATCTTTCAGTAATTCGGGCCAGGGTCCCATGACCTCCATCCAGGAATCGTATATTTCCTCTCGACGCCTGATCCAATCGTCAACCGACTTCACGCGCGTCTGAGTCTCAGAATTGAAGGGACTTTCGTATGCGATTGGGTCGATCCTGAAAGAGGCCGGAGGAGCAGCAAATGCCTTCAGAATTGAAGGCACCGCGTTTTCTGACATACCTGCCAGGGGAAGACAGCTGAGCCCAATAACCAGGATGGCTGACTGAAGCCGGAATGGGTTCCATCTGCTCATGATTTTCACTCTATGATCATCAACGAGCGTCGCTTCAAGCATTCAAAAAGGCGCAGCCTTGGAATAAATATGCCCTATTGACCAAGGAGCGCGGAGGAATCTTGGTCAAGATAGATCGTGGCCTGGGATTGCTCGCGAAGCGCAGAAGCCGGGCACGCTGTTCCAATCTCTCCTTCCAATGCTGCCTGGACAGCCTTGGCCTTGCGCGTCTCAGGACTCAGACAAATCATTTTCTTTGCAGTGCAGAGCGCGGGAATGGTGAGTGTAAAGGCATAGGGAGGCACGGCTTCCAAGCTTGGGAAATGGCCTTCATTCACTTGCTGGATTTTGCAGGCATCATCCAACTTAACCAATTTTACGAGATGAGGATCTCTGAGATCGGCTACGGGAGGATCGTTAAAGGCAATATGACCGTTTTCTCCGACACCCAGACAGCACAAATCGATCGGGGCTTCCTGAAGGAGCTTGGAGTAACGTTCGCACTCATCCAAAGGCAAAGGCGCATCACCGATCAAGTAGTGGAAGTTTTGCGGTTTCACCAGGCTTTCCACTCGCTCTTTCATGTAGAGCCGGAAACTGGCCTTGTGCGTTTCAGAAATACCCAGATACTCGTCCATGTGAAACAAAGTCACTCTGGACCAATCAATTCCACCCAGGTCGATAAGCGTTTTTAGAAACTGAATTTGTGAATTCCCCGTCGCAAGAATGGCTCTCACCGAACCATTTGTCTCCAACTGGCCGATCAGATAGTTTCGAACCGTGTGAGCGGCATTCAGGGCCATTGCAGGCTGTGTTTCAAAAATTTCGACATTCAATGCGTCTTTCTTGAATTGTCTTACTGGCTGTGGAACAGTTTGATTGATGTCGTCCATATGATGATTACTCTCAAATGATGAAAACGTGGACGTTAAGGAAGGTCATGAAAAGGAGCAAGGAATTATCTTCACACTTCCGGCTTTTGAGCGGTGCTGTGTTTCTGGGTATCCTGACCTTTCCAACGCATCTTTACGCTGTCTTCTTTCTGGCAACTGAGAACCCAGAGCACAATACCACACCTCCTGCAAACGCGGCCGAAGCACGCGCCTGGGATCTTCAGGGTATCTGGCGCACCTGTCAGGGAACCCCGATTGCACCTCGCTGGTTTCTGAGCGCCAAACATATTGGTGGAGCCATTGGTGACCCATTCACTGTGCACGGAAAGACGCATTATGCCATAGCCAGAATCCTGGATCCTGATTCTGATCTGGTCTTGTGGGGAGTCACGGAATCATTTCAAAATCATGCGGCACTGTTCAGGGAGGGCGATGAAATCGGACAACGCATGCTCGTTTTTGGTAGAGGAGAAATTCGAGGCAGACCCGTATTTTTGGAAAAAGATTCGATTCAGGAACTCAGGGGATGGGAGCGTGGATCAGGTCAGGCGGTGATGC
>ERZ1046740.2326-NODE-2326-length-12368-cov-3.859742_pt1 | contig 12368 bp, 10 predicted proteins | sample MGYA00383093_ERZ1046740 | MGnify/ENA primary metagenome ERZ1046740 (study PRJEB29581, sample SAMEA5548363) | metagenome | biome: marine; feature: coastal; material: water | depth 25 m | study: Short-term variability in the microbial, nano- and picoplankton...
TTTGAAAAGATTATCATCTTGTCTGAATTTGAAATTCCCTTCAAGTTTACAATCTGTGGGTATAACAACTCGTTTACATATTTCCAGTTTACAACCAGTAACAGTGTCTTTAACATAAAGGCAAACTTTGTATTGTCCTGGCTTATCATATTTGTGACCAACTGTGCGTCCGCGCTCACCATTGCTATCGCCAAATGTCCAATAATAAACTGCGTTTCGAGAATTGGATTTAGCTTTAAATTTAAATTTAAATGCATTTTTGACTTGCTTATAGTCCCAGTCGGCCTTGAGCAAGCATCGAATTACTACTTTTTTACAAACTTGATATCTGCATCGTTTTTGAGTGGTAGTGTCAAATCCATATGCGGTTAAGCAAACCTTGTATGAACCAGGTTTGGTATAGCGATGTCGTGCATATTGACCACTTGCGCTATTGCCATCTCCAAAATCCCATTTGTACAAGACTATAGGGCCTTTGCCAACTGCGCCAAATTTGGCCAAAGTTTGATCCGTTGCAAACCGAAAATCGGCTTTAACGCATGAATCATAAATTTGGGCCTGAGAGTAGTCGGGAATGCCAGAAAATAAAGTTGCTAGGAATACAAGAAAGAAAGAATGCCAAATTGGTTTGGTTGATCTGAGATTGAAATTTTTCATAGTCGTCTGTGTTTGGATTCTTTTTGGTGCACTAAAAGAAGGTCGTTCAGTTTTTTGTCTCACCGAACTGAACAATGGTTGCACCATAAACCAGAAAAACACGAAAACTAGTTTTTAATACGCTTACAGTCAGAGCATTAAATTAGAAATGGCTTTTTAACCCAAAATAGAAATTGAAGCCTGGAGCAGTAATTCCAGAAGAATATGGCCTGTAACGTTTGTCTAAAATGTTTTCAATTCCGCTACTGAACACCAATGAAGATGACATGGAAAATGTTCCTTTGAGGTTGAGCGTCCACCATGACGGAGAGAAAGAATTGCCATCAGAATCCTTCAGGTACATATGTGGTTTGTTCTGCTCGCTAATCGCCAAATCCATTGCGCTTAGTTCTCCCTGAAATATGGAATTCAATTCAATTTTCAAATTCTGTTTGAGATAAGTTAAACTCCATTTGCCAAATGATGGAGTAACGTGTCGAATCGGTAATTGATCTGAAGATTCCCCACGCATGTAATTGTATGAAATTTGAGAACTCAAAGTTGGGTTTATTCTGTAACGCAATTGAGCTTCGAATCCATAAATTGTACCAGATTCCTGATTGACCAAAGACTGCGTCTCCAGCAATGTTCCGTCATAAATTATACTGTCTGAACCATTAAATGGAAATTTTTGACGTACGATTAGGTTGTCGATGAGAGTGTAATATGCATTGAACATGATTCTCATTGACTTTCCGAATTTCGCTTTCCAACCTAAATCAGCGGTATATGCATATTCAGGCAAAAGCTCCGGGTTAGGAACCACGAGTTTCCCAACTTCACTGTCAAATATCTTTCCCATATCATCAATGTTAGGAGCTCTAAAGCCACTGGCAATATTCAAAGATAGATTTTGAGACTTTGAAGGCCTATAATTGAAACCAATGCTAGCATTGACAGCTCCTTTGTCAAATTCAATAGATTCAAATGGAAATGAATAAAATTTTGAAACAAAAGGCGCTTCAAGCGAAACATAGGTATATCGAGAACCCATTTGCATGGAGATACGTTTGTTAAATTCTCTTGTCGCCATGACATAGGCGGCGCTTGACATCCAAGTACTTTGATTGGGATAACGTGAAGCAATTTCGTCAGTTCCGAAGCTCGAGAGGTTGATTGATGTTCCCTTCGAATTAACCTTATTGTGTACAACTTCCAATCCGTAAAAGAGGTAGGTCTTTTTGAATGTTTTGGACAAATCAATATTGGCATTGACCATACGCACTTTCTCTGTGCGGCGGATAAAGTTGGAGTCGTTTCTCAAACGGTTTTCTCGACTTTCTTCTACATTTTGCATTGAAATATTCGCCCTCAATTCGTCAGCAATATTCGAATTCAAAGTTCTTTTGAGCTGAACAGAATTGAGTAACCATTTTTGCGGTCCATATTGCCAATTGGCATATCTCAGTGAATCTTCGCTATCATATATTATCAATCGATCATAACGCGGAATGGGTGAGGAAGTAGTATAAGTTGTTTGCCAATCGATGAGAGTCATGGAGTCAGGCTTGAACCTAAATTTTTGAGCAATATTTATTTGGGAATATGAAGTAAAATATTGAATTCGTGGGTCCGGATTACCGATAGTGGTATCATTCAGACCCTGACTTTCAATGAATTCAGGTCTGAGGTAGAAATCAGGACCATTAGATCCCATTTTAAGATCGTTAAAATTTGAGACACTGATGCTACTGAGACCAGCCCATTTTTGCTTTCCATAGCCAAAATCAACGTGCCATGAGTTCTCGCGGTTTGCAGAACTTCCATTGAGTGAAAGATTTCCTTGGTAATAAACTTTATCGTTTTTCTCTGAAAGAACAGGCTTTTTAGTTTGAAAGGAGAATACACCTCCTAAGGCATCACTACCGTAGACAACTGAGCCTGGTCCGAACAAGACGTCTGTTTCTTCAACCAACTTGGGGTCAACCATTATGACGTTTTGTAAGTTGCCACCTCGGAAGATTGCATTATTGACTCTTATTCCATCTACTGTGATGATCACTGAATTTGCTGAGAATCCACGCATCATCGGGCTTCCGCCACCTAATTGCGATTTTTGGACGAAAATATTATCAGAAATGGCAAGCAAATCGGCACTTGTTTGTGGCGCATAAAGTTGTACTTCTCTGGCCGTAATTCGCTCAATTTTTGCAACTCCTTTATTGGATGAATTCTTCGCAGAATAACCTTTAAGGATGAAATCAGGCAGTTGTCCGTCTATAGGAGATAATGAAATGAGTGAAGACAGTGAGGAATTCTTCCTTTTAACAATAGTTAGACTTGAGTATCCCGGATGAACTACATGAATACTGTCGTGAACCAAACTCGTTGAAATATCTACAATACCATCAATGTCGCTGCCATATACTTTAAAGGAACCCTGGGTGAAGACAGTGAAGGTAGCATTTGGTATTCCTAGTTCCGTCTCGCTATCTTGTATAGTTATTTGACCGAGTAATTTGCTCGTAGTCAAGATCACAAGAAAAATGAAAATCGAGGTCCTTTTCATCGATGCTGCAAGTCTATAAAAAATACTGGTCCCAATTGCTTCTTTTTTGAGAACATGCTTTGAACTGACATTGGTAGAGCATACAAATAAGATTGTCGATACAAATGTCGGTTGCTTGAACTGGCTCATTATATTTGGCCCCTATGAAACTATTAAACGCTCACGAAATTGATTTTAAGATAATTGGAGAAGAGATGCAATGCGTCGAAATTGAGCTCGATCCACATGAGAGTGTCGTGGCGGAAGCTGGAAGTTTCATGAGTATGGAAGAAGGTATCAATATGGAAACCATCTTCGGAGATGGTAGCTCCAATTCAGGGTCATTTTTAGATAAAATGTTCAATGCCGGCAAAAGAATTTTAACGGGCGAAAGTCTGTTTATGACAGCCTTTACCAATACATCCAATTCTAAAACACATTGTTCTTTTGCTTCACCGTATCCAGGGAAAATAATTCCACTTGATTTGAGTGCGTATAACGGGAAAATTATTTGTCAAAAAGATGCATTTTTATGTGCCGCCAAAGGAGTTTCGGTAGGAATTGAGTTCAGCAAAAAGTTGGGTCGAGGATTATTTGGAGGAGAAGGATTTATTATGCAAAAACTTGAGGGGGATGGAATGAGTTTTGTGCACGCGGGCGGAACCATAATCGAAAAAGAACTCAAGCACGGTGAAACCCTTAAAGTAGATACTGGTTGCTTAGTTGCATTTACTCAAGAAGTCGATTATGATATCGAAATGGTCAAGGGAATTAAAAACGCGGTATTTGGTGGAGAGGGCTTATTCTTTGCAAAATTGCAAGGCCCAGGGACCGTTTGGATACAATCTTTACCTTTTAGTCGTTTAGCTGATAGAATCATTGCATCAGCTCCCAAAATTGGTGGAAGAAGAAAAGGTGAAGGAGGAGTACTTGGGGGTATTGGCGACTTGATTGATGGAGATACTTTTTAAGAGCCGTAATATTAGTTTGACAAACATGAAAAAATTATTCCTAAGCTTTCTGGGGTTAACGCTTGTTCTTACAAGTTTTGCCCAGAATAAATACTGGGTTTACTACGGTGATAAAAGTGAATGCTTCGACCCACTCATTTATTTTTCAGAAAAAGCAATTGAACGAAGAATTCTTCAGGGTATTCCGCTAGTTCAAGAGACCGATAAACCAGTGAATTTGGCCTACTCAGAAACGGTTAAATCCATCGTGAATGAAGAGAAAGTAGTCTCAAGGTGGTTTAATGCTAGTTGTGTAATGGCAAGTGATGAGCAGATAAATGAAGTTAAAGAACTCCCTTTTGTGAGTAGGGTTGAGTCAGTAATTTCTTCTAGAGCTAATGTTTGTGGATCTACTAATGACGAATTGTACGATATAAGTGAAGACGATAAAGATCTTCTCACAGCTCAAATCAATAGAATGAGAGGGAAGCGATTTATTGATAAAGGTGTGAATGGAAAAGGCGTACGAATTGCTGTATTCGATATCGGTTTTGAATCCTGGAAGACCAATCCAGCTTTTGAACATCTTCGAAAGGGCAATCAAATTTTGAAAACATATGATTTCGTCAAAAAGAGGGAGAATGTAGATGGCTATAACGAGCACGGAACATTTGTTTTGTCTTGCATCGCAGGAAAAATAGAAGGGCAGAATATTGGTCTGGCCACAGGTGCTGAATTCTTATTGGCTCGGACCGAGACTTGGAGGGAGTTTTATTCTGAAGAAGAATACTGGGTTCAAGCTGCAGAATGGGCAGATAAAGAAGGCGCAGATATTATTAACAGCTCTCTTGGCTACACTTATCACCGGTATTTTCCAGAGCAAATGAATGGAAGACATAGTCTGGTCAGCAAAGCTGCTGGTATTGCCGTCAGCAAAGGAATCCTTGTAGTCAATTCGGCAGGAAATGATGGAGACAATGATTGGAAGATTGTCGGTGCACCAGCAGATAACGACAGTGTGTTAAGCATTGGGGGAATCAAGCCCTATTCTGGTATCCATACTTCATTTAGTTCTTTCGGACCAAATGCAAATAGACATCTCAAACCGAATGTAACTGGATATGGCCACGTAATCGGTTCAGGCCCAAAAGGTGTATCAGAGACCCAAGGAACGAGTTTTAGTTCACCACTCATTGCCGGTTTTGCGGCCTGCGCAAAGCAACTCAGGCCTGCATATAATGCAATGGCTCTTTTTCATGAAATAGAGAAGAGTTCTGACTTATACCCATATTTCGATTATGCACATGGGTATGGCGTACCTCAAGCAAGTCATTTCTTTGGAGACTTGAGTGCGCAAGCTATTTCCTTCAATTTTATAAATGAAAATACATTGGTAAGAATTGAGTTGGCTGAAAAGGACACTTCGGCAATTGATGACGAAGAGCCGGAGTATCAGCATACCAAGTGGCCCAATTATGTATTTTTTCACATTGAGAACAAAAAGGGGTATTTAGATAAATATTTCGTTGTTGACCCAGTTGACTATATGGAAATGGCATTGAAAGCTGCAGATGAGGATATTACAGAACAAAGTTTAGAGGAGATAGAGCCACTTCATGGCGGCGAAGGCCCTCTGACGATAAAAAAGTCTGATTATAGCAAACCTTTTATTATACGAGCATACTATAAAGGATATAGCTCAGAAATAACCATAGAATAAACAATCATGAATAAAATATATAACATCTTATCAATTCTGCTACTAGTTCTAGGGATAACTTTTACTTCTCAAGCCCAAACTGTATTGCTCGAACAAGATGTAAATGCAGACACTGCCATTGATAAATTTGGGAAAAATCGAACGTCGTATTCAGCATCCTTTTTTGATCTGGGTTTTGCAGCGGGGCAAACTATTGGAGATAGCGCTCCTTCTGCACTTATGGGTAGATCATGGAGTTTTAAATACGGTTATTATTATAAACTTCGAGTGAGTAATTTCTACAGCATATTAGGTCAGCTAGCGTATAAAAGAGCAGCTTATCACTATGAGGTTAAGGGCCAGATCGTGAGTCAAAAACTTATTATGAATAATGCATTGGCTGAGATTTCTAACCGGTTTAATTTTGGCAAGAGAGGTGATTTTATTGGATATTATGTAGAATTAGGGGCAAGTGCAGACTATGCCTTCATGACTAAAATGAAAACAGTCTCTGAAACGACTTCAGATATAGAGACACATGCGAAAGAGAAAATTAGTTTCCATGGTTTAGAGTGGCTTGAAGATATAGCTTATAATGCACATGCGCGAATTGGCTTCAATAAGTTTGTGCTTTTTGGAGATTATCGACTCACTGACAGATTGAAACCTGATCAGTCACATCAATTACCTCCACTAACATTAGGAATCAGGTTTGATATGGGGGCGTAAGTTTCTCACACGCTGCCGTGATTATCTTACAAGCATGTTTTATCTCTTTGAGCGTCATGGTCAAAGGAGGTGCAATTCTTAACGCAGCCGCGTCATAAAGAAACCAGTCGATTATTAATCCGTGCTCTAAGCAATATGCAATGACGGCTTGCACTTGATCTTCGTTGGCGAAGCCTATTTTCAACATTAGGCCTTTTCCAGAAATATTTTTAATCATAGAAATATTGCCAAGGAGATTCTTGAACAGTTTCTCTTTTTCTTCGACGGCTGAAATTAGCTCTGAAGAGCTTAGAAGTTTAAAATTCTCATATGCCGCCGCACAACTCAGTGGGTGTCCGCCAAAGGTTGTGATATGGCCTAGGATTGGCTCGTAACTCAGGGTCTTCATGCGCTCATCACTTGAGATAAAAGCTCCTAATGGCAATCCTGCTCCGAAAGCTTTTGCCACACATAGAATATCAGGAACAATATCGTATGCCTCAAAGGCAAACATTGACCCAGTTCTACCCATGCCGGACTGGATTTCATCAAGTATTAACAAGGCACCTGTTTCGCTGCATTTGTTTCTAAGAGCCTGAATCCAAGCTTTTTCAGCAGGAAGGTAACCTGCTTCTCCCTGAACTGGCTCCACCACTACACAAGCTGTTTGTTGATCAATTTGTGATAGTTCTTCTAGCTTGTTAAAGCTAATAAACTCAACATTGGGTAATAAGGGTTGATAGGCCTCAGAGAAATAGGGGTTGTCCATTAAACTAAGTGCGCCATGGGTACTGCCGTGATAGGCATTTTTCATGGCAATAATTTTTTTTCGACCAGTAGACCTCTTGGCTAGTTTTAAAGCTCCTTCAATTGCCTCAGAACCAGAATTGACGAAATAACTGGTATCTAATCCTTCAGGTAGGTAATCTGCCAAGAGTTTGCCAAGTTTTACTTGTGGTATTTGAACATATTCTCCATAAACCATAGTATGAAGATATTTACCCAACTGCTTTCGGATTGCATTTATTACTCGTTTTGGTCGGTGGCCAGTATTACTAACCCCAATACCAGAAATTAAATCAATATATCGTTTCCCATTCGAATCAATAAGATGGATGCCATTAGCCTTTACAATTTCTAATGCCAGTGGGCTATTCGTTGTTTGGGCGAGGTGTTTGAGAAATAATTGTTTATGACTGAACATATGTTACAAAAGTAGGAGCAAAAAAAATCCCCCCACAGGTGTGGAGGGACTAAATTCTTCACAGAACTCTCCTAGTTCACTGAACTAGAAAGATCTGATCCTGCTTTGAACTTCACAACGTTCTTAGCAGCAATTTTAATCTCTTTTCCAGTTTGTGGGTTTCTACCAGTTCTTGCAGCACGGTTTGAAACGCTGAATGTTCCGAATCCTACTAGAATTACTTTTTCACCTTTTTTCAATGCACCCTGAGTTGAGTCTAGGAATGAATTAAGGGCAGTCTGAGCTTGGGCTTTGGTTATGCCTGCGTCAGCAGCCATTTGTCCGATTAAATCTGATTTGTTCATGTAACTTAAGTTTTAATAAAGGCAGCTTTAAAAGCTAATCAAAACGTCCCCAAGCTCCTATTATTAGTAGCATTGGCTAGTTTTCGAGAACAATGTTAAACAAATTGGGTTGTCAATCACAAGAACTACTTCAATTTTGTGAATAATTCGAGCCTTTTTGTGAATAATTCCAGTTGCTCGGGGCTCTCTATCCTAGTGATAATGTGGGATTCCATGTATTTGGCCTTTCTTTTATAAAACATTTTCAACAATTGCTCTTTTAACAATATCTCGTGTTTTAAACTCAATAAAGGCCTAGAATCGTCTGAATCTCTTCTCAAATTTCGTAGCAAATTCTCCAATGGACTATTGATAAAGACTACAATTCCTTCAGTTATTACTCGATTTAGACTCTCATCATCCATTAATGTTCCACCTCCCGTGGCCAAAACGTATTCTTCTCCAGAAAGATTCTTCAACAAAAGGTCTAAAGAATCTTTCTCAATACTTCGAAAGTGATTCTCAGACTTATTAATGATCTTACTAATACTTCCATGCTTTTTTTCAATTAGATGATCAAGATCAAAGAATGGAATATTACACATCTTGGCTAGTTGGGCTCCCCAGAAAGTTTTTCCCGCTCCGGGCATTCCCGTCAAAATGTACTTGCGCATCATTGTTCGACTCTTGGGTCCAAGAGGGTATATATATAATCGACGAGCATATTGATCCCGATAAATAAACTCGCCACAAAAAGTACAGATCCCATTATCACTGGCAGGTCACTTGTTTCAAGTGCCTTGATGCTCAAACTACCAATACCTTTCCAGCTAAAGATGTATTCTACAAAGAAAGCCCCAGCTAGTAAGGAAGCAAACCAGCCCGATATACTCGTGACTATTGGGTTCATGGCACTTTTTAAAGCATGTTTGAAAACGATTTTCGTTTCGCTTAGCCCTTTTGACCGAGCAGTTCTTATATAGTCTTTGCCCAATGAGTCTAACATGGAATTTCGGGTGAGCTGGGTAATAATAGCAAGGGGTCTGACTCCCAAAGCAATTCCTGGAAGTATTATGTTTTTCCAAACGATGATACGACCGTTTTCGGGATGAACATCATAGAAGCTTCCAATTACATTGAGGCCTGTATACTCTGCTAAGACGTATCCAAAAAACCAACTCAGAATAATTGCACTAAAAAATGAAGGTACAGAAATTCCAAGCGTTGAAATTGAAAGAAGCAACTGGTCTAGCAAGGAAGCTCTCTTTAAAGCCATGATTACCCCGAAAATGATACCGAGAATAGTGGCCAATATCATAGCAAAAATGGCGAGAATTAAAGTCCCCTTGAAAGCTTCAAAAAGCAGAGTGAACGTTTTTTGGCCTGTCTGAAAGGACCTGCGTAAATAAGGGAATTTTAATATTAGATTCTTTGAAGCGATACTAAATAGCTTGATCCCGCCTGTTTCGTTGAATTTGTCTGAATTATATACCGAAATTGGACTTAGATCGTGAAGGAATGATACGTATTGTACCGATAAAGGTTTGTCTAGCTGAAGTTCTATTCGAATAGCCTCAATAGTGGCCTCATCAGTTCGGTCTGTAGCAAGAATATCTTCTGGGCTGGGAAAAGAATAACTAAACAACCAAAAAACTACTGTGGCGACGCTCCATAGGATGAGTAATGCATATCCAAGTTTTTGGAGGAAGCGCAGCATGTTCAGCTTATTTATCAGCTATTTTGGCAATTTTCTTGTACTTCGGTAAACGGGTTGATGGCCACGATCTGACAACCAAACAAGTATCCTTTACCATAACTAATCCCGGATTTGACCGAATGATAGACTTCAAGTTCGTATTGTCTCCAAAATGGAATTCAAAATTTAACTGATGTTCATGTCTAAATGCTTCAGCTTCTTCTGGTGAAGATGCGGTTAAAGCCCAAAATACTTTTCCATCTGCTTCCCATTTTTTCGCAATCTCTTTTAAACGCTTTAAGGAACTTGTATTAGTCTGCTTAAGATCGTACATCACCGCTAGTAATTTTTGATCCGAGCTAAAGAAGTCGTCGATGTAGTCGTTTGTTTTCTCCGCATTGTAAAACTTGAAATCGTGTATCGGAGGTTCATATGCCTCTTCCTTAATTTCTTCTCCAGCAACTTCTACAAATGTCCATCCCGCTTCAATGTTAGGACTAAAAGAATTTTGATCAGAGTCGTATAATATCTCTATTCTCTCGCCGTTTGGCTTCGAGTATATATATGTAGTTACTTTCCATGGTGCACTTCGTTCTCCTTCCGGTACCGTCATGTTTTCACATAAGTTGGTTCCCTCTTTATAGTGCAAAAAGTCAACAACAGGCAGGTAGTGACGACAGTAGAGACTGAAAGCAATCATTAAAATTGATAAAGTAGTTAAGAGTTTGACTCCGAACGGATTGCTGAATAGTGGTTTAATCCTTTTGTAACCGAAAATTATGAATGCCACAAATACTCCGAGTACAATATTTTTAATGAAGGACTCATATGGGTTCATGGGAAGAGCATCCCCAAAACACCCGCAGTCTGTTACTTTATTATAGATCCAAGAATACCATGTTAAGAAAGTGAAGAAAGCCCAAACTATGAAAAGCATTAAAGCGCTAAAACCAGATTGCCAACCAATTAGCAGAGCAAAACCAATAATAGCTTCACCCCAACTCGTAAATATTGCCAAAGCTGTTGAATATGGCTGCAGGAAGCCAAAGACTCCTGCTAAAAAGCCATCTTGCTTCAAATGGGAGCTGAGGTTAATACTTCTCTCTTGGCTTTGAGACCTTGCCGTGCTATCCGGTCCAAGCAAGTCAAAGCTAAAGTCGGAAATCGATTTATCACCGAGGGAAACATTCACCTTAAGCTGCGCGGCACGAGCGTTACTATCTCCAGAAATTTGGGTGTCAAAAATGTTTGTAGTTCCTACATTTAAACCTAGGTTGGCTGAGTTCGCAGAGTCGTTCACTGCTTCCCAATTACCCATGTTTAAGATTAAGGGGAAAGTGTTGTCCGAAGTGAATACTTCAATTTGACTGATGAAGGATTCTTCGTTGAAATTTGCTGAGATTATTAGGCTGTCTTGTGTTGCTTCAAAATCTTGCGAGAATACTGCGAAATATTCATCGAGTTTATAAGAGAAGCCAGTGGGGTCATTTAGTTTAATCAGTCCGGATAGTATGAATAATATCCCGACGAGAATTCTACTAAATTGAGTGAGGAATTTCATCAATTTTTTTCTGCTAATCGTATGAGAGCAAATATAGCATAGTTCATCATATCCCTATAGTTTGCAGCGAGGCCCTCTGAGACAATGGTATGCCCATCATTGTCTTCGATTTGGCGAATACGTTTAATCTTCATTAAGATTAGATCTGTATAGGTGCTGATACGCATTGAACGCCACGCTTCACCGTAATCATGATTCTTCGCTAGCATGAGTTCACGAACTTCCGAAACATGATGGTCGTACTGTGCAAGAATCCAATCGTGTTCTAATTCTAGAGGTGCATCTTGTGCTATTTCTAATTGTACAAGCGCGAGCAAGCTATAATTGAAAATACCGATGTATTCGTCCCAAATTCCCTCTCCAATTTTGTTTTCCTTCTTTTCTTCTATTGACCGGATTCGACTTGCCTTAATGTAAATTTGATCCGTTAAGGACATTGGACGCAAGATCCGCCAAGCAGTTCCATAGTCGTGAGTCTTCTTTTCGAAAAGGTTGCGACACTCATTTACCGCTTGATCGTATTGTTTTCGGGTTAATTCAGACACCTTTTCTTTTTTTACAAATATATCATGCCAAATTGATGTTAGATCTAATGGATACATACAAAACACTTAAAGTAGGCGGTGAAGTTCTAAGCCTTAGCAAACCTATTGCTATGGGTATTTTGAATATAACCCCTGACTCATTCTTTGATGGCGGAAAGTATGACACTATTGAGAATGCTCTTAAACAATGTTCCAAAATGTTGAAAGAAGGTGCAAAAATCATTGACATTGGAGCCAATAGCTCAAGACCGGGGTCGATCCCTTTGGAACCTGACCAAGAGATTAAAAGGATTTTACCTGTATTAGACGAACTCTTTAGAGAATTTCCAAAAGCAATAATTAGTGTCGATACTTTTAGAGCTCAAACAGCACAGGTGTGCATTGAAAAAGGTGTTCAAATTATCAATGACATTTCAGCAGGTGATGATGACCCAGAAATGTTAAACGTCGTGGCAGGTACAGGTGTGAGCTATATTGCTATGCATAAACAGGGTTCGA
>ERZ1046740.2329-NODE-2329-length-12363-cov-5.199220_pt1 | contig 12363 bp, 11 predicted proteins | sample MGYA00383093_ERZ1046740 | MGnify/ENA primary metagenome ERZ1046740 (study PRJEB29581, sample SAMEA5548363) | metagenome | biome: marine; feature: coastal; material: water | depth 25 m | study: Short-term variability in the microbial, nano- and picoplankton...
CTGCGCTTGGCCAGGTAGCACCGATTCCGGAAAATCATAGCTCGGGTGCTCTACCTGAATCACCTTGGGTGAACTCAGCATGGCCTCCAGGTCGAATCGGTCTTTCTGCGAATGCACGACAAAGCCCTCTCCGTGAGCCAGGGTCAGGCGAGTCAATAGTCGGGATAAAAAACTGGACTCGTGCGAGGTTACGTTGTGGCATAAGAAAATAACTCGTACGCCGGGCCGGCGCCGTCTGATTGCGCGAATCATGTAGATAAACTGCGGAGCCCAGTACATCACCCACCAGGGGAATACCACCAGTTCGGGCTTGAAATCGCAAATCTCAACCACCGCCTTGTGCCAGCTGAGAGGGTTAATGGAATCGATGATCTGCCGGCCGTTGTCTTCTCGTTGGTTGCTTTGGCTCAGGTCTCGATCACTCTGGCCAGGGTACAGAAAATCCGGATACTGGCGTTTAAAGGAAGCAAATAACACTTCATGAGAAATTCTCAATTGGCGATAGAGGGCGGCGGTATATTGTGCAATCCCCCCTTTGAACGGATAGGAGGGGCCTACCATGGCGATCTTCACCGATTATTTGCCCCGCGCAGCGCGGCTCTCGGACACGGAATCATCCGCATCTTGCTCCCCCAACTGCATCTCCCAAATTTTTTCCAGGGTAATTTCGTTGAGTTGCCGATTCTGGGAGATCAGGTCTGACAGCAGTCCGGTGACAAAAACAGTAAAACCCATGGTCATCAGCGCACCCCCAAGAACCAGCGACTGGATGTTGCCAGCCCCATCTCCAGAAAAATAGGATATCAGGAAGCGCAGGATTGGAATCGCCCCGACCAGAGAGAGTAAGGTGCCGAGATAGAAGAAAAAGCGCATGGGGCGATACATGGCGTACATGCGAACCATGCCCACCAATTGGTGCCCCACGAAATGGGGAATGCTCTTGAACAACCTGGATTCACGCGTTTTGGCGTTGGTTCTAATTGGCACGCTGACTATCGTCATCTGCTTGTTGCCGGCCTGGATGATCATCTCTATGGTATAGCTGAATTTAGTCAGTATGTTTAATCTCAGGGCGGCCTTTCTCGAGATGGCGCGGAACCCAGAGACTGCATCCGGTACATTGGTACCCGATGCCGAGCGAACGACGTAACTGCCCATGCGCTGTAAACACTTCTTACTGAAACTGAATTCCGTACTGTTCGCTGTTTGTCGGTCCCCAATGACAATATCAGCTGTACCTTCGAGGATGGGCGCAATCAGCTTGGGTATGTCACCGCCGTGGTACTGGCCATCGCCATCGGTGTTGACTATGACATCCGCACCAAGCTTGAGCGCGTTGTCCAGCCCCGTGCGGAAGGCCCTGCCCAGGCCCTGATTGGTCGTGTGCCGGTAAACGTGATCAGCCCCCAGTTCCCTAGCCACCGTGACAGTGCGGTCCTGGCTGCCATCGTCAATAATCAGGATTTCTATCTCATCCACACCGTCGATCTGCCGTGGCAACTCCGCCAGGGTAGCTGGCAGTGTCAGCTCCTCGTTAAGACAGGGAATTTGTATTATGAGCTTCAATGATGACTCCTGTGCTTCCATCGGTCCTTATTGACCGCTCTTCTTTTTGCAATGATTGCCGTTCTTCCACGGCACACCCCGCCAGTGTATCCTACGGGTCCTACACAATCTTGCAATGCATGAATCAACCGGACCGACAGTGCCTGTCGTCTAAAAATACGCGGCAATTGAAGCCACTTAACCCACTACAAACGGTTTTTATGCGCAAATGAAGCTCTTCAGGATACTTATCATCGCGGCGGCCATTGCCCTAGAGGTCCTGGCCGCGCCACAGGCAATCGCCCAATCCTTTAGGGCGGAGCGTTTTTTACAGGGCCGGCCCATTATCAGTGCGGAGACATTCAGGTCTGTGGGCGCCACTGATTTTGAGAGCGCCAATATTAACGGCCCTTCGGTAATTCGAGTCCCCGAGTGGATTCCACCCGAGCATCGAGCGTCCCCCAGGGCTGAGTATTATCTTTATTTCGCCCATCACAGCGGCCATTACATACGCATGGCCTGGGCCGAACGCCTCGACGGGCCATGGCAACTTTACAACACGGGGAAGGATATCCTCGATGAACATCGTGGTGTGCTTGATATCGGCGAAGATCAGCTCAGGGAACTGGGTAACGGCTTGGCCATTAGAGGGCATGTCGCCTCGCCCGATGTCCACATCGATGCGGTGCAGCAGCGCATTGTCATGTATTTTCATGGGAGAGTGTTGTTCCGGGGGGCAACAAAGAAAGAGCAGAAGAGCTTTGTGGCCACCTCGAGCTGGGGCCTGAATTTTTCCGGGGATATTAAACCCGTCTTGCTGGGCCCGTCCTACTTTAGAGTATTCCAGCACGAGGACACTCTATATGGCCTGAGTAAGAAGCACCTGTTTCAAGCCCTCGATATCAGTAAACCCTGGAGTGAACCGCGCGATTTCCAATATGGTCGCAATCTGTGGACTAAGAACAAGATGCACTTTTTTCACAAAGAGGCCTGCGCTACCCCAGAAAAAGCAAGCGCAGAAGCGCGGGCCCAACCGGCTCTACGAGCTCCTACGATGAGACATACCGGCTTATACAAATCCGACAATTTTCTACATGTATTTTACACCTGCAGAGGCCACTCGCCAGAACGTATACTCACTGCAAGCGTAGACCCGTCGCTGAAGAACTGGCAACAGTTACCGTGGTCTACAGGGCCCTATGAAATTCTCAGGCCCGAGCTCGACTGGGAGGGTGTCAATGCCCCGCAAGTCCCTTCCTTGTCGGGCAAGGCGACGGGCGAGAAAAACGAAATCAGGGATCCATTTATCTTCGAAGACAATGGTAAACTGTATCTGTTTTATGTAGGCGGTGGCGAACAGGCTATCGGCCTGGCCCAAATCGACGAAGTCTCTCCATGATGTACGAAGCCCAGTGCAGCAAGACTCCAATACACCGTAGACCAACGAGTCGGCCCCATTGAACCAGAATAATGCCGTGAAAAGGCGGGTGTTTTGCATCGGAATGAACAAGACAGGCACATCGAGCATCAAACATTGCTTTGAGATACTCGGCCTTACGCCCCTGGCCTCTCCACGCAGTATGAACTTCAGGTCGCGCCGGCTGATTCGCAAGTTTTACAAGGACAGGAACTATGAGCCCTTGCTGAAATTGGCCGAAAACTATCAATCATTCGAAGACCGGCCGTGGAATATGTGGGAGATGTATCGCCACCTGGATGCCCGATTCCCGGATAGCCTTTTTATACTGACGGTGCGCGATGCAAAATCCTGGTGGGGCTCAACCGATCGCTGGATTTCGGTGAGCAAACCCTATGCCGCCGACCGGTACAAACAACATTTGCAGGTCGCCGACGCCAACCCGGAAGCGATGATTGCAAGCTACCTTCGATACAACGAGGAAGTAAGCGAGTATTTCAAGGGTACGGGCAAGTTGCTGAAATTCGATGTAGCGGCGGGCGATGGCTGGGAGACACTGTGCAAGTTCCTCGACAAACCCGTGCCCCGCAGTGATTTTCCCCATATAAATCGACAATCCTACAGCCCCGACGACTACCAGATGATCGCACTAGAACGCTTGATGGAACATGGTGTGGCCTGCCAGGCCTGTGGCCATATCACTCCATCAGTAGAATTTCCGCCCCGCAGGCGTCGGTCGAAATCTCTCCTGGTACGGCGCATTCGTCGCCGAATTAGCACATCCAGAGCTTTGGGGAAAGATATCATACGCGCGAGCGTGCAACGCGTGGCCTGGTTTTTACATTGTGCCGACCGACTGTTGAACCAGAAAAACTTGCCGGGTAGCAAGACGCAAAATCATCCACCCCGCGCGCTGCTGGATAGCCTGGAGTTGGCTGTGGTCTCCTGTTTTTTTAACCCCAACGGATCGCAACGCAGGGTGGCGAACTTCAAAGCATTTTTGGCGGGGATTCGGGCAAGCGGTGTGCACGTTTTGTCGATAGAGCTGGCAACCGGGTCAGCCCCATTCCAACTTGATGAGGCAGACGACGTCATCAGACTGCGCTCAGACGACATAATGTGGCACAAGGAGCGACTACTGAATATAGGGATCCGCCGCTTACTGGCGCAGGGTTATAGAAAAATCGCCTGGCTGGACGCGGACATTATTTTTAAAGATAGCAATTGGCCTGCACTACTTGCGGCGAAATTGGATTCGGTCAACCTGTGCCAGGTGTTCGGCACAGTTGCCATCGCGGGCCAGGAGAAGGGGGTTCCTGTGATCGGTACTTCAGCGGTCAAATATTTTCTGGAGAAAAAACACTTATACTCCCAGTCTCCCCTGAACCTGTCGGGCCTGTTTCGGGGGCAGTTGAGAGGGGGTCAGTCCGGATTTGGCTGGGCTGCACGGGCTGAAGTTTTGACCCAGGTGCCGTTATTTGACAAGGGAATTATCGGCGGCGGCGACAAGCTGATTCTGGCCGCCAGTCTTGCGCCAGATCGCTGGGACCCGAGATTTCAGACACTGACGGACTCGAGCGTGGCCTGCGAGAAGTGTGGCCACCAGAACCACTCAGCTGCCTATACTGAGTGCTTCCTGGATTGGGCGAATCGCTGGGCTGCCGCCGTAGATAATAAGGTGGGTTTTGCCGATTTACATATTAGTGATATGTACCACGGCAATCACCGAGAGAGGAAATATCACAGCAGGCGAGAGATCTTATACAAACATCAGTTTGATCCCGCCCGCGACCTGACGACAGACCAGGCTGGTGTCCTGGCCTGGAACAGCGACAAAGATGAATTGCACCGGGATCTCCAAGCCTATTTCATATCCCGGCGGGAGGATGTATGAGTCGTAACGGCGTTGTTGAGAACATCTTTCGCGGCATGGAAGCACTGCAGGTTAAGACACGCTCGCTGCTGCTTCCGGGCAGCCTGGGAGCAGCAGCCACACTGTTGCGGGTAGCCGCACTGACCTGTTTCCTACCTCTGGTCCACGGATTGTTTTCCCCTGGGAACGCAAGCCTGGGTAAACTGAAGCTGTTAGCGGACTATCTGCCCCTGGAAACCTATCCGCTCCACGTGGTCTTGAGCGTACTGATCATTCTACTGGCAACGGCCGCCGCCTGCTGCGCGTTCGCCTCGGACGCGATTGAGGCCAGTCTATTTCGATCCGCAGAGAGCCGATTACAGGAGCAGGTCTTTCGTCAATACCTCTCTTTCGGGCAGCCCTACTACGACCGCATACACCTCAGTACGAGTGCTACCCAGTTACGTAGATTACCGCTGCGCACAACACGGCTCATCTCCTTTTTGAGTAAAAACATCAAGTCGTCGCTGGGGCTGCTGATCTATCTGGTGGGCATGGTGGTGTTGTCCTGGCAGTTGTCCCTGGTGGTTTTTGCAAGCCTGGCTTTATATCTCCTGGCCTTTGGGCGCTTATCCAGTCGCGTCGAGGAGATTGAAGCACGCATAGATAGCACGCTCGATAATGCCAATGAGCAGGCCCAGGACATCCTGGCGAACGCCGCACTGGTGCGCCACAGTCGGGCACAGGACTATGAAGCAGAGCGCTGGCGCGGATTCACAGAACAGGTGACCCAGGCGACACAGGCAAAACAACAGCTCAGCGGAATTATTGATCCGGCGATTAATTTCTTTGGCGTTGTCATCCTGCTGGCGGTCGTTTTGGGCTCATCGACCTTACTGGGAGAAGTTCAAACCTATGAGGCGGTTCGATACCTTCTGTTTTTCTTGTTCTTCAGACGTGTCGTCAATGCATTCACCCAGTTTCTGCGCATTCCCGGGGAGTGGAAAAATATTCAACGCGATCTCAACAAATACTTTGCCGTGATGGATGATTCCGATAAGGGTCGGGTCTTGGGGGGCAAACAAGATTTCACTGGCCTCACCGACGATATTGAAGTCAGTGAAATGAACTTCAGCTATAGCGAGGACAAACTTGCACTGCGCCACGTCAACCTGACTATCCCGCACAACAGAATTACTATAATAGTGGGCGCCTCAGGATCGGGGAAAAGCAGCTTCATTAAATTGCTACTTCGCGAGTATGAGTATCAAACGGGAGATATTTGTATTAATGGCGAAAGCATCCGGCAATATTCGACGGACAGTCTTTTACAACACAGCGCCTTTTTAGGCCGGGAATCCCAGCTATTCAGCAGCAGCATTGAGTACAACCTGCGCTACGGCACAGAGCCAGTTCACGATGCCGAAATTCAACAGGCCCTGGAAGGGGCCCAGTGCAGAGATATGGTTGAGGACCTGCCCCTTGGTTTGCAAACTGACATGGGCGACCACGGCAATCTTTTTTCCTCTGGCGAACAGCAGCGTATCGCACTTGCCAGGCTGCTTTTACAGAAAGAGTCCAGGCTGTTCCTTCTAGACGAGGCGACTTCGGCTGTGGACGGACGAACAGAGATCGCGATTGTCGACCATTTACTGTCTATTGAAAATGCGACCATAGTTCTCGTTGCCCATAGATTATCTGTGATAGGAAGCGACATGCATGTGGTTTTATTTGACAGCGGAACCGTACTCGAGCAGGGCCGTTGCGATCAACTGCTCGCGGCCAACGGTCCATTTCGCAAACTCTGGGACAGCCAGAACCTGGGTGAGCCCAGAGGCCCACAGAACAGTCAAGCCCAGGGAGGGTTAGGCTAAAAAAGTTCAGTTGCCACTGGCAACGTAACTCACCGCACCTATTGAGTTCCCGAGGACCTTCGGGTCATAGTCACAGGCCTTGGGAATAACATCCGACTGATTGAAGTCCAGCAGCCAATGCTGTTCTATGGGATGGTCCCCGAGATACCCGCACCACCGGTCATACAGCACGAACACGCTGCCGTGGTCTCTCAGGGATTTTATTTTTTCCAATCGTTGGAGAACCACTCTGATTTTTCGACGCATCTTCGCTCTATCCAGCCAGGGAATGTTAACCACCCCCCGGGCCTTGAAAGCATTCCGTTTCTTCAGAGTTTCGGGCGTGAGACACAATGTTAACACCGTAGTTTTAACCGCTTTCAAAATGGGAGCGTCAAGATTGGAAAAGTTCCTACCATCCCTGGAATTGAAATTGAGGTCATAGTGCAAGATCAGTTTATCTATGGGGGCCTCGGCTTGCTGCGCCAGCTCCTTTGCAGTGAGACTAAGCCACGATTCGGGCGCGACGATATCCAGCTGCGCGCAAAGCTCGGGACAATCTCCATGACGCATTTTGTCTATGAGAAAGCTTTTGCCTCCACCGGAGGGTGCAGCAATGATAATTAAACGGTTAATACTCAGTGTTTCCATTCCCTGAACGTTACGCTCCCCGATTACGCGTGCTCCAATCCATCGTCTCTTCGTACCCTAGCTGAATCAAGCCCGGACCAAAAAGGTGCTTCATATGCGCTATGTTGTTCCTGGTGACATGATTAGCCCAATTTCCCGGTTGCCCGGACAGTACATGCCTGGAATTCTTTTGCCTGTGAAGAGACTGGCGGTCCAGGAATTTCAGGGCAGCCCGAATCACCGCGGGCTTAAAATCTAGAAACTCCAACAGCTGGCGAAACTGGTTTTGTGGGTCAAGTATCATGGATTCGTACTTTAGCTCGAAGACATCCGGGTTCCCGTAGTCCCAGGCGATCATGTGCCGCCAGGCCTTGCCATAAAAGCGGTCTGCTTCAATGTTAATGCCCGATTCTTTGTCGAAGTCCGCCAGATACCGGGCATAACTTTTCCCCTCGTAACGCTCCTGGGGTTTATGTAACCAGGGCTCATCGCTGATCAGGTGGTAATTGTAGCTCGACACTATCATGTCGCGGGGGTCGCGAATCATATGGCAGCCGCGGTAGTCATCCAGGGGCGGGGATAAAACCCGGGTATGCTGTAAAAATAGAATCTCTATTGAGGGCGAGAAATTGTAGTCATCCCTGAAGTCAATTTTCATGCCAGAGACCAGGGCTATATGACTAAACAGTTTCTTCAGCAAAACCGTTCCGGATTTGTGGTAAACCGTGACCACAATTTTGTTGTCTATCCCGGATGTAAAGGGCGAGCTACCGCCAAGTTTTCTCCAAGCTCGCAAAGGGTTCCAGGCAGAGGCGTGTTTGACAATTCGATTCCGGTTCATGCGCAAAACTATCCCCACATCCCTACCAACAAAAGCGATTCAAATTTTTGGAGCCTAGACGACATAAACCCCTCCCATGGGTACTGACAAGTTAACTTGTCAGTACCGTTAAAAGTGCAGCCCCATTCAAGCGACTTTGACGCAAATCATCCAGCGCCTGGCTGGCCTGTGCCAATGGATAGCAGTTCACTTCAGTTGTTATAGGGATACGGGAAGCAAGCGGCAAGAACGCGTCACCGTCAGCGCGGGTCAGGTTCGCAATCGACTGGATACTGCGCTCGCCCCATAAATCGGCGTAGGGGATCGGTGGGAGATCACTCATATGTATACCGGCACAAATCACTTGGCCACCCTTCTTGACCGACCGCAGGGCCTGCAACACACACTCACCCTCCGGGGCAAAAATAATTGCCGCATCGAGTAACTCGGGAGGCCTGTCACCGGCATCACCCGCCCAACAGGCACCCAACTGCCGGGCAAAGGCCTGAGTCGAGCTGTCGCCAGCACGGGTAAAGGCATAGACTTGTTGCTGCTGGTCTAACGCGACTTGAATAAGAATATGGACAGCTGCACCAAACCCGTAAAAACCGATCCGCCTGGCCGAGGCCACCGGGCGCCAGGACCGATAGCCAATCAAGCCGGCACATAACAGCGGTGCCGCCTGGGTATCACTAAAGCCATCGGGGATAGGAAAACAATAGCGAGCAGCAGCCACCGTCAGCTCGGCAAAACCGCTATTGACCTGGTAACCGGTGTAAACAGGTTCATCACAGAGATTCTCTCGATGGCTATTACAGAACTCACAATGCCCACAACTGTCTCCCAGCCAGGGCACACCAACCCGGTCACCGACAGAAAATCCTGAGGCACCGTCGCCCAGGCCAACGACCACACCCACAATCTGATGGCCGGGACTCAACGGCAGCTTTGGCTCAGTGAGATCATCATCAAGCACATGTAAATCGGTGCGACAAATACCACAGGCTGTCACCTGGATAAGCAACTGCCCAGCCCCGGGCTTGGGATCAGCAACATCCATTAACTTCAAGGGCTGGCCCCGCTCGGTAAATACCATGGCACGCATAGCAACTGCCCTTCACGATAAAAAAAAGAATTATCTACTGAATCGCCCCCAGTTCCCCAGACACCAGCCAGCCGTTTTTGGTGCTGCGTTTCATACTCTACCGGTGACAGCTGGTTATTGAAACCACGACATGCGCTGATCAAGTGTGAGCTGGTATCCAATATTTGCCACGATTGGCGCCGAAATGTGACCATGCCTGTTCCCCAATTAATTTGTTTATTAACAAGTTAGAGGAGCGGCCGCAGCATTGATCTAGCGCCTATACTGGTCAGTATTGGATGCCAATCCACACATTGAGCTTAACTTCATACATCAGTGCCAGCTGAACACCCAATTTGCCCTGAGGAAATCCCTTGCTGTGATACCAGACCAGATATGGTTCGGGAAGGTCAAGCAGCTGCCGTGCCTTGTACTTGCCATAGGGCACCCCTGGTTGATGGCTTTCAGCAAGTCCTGATTGTCCATATAGCCCTGAATTACTTGGGGTTAGATTGGCACGCCCGGAGAAATTCGAACTCCCGACCAACTGACGGAAGGCCGCCCCGTTGAAGTCAGTTACTCTATCCAGCTGAACTACGGGCGCGTGGAAAGTGGATTATACATGCGAATACTCTGTATCACCTTGCGTCCCTGAACGGGGCAACCCAATGCGCCGTATTACACAAAGATAATTAGAGGCAATATGGTTTTTCCAGCATCCTGAAGATATCTGAATATTGGAACGCCCAATATGCTCAAGATCACTAGCCCCAAAAATAAGTAACTACCGTACCGCGCATTATAGTATTCGTATTTTTTGGCAGCGGATGCAGGCAGTAAGTAGGGCATGATGTAGTGGCCGTCCAGCGGGCCCAGCGGTATTAGATTGAAAAGCATCAGCAGCAGATTGATCAGTGCCAGGTAGGTGAAGAAGATCTTTGGGCCATCGCCTGAGAAAAGATTCCAGTCAGAGCCCAGACCGATCAGGTACAGGTTGATCGATGCGCAGGCAACTAGCAGGTTCATGCCGGGGCCTGCCGCAGCGACGAGCATGCTGGCCCAGCGAGAGGTGTAGTTACGCGGATTGGTAGGTACGGGTTTCGCATAGCCGATGCCGATCAACACCACCATCAGCAAGCCCATCGGATCAATGTGCGCGACGGGGTTAAGTGTCAATCGACCTTGCCTCTGTGCGGTATCGTCTCCAAACAATTTCGCAGTGGCAGCGTGGCCAAATTCGTGAAATGTCAGGGAAATTACCAGTGCAGTGGTGATCAAGAGGAACAGGAGCCACTGGCCCTGAGAGATGAGCTGCAGCATGGATGAAGTGACTCCCGTTAGCCCTGCATGTCTGTGAATAATCAGCTGAACTGCAAAGTGTGTCTGCCGCAGATCAAGTGGATGATTTGAATGGAGGTATCGAATAATAAGTAGTGATTGACCATCCGACTCCAATCTATGACAACTCTGCCATAATCGGAGGGTGTGTTCTATAGAAAACCTATAGAAATCAGATAGATGTTGGGCCCAGAGGGATTTGAACGGCTGCGGCCGACCCTCTTCGACCTGCCGGTTATGAGTCGGGAGAAGAGGCGCAGATTCCCTCGGTAAGCCGAAGAAAGGTAACAAGTTTTTTCAGGCGAGCAGGGCAGGGGAACCGAAACCGAGCGTATGCCGAACCTAGGTGGGGTCGGATTTCGGGGGTGGTGGCGGTAAGCCGAAGAATCGTAACAGCTTTTCAAAACTGAACTCCGAACCTCTGCCGAGCCATGCCGAGTCTTTGCGAAATCTTCCAAGAAGAAAACCTTCTACATGCACATTCACAGCTGTTTCTGTGGGTCCTGGTTTTTTAAGACCCTGATGATTTCCACGATCTCTCCATCGATCCGATAGAAGATCGAATGTACGCCGCACATGCTGCGCCAGTATCCTTCGCAGAGACGGTCGACTGCAGGATACAGTGATGGCTGTTCGGCCAACGCCGATAATTGCCGCTCTAACTGGTCGCGATAGCGGTTTGACTGAGCTATGCCAAAGTGTTTATCGCCAAAAAGGGCGATACCTATTAGATCCCCTTCGGCAGCTTTTGATAGCCTTTATTTACCCATGGCGTCGGGCGTCTTCCCAAATTTAATCAACACTGCGATCTGTAAAGCCGCTCTGTTCGCCTTCAATCACTGCAGCGCGAATTGCTTCGATCTGGGCGGGAGTTTCTTGCTCTCGCATCTGTCGCTCGCGAATCAACTCGCGAATGATCTCGCTCTCGTTCCCGAAATGTCCGATCCTGATTTAAGCCTTGATCCAGCTGTCTTGCTGCTCCGTTGCCGATATGCTTCTTTTGTCCATTCCCATGCTTGCTCCTCCAAGGGGCGAATATTTGAGCATACTACCTAGTAGGATATATTGAGCTATAGTCTTCTGTCCATGCGAGTTCACGATGCGAGAATAATGGGCCAGTGCACCGAACTCTCAAGACGGTACTGACAAGTTAAGCCGCTGAAATTGATAGAATCTGCCCATGAATACCTATAAACGCCGCCGATTTCCGCCAGGCATCATTTCCTACGCCGTCTGGCTCTACTATCGCTTCAATCTCAGACTCGCGTTAGCAGCCACCGAGATATCGAAGACTTACTGGCCCAGCGAGGCATCACAGTCAGCCGCGAAGCCATCCGCCTCTGGTGTATCAAATTCGGAGCTATATACACTCGAAGGCTGAAGCGAAAGCACCGAGGTTACGGCGATACCTTCTACATCGATGAAGTCTTCGCCGGTGTGCCGGACCATTCAGATCAATGGCAAGCTGCATTACCTGTGGCGCGCAGTGGATCAGGACGGTGAGGTTGTAGATGTTTTTTTACAAACCCGTCGCGACGGAGCAGCTGCGAAACGCTTCTTCAAAAGGTTATTACGCAGTCATGGCGATGAACCCAGGAAGATCGTGACAGACAAGTTGCGAAACTATGGAGTCGCTCACCGTGAGCTTCTCCCCGAGACGATACACAGCAATGAGCGGTACGAGAATAATCGGGCGGAGCAATCTCACGAGGCGACAAGAGTGCGAGAACGAGGAATGCGTAAGTTCAAATCAGTTGGTCAGGCGTAGCGATTTCTCGGTGCCCATGCTACCGTTTCCAATCTATTCAATTTGGGCAGGCACAA
>ERZ1046740.2332-NODE-2332-length-12357-cov-4.217526_pt1 | contig 12357 bp, 10 predicted proteins | sample MGYA00383093_ERZ1046740 | MGnify/ENA primary metagenome ERZ1046740 (study PRJEB29581, sample SAMEA5548363) | metagenome | biome: marine; feature: coastal; material: water | depth 25 m | study: Short-term variability in the microbial, nano- and picoplankton...
GTTTCCAACATCTCGGGATTGTAGTCGACGATATAAATGGTAAGGCGGCAGACATCTTTGAGGTCCGCACCGGCTTCTTTGAGAGCGATGCCGATATTCTCCAGAGACTTCGCCATCTGCCGGCCCAGGTCGCCGGCACCGATGATATTCGTGTCCTTGTCCCAGGCGGTTTGCCCGGCGCAGAATATAAGCTTCTTGCCCTCTACAGAAACCGCCTGGGCAAAGCCGAAATCGGCGCTGGGAAATAACCCCGCGGGGTGAAGTGATTGTCTGTTCATCTTATTGCTGCCTCATGAAGGTAAGTTGTTGTCTGGACTAGAGCTGTGCAGTCCCTGGAGCGTCAGCGCTATGCTATTGGGCGTCAGCTTTCTTGCTGGAAGACATGAACATCCCGCTGCGGGAAGGGTATGGAAATGCCTTCGCTGTCAAAGCGCATTTTCACTTCCCGGGTCAGGTCCCAATACACGGTCCAGTAGTCATCGGTCTTGACCCAGGGGCGCACGACGAAATTAACAGACGAGTCGCCTAATTCATGCACCTTGATCAGCGGCTCTGGCTTGCTCAGTACCATGTCATGGTCCTCCAGTACCTTGGCAAGAATAGCTTCAGCGTGTGGGATATCGTCGCCGTAGCCAATGCCAAACACCAGGTCTACCCGCCGTAACTTCTGCGCTGTCACATTCTTGATAACATCGCCCCAGATCTTGCTGTTGGGTATTACCAGGGTCTGGTTGTCGAAGGTGGTAATAGTGGTTGATACCAGGCTCATCTTTTTGACCAGGCCAGAGGCGCCGGCCACCTCGATAAAGTCATCGACATCATAGGGGCGGTAGATCAGGATCATGCCCCCGGCGGCAAAGTTGCCCAGGGTGTCTTGCAGGGCAAAACCCACCACGAAACCGGCAACCCCCAATCCAGCTAACATCGGTCCCAGCGAAATGCCTATCTGTCCAAGGGCAATTAGTATACCTATGACCATAACAATGCCACCGCACACCGAGATCAGTACATCCTTGAGCAGAGTGGACATGTCGACACCCGGGCGCTCGCAGGCTGCTTTGATCGCTCGCTTGGTCACGCGAGACAGAGCGCGGAACACCAGCACAATCGCGATGAACATAAGCACCCTGAACAGGAAGTCCGGAGCCTGGTCAACAAAGGCCTGTTTGACGGCCGCCCAGCTGTCCTCGAGCAGGGTAATTACCGCGCTGGTCTCAAACGTGGAGATGGAAAACCCGTCGCCGTACTGAAGCAGTACCGCTTTGTAGGCAACTGGTTTCTTGCCCAAAGCCTCCAGCAGCCCAACCATGCTTTTCAAATGGATTAAATCCAGCGACTGGCTGCGAGCCATTTCAACGGTGGCGGTGCTTAGGTCGCTGTTGTCAGGCTCAGCCGATTTTCTGCCCTGGAGCTTTTTTAATGCACCGCCGGTGTACTCGATGCGACCCACCATGGCCTCACCGTGCAGGTAGAGCATGGGCAGAAGCCGGGAGGTCAGGGTGTCATTAGGCAGCCCCAGTACTTCCCGGCCCGCAATGACATCTACCAGGGCCTGGTAGTAGTTGAAGCGCAGGGTTTCCAGGCTTTGGATATAGGCCTCGGTCGCCACCAGCTGAGCACCACTGAGGTCGCCAGATTCTGTTTGCAGCGCAGCAATTCGCTTGCCAATTTCATCAATTCGGTGCAATACGCTTTCCCCGGCGCCTTGCAGATTTGTCTTCAGTTCAGTTTCTACCTGCGCTCTGGCCGGGTCGTCGGCAGACAGCTTAGCGGTGGCTGTGACCAGCTTTTTCAGGTCAGTAAGTAGATGGAAGCTACGGTTGTCCCGGCGGAAGATTAACGCCTCCCGGTCGTGCTCCGGTGCACTGTCTATGCTTGCGCTCAGCTTTGCCAGGCCTGCTATATCCTCTTGTAGTCGTTGCGTTAGCTCGAGAATTGTTTCTTCACTGCCAGCTGGCTGGGCAAGACCAGGTGGTGAAGTAATGCAAAGAATGAGGAGCAGCAATGCGGTAAACTGGCGGTAAAATGACATTAGAAAAACCCCCAACAATAATAGCGACTAAATACCCTGAAGGGTCAGGCGGGCTAATCTAACACAGATAAGCGAGCGTCTGTACGACCAGTACCACGAGGAGATGGAAAGAGTGGTAACACTGGGGCAGGCTCAGGGTGAGTTTGACGAATCCCTGGCACCCCGAGAGGAGGCAGCGGTATTGGTCGCCTTTACCGATGGTATGTTGCTGGAATGGATTCGTCGCAGCCGCCGGCTCGATGGCAAGCGTTTGGTGCAAAGCGCTAAGGCCTTGATAGCGGGTGGTTTACGCAAATAAGGCCCCCGGGCCCTACAATTAGCGAAAAAATCAGCTCAACTTGACGAGTTCGTGCTCTTCGGCAAGGATACACTTATTATAAACTGGCGGCTTGCCACACTGGACTAAACTCGGAGCACCAAATGAAAAAGATACTTCTTCCCCTCACAATGGCTGCCTGCCTTGCAGGAACGGCCCTGGCTGACACTATCGAGCTCGCCGATGGCACCTTGCTTGAGGGAAACTTCGTGGGTATGAGCAACGGTATTATGATGTTCAACACCGGTACCGGGATAGAGGCATTCCCGGAAAACGAGGTGGTGGCCATATATAACAGTGAGGGTGTTGCCGCCCGTGAAGCCGCCCAGAAAGCGGCGCCTGCCCCTGCCCCTGCGCCAGAGGCAAAGGCGCCACCGCCCAAGCCAAAAACACTGACTGTTCCCAGCGGCACCCGGCTGGTTATCCGTATGGCTGAATCCATCGACTCCCGGAGGCACTCCGCCGGCCATCGCTTTCGCGGCCAGTTGGAGAGCGCCCTGGTGATTAATGGTGCGACCGTCGCTCCACGCGGCACCATGCTCTATGGCCGGGTCACCCAGGCCAAGTCAGGCGGGCGGGCTGTGGGCTCCTCGGAGATGGCGATCGAATTTACCGATATCATGCTCAACGACCAGATGTTCGAGATCGCCACCAGTGGCCTGAAGGCCCAGACCAAGAACGAAGCGGGACGAACTGCGGGCCGTACCGCCAGGGCGGCAGCCCTGGGTGGCCTCTATGGAGGTAGCTCCAGCGCCAAAAAAGGCGCCAAAGTCGGCTTGGGCGCTTCCATCCTCACCAGCGGCTCCAGTATTAATCTTCCGGCGGGTACTATTGTTGAGACCAACCTGCGGGTTGCCCTGACAGTACCGCTTTAAACGGCGCCGCTTCGGGTAAAGGCCAGGCTGGAAACTCAGCTTATGGCCTGTTCCCGGACAGGTGTTCACTGTAGGGATTTTCTGTAATCCCTGGGAGACATATTTGTCCAGCGCCGAAACACACGACTAAAACTGGTGGCGTCGGGATAGCCCACTGAGGCACCTGTCTCGGCAATACTCAGGTCCTTGGTTTTTTTTAGTTCCTGGCAGGCTTTCTTTTTTCGCCAATCGTCAATTAGCTGTGCCAGGGTAGTCCCCCTTGGCTTCAGGCTTTGGTTTATTTCCCGCAGGGGGCTGCCAATCGTTTGCGCGGCTTTTTCAGCGGTGAGTTCGGGGTCGGCAAGGTGTGCGCGCAGGGTCGACTCAATAAAATCGATCAGGTTTCCGGTTTTTTCGATTTCAACCCCGTCCCTCGTTCTCTTGTGGGGGGCCTTCGCTACCAGCAATGGAGGCCAATTCAACCTGGGAAGATTTTGCCATTCATGGCACTAAGATGGCGGAAATGTATTTGAACCAGGGTTTTACAACGCTCCGTGATGCCGGGGGTGGCAACGGAGGGCTCCAGCGGGCGATCGACAGCGGCGCGATTCCCGGTCCTCGCTACTACCCCTCTGCTGCCTTTATCGGTGGCCGCGGTGGACACGCTGACTTTGCTAACTACACCGCACCTATTGGTCAGAGTTCGAACATGAGCCGGTTGAATATGGCGGTTGAGGCCGACGGTCGTGATGATGTTCTAAAGGCTGCCAGGAATAATTTCCGAATGGGAGCCTCTCAATTTAAGGTGATGCAGTCAGGTGGCGTCGTCTCGGCATTCGACCCTTGGCAGATGGACGGTCGTACGTCCGATGAAATCAGTGCTGCTGTAGAAGTCGCGGAACAGTACGGCACTTACGTGATGGCGCACTCTTACAAGCGTGAGTCGATGGTTGGTGCACTTGAGGCGGGGATTTTTATCCGGCCTGGGCTGCATGTCAGCAATTCTGGGAGCCGAGGTGGTTTTTGGCCGCTATATGCCCGCCGGGCTGATTCCCGCAGCCCTGGCCCAGGAGGCCAAGCCCTTTCGTATAGAGGGCAAAGATCCGGGCCTGGTGGTATTAAATGATCGGCCAGTGAACGCGGAAACCCCAGCCTACCTGCTCGATGACCTGGTCACTCCAGCGCAACGGCTGTTCGTGCGTAACAATGGCATTCCGCCAGCCTCCGTTGATACAGATAACTGGACCCTGGAAATTGACGGCGAGTCAGTTGAAAAACCCATGACTTTCACGCTGTCCGAATTGAAAAAACGATTCAAACACTACACTTATCAGCTGACATTGGAGTGTGGCGGTAATGGCCGCTCCGAGTTCGATCCTCCCGCCCGCGGTAATCAGTGGAGCACCGGGGCAGTGGGCTGCCCGAGCTGGACCGGTGTGCGGCTGGCGGACGTACTTAAAGCCGCAGGGATTAAGGACGACGCTGTGTACATAGGCTATTACGGCGGTGACACACACATTTCCGGCAATCCCGACAAGGTGCCCATTAGTCGCGGGGTACGCATAGCCAAGGCGATGGAAGAGCAAACCCTTATTGCCTGGCAGATAAATGGCGAGGATCTGCCTGTAATGCATGGCTATCCCCTCAGGTTGATGGTCGGCGGCTGGCCTGCGTCTACCTCAGGCAAATGGCTGCAGCGTATTTCAGTGCGCAACAAGGTGCACGACGGCCCAAAAATGGGGGGGTATTCCTACCGCGTACCCTGTGAGCCTGTTGCGGCGGGAACCGAAGTCGCCGAGCAGGATATGTGCATTATTGAGTCCATGCCCGTGAAGTCACTAGTGACCTATCCTCGTTCTGGTGTGTTACACGAGCTGGGCAAGCCGCTGGAAGTTCGCGGCCATGCCTGGGCCGGCGATTTAGAGGTCTCTGCTATGGATGTCTCTATAGATTTTGGCCAGACCTGGCAGGCAGCAAAATTACAGCCACCGGAAAATCGCCTGGCCTGGCAACATTTCAGCGCGCAAATGAAATTTCCACAGCAAGGCTATTACGAGGTGTGGGCCCGTGCCACCGACCAACAGGGCAGCGCCCAGCCCATGGTGGTGCCCGGCTGGAATCCACGGGGTTATCTCAATAACGCCTGCCATCGCATTGCTGTGAAGGTGGTGTGATGCGTGGGTTTTTCTTCCTGTTGCTAGTGACGGGCGCATCTGTTGCCGGGGAATTGCAGTTGGACGATAAGACAGGCCTGGTCATCGCGCCCGGTTTTGAGGTCGTCAGTGTGCAGTGTACGGTCTGTCACTCGGCAAAGCTGATCAGCCAGAATCGCGCAGACAAAGCCGGTTGGCTGGCTATGATACGCTGGATGCAGGATACCCAGGGCCTCTGGCCCCTGGGTGATCAGGAGCCGGCGGTTCTGGAATACCTTGCAGTTAACTACGGTCCGACTGCCACCGGGCGGCGGCGGCCATTGGCCGCGGAGTTTTTGCCGCCGTAGAGGGCGTCGACTACCAGACTCCCGCATTCCAATTGCCGGCACGTTCCCGCAAGCGATCCAGTAATGTCATGGTCTGAGGCAAATTGTTAATGAACACGGATATCTGTCATCTCTCTGCTATCGAAGCCCTGATGCTGTTTCGTGAGAAAAAGCTTTCCCCCGTGGAATCTCTGGAAGCGCAAATTGCGCGGGCCCAGCAGGTTGAGCCGGTTATCAATGCTTTCAGTCATACCTATTATCAGCAGGCGCTTGAACTGGCGCGCCAGGCTGAGAGCCGCTATATGAAAGGCCAGCCCCTTGGTGTGCTCGATGGCCTGGCGCTTGCCATCAAAGATGAGGTTGCTGTTAAAGATCAGCCCTGCACTGAAGGTTCGCTATTATATAAAAACAGAATTGCCGATGAAGACGCGATGTTTGTCGCACGCCTGCGCCATGAGGGTGCCATTTTTCACGCGCGCACCACCTGTCCGGAGTTCTGTTCTCTGTGGAATACGCACACTCGCCTGTTTGGTGTAACCCGTAACCCGTGGAACCCGGACATCACTCCCGGGGGGTCCTCTGGCGGCTCGGGAGCCGCGTTGGCCGCAGGTACGACAATGCTGGCCACCGGTTCGGATATAGGCGGTTCTATTCGCTACCCCGCAGCGCAGTCAGGGCTGGTGGGCTTCAAGCCACCCTTTGGCCGTGTGCCAGAGACTTATGAGCCTTTTAACCTTGAGAGTTACTGCGCCAATGGACCCATGGCCCGCACGGTAGCGGATGCAGCATTAATGCAGAATGTTATGAGTGGCCCATGGCCAGGCGACGCGGCCTCAGTGCTGCCAGAGGTTGCATTGCCGCTGACCTACCAGTCCAGCCTCAAAGGCCACCGCATCGCTTTCAGTATGAACCTGGGTTACCTGGATATTGAAGCTGACGTGGCAAAAAATACGCTTGATGCAGTGGAGCGGTTAAGGCAGTTGGGTGCCGAAGTCGTCGAGGTGGACCTGGGCTGGCCAGCGGGTATAGAAAGAGCCTATAACGGTCACATGGATTCACTGTTCTGGGCCGCCCTGTTTGAAAAAATGGAGTCCCAGGCAGATCAGATGTGTGATTACAACGTGCACATGGCCGAGCTGGCGCGTGAGAGACTGCAGGATAAAACAGCCTTTTACGATGCCGTTTGCATTGAATCGCAAATGTATAGCCGCTTCGGCCAGATGATGGAAGACTACGAGGTCTTTATATGCCCCACTACAATGTCCACTGGCCTGCGAGCGGACTTTAATCCCGCCCATGAAGACTACGAGGTAAACGGCAAAGTGCTTGAGTGGGACCTGGAAATATCCACATGTCACCAGTTCAATATGATGGGGCGCTGCCCGGCGATTTCTGTACCTTCAGGGCTGGGCGACAACGGCGTGCCCACCGGCTTGCAGATTGTTTCCAGTGCTTACGATGATATAGCGGTGTTTCAGGTGGCAGCCGCGTTGGAAAGCACCTGGGATCAGCCGTTTATTCCTCCTGGATTGAATTGATGCGTAACCAGTATGTTGCAGTGCAGGAAAGACTAATCTGAAGAGTGGGGAGGCGGCCCGTTGCGCTGGTAGCGTAACGGGCCTGCAATCATGTCTCTGATTCTTCTGAAGTTTTGACAGGCTGGCGAATCGGGCCCAACAGGGGAACCGTGTCAATCACCCACTGCAGGTCTTCTCGCTCCCGGCGCAGTGGGGAGGGGATGGCAAATACCTTTTTGCCGGTAAAGCGCGCCGCCTCGTCAGTGTCGATTTTCCAGCCACGCTCCTCAATGCACTTGCGGCGGGCGGCGCGGAAGCTGCTCATGAACTTGTCGTCTTTTACTGAAAGCTCGTTAGCGAGGTTATCAGGCAGGTAGTTAGGGGAGGCGGCCTCAACGATGGTAGTGTCTTCAGCGAGGATTTTGCGCAGGCGCTTGCGCGAGCCATTGTCAAAGAAGGGAGACTTGAAGAAATTACGAAACTGCAGGGCAAAAGTGCGAGTGGTGTGCTCGTCTACCGGTGTGTTGGCATCGAACATGATTATTGACATTTTCTCGTTTAGTTCGATCTGGATTCGAACCAGCATGCCCGAGAGGTTGTAGTAGGGCTTTGTCACTGTAGGCTGGCGTTCCTTGCGGATGCGACGGCGCAGGAAATTCTCCTTCAATTGCGGTGGGAATTGCAGGTTCTCCGAGTAGCCCCAGTGCTCACCCCGGTCTATTTTAACAATTTGGTTTTCCTTGGCGGTTGCCTCCATGCCGAACACCGGGTGCACAAAGGAAGCGTGGGCAATGTCGATACCGTTTTCCAGAACCCGGGCGGCTTCTGCGTTCCAGGTCCACTCATCTGAGAGCATGCGCCACTGGGAATCGCCGAATTCAGGAAGTTCTGGAATGGGGAAACGTTCGGCCTCCGGCAGGTCACCCAGGAATACCCAGATCATGCCGTAGCGCTCTTCAGTGGGGTAGGAGTCGATGCGTGCCTTGTCGGGAATCTTGAACTCGGGGCCTTCGGAAGGAATATGTTCCACCTTACCGCAGCCGTTAAAGCGCCAGCCGTGATAGGGGCAGACCACGGTGTTATCTTTTGTCCAGCCGCCGCTGAGAGAGCCGCCCCGGTGCAGGCACACGTCGCTGAGGCACTGTACTTCGCCACTCTGGTCTCTGAAAAGTACGAAATTCCGACCCAGTAATTTCGCTTTTACCGGTTTATCCTTAACAACATGGGACCACTCGGCAACGTACCAAAGGTTGATCAGCACAGCTTGTCTCTCCTCAAATCAGCAGGCAGGATATCGTGCCTGCGCTAACTTTAGTGAATTGGTTGTTCAAGTTCCTGACAAAAGTCAAGATTTTGGCGCTTTGGCAGATCGTATACTGCGCCCTCCGCTCTGCCTGGGGGGCGGTAACCCTATTGTATAGAGGTACACATGGAGTCACTAGTTCGAGCCATATACCGGGTCGCCGCCATTCCCGAGGCGGAGCCGGCCTACGACCGGGTGAACCTGAAAATATACTATCCCGCACTGTTTGGTGATACACCTGAAGAACGCAACAGTGGGGTGGTACCTGTCGATGCCAAGTATGCGCCCTTTGGGGTAGTCATTCTCCTGCCTGGGATCAACCTCGGGCCGGAGGGTGTTTCCTGGCTCGCTCTGCGCCTGGCGGCTGCCGGATACGTCACGGTAGCGACAACCGCTATCAGCGAGGAAATGCCAGGCTATATCAGTATTAGTCCCGGTTTCCTGCTGGATATGCTGGCACCTGATAACTATGGCAAAGCTCCCAGCAGTTCTGTGCTGGGCCCGGTAATCGATGAACTCAAGGCGGTGCAGGCGGATTCTGTGCTGGCGGGCAAACTCGACCTGGACCATATTGTGCTCGGCGGGCACTCCGCCGGTGGCACCGCTGCACTGCTCAATGCCAATCCCGACTGGTTTCCCGGGGTATGTGCCACGTTCGCCTACGCCGCTCACAGCGGCGCATCCGTGGCGCTGGGATGGCCAGCGGAAACTATTCTGCCACTGCCGGCAGTATTACCGGCGCTGATATTGGCAGGCGACCATGACGGCGTCATTGCCGCCAGTTCCCACCGCTATGGCAAGGAGGAGGGCGATCCTGTGCAAACCGTAATCCGTACCTTCGAAGAAGGGGTGCCGGACTGCGACGGTAACAGCCACTTGTTTATTTTGAAGGGCGCCAATCATTTCACCTTCGCCTGTCCCCACGACGGTACCACCGGTCGGGAGTTTCTCGATTGGCAGGGTGGCGAGGACCAGAACGAACTACGCTCTTATTTGGTAGAACTGCTGTTGGACTTTCTTCACAGTGTTCTGCGCGCTGATGGATCAGCGCAAACACGCTTGAGCCGGGCGGTGGGCGATAAGCGTGTTGTTCTTGCTCGCCACAGGTAATGAACAACTGGTGAGCCGCCATTAGATGGCGGCGACCAGATCTGTCAGCAAGCTACCGCAGAACCCTGAGCCTGCAAGAATTCGAACAGCCGTTCACGCTCTTCCTCGGGCTCCCGAGTTTTGCTCAGCAAGTGCGTACTGTGCACCTGTCGGTCCAGGAACAGCTTCCCGTTGACACTCCCAGCCTCCGTGGCTATTGCCAGCCAGACGATGGTATCGGCGCCCTCCAGTGGAGTTCGCAGAACTGGTCGCGTCAAGCTGCGAAATTCAGGCAGCGACTGTTGTACCCCCGGGGTGTCAGCCCAGCCCGGGTGCATGGCATTGACCACAATGCCCTCGTCTTCCCAGCGGGCGGCCCACTCCTCGGTCATCACCATTAGCGCGCGTTTTTGCCGCGCATAGGCCACGCTACCGGAGTAGTCGTCTCCTTCAGGGCTGGTCAGTTTGTCCACTTCCAGTCTCTGGCTATACATTCCACCGGACACGACATTGATGACCCGCGCTGCCGGTGCTGCTAGCAGTAATGGTTTCAGTCCCTCAGTGAGGCGACAGGGGCTTAGTAGCAGCAGCGCGTGACTCTGCTCTATTCCTTCAGGTGTTTCAGCGCGTGGGTTAAACAGGGCGCCAGCATTGTTGATGAGCACATCCACCGGCTCACCCAACTTTTTGAGGCGCTTCACCAGGCTATCAACTTCCCCGAGCAAACTAAGATCAGCCAGTTCACAGCTAATGTTGTCATTGCCAGTTTGCGCAACAAGGCCCGCGACTGTCGCCTGCGCCTTGTCAGGGTCGCGCATCACCAGGGTCAGCCGCGCGCCTCGGCGCGCGAGCTCACCCGCTACAATCAGGCCCAGCCCGGCCGAGGCGCCAGTGATCACCACATGCTTGTCGCGAACGCTGGCGGTCATTGGATTAAAGTTCTTGCTGGCCAGTTTGTAACCCAGCCGCGTGAAACGAGACACCCCGGGAATGACCAGGCGGTCTGCACATGCCACAGAAAAGCTACTCTCCTGCAATGGAAAATCGTCCCTGAGCGCTTCGCCCAGGCCGGCAACGGACTCGCGACCCATTTTTTCGAGGCCCGCCTGGCTGCGTGAAGCAAGTGGCCGTAGCCAGGGCCTGAAATCAAACTCGGCGCGATAGTCAATCCTGGTTCCCGATTTTTCGGGGGTAAAGGTAATTGTGTCGCGGATGTTGAAGAAGCGCCCTTGACCGGCCAGCACAATTTTCTTGTTAGCCACCAGTTCCTCAACTTCGTAAACCAGGGTGATACTGCCAATCGGCAGTGCACAGATCACTTCAAATTGTGTTCCGACAGCTATGGGGCCGTCGGTAAGTTTGCGGGCTTCAAGAGCTGTGCTATCCCACTCTGTGGTAGTTGTAAAATCGCTGACGTAGTCAAACGCCTCGTTAGCGGGACGGGGGACTACGACATGTTCCTGCAATACGGTCATGCTGGGGGATCTCTTGTAGCAAAAAGTATGGTTTATACGGACAAAAAGGCTGTTTGGCTCACACAATCAATGACCGTTTGCCGATCGCGGAATAGCGTCAGTTGATCTTCATGGCGCTGTAGGCATCCAGCGCTGCCACCCTGGCTGTGTTGTGGTCCACGATGGGCATGGGGTAATTTTGCCCCAGGGTTATTCCAGCTTCTTTGAGGGCGCTCGCAGGCGCCTCCCATGGGCTCTGTAAGTGGCGGGTGGCCAGGGCGGCCAGCTCGGGTATCCATCGACGGGTATAGTCACCCTCAGGATCAAAGCGCTGCCCCTGGCGTATCGGGTTGAATACGCGAAAGTAGGGGGCGGCATCGGCACCAGACCCGGCAACCCACTGCCAGCTGCAGCTGTTATTGGCCAGATCTGCGTCTACCAATGTGTCCCAGAACCACCTCTGACCCACTCGCCAGTCTATAAGCAGGTGCTTGGTCAGGAAGGAAGCAACGACCATTCTCACCCGGTTGTGCATTGTGCCGGTTTGCCACAGCTGGCGCATGCCGGCATCTACCAGAGGGTATCCAGTTTGGCCTGCCCGCCAGGCGGTCAAGTGCTCAGGGCATCCTGCCCAGGGGAATTTCTCGAATTCAGGCCGGAATGCCCGTTCAGGAATATGCGGGTAGTGCACCAGCAGATGGTAACTGAAATCCCGCCAGGCCAGCTGGCGAAGAAAGGCATTTGCCTCTGTGATCAGATGAGCACCAGTAACCGACAATTCTCGTGTTCGTTGGAATATATCGGCGGGTGCGATCTCGCCGAACGCCAGATGCGGCGACAGGTTTGAGGTGCCTGTTAAAGCGGGCAAGTCGCGGCGCTCGCCGTATTGGCCAACGCGCTCTTTCAAGAAGCGTTGCAACGTTGACTGGGCACCCGCTTCACCGGGAGTCCAGTGCCGTGACCAGTTACGCGCCCAATCGGGCTTCGAGGGAAGCAACCGCCAGTCTGCCAAAAGCCCCGAGGGAAATGATGCCTGCTGGAATTGGAAGTTTGTGCTGGCTGTACCGGGATGCGGTTCTGGTAGAGACTGGCACTGACGCCAGAAGGGCGTAAATACACGATAGGGCGTACCGCTTCCGGTTCGCACATCATTTGGTGACCACAACAGAGCCCCAGGGCTGGTATGCAGGGCTGCGCCAGCAGTCTCAAGGGTGCTCTTTACTCGCCGCTCCTGTGCCAGGGCCCATGGCTCGTAGTGCTGAGAACAGTAGACGGCCTCTGCGCCGCTATGCTGAACCAATTGGCTGATGACC
>ERZ1046740.2335-NODE-2335-length-12344-cov-4.115306_pt1 | contig 12344 bp, 9 predicted proteins | sample MGYA00383093_ERZ1046740 | MGnify/ENA primary metagenome ERZ1046740 (study PRJEB29581, sample SAMEA5548363) | metagenome | biome: marine; feature: coastal; material: water | depth 25 m | study: Short-term variability in the microbial, nano- and picoplankton...
AAGCTCGCCCAAAACACCTACCTTATCTTCACAACAGACAATGGCCCGTGGCTTCAGTTCAAACACCACGGTGGATCGGCCGGTCCTCTCCGCGAGGGCAAAGGCACCACTTTTGAAGGCGGTCAACGCGTTCCCTGTGTCATGTGGGCTCCCGGCCGCATTCCAGCTGGCACCACTTGCGACAAACTCTGCGGCACAATCGATCTTCTTCCCACCATCGCATCCCTCACTGAAGCTCCCCTCCCGAAAGAAAATAAAATCGATGGCCTCGACATCTCGAATCTTCTTACTGGTGACACCAAAAGCCCCCGCAACGAATTCATTTACTACACCTCACGCGGCGATCTTGAAGGCCTTCGTCAGGGTAAATACAAGGTCCTCATTAAAAAAAATCGTCGCCGCAAAAACCAACCCGCGAGCGGCGGGCAAGTCATGCTCTTCGACCTCGACTCTGACCTCGGTGAAAAAACAAACCTCGCGGATAAGCATCCCGAAATCGTCACCAAACTGGGCACTCGCATGAAAGAACTCGACGCCGAAATCACCGAGAACCAGCGCCAGCCCTGGCTCAAAAAGTAGCCAGAAAAAGACGCCCTCACAAAGAAGCTTAAGGTTTCCCTTTTGAGTCAGGCTCCTCCCCTTTTATTAATCGCACCGCCTGACGTGCGAGACGTTGGCCGAAGAGATCATAACCTTCTTTGGTGTAATGAAGGTCGTTGTGAGGGTTTCCATTCTTCACCTTGTTGTTGGTGTCATCGGTATCAACCCACGATCCACGGGAATCGTCTTTAGCAACCTTCACCTGGGCAGTTCTCACGGCTTCCCAATGCTCTGTGGTTGAAAAATCACTGAGCCGACCAATCACGAAATTCATCTCAGGGGCATTGAGATCCTTGCGCAGGTCTGCAATCAGCGTGTTCATGCTTTCCTCGTAAGCAGCCGAGAGCTTTTCCTTGGCATCTCGCTCTCCCTGCATCCAAAGAAAAGTGATCGTTTTGGGCTTTTTGGCCGTAATGTTGGCACGAGCCGCCTTCAAAGTTTGATCGTAAAAAGCACCCGGATCTTTTCTCGGCAACAGCTTACTTTTAGCAGCAATCGCATCGAAATTTTTCACCCACTTCCGAATCGGCTGCCCACCCTTCGCAAACTTAACGTGCTGGATCTCATCGCCAGGCAGCAGCTTCTTAAGCTCCGGCAAAAAAGATTTCTCCGGTTTCAGCGCAGCCATATTCGACTGACCGGAAAGAATAAAAAGATGCACATCGCCCGCATACCCAAAGGACGTTAGCCAAAGGAAAAGAAAAAACCGTCTCATGAAATCTCGGATTAAAAGCCCAAAACTATTTCACTTCCCGAACTTTAATATTTTTGAAGGACACGACGTTCCCGTGATCTTGAAGACAAAGGTGGCCTTTCGTTGCCTTCCCGAAATTCTTGAACTTACTAAACTTCGAAGCCGCCACGCGCTTATCCCAGTCCCCGGACCCTTTGACATACTCGACATACTTCGTTCCGTTCATCCACTGGACACACTTCTTCGGCGTGATGAGGACCTTCAAGGTATTCCACTCACCTGCTGGCTTGGTTGCGTCAACGCCCTTTGCCGGACGGTAAAGTTGATAAAGCCAGCCTGCTTTTTGAGCATCATGCCCATCGATATTGTCTTGGATCTGAATCTCGGGGCCGGTGCGCCATGGCGTCGCCTCCGTTTCCTTGACATGAAACATGAGACCAGAATTCCCACCTTTGGAAATCCGGTAATCCACCGTGAACTCGAAGGAATCATATTCCTTCCTCGTGATAAGGTCGCCACCACCCTTTCCGGTCAGGGTGAGCACCCCGTCCTTCACTTCCCACTTCGGGGAAACGCTTTCCTTTTTATAGTTTCGGAAGTGCTCAGTCGATTTCCCATCAAACAACAAAGTCCAACCGGCCTTTTTTTCGGCAGCGGTCAGTTCGTTGGATTGATGATGATCGGCAGCAAGCGGAAGAGTCAACAGCAGGAAGGCAAAAGCGTTCATAAAGGGAACGATAGAAAAATCATCCTCCCATTCCAAGCCTCAAGAAGGCCTCTTTCCCTGCACCTCTTATAACTTCCCCCTTGATGCCCGACCCCCAGATGACAGACTAGGACTCATGTTCGTCCGAGCCCTTCTTTTTTTCTGTCTAGTCGTTCCCAGCCAAGCTGAATGGCCCGCTTTCCGTGGCCCCACCAACGATGGCCTCTATCCACCGGCTGCAGACGGAAAGATTCATGGATTCCCCATCGAGTGGAGCGAGGGCAAGAATATCGTTTGGAAAACCCCAGTCACTGGCCGGGCCTGGTCCACTCCCGTCGTCATGGACAACGAAGTCTGGGTCACCAACGCGACTCCTGATGGCAAAAAGATGTATGTGGTCTGCCTTAATAAGACTACGGGTAAGAAAGTTCACGACATCCTCCTATTCGAAAATGAGGCCCCGGAGCCGCTCAGCAACCACATTAATGGCTATGGATCCTGCTCACCTGCTATCGATTCAGAGCATGTTTACATCCACTTCGGCAGCTACGGCACCACCGCCCTAGATCGCAAAACTGGCAAAGCAGTCTGGGAACGCCGCGATCTTCCCTGTCAGCACTTTCGCGGTCCCGGCTCATCCGTCGTTCTCCACAAAAATCTGATCATCCTCACGATGGATGGGGTTGATGTGCAATATCTGATTGCACTCGACCGAAAGACCGGGAAGAAGGTGTGGAGAACCGAGCGTAATACCGACTTCGGCGACGTGGAAGCAGATGGCAAGATTCGAGGCGGTGGAGATTTTCGCAAAGCTTACTCCACTCCAAACTTCGTCACCCTGAACGGAGTTAGGCAGCTCGTCTCGCCTGGGGCAAAGGCCTGCTACTCATACGATGCCGATACCGGTAAAGAGCTCTGGAAGATCCTCTATAAAGGCTTTTCCAATGCTGCTGCTCCCGTCTTTGTCGGCAACGATATGGCACTCATCAACACCGGGCTCGGTAAACCTCACCTCCTCGGAGTCAGATTAGATGCCAAGACTCAAGGTGACATTACCAAAAGCCATATCGAATGGGACATCTTCAAACGTATTCCTGGTCGCTGCTCACCCGTAGTTATCGGTAGCGATGCCTACTTCACCTCCGAATCCGGCATCCTCAGCGTCCTCAACTCTAAGAAAGGACAAATTGAAAAATACATAGCTCTAAAAACCGCATTCTCAGCTTCCGGAGTTTATGCTGACAAGCACCTCTACTTCGCTGACGAGAAAGGAAAAACCTTCGTCGTTAAACCCGGCCCAGAACTGGAAATCGTTGCGACCAATCAACTCGACGACGGCTGTATGGCCTCGCCGGCTCTCAATGAAAAAGCCATTTACCTGCGCACAAAATCGCACGTTTATCGGATCGAGAAAAAATGATTCCACGAGAAAAGCCGAATAACCTACCACGCGGCATTACGATTGAGCAAATCAATCACAACTATTGGATTAGATCCTACATTGCTGGGGGATTAGTCTTCTAATCGTAGAGATTGATTTGACCTTGCTCTGACACGCGGCTCCGACAACCTTAAGCTTATGCGGAATTTACTTTCAGTCTTTTTTGCTCTGCCCCTCCTTGCGGTAGACAAACCCAACATCCTTTTCATCCTCGCGGATGATCTAGGGATCAAGGACCTCTCCTGCGAAGGCTCTGCCTTCTATGAGACGCCTCATATTGACTCTATTGCCCAGAGCGGCATGCGCTTTACCAATGGCTACTCGACCTGCCAAGTCTGCTCCCCCTCTCGTGCCTCAATTATGAGTGGCCAATACCCTGCCCGAATTGGCATCACCGACTGGATTGGCGCCGCCACCGGGATGAAATGGAAGCGAAACGACAAAGTCCTCCCGCCCGAAAATGGATCACGACTTCCTGCAAAAATCACGACCGTTTCAGAAGCGCTGAAGTCGGGTGGTTATCGCACTTTCTTTGCTGGAAAATGGCATATCGGCGGCGAAGGATCCGGCCCCGAAGACCACGGATTCGAAGTAAACAAAGGAGGGTATTACTCGGGATCACCACGCGGCGGCTATTTTGCTCCTTTCAACAACCCAAAACTCAATGACGGCGCCAACGGCGAGGCCCTCCCCACCCGCCTTGCACGGGAAACGGTCAACTTCATCAAGCAGGACCCCAACAAGCCCTTTTTCGCCTTCCTCTCCTTCTACTCCGTACACGGCCCCATCCAAACCTCACCCGCCCTCTGGGAGAAGTATCGCAAGAAGGCCACTACTTCGGGACTCGCCAAGGAACGTTTCAAAAACGATCGCACGCTTCCTGTCCGCCAGGTGCAAGACTGCCCGATCTATGGCGGCATGATGGAATCTATGGACAACGCTGTCGGCCTCGTCACCTCTCACCTCAAAAAACTCGGCCTCGATAAAAACACCATTGTAATTTTCACCTCCGACAACGGCGGCGTTTCCTCGGGCGACGCCTTTGCCACCGCCTGCCTCCCCCTTCGCGGAGGAAAAGGCCGTCAATGGGAAGGCGGCATCCGTCAACCTTACTACATCGTAGCCCCCGGCGTCACCAAACCCGGTTCGACCTCCAGCCAGTTTGCAACCGGAACTGACTTCTACCCCACTCTCCTTGAACTCGCTGGACTCGAACAGCTCCCCGCTCACCACATCGATGGCATCTCGCTTGTCCCCGCACTCAGAGGAGAATGTTCGGAACGCCTTCTCTATTGGCACTACCCGCACTACGGCAACCAAGGCGGCGAACCGTCTAGCATTATTCGCGATGGCGACCACAAGCTTATTCGCTACCACGAAGACGGCCATGAGGAACTTTACAACGTCAAGGAAGACATCAGCGAAGCCAATGACCTCGCTGCAATACACCCGGACCTCGTCAAAAAGCTTTCAACTAAGCTCACCGCTCACCTTACCGAAGTCGGAGCTAAAATCCCCAAGCGTGACCCTCGCTTCGACGCGGAAAAAAAAGTTCGACAAATTAAGACACTTCGCACCAAAAAGAAGGCTCAGCTTGAAAAGCAGCACGCTAATTTTCTAAAGCCTGGCTACCAACCCAATAAGACCTGGTGGGGTTCAGTTCAAACCAAAGACTAATACGAGAGTTCACGGTAGCGATGGCATCTGAAAGACTCCGCAAAAATATAAACCCACTCAAACACAGAACCATGAGTCGTTCACAAAAAAGCCGTGTGTTTCAGAGATCGTGGTTCAATCATTCCAGGATAGAATCACTCCAATGAAGCTCAACTTCCAAAACACCTTTGCCACGCTACCCGAGAGTTTCTTCAAAAAAAACGAACCCACTCCGGTCATTCAACCTTCCATCATCGCGGTGAATGATGGGCTAGCAGAAGAACTTGGAATTGATCCCGATTTTCTCAGGAGCGACGAAGGACTGGCCTTTCTGTCTGGGAACTCGATTCCTGAAGGAGCCGAACCTCTTGCCATGGCTTATGCCGGTCACCAATTCGGAGGATTCTCTCCGCAACTCGGTGACGGCCGAGCCATTCTGATGGGAGAAATCGGAGGGAAGGATATTCAACTGAAAGGTGCTGGCACCACCTCTTTTTCCCGTCGTGGCGATGGCCGGTCCGCTCTTGGACCTGTCCTCCGAGAATATCTCGTCTCGGAAGCGATGCATGCGTTGGGCATTCCCACAACCCGCGCTCTCGCCGCAGTTATGAGCGGAGAATTAGTCCTGCGCGAACAGCCTGAAAAAGGGGGGATTCTCACCAGAGTTGCAAGCTCCCACCTTCGAATCGGAACCGCGCAATATTTTGCCGCCCGAGACGATATCGAAAGCCTCAAAGCACTCGTAGAGTATGCCATCCAGCGCCACAATCTTCAAGCATCGACCGCCTTCGAACTCTTCCAAGATGTCATCCGTAAACAAGCCCAACTTGTCGCTCAGTGGATGGGACTCGGTTTCATTCATGGAGTTATGAATACCGACAACATGAGCCTATCCGGCGAAACTATCGACTACGGCCCCTGCGCCTTCATGGACCAATTTAATCCCACACAAAAATTTAGCTACATCGACCAAAATGGTCGCTACGCTTATTCGAACCAACCCGGTATCGCCCAGTGGAATTTAACCCGCTTCGCCGAAGCCCTCCTCCCACTCTTTAATGAGGATCAGGAAAAAGCAGTCCAAATGGCAAAAGGTGAACTGAAAAATTTTTCCAACCTTTTTGATGAAGCTCACATTAAAATCTTCTCAAACAAGATCGGACTTCCCCAAAACCACGATTCCGAACTCATTCAGGCCCTGCTTGACCTTATGGCTTCGCAGAAAACCGACTTCACTCTCACCTTCCGCAGCCTTAGCAACGGCCCCGATTCCTTCCTCTTAAATTTTGAAGACAAAAAACCAGCCCAAGATTGGCTGGCAAGATGGAATGTTGCAGGAATACCAGAAACCTCCCTCATGAAGGTCGTGAATCCAGCTTATATTCCGCGTAACCATCAGATCGAAAAAATGATCGAAGCCGCGAATCAAGACAACTTCGCTCCTTTCTATGAGCTAAATAAAGCGCTTCGAAATCCCTACAACGAACAGGAAGGCTTCGAAAAACTGCAACAGCCTCCAACACCAGAGGAGATTGTCTGTAATACTTTCTGCGGGACTTAAAGAGCATTGAAATCAAACCCCAGAACCGCCAGCAGTCTGACCGAAAGATTTGCGAAAATTTTGCGAAGCATTTCGTACGGGATAATTTCAAATCATCTCACTCGCTAAGACCAAGGAATAACTCGACGAAGGGCCTCTCATTAGAAAAGCTCCTCTACATGAAGAGAGTTTTTCTTTTGATCCTACTTTCATCCGCTTTTTCAAAGGCGCTAGATAAGCCGAACGTGATCTATATCCTCGCCGATGACCTTGGCTTGGGTGACCTATCGATCTACGGACAGACGAAATTCAAGACCCCTAATATTGATAGGATTGGCACCGAAGGTCTAAAGTTCACGGCCCATTATTCCGGCAATACTGTCTGCAGCCCTTCTCGCGCCGTTCTCATGACAGGCCAGCAGCCCGGAACGGTTTACCTCCGCGGCAATGTCACTGAAAACAAAGTCGCGCCTCTTGACCCAAAACTGACCGTCCTTCCCGAAATCTTTAAAGCCGCCGGCTACACTACCGGCGCCTATGGAAAGTGGGGGCTCGGACATACCCATGTCGAAGGAAACGCCAATCCCCTCACCCACGGTTTCGATGAATTCGTGGGCTGGAAAAGTCAGACGATTGCTCACACCTACTACCCCACTACTTACGTTCACAACGGGAAAGAAAAGCCGCTCAAAAAGGGGAATTACGTCCACGACATCATCATGAACCACGCCATGCAGTTCATTGAATCGAATGCAAAAAGCAAAAACCCTTTCTTTTGCTACATCCCAACAGCCGTTCCCCACGCTGCCATGCATGCGCCCAAAGAACTCCATTCTAAGTGGCGCAAGAAATACCCGCAGTTTGATAAGATTATTGGGAAATACCGGGTCCACGGTGGTGACGGTATCGAAACAGTTCCTGACGTGGTTAATCCCATTGCAGGATTTGGAGCCATGATCGAGAACCTCGACAACCAAATTGGTGATATCCTAGCGCTCCTCGATCACTATGAAATTGCCGATAACACCCTCGTCATCTTCGCTTCCGACAACGGTGCCCACCGCGAAGGTGGACACGATCCTCGCTTCTGGAATTCCACTGGATCACTTCGTGGCATGAAACGAGATATGCATGAAGGCGGCATTCGCACTCCTATGCTCGTCCGTTGGCCCGCGATCATCGATCCCGGTCACACCACCGATCATATCAGTGCCTTCTGGGATATCCTTCCCACAATGGCCGAACTCACCAAACAACCAATCCCCCAAAATATCGATGGCATCTCCTTCCTTCCTCTTCTAAAGGGGGAGAAACAAAAGAAACACGACTTTCTCTACTTCGAGTTCTGCAAAGGTGACAACCAAACCATCTTTTCCCAAGCGGTTCGCAAAGGAAATTGGAAAGCCTACCGCCAAGCCAAGAAGAGCGGAGGCATGTCTCCGCTTGAAATTTATAATCTTACAGATGACCCCTTCGAAAAGAAAGACCTGGCAAAAGACCAACCGGAAATCGTCAAGGAAATGGTCGCTATCATCGATGAAGCGCACACTCCACTCGCTGGGCAACCCAAAGCCGGCACGATTAAATAAAGATTTACAAGGAACAGAAACCCCGCCCCAGTTCCTTCAAATTTTCAAGTTAGCACGTTCTAAAAAAAGCCACATTTTTCCATCCAGTCTAAAACTTTATTCCGCTGAGCACTTGGCTTCAAAAGCCACCGATCAGTGTGAGGATGAATTCTTGTTTCTGTGGGGTAGATTCCAAAAATTGCTCTCGTATCAACATCCAAAAAAGAAACATTTCCGGGCGAACCTATCACTTTGCGAATCTCGCTGGTCCCACCATTCTGACAGATTAAAACTGGTCTCCCATTGATTCTTTTAAATCTTTCAGCAGCAGCCTTCCGATAAATCGGAAGCGGAGCTCCCCACTTCGTGCCCCGCCATTCCATCACTCCGTCATAATGGTCATGCGTCACAAAGCCCGACCACAAAGCTGCTATCTCATCATCATGCAAGCCGATATAGTTGACAGCAATCGCTCCACGCGAAAATCCACAAAGAATTACGCGATCAGGATCGATTCCATACTCTGCCATAATTTTCGGAACAACCTTCTTGGCGTAGGCAGCTGTTGCGGCTTCATCGCCCCACCAATTAGGCTGATTCGCCTGACCTTTCGCATCCACAAATGGCAAATTTAGCCAAACCGCCTCACCACTACTTAAGCCATACCCCAAAACCGAATCTTCAACTCGCCCACTAGAACCAAGCGAGGGAGCCCGATTCCCAGAATATTCCACGATCAATGGGTAGCTCTTCTTCTTTTCCTTCCAATCCGGATTCCAGTTCTCTGGAAGATAGAGGGTATGGTGGACATTTGTCCCCGAATAGTCGGGAGTCGTGATCGAAACGCGCTTCCCCGAAACTGGATCCCCCGAAACCACCTCGGGGTCGCTGAGAGTTCGGTGACGTCGAACCTGAGCTGGAAAATCTTCTTCATACCGTTTTATGAGCGTCGAAACGTCATTCGCCATTACATAAATGGCACCCCGAATTATCTTCTCTTCACCCACCTCCAAACCACCGATCCGAAAGTCCGAATGCAGACAACGGATCACTCCTTGAAAAAGCTCCTGATAAGGATCCCAAGCCGTGGCCATCAACCATTTTTTATCGGCAGAAATACAGCCAATCAATCCATTTGAAGGTTGGTCCATTGAAAGCGGGCGCGGGTTGAGATCCGTTTTTGGAACGTGACAAGGACACCAAACTTGGCCCGGCACGTAACGCGCACTTGTCGCCCAGTTATCAGTGGGCATGAAGGATTTCTTATCATTGAGAAACACAAATGAGTCCTTGAGGTAAGCATACTTGTTTGCATCCTTGCGGGTCCCCGTAAAGTCTCCGACCCGAATACAAGGTTGACCCCAATGGGCCTCAGATTTCTGACCGGTGGGGTTCTTAGCAAGAAGACGAAATGAAACCTTATCTCCCTCAGCTTTAATTAGATGATCAATGATCACGCCATCAGCTAGTTGGCACCGCAATTTAATTTCAGTTTCAGTCGCAGAAAGGAGCTTGGTCTTATGATCGATCACAGTCTCATTCCACTCCCGATCAGTTGATCCCGGACGGCAGTAGGCTTCAAGATACCAAACCTCAAGTACCCCGCCCGGATTCCGGTCGTCGTTGATCCTTAAAAAGTTCTCCTTCCAGCTGATCGTCAACTTTCCAGAAAGACCACTGCTGAGAAAAAGCAGCATAAAAACAACGATCCGCATGGCGGAAACTTTAACGATCGGCCACAACAAAGCGAAGGTTTTACTTCGGCAGCTCTGCATGGAGTCTTGGATCTATCACAACGGATCTCACGAATCTCGCAAGGTAATAGCCTCCCTTCGTTTACTAGGAAACCTCGGCTTTCTGTAGCCAGCCGAACGTTCCTTAAAGATTAAACGTTCCCATGTGATTTTCTCAATCCCCAGGCTACTCCGAGAGGCCCGAACATCACACAAGTGATTGAGATTACCCAATCATCCCAAATCTTATTAGCAAAAGAAAAAACTCCGAATGCTCCCGCGAGACCTGCCAGCAAGCCCAGCCATTTGTTTCTTTGATGCTCCTCTATCCGCTTCTGAGCCTCATTGGGAGAGACAAACGGCAAATTAAAGTCATGACCAGATCCAATTAGCAGTTTACCACTGCCCTCTTTAGAAAAATCTTTATCAAAATCCAAAACATTCATTTTTGGTGGACCATTGCTCACCTCGCTCCGAAAGGTAGCGAAACCGACAACCTCAACGCACCAAGCAGCAACCAACAATCCGCAAACTCCAATTAGCCGAAAAATATTAATACCGTCCATGCCGTATCCAGAGGTTGTTTCGCATGAATAGCCAAGCGCTACAAGTGGCGAAGCCAAAATAGTCACCAAAAGGATTTCTTCCCTCTTACCTAACCAAGATCTGATCTTTCAGAACTATCCTCTAAGCTAGAAATAAAAATAATGATGACGGCATAGATGTTTATGATCTACTCCTCATCAAATTAATTATCTAGCGATCACCAAATGACAAAATTCATAATCATCTTTTGCAGTCTCTTAATCTTCACGCCTGCCATCGCCAAAGACCCCATCCGGATTGGCCTGATTGGTCTCGACACCTCTCACGTCACGGCTTTCACGAAGATCATCAATGATGCAACTGCAAAGGACCACATAAAGGGAGCCAAAGTGGTCGCAGCTTTCAAAGGTGGAAGCCCTGACATCGAATCTAGTATCTCACGAGTCGATGGTTACACCAAAACTCTGAAGAAAAACTTTGGGGTAGAGATTTGCCAAACGATTGAAGAACTCTGTGGAAAAGTAGACGCCGTCATGATCGAAAGTGTCGACGGTCGACCCCATCTTGCCCAAGCGAGGCCAGTTATTGCGGCAGGCCTACCCCTCTTTCTAGACAAACCCGTTGCTGGAAGTCTCAGTGACACTTTGAAAATCTACCACCTTGCCAAAAAAGCCGGAGTCCCGATCTTCTCATCATCCTCGCTTCGATACGGGAAAAGCACCCAGGCCGTTCGCGGAGGCTCAATTGGAAAAGTCACTTACGCCCGTTGTTCCAGTCCGGCCAAAATCGAACCTCACCATCCTGATCTTTTCTGGTATGGCGTCCACGGCTGTGAGTCACTCTTCACGGTAATGGGAACTGGATGCCAGTCAGTGATTCGCCGAACGACCCCCGAGGGGTTGATCGAGGTTGAGGGCACTTGGGAAGGTGGGCGAACTGGTATCTTCAGAGAAGGTAAAGGCTACTCTGGCGTCGCTCGAAACTCGAAAGGTGAAGAGGCCCTTGTCGGAGCCTATGATGGATACGCCCCCTTGGTTGCCGAGGTCATAAGATTTTTCAAGACAAAGCAGCCGCCCGTTTCAGCAGCTGAGACCATTGAATTGTTCGCTTTCATGGAAGCCGCCGATGAAAGTAAACGCCGGGAAGGCAGAGCCGTAACCATCAACGAAGTTCTCGCCAAGGCAGCGCAGAAATAAACCCATAGCCGGAGAGCCAACCCATTAGAGCTATCATCCAACAGGACCTCTCTATTTCATTGCCTAGGCCTCGATCTATTTCAAAATTCATACCCTAATGATCCGTCTTCTAATTTTCATCTTTTCAGTTTCCATTCTCCACTCTGAAGAGCTCTCGCTATTTCCCTCCGACTCCCTAGATGATTGGACCGTTAAAGGGAGCGCTAAGTGGTCTTACCAAGATGGCACCCTCTCAGGTGGTCAAGATGGCGACCCCAAGCGCTCTGGTCTCCTGATTTCTAAAGCGAAATATCAAGACTTCGATCTCAGTCTAGACTTCAAAATTGATGAACACGGCAAATATAATAGCGGTATCTATCTCCGCTATCATTCGGAACAAAGAGGTGATCGCCTTCAAGTTAACATCGGGCGAGGTGCGGCTGATGAACCTGTGGGTCTCTATCTCAATGACTGGCTGGACAAGGGCGACGCCAAAGATGAATTTCGGAAGCCCAAAGTCTGGAATTCACTGCGTATAAAAGCTCTCGGCCCTCATATTCAGGTCTGGCTCAATGGGAAAAAAATTGTTGATTACCAAGATGCTCAACGCCTCGCAAAGCACCTCGCTCCAGGCCACTTCGCCATTCAAACCTATGGCGCCGAAGGCCACGCAGGCTGGGTCAAG
>ERZ1046740.2338-NODE-2338-length-12336-cov-4.002850_pt1 | contig 12336 bp, 7 predicted proteins | sample MGYA00383093_ERZ1046740 | MGnify/ENA primary metagenome ERZ1046740 (study PRJEB29581, sample SAMEA5548363) | metagenome | biome: marine; feature: coastal; material: water | depth 25 m | study: Short-term variability in the microbial, nano- and picoplankton...
CCAAATGGCTGAGAAGCTGCGTGCCGCATGTTCCCCCAACAGATTACAAAAAGACAAGTTATTATGAGGATGTGTTTTAGTTTCATGTCAGCTGCAACAATACAATCAACATGGATGTATGAGGGCAATTCGGCAAGAACAGGGAAATTTTCATCGTTGCGGGGCCTGACTCAAAAGGAGCAGTAATGCAATGTTGGAGGGTCTTGGCAATTGTGGGGATATTTGCCCGATTGCGATTTGGTTCTGGAGTATTCCCGCATTGATCGTGTGTGCATATTATATTTGCATACGGTTGATTCATACGAAGAGCCTAAGCCAACGTTCGCAATATCCAAATCCAGGAGAAATCTACTTTCTGCCAATATATGTTGAATTTCAGTGAGCGACTAATTGATAAACATTAATGGCTGCTCACCATGAATAATTGGCTTTTGGAGTGAGCCATTTTGTGGTTTCTGCATAACTTGCCTTTCGGGATATTACCGTTGAAGCACTGTGGGACTGTGCAGCAATAATCTCCGTTCATTCAACCAACATTATCAAACCAGCTCAACGAATGGCTCTCTACCTATGCCAGGATTTGATGGATTACCTTCCCATGCACGTCCGTGAGCCGAAAGTCTCTGCCCTGATAGCGAAAGGTCAACCGCTCATGGTTGAACCCAAGTAGATGAAGCAGGGTCGCGTTCAAGTCATGCACATGCACGGGATCACGCGCAATGTTAAAACCAAGATCATCGGTTTCACCATATACTTTCCCTTGTTTGACTCCCCCGCCCGCAAGCCACATGGAAAAGCATCGGTTGTGATGGTCACGTCCATCGTTGCCACCCTGCACCATGGGCGTACGACCAAATTCCCCCCCCCATATGACCAGGGTGTCTTCCAATAATCCTCGACGTTTCAGATCCATGACTAAAGCAGCCGTTCCCTGATCCGTATCCTGACAGTTCTTCTTGATATCCTTGGTCAGGTTCCCATGTTGATCCCATGCTTCGTGAAAGAGCTGAACAAAACGTACGCCTCTCTCCAGCAACCTTCGAGCAAGCAAACAATTGCGCGCGTAATTTGATTTCCGAGGGTCTTTGATACCATAAAGATCCAGTGTTTCTTTGGACTCCTGACTCAAGTCCATCAACTCCGGAGCACTTGTCTGGAGCCGATAGGCGGTCTCATAGGCTTGGATTCTGGCATCGATCGCTGGATCTCCAGCTTGATCAAAACCAATTTCATTCAATTGTTTCAGTGCGTCCAATGAATCACGTTGAACTTCGGCGTCATATCCCCTGGGATTGGATAGATACAAAACCGGATCTCCGGTTCCACGAAATGGAATACCCCCATACTCGGCAGGCAAAAAACCACTGCCGTAATTACTGGCTCCCCCACTCGTCCCCTTCGCACTGGTTAAAACAATATAACCAGGAAGGTTTTGCCCCTCACTACCCAATCCATACAAGGACCAGGCTCCCAGGCTGGGTCTTCCAAACTGTTGAGATCCTGTATTCAACATGATCTGCGCCGGAGCATGATTGACGGCCTCGGTGTGTAAGGATCGAATGAGGCAGATTTCATCTGATATTTTTGCGGTATGTGGCAACAGTTCGCTCAGCTCAATTCCGCTTTGTCCATGGGGCCGAAATTTAAACTTGGGCCCGAGGAGTTTGGAGTTCGGATTGATAAAGGCGGCCCGGTAGTCTTTGAGTAATTCGACCGGGGGTAGTTGACCATCCCGCTTGGTGAGTTCAGGCTTCGGATCAAACAATTCCAGATGACTTGGCGCACCTGCATGAAAAAGATAAACGACTCGTTTAGCTTTGGCGGCAAAGTGGGTTCTTGCTTCCTTGCCAGGAAGATCATTTGCAAGCAAGGAATGCAATGCGGACGCTCCCACCCCTAGACCGCAATCGCGCAGGAACCAGCGACGACTGAGACCTTCTGCCCACTGCTTTCTATGTTCGTTTTGTGCATTCATCTCCGTGCCTTTCAATACTTGGTTAAGGTTGCGTCCAAATTAAGGAGAACACGAGCGCCGATAGCCCAGGCCGCGGCGTCCTGCGGTGTCGCCCCTTCCGGCAGATCGGGCCTCACTGAGGCCTCGCCAAATGCAACATGGTCGATTGGCAGCCATCCGTCTGCCAATCGAGAGCGCTGTTTTTCGATCAGATCCAATAATGCTTGCCGCTCATCTGCCTGACTGGCGCGCCCAGTGCAAAGCCAAATCCCATAATCTGCTCTTGATGCATCCATGCCACCGCCCTCTCGAAGTATTCTCAGTGACAAAGCCCGCGCAGCTTCAACGAAGACTGGTTCGTTGAGTGACACCAGCGCAGCCATCGGAGTATTGGACTGCATACGCCGAGCACAGGCGAAATCAGCGTTGGGTGCATCGAAGGTGGTCAGAACAGGGTCCGGCATGGATCGTTTTCGAAACATGTAAAGCGATCGACGGTATCGTTCCGGAGCCTGAGCTTCCTGCCAGTCGACTTTGGAGTAATTGTAATCCAGCATACTCTTGGGAACGGGAGGGTAAAAACTGGGTCCACCAATACGTTCATGCAACAAACCCGACACAGAGAGAGCGATGTCTCGAACAACTTCCGCATCGACCCGGAATCGAGGACCTCGGGCCAGCAAACGGTTACGAGGATCCATTTCCCCCAGTTCAGGGCGCACACGAGAATCCTGCTGATAGGTTCGACTGGTTACAATGGTCTTGATCAATGATTTGAGAGACCAACTGTGCTCCATTAAATCCACCGCCAGCCAATCCAGTATCGACTGGTATTCAGGACGAGGCGCACGTGTCCCAAAATCCTCGGCAGTCTCCACGAGCCCTGCTCCGAAGATCGACTGCCAGACACGATTGACCTGAACTCTCGCTGTTAAGGGAGATTGTTCACTGGCCAACCAGCGAGCAAACGTAAGTCTTGTTGAGGCGCCTTTTGAAAAGCCATGCAAGGCAGCAGGAGTGTGCGCCTTCACCTGCTGACGGGGACGGTTCCAGCTACCTCGATCCAGCAAATGGGTGACTCGTTTGAGTTCAGGTGGTGGTTGTGACAAGTGCAACACACTCGTATCGGCCTCAGGGTAGGTTTGCTCGTGCCCATCGATTTGTGCATTGATCTCTGCGAAATCAGGAACACTTTTTCTCCAACTTCTGAAAACAGCCTGCAGTTCACTTTCTGTTCGCTGCGCAGGCTTTTTTTGCATGGCAAGCCGGGCTGCGTGATCCAGAAGGGGGATATTGGCATGCGCTTGGTCGGTGACCGAACAGCGTAGCCGACCCAATTGTAAATTGTCCCGTCCATTGATGACTCTGCCCTGATGAAGTTGAAGCCGAATCTTGAGCTCACTGGTATTTTTCAGATTCAGGGGATTACCCAAAGTCACGACTGCAACCGAATCGGTATGACGCAATACAGGCCCTCGGTCCGGCATCCACCCCGTCTGGGATTTGCCGTCGATCAAGAAATCTGCAGGCCCCACTCGACGCCGTTTTTCCTTGTCGGATTCATCCGTTAATTCTCGTTCTTCTGTAGCAAAGTCCACACGGGCCTCCTTGAGTTCCACTTTTTCCCACTCACCTCCTTCAGTCTCTCTGTGATGGACCTCAATCTCTCCTATGGAAAACATGCCCCGCCTTCCACGTCCGGGACCACCAAATGGATGATCCCCATGCCGCAGGGCTTCCAATCGGATTTCAGCCACTTCAAGAGCCCCCGGCTGTGCGATCAGATACATACTTCCTCCAGCTGTTGGATGCCCAAGCACTAAAATGCTTTTATCATCCATTTTGGTGGGATGGTTCAGCCCGCCTTCCCATACGTGTTCATGAAAATCAAGTTGACTCCACTGGGGCTGTTTTTTTCGCTGGGCTTCTTCCCACAGCAGGATCTCCTGATTCAAATTCGGTACTTTTTCCCTGATGTCATTTTCAAGTATCTTTACTTTGGATTGGATCGATTCAATCAAATCCAACTGTTCTTTTGAATAAACCCAGGATTGTGCTTCGTGGGTGTCGTTAAGGTAAGCAAACATTCCGTAATATTCATCGTGGGAGATGGGATCGAACTTATGAGTGTGGCACTGAGCACATTGAAGTGAAAGACCCAGCACGGCTTTACCAACACAATCCATGCGATCAAAAACCCCCTCAAGGCGAAATTGCTCCGCAATGATAGCGCCCTCTTCGTTGACCATCCCATTACGCAGGAAACCAGTAGCAATCAGCTGGTCCTGAGAGCGATCAGGCAATAGGTCACCTGCCATTTGTTCGATGAGGAATTCATTATAGGGCTTGTCATCATTGATTGCCTGAATCACCCAATCGCGCCATGCCCACTGCTCACGTGGCAAATCTTTCTCAAATCCATTACTGTCAGCATAGCGGGCGACGTCGAGCCAGGGGCGAGCCCAGCGCTCACCAAATTTCGGGTCTTTGAACAAACGAACCGTCAGGTTCTTGACGGCCTTGCCGCGATCCTCTTTTGCTGCTGAAACGAATGCAGCAACTTGCTTGGGAGAAGGAGGTAGTCCGATAATATCCAGATAAAGGCGACGGCATAAAACGTCAGCTTGTGCAGGGGATGAAAACGAAAGACTGTTCGTCTCCAATCTTGCATCGACAAAGGCGTCTATCGGATGTCCCGCTTTGGGAAGGGGCACTTTTTGAGGGACAGTGAAAGCCCAGTGCTGTTCATAAACAGCACCACTGAGAATCCAATCATTGAGGATCTTTTTCTCCTGCGGATCCAAGAAAAGTTCTGATTCAGGAGGAGGCATGATTTCATCAGGATCCGAGTGATGAATACGTTGTATCAACGTGCTTTGATTCGGTTTACCCGGGACCACCGCAGCATAGCCTCCCAGGTCTTTTGTGGCCCCCGCTGATGTGTCTAATCGTAAACCACCCTTGCGTTCTTTCTCATCAGGACCGTGGCACTGAAAACATTTTTCGGAAAAAATAGGTAGGACATCGCTGCCGAATTCTACCGCTCCAACACGTAGATGAAAGAATGTCGCGCATAAAAATAGACCGACTCCAATGAGACGGAGAACCTGGGAGGAAGCATTCATTAGTAGGTTACTTTGGTTTGATAACGACAATCTGTCATGATCCATCGGCATTGTAAATACTGATTTCTGTATGCTTCTGGAAGACATGGATGAGCTTGTTCATTGTCCATATGAGAGAACGGACAAGATGAGCGAAACCAAGGATGCATGCTATAAAAATGAAAAGCTCGTTGACATTCCTCCAGGTGAAACACCAACTTTTATTATGTCCGAAAAAAATATTACCAGGCGCAGTTTCATGGCGAGCGGAGGCAAATCCACTCTGACAATCGGCGCGGGTGCGGCACTGCTCGGAACCTCAAAGATTGCGCGTTCTCAAAATGCTTCCAAAAAAGTGGTATTGGCCCTGATCGGCGCGGGTGGGCGAGGTGCCAGCCACGCCTCGGGAATGTCTCGCCTGCCTGGCGTGGAGTTCAAATATGTCTGTGACGTCTGGAAGGATCGCGGGTCTGGAGTCATGAAACAGTTGACTCAGACTCAACAAAGGCCACCGCAGCGGATCTCGGATATGCGAGTGGCTTTGGATGACAAGGAAGTCCAAGCGATCGTGGTGGCAACTCCGGAGCACTGGCATGCATTGGCAACAGTCTGGGCCTGTCAGGCCGGCAAGGATGTTTATGTGGAGAAAAACCCATCCATGAGCATCTGGGAAGGGCGCAAGATGATTGAGGCGGCTCGCAAGTATGATCGCATTGTTCAGGTTGGTTTCCAGAACCGAAGCGGCCCCTATGCGAAGTCGGCGCGCGATTACATCGCCAGCGGAAAACTCGGGCGAATCGTCCATGTCAAGGTTTACAACATGCTGGGCGGATCCAGGTGGGAGCCGAAAAAAGACGGCACTCCTCCTGCTGGATTCGATTGGGATGCGTGGCTTGGCCCCGCTCCTTACGTTCCGTACAATGCAGGTCGTCATCTCGACTGGCACCCATGGTGGGATTACAAAGGGGGTACTCTGGCGGACGATGCCAGTCATCAACTGGATCTGACACGCATGGTTTTAGGTGACCCTTTGCATCCAAAATCCGTGCTCTGCATAGGTGGCAACTATGCCTATCAGTCGGGACGTGAGGTGCCCGAGTTCCAGTGTATCACCTACGACTACGGGGATTTTTCAATGACGTGTGAGAATGGTAATGCTACGGATTACATGCGCAAGTTCCCGGGCGATGTTCGTTTCGGAAACCAATGGCCCCATTGGCAGATGTCGGCTACACGCGTTGAGATCTACGGCACAAATGCCCTGATGTATCTTGGGCGGCACGGGTGCGGGTGGCAGGTAATGGGTGCCGGTGGAGAAGTCATTGCCGAGGACAAGGGGCTTTTTCCCGATCAATGGCATCAGCCCAACTTTATTGATTGTGTCCGGACACGGGCACGGCCAAATGCTGATATCGAAGAAGCTCACAGGAGCGCCAGCCTCGTGCACCTGGGAAATACCTCCTATCGCGTGGGGCAAAAGCAACTCCTGTTTGACGGCGCTACGGAACGTTTCACCAACAACCAGGAGGCCAACGCACTGCTGAAGCCAGCATATCGAAAGCATTACCGAATAAACGATAAAATCTGAAAAACATCATGAAACCCACATTATTCATTGTCTGGATGCGACTCCCTTTTTTCCTGCTACTGATGGCATCAACAGTCTGTTCAGAGATCCACGGATTGACATTAAAACTTCAACAACGCGACCCTGAAACAGGCCAGATAAAGATCGAGACCGAAGAAATCAACCCCCTGAAAGTCGGCGTCATTGCTGTCGATGTCTGGAATTATCATTGGTGTAAAACCGCAACCATGCGTGTGGATGCCATTGTTCCCAGGATGAACAAAGCCCTTGAAGCAGCAAGAGATCTGGGAATGACGGTGATGCTATGCCCCAGTGATGTAGTGGACAATTATGTGGGTTACCCCCAACGGGAGCGGATATTCGCATTACCAAAAATAACGGTCCCCAAGGTGTATGATGTCACCTGCCCTCCAGTGCCCGATGCGGGAGGGTGCGCGTGTGATCGTGAGCGCTGTGCTGTCAACTATGGATGGGATGGAATGCACCCGGACTTGCGAATTGGAAAGCATGATCTGATGCCTGACACGCAGGCGGAAGTCTATGCCATTTGCAAGCAATACGGATTGACCCATCTGATTTACGTCGGATTCCATACCCAGGTTTGCCTGCTGGGCAAACCAATGGGATTGCGAGCGATGAAATCCGCGGGACTGCAATGTGTTCTGGCGAGGGACATGACTGATGCCCACCCGGGATATGATCCAGCCCGAAAATTCACACCGGACCTGAACACAGCACAGGTGGTGGAGCACTTTGAAAAGCACCTTGCCTCAACGATCCATTTACAGGATGAATTAACCCGCTGGGGCAAATGGGATGTGGACTGGATTGTCGATCCCGTTCGGATTGCGCCATGGGGCACACAAATGCGTCCCCATTTATTTGAGCAGCCAGTAACCGTTACACTGACGACCCCTCTACAGCCGGACGCAGAAATCCGTTACACCCTGGATGGTTCTGAGCCGATTCTGACATCAAAGCCCTATGAGGGGCCGTTTATTGTTGAAGAAACAACACTTCTCCGAACCTCAGCCTTTCGCGATGGCAGAAAGGTTTGCCTCGAGTCTGAAGGATTCTTCGCACACATGAGACCATTGCCACCTGCCCCGGATGTGCTCATCAACGATCTCACACCCATCCGCAATGTTGGTTTCGGGCACACCTACGGAGGGGTCGTCAGATACTCTGGAAATACACAAGCACCGCAAAAGGACCGTTCAAACCTGGGATACGCCTTGAAGATTAACCGCAAGCGTTATGACAAGGGAATGGGCGTACACGCGCCTTCCGCGCTCGCTTATCAAATCAAACCTGAATATGAACGCTTTGTGGCATTGGCAGGTGTCGATGAGCACGTGGTCAGTATCAGCAACGGTTCAAATCTTGCCATGTATCCCAGTGTAATTTTCAAGGTATTTATTGACGGCGAGGAAGCCGCCTCAAGCCCAGTGATGAAGGTCTTGTCGCCGGCATGGCGATTTGACATCAACATCCCTGCAGGGGCAGACATCATCAGTCTGGTTGCAATGGATGCCGGAGATGGATCACGTGAGGACTTTGCAGATTGGGTCAATGCAGGTTTTATTTTCACCCAATGAGGAAATCCTGAATTGAAAGCCAACACAAGTCCATCAAAGCAAATGAACAAAACGTGAACTATTGAAAATAAGCCCTCACTTAGGGTTCACATCTCGGACTTGGCTCGGAATCATCCAGCGTTTCCTCAGCACCTGACAACATTGATGCCTGGTTTGAGACATTCCGTTTTCTCGATTCTATGATTGTGCTGGTTTTTAATGAACCATTAATGTCAGATCGTACCTCATTTCATATTCACTGCTCGCATGAGATTTGCCTCAAGAATGAAAATACGATGGCTGTCGTTACTGACAGCGGCGATATTTTTTCCATTTCGTCTGCAGGGCCAGATAGAGAAACCTATCAACTATAATCGTGATATTCGACCCATTCTCTCAAATCATTGCTTTGCTTGTCATGGTCCTGACGAAAATAAGCGAGAGGCAGATCTTCGCCTGGACCTTCCCGGGATTGCACTTGAAAAAAAAGTCATCGTACCCGGGGACGCTCAGTCGAGGCATGAACAACCAAGCAAACGCATGCCTCCGGAAGAGGCGAAGAAGCCGCTTACAACATTAAAAATAAATCTTCTGGAACGCTGGATTGCTTCGGGTGCGGAATATGATGAACATTGGGCGTGGATACCTCCTGTAAGATTTACACTGCCTGAAACCAGTTCCCCTGACTGGGTGATCAACCCCATCGATTCCTTCGTCCTGACTCAATTGGAGAAGGAGAATCCAAGCTTGCATCCATCCGGTCCCGCGGATGCAAGAGGACTCATTCGACGTCTTTCTTTCGATCTCACCGGTCTGCCACCTTCTACCGCCGAAGTCTCGGCTTTTCTTGAAGACCATTCTCCCCGGGCCTATGAAAACCTGGTGGCTCGATTGCTGGCCTCAGACAGCTTCGGCGAACGCATGGCTATACATTGGCTGGATCTGGCGCGTTACGCTGATAGTGACGGCTACCATGACGATACCGATCGAGCCATGTGGCCTTATCGCGACTATGTCATCAACTCATTCAACAACAACAAACCGTTTGATATTTTCACTCGGGAACAAATTGCTGGAGACCTAATACCTGATGCAACATTGGAGCAGAAATCGGGGTCTGCGTTCCATCGCAATGGCCCAACATCAAGCGAAGGAGGTGCCAATCCTGAAGAATATCGTGTCAAATATGCTGTGGACCGCGTCGCTACCACTGCGACCGTTTGGCTCGGGATTACCCTTCAATGCGCGGAGTGTCACGACCACAAATACGATCCATTTTCTCAACGCGAGTTCTATCAAATGTTCGCATTCTTCGACCAGGTTCCGGGGAATCCGCTTTACCGAGGAAAATTTGCTCCCCCCTCCATCGCATTGCCGTCTCCACAACAGGAAGCCGAGAAAAAGAAATGGTCTCAGCAGATTGAGATACTACAGGCAGGATCTACGAAAAGCGCTTCGAATGTGAACAAAAACGTTGCCCTTGAGCTCGAGATGGCGAAGAAGAATCTTCAGGCAATCACACATTCGATTCCCAAGCTTCGCATCATGCAGGACGCAGATGAGCGAATGCCCAGTCATATCCTTATCCGAGGAAATTTCCGCCGCAAGGGAGAACTGGTGTCCCCCGCCGTCCCCTCCATTTTCCCGGATCTTCCACCCGCCGCCTCGCCTCGTCTGGCTCTGGCCGAATGGCTCAGCGATCCCAGAAATCCATTACCAGCACGTGTGGTCGTCAATCGGTTATGGGCCATGCTTTTTGGTGAAGGAATTGTCACAACGTTGCAAGATTTCGGTTCACAGGGAGATTGGCCGAGCCATCCGAAACTCTTGGACTGGCTGGCGGTAGAATTTATCGAGAGCGGTTGGGATATCAAACACATGCTCACACTAATGGTCACTTCCGCAACCTACCGCCAATCCTCGGCGGGTTCCGAAATGCTGATGCAGATTGACCCATCGAACCGGCTTCTGGCCAGAGGATCACGGCGTCGACTCTCAGCTGAAATGATCCGCGATAATGCACTCTTCGTTTCGGGATTGCTTCACTCGCAGATGGGCGGTCCATCCGTGAAGCCCCATCAACCCCCCGGACTCTGGAAAGAAATGGCCTACGGAGACTCTAAGGGCAAATCTTATATAACAGATCAAGGCAAAAGCCTCTACCGACGTGGGCTTTACACCTTCTGGAAGCGCTCGATACTCTACCCCGCTTTCGCAGCCTTTGACGCTCCTAACCGCGAAGAATGCGTAGTAAACCGTCCCATCACCAACACTCCACTGCAGGCACTCGTCACACTGAATGACAGGACCTTTGTTGAAGCCGCAAGGGCTTTCGCCAAACGAATTCTGGAATCGAGCAATCATACTGAGGAGGGCAGAATCACCTTCGCTATGGAGTCCGCACTCAATCGCCCTCCTTCGGATCAAGAACTTTTCATCCTCATTTCTCTTCAGCGGGATATGATCTCTCATTACAAGTCACACCCCGAAGACGCCAGCAAGATCGTCTCTGCAGGAAAGCTCCAATATGCCTCAAACTTGAATACCACCGAACTCGCCGCCTGGATTGCAGTGGCTCAGGCGATCATGAATCTCGATGAGTTTTTGACCAAAGAATGAATGCTCGTATCATCAATTCACTGGACCATACGCCACAGGCTGTTCTCAAGCGCAGGACCTTTCTGGGGTATGGAGCAAACGGGCTGGGAGCAATGGCACTGGCTTCGCTCTCTCCGCATTTGTCGGGTGGAGAATCAGAAACCTCGAGTGGTTTGAATGGACTCCACATTCCAGCAAAAGCCAAAAGGGTTATTTTCATTTGTCAAAGCGGAGGAGTGTCACAGTTTGAAACCCTGGATTACAAACCCAAGCTGGAAGCACTCAACGGAAAGCCGATGCCTCCATCATTGACGGATGGTCAACGTCTCGCCCAGATCCGCGGCAAGGAACTGATCGTTCAAGGCTCTCCTTACAGATTCAGAAAACAAGGCCAGAGCGGTGCAGAGATTTCTGAGCTTCTTCCATTTACAAGCAAGATTGTTGATGACATCTGCATTGTCAAAACCTGTGTATCAGAAGCCATCAATCATGACCCAGCAGTCACCTTCCTTCAATGCGGCAACCAACAACCGGGACGCCCGACAATGGGAGCGTGGTTGAGCTACGGCCTGGGAAGCGAGAACAGTGATTTACCCACCTTCGTGGTACTGGCTTCAGGCATGAATCAAGGGCAGAACCTGCATACGCGATACTGGGGAAGCGGATTCCTTCCATCGGAACACCAAGGAGTCCGGTTCAGACCTGCTCACGATGCTGTCCCTTTTGTCAACAATCCCGCGGGAGTCAATCGAAATGCCCGTCGCCGTGTCATCGACAGTATCACAGCGATGAACAACCTCAAAGACAGTCGGGTGTTTGATCCGGAGATCAGCGCCCGCATCAAGGCTTATGAAATGGCATTCCGCATGCAGGCATCTGTACCCGAATTAATGGATATTTCAGGGGAACCTGATCATGTTCTCAAACTTTATGGTCCAGAGGTCAACAAGCCGGGGAGCGCTGCTGCCAATTGCCTGCTTGCTCGCCGCCTGGCTGAACGGGGCGTTCGCTTCGTTCAACTCTACCATCGTGGATGGGATCAACATGGAAACCTTCCAACAGATCTATCACGACAGTGCCTCCAGACAGATCAGCCCTCGGCCGCACTGATTCAGGATCTCAAGATGCGCGGACTGCTCGAGGATACTTTGGTGGTCTGGGCTACAGAGTTCGGCCGCACCCCCATGCTGCAGGGAAAATTTGAGTCCAATAACTACGGCAGAGATCATCACATGTTATGTTTTTCCATGTGGATGGCTGGGGCAGGAATCAAACCCGGCATGACTTTCGGTGAATCCGACGAATTCGGCTATCAACCCGTCAAAGATCCAGCTCACGTACACGATCTACATGCCACATGGCTTCAGCTTCTCGGAATCGATCACGAGCGGCTTACCTATCAGTTCCAGGGCCGTGACTATCGACTGACGGATGTGCATGGAAAGCCCCTGCCACAACTCCTTGCCTAACCCGAACCTGTTCCATCAAGAGGGTTCACTTTGAGTATACCTGCAC
>ERZ1046740.2340-NODE-2340-length-12334-cov-6.506312_pt1 | contig 12334 bp, 12 predicted proteins | sample MGYA00383093_ERZ1046740 | MGnify/ENA primary metagenome ERZ1046740 (study PRJEB29581, sample SAMEA5548363) | metagenome | biome: marine; feature: coastal; material: water | depth 25 m | study: Short-term variability in the microbial, nano- and picoplankton...
ACAAATTTACGTATTGAGTTAATTATTTTACTTGAATTATTTTTATCTATACGCATATGTTCACCATTAAAACTATCTAGAAACAACTGTTAAACAGTAGTTAAGATTAAAGTTTTCTTAAAAAAAGTTTTTCAATATTGAAATATAGTTGTTTTTGGAGGATTATACAAACTACGTTTCTTTTATTTTTTTATAGTAAAATAGAAAGTTGAACCTATATTCTCTGTGCTCTCGACCCATATTTTGCCTTCAAGGTAATTTACTTGTTTTTTAACAATAGAAAGACCAATTCCTGAAGATTTTTTAATTGTTTCAAGAGATTGAAATATCTCAAATATTTTGTTATGATACTTGTTATCAATACCTTTTCCATTATCTTTAATCGAGAATTGATAATGTGATAAGGTCTCTGTAAAAGTTATATTTATTTCACCTTTTTCTTTATCATTATACTTAATGGCATTATCAATAATATTTTGAAAAATTTGTGATATTCTAATTTTCTCGCAATATATTTTTGGTAATTTATCTTGTATTTTTAATGTAATATTTTCAGGAATAAAAATAACTTCTTTAATTTCATTAAGTAGGATATTTAAATCTACATCATTTTGTTTAGATAATTTGTAATCTATTTTGCTGTGTTCTAAAGTAGAAGAAATTAAATTTTCCATTTGAGATAGCACATTATCTATTCGATTAATATTTGTTAATGTAGATTCATCTAAGTTACCTTCATTATCTTCTTTAATCCATGAAATTAATGCATTTATTGATCGTAAGGGCGATTTAAGATCGTGAGAAACAATATGTGCATAATCCTCTAATTGGTTTTGATATTTTGTAATTTTATCAATATGTGTTATTTGACAAATTTTCGTTGAAATAAAAGATGTAATGGTGGTTAAAGTTTTTTTATGATGCATTTTGAAGTAATTCTTTTCTGGATGTTTAAAATCAATTATACCCATTACTTCATTTTCCTTATTTAATAAAGGTATTACAATTTGAGAATTGTAGCCTAAAGAATTATTTTCAAAGTCCCTATTTAAATTATTAATATTTGCATATTTCCCTGTATTAGCAACAAAAGCAAGCAGATTATTTTGTTGTGTTATACTTATTGACTTTTTTAGCTTAGATTTATCAATAAAACTTGACGTATTTTCTAAAATTAGATTGTTTTTTGATTCATCTAATAAATAAATTGAACAATACTTGTAACCATTGTGACTCTCAAATTTAGTTATTATAGTACTCATAATGTCATTAATTGTTTTGCACTCGTGTACATATTTTGCAAAAGAATTAATTAACTTTAATTCAGTATTTGATTGTGTTAAAACTTCAACTAACTTAGTTTGTATTTGTACGTTTAAATTATGGTTTTTACAATGCATTTGAAGAAGTCGAGAGATTAATTAAATCTGATGATACTACATTATTGGCATATAAAGGATAGATGGTCTCACAGAAAAAATCTTTTTCAAAAACTGTTCTCCCAGAAATACAATCAGTTAGCATAGTAACTTTAAAGCCGCGCTCTACAGCAGATCTGCCTGTAGAGTCTATGCAAATTGAGGCAACAGTACCTGCAAGGTAAACGTGGCTAATATTATGTTCTAACAATGTTTTTTCTAAATCGGTATTCATAAAAGCATTAAGTCCTTGTTTACCTGGTATTTCTGTGATTTTATTGCTAAAAGTTTTTAGTTCAGCAATAGTTTCTGAGCCTCTACTACCTTTTTTAAAAGCCCCTACTTCTTTAATAGTTTTTAAAATTCCGACAGGTTCAGTTAATTCAGAATAGTCTTCAGTGAATATAATTGGTGTTGATATTAGCAAAGTATCTTCACAGTTTTTAATTAAATTTACTGTGTTTTCAATAATATTAGTAACTTTTGAAGATTCTTCAACTACATTTTTTAAAATACCATCTTGAGCAAAATAATCATTTTGGTATCCTATTAAAATAATAGCTTTTTTCATGTTTATGGATAAAATAATTTTAGATTGCAATGTAATTACATTTAGCATTTATTCTGTAGATATATTTATGAATGGCAATGTATGGATGATGAATAGGCTTTAAGTTTAGACGAATGGTAAAAAGCCAGAATAGTATTAAATTAAAATGATAGATATAATAATAACAATAAATGGAGTTTTAAGATATGGTTAGTTTATTAAATAGTGGTTATTTAAACATAACTATTATAAATTAGTAAAAAGACAACTTTACTTGATTTTTTATCAACCGTTTACTAAGTTTTAAAACATATTAAATTACAATTAATTTATGCCTATGTATATTTAGCAATTTGCTGTAAGTATTATTGGTACAAGTTTTTACGTTGTTTTTATCATTTTTATAGAAACCCAACCAAGTACCAAAATAATTAGAGTCATAATAGCCCACAGCCAATTTTTATTTTTAAACAAGGGTTCTTTTTGTTAAATTTCTTTTTTATCAATAAGTTGTTCTTCTCCCAAATTTAAGAGGGTTAAGCTATCAGGTATTTTTGAAACGAAGCGTTTAATGTCGTAGTTCGGTTTAGTGGCATTTTTGTTTCCATAGGTTAAAAAATATGCTGCAGGTTCTTTGAATCGGGCAACCAATTGGTGAACGTAACCTTTTACTGTAATGGAATCAAATGTTAAGGGTTCATTGTCAAAGTTATGAATACTGATTTTTAATTTTTGAAGAATGCTACGTTCAAATTTAAATTCGTTTTTTTCAATAGAACTTAGTGTACCTCTGGTTAATGTTTGATAGTTGTAAATCCAGCCTTTTTCTGTTTTGTTAATATTAATACAGGTAAACCCATTAAAAATCTTCAAGTATTTTTTCAACCCTATCTAAATCATTTTCCGAAACTTGTAATTCAACTTCAAATGAAGGGATATAATTTAGAATCTGTGTAGTTAATTCGTTTTTCAAGTAACATTTTATTCCTTCTGATTCTAATTTACTTTTAAGTACCAGTAAATCACCTTCTAAATGTGATTTTTTTATTGTTATCAAACTCATAAATTTACTTTTTCCTGTTATGTCTTTTTCTTTCCTCTTTTTTGATTTTAGCTTTTATTTTTGCAGATAGCATTTTTAATAAACGTTTGTTTTAGGGTGTTTATTTTTTGTATACATTTTAATTCTATTCACGTATATATGTATTGCTAACCTTTCCATCAATTAAATTAGTTTTCAGCCAGTCAGGATCCATGTTTAAAAAGTGTTTTGGAGAATATCCAATGTAAAAACTTATTATGGAATCATCTTCATAATCAGCCTCTCCTAGCAAACTTTTAAGTTCGCCGCTAGTTAATCCTATTAGTTTTTTGCTTTCAATCAAATCATCAACATATATGCCTTGGATATAAATTTTTTAAACAAAAAAAATACTATGGTAAAAACCAGAACAGTAGTAGCAAAAAATGATAAAATAACTATTCCTATATTTTCTTGATTTTAATATGCAACACATTTTTATATGGTTTGTTGCGTATTTTAAACACCTAATTTAGCAAATTTAAACTAAACAGAAAATACGAGAGGATTTTTGTGAGTAGGCTTGTAATAGTAATTAATTAGATACTGTGTTGGCACTCGTTTTGTTTCTTTTTACGAATTTAATTCCAAGTATTATTAATAGTATTATCAAGGCAATAAAAAATATACTTGTTGAAATACTTTTTAGAACTGTAAAAGTATTGGTTACATTAACCGCAGTCTCTGTCAAGTTTGGATAATTGTTCAACATCATAATTGTTCCTATATTTTCCATATAATCTGCAATTCCTGCTATTACGGGAAGTAGGCATAAATACAAATATGGTTTCTTTAGTTTGTTTAGTTTTTTTAAGAAATATCCAATAAGCAAACAGTTAGAAAGTGCGAAAAGCAGCGGATAAATCATATCCACAGGTATTTGACTGGTTAAATAAGTCTCACGACCTTTTTCTCCAAGAGAACTAAATAAGTCACTTACATAATTCAAATCATACCCAGTTGGCATCATGTCTAATAATTTCATTCCGTTAGAAAATTCCATTGTTTTAGGAATTGTAACAGTTAACATATAGATATAAACAGCATTGGCCAATATAAAAAGTGCTAAAACCTTTTTTCCGGAAGTATTATTTTCTAAAAATTTAATCAATAGTTTCATTTAAATAGTTTTTATTTTTTTAAGAGTTCAAATGTAAAAAAAAAATAGCTACAGGTTGTAGTAAGACTTTTTTTACTCAGAGAGTATTAATTAGATTAAATAACCAAATAATCAGCAATATTGCAATTACAACCACTATTAGTCTATATTTTTTATTCAATTCTATATGTTTTAGATCAATTATTTTTTTGTTTTTAAGAAGCTGTAAATTATATTTATAACTTTTGAAGAGCCCATATCTTGTTATAATTTTATATTCAGATGAATCAATCATAAATTTATGCTCAGTTCCAGTGATTGAGAATCTTTTAGAAACCATTTTTCCATTAATATGAACAGTTTCAATACCAGTAAAGGAGTTAAAGAACTCAATTTTATCTAATTCCGAATTATATTCGTAATATTTCATAATTAACTTTTTATAGATTATTCAATCTAATTATTAATTTACTTGAAATAGTATTGGCAAATATAAAATGTGCAGACTCGTAAAATTAATTTCAATTCTTTGTGTACAGTTCTTTTCCATAATTTTTCATAGGTTTTTATTCTTACGCAATTATTTTTTTTTGTTGTCAGCGTATGAGCTACAAGTAGTTGCTGATACAAACTTCTAAGGTAGGAAATAAATTTTAACTAAAAAATACAAAAGGGTTGTCTATTTTTATTGCATTAGTAATTAAGTATGTGCCTTGTTTATTTGTAATTTTAAGATACGTATACAGGTATAAAAAGTTTCTGCTGAACATCTGATATCACAAAAATAAAAATGCAAAAAAGCGACATTTTTATTCAAAATAATTAAGTAAATAAGCCTTTGTAAAAAAGTTAGGATACATTGTTTTACTCGATTTTAAATAAGCTTTTAGGTTGATTTCTTGGTTGTTTTTAGAAAAATGATATTGGAAAATATAAACGTATTGCAGAAACATCTTTTCGTATGAACGGTTAAAATTGTCGAAAGAAATTAGCTTTAACCAAATTTCACAACAATCAAGGTCTTTAATTTTGTAAAAATATAGTAAGTTCATTAAAGCAAAATTCTCATACTGCTCATACTTGTAAAAATATTTGAAGTTAAAATAATCTTTTAGCTTATCAATAATCCATTTCATAACTTCAAAATTTTTAGTCACCATACTTGTAAATATAACTTCAAAAAAATAATCAATATCTATTTTATCATTTAAGTTATTTTTTTGATAATATTTTTCTAATGATATGATTTTAGTGGAACTAAATAATTGTTGTGCCAAAATTCTACTTTTTAAAATTGGATGAAAGTCGTCATTATAATTTAATTTGTAAAATAATTTTTGTGGCTTCTTTCTTAAGTGAGAGTCTAAATTTAATACACCTTTACAAAATTCTATTAAGTCTTTTCGTTTAGATTTTTTAACTAAAATTTTTAAAATATTTTGATAATAACTATACAGATTCTCATAATCTACATAAATGACAACTACCAATTCTTGAAAATTTTTATTCAAAATAATTTGTTGACCCTTTTTTTTATTAAGGTTAATTTTTTTCAATAATTGCCCTATGCAGGTTCCAATAAATATGGTATCATCATATGAAAAAAGAGAGACATTCATTTGTTTTAAGCTAAATATTTCATTAACTAAAGTTAAGTTATTAGCAAGAATAAGTTCTCTTATAATATGTGTAAATCTTAAAGTAAAATTTTTATTGGTGTGTAGGTTCTCTGAGATGTATTTCAATGTTAAGTTGTCGTTATTATGAAGTATTTTAACAAGATTAAATTCATCTTTCCATCTATTTTTTAAATGATAATTTAAAATAAAATCATTGTAATCCTTAAAATCATTAAATTTTGATAAAACATCTAAAGTATAATTACTTGGTTTTACTGTCTTTATAATTCCAAAAAATCTTCTAATGGTATTATAATTTAAATCAAAACTTGTCTCAATAGAAATAATTTCACTAAGTCTTTTGCTATCGCTTAGGTTTCGAACACTAAAACCTATTTTTTTTTCGGTAATTGATTTTAAAATATTTAGCACATGATAAATGTACTAAATATGTACTAAATGTTATGTTGTAATTTTGTATTTTCGAAAAACATTAATTTATTTAAATATGACTCATGTATCATAATTAATCATTGACAGTCCAAATTATGGATGATTAAAGAAAATATAACAATTTTATGAAAAGGATTCTTAAGAGCATATTCAAAAATTAATCAATGCATTTTTGATAAAATGTTAAAGAAAAAACCTCCTTATGGAGGTTTTTTCAGTTTATATTACTGGAGAAATTTGTTTTTTTTATTTAAAAATGTTTGATAACGGTTTTACAAGCATAGTGCGGTTTACTGTAGTTATACTCTTTTAGTAAAAAAATATTTAACGTATAAACTTTCAGTTAGTCAGTTACTAACAGAACGTATGTTTTTTGATATAGGCTTTTGTTTTTGTGATAGTTTATTTTGATATTTTATGATTCTTTATGTCTTCATAAAAATTGGCATAACTCACTTGGGCATAAGGAGCAAGCCATAAAAATCCAATTCCTAAAGTCAAAACACAAAGTAATGCCCAGCCTATAAATACTAATCCTAAGCAGAAATATTTCCATTTATAGCCAAACATCATTTCTTCACTTTTTCTTAATGCATCCATAGGTTTAATTGAATTATCTTCTGCTAGAATATAAAAAACTTGTGAATATGCAATTGCTGCAATAATTCCTGGAATAATTAAAAGTAACATCCATAAAAATACAAATATTACCATTAAAAGATACGCTACTAAGGCTGTGCCAAAATTTTGAAATCCTTCAAAAATTTGCTCTAATCTAGCATCTTGTTTTCTTGCTAATGTTAGTGTGAATATTGCAATTCCTAAAGCCATAGGTCCTGCAATTATTAAGGATGCTATTGATCCTAAAACTGGCACAATTTGTACAGCTCCCATAATTAACACATAAAATAGAAATGTTCCTATTGCTAATCCCCATTTCCCGGACAAAGATTCGCGTGCCTGTTTCATTAATTCTTTATTTTCTTTTACCATTTTTTTTGTTTTAATTATTAGTCTGTAAATTATTTTTTGATGTTTACTAAGAGAGGTATATTAATTTAATTTTAATATCCATAAGGAAATCCTTCTTCGTCAAAAAAACGAAATCTATAATCTAAATTTGCTCGTACTAATTTGGTTTCTGTATCAATATTCATAATAATTGGAAATCCATTATCTGGCTCACAAGCTGGCCAGTTTGGAAGTTGATTACCATTAGGGTTGCCTGTTTTGATAAAATTAGAAAAGTAATCCTGCATAATGTCTGATACTTTATAATCATCCTCTGAGTAATTGAAATCTGTTATTAACGGAAGGTTTCCCCATGAATAAGGAATTTCCTGCGCATGGTGTGCGCCAAGCGGCGGCTTGTATATTTTAAGATCAACTGATTTATGAGGTGGATGAACCTTGCTATATAAATATCTGAATACAGGTTTACTGTTATGTTGGCGGTGTAAATCAAACCATTTCCACGCACCCTGACCAATGAACCGTATGGATGCTAAATCTATGGCAGACCATTTGATTTCATCTTCAGTTTCATTAGGAAACATCTCTAAAATTTTCTCGAAGTGGTTAGGATAATATGCCTTGGTTATGTTTACAAAGTTATCTTTGGTGTAATTAGGCCCTCCTAGATAGGATTCAGGAGTTAACTCAACAGTGTTCCAACCAATTAATAACGGAATGTTGGCTTGTTCCTGGGCTTTATAAATTTCAGGTATATCTTTTGTGAAAAAATAATTATCCAAAGTTGGTGTGTAAGCAGAAGAATTGGAGTTTTTATAAATATTAAGAATGTCTTCTGAACTTGCTTTTCTCAATTCGGTAATGCTTTTGTAACCAGATTTATTGAGTGCTAATGTGCCTCTTCTCTCAGCTTCCTCCATAGACAGAAGAGGAATTAGACCACCGCTTGATCCTATTGCACCTGCTATTAAATCCTTTGATAAAGGCGATACCATAAGCGAAAGCACAGAATACGCTCCAGCAGATTCTCCGGCGATTGTGATGCGGTTTGGGTCGCCTCCAAACACTTCAATATTATTTTTTACCCATTGCAAAGCGAATTGCTGATCCATATAGCCATAGTTTCCTGATGCACCATATGGGGATTCTGCGCTTAATTCCGGATGTGCAAAAAAACCAAATATATTGAGTCGATAATTTATAGTAACTACTATCATTCCCCTTTTTGCCATACTGGTTCCTTCCAATCTAATTTCAGAACCTTCACCAACTAATAAACCACCACCATGAATGTTTACTAAAACAGGTAATTTTCTATCTCCAATAACACTCGGTTTCCAAACATTTAAATACAAGCAATCCTCACTTATTTTATCTTCATCAAAATTCACCCAATCTGCAAATTTGTATTGCATGGCAATATTATCGTATTTCTGAGTTTTTAGAATATCTTTCCAAGGCTTCAGTTTCTGAGGAGTTTTCCATCTAAGGTTGCCAATGGGCGGCTGGGCATAAGGGATTCCAAGGTATTTCTCAACTGTTCCATCCTCACTTAAGAAACCCTCTATGATTCCAGATTCCAGGTGTTTTTGTAAAGGGTTTTCTACTATGGTGTCTGTCTTGCAGGAAATTGCAAGACAGATACTCAACAAAAGTAGGGTTAATTTATACATATTTTTCTTTTGATTAATTACTGCCAGCGGTTTAGAGTAATGATTTAGCTGTATGAAAATTATATGAATTTTGGCACAATAAAATCAGGTTAAATATATAAAACGTTAGTCGGCTATTACCACAAGTAGCTGCGAATTCTACCCAATGTTGTATGCTGTTTTTACTGTTGTTTTATTCTTTATTCAAAGTAATTTTTGTAAACTGCCAGGTGCTTTTTTAATTTACTATAACTTTCTTTACATTTATTTAAATCATTTGAAGAAAGTTCAACAAATAAATCTTTTATTGGAACTAAAAAATGGTGTAATTGATTATGGGCTTCTCCCGTCATATTACATTTTTCGAATATCATTGTGAATTCTAATTTGAGATTTTCAGTTAATTTATTATATGCGTTAACATTATCTTTATCTGTGAATGAATTCATTAATACAATCATATTGTTAACTCCAGTTGTTGTCTCTTGATTTGCTATCCAAAGTTTTCCATTATCTAATACAAGACTACTATCTTTTGAATGATGCTGTTCATTTGTTTTCTCTACCTTTTCTGTTTTCTTGTGGTTGTGTTTTTCTTTTGTTTGGTTGCCACAAGAATATAATAATGTGAAAGTTGAAACTATTAATACTTTGATTGCTGTTTTTATCATTTTTACTATTTTAAATTTATTTAATTTCTTTTATTTATTGCTGTCAGCAGTTTCTTTTTTATAAACTGTTTTGCCTTCTTTAATAGTTTGAAGCACAACAATGTTTTTTATATTTTCTATAGCTACTTTTAAGGGATTTGAATCAAGAATCACCAAGTCGGCAAGCTTACCTACTTCCAGCGTTCCTTTTTTTTCTTCTTCAAAATGTTGATAGGCAGACCATTCTGTAATGCACTTCAATGCCTCATAAGGTGTTAGTCTTTCGTTTTCGCCTATGATATCTCCTGATCTTGACACTCGATTTGTTGCAGTCCATATTACTCTCATTAAATTGGGTAAAGCAACTGGAGCATCTGTATGGATGGTAATTTTTAATCCTTTGTTTAAGGCAGTTCTTGTAGGGCTTATTTTATTTCCTAAACTGTCGCCAATCAATTCTTTATGCCAATCACCCCAATAAAACGTATGCAAGGGGAAAAGTGAAGTAATAATATTTAAGTTTTTGAACTCATCTAATTGGTCTTCTCTCACATATTGACCGTGAATAAGAACATCTCTTCTACCTTCATTTCCATATTTATTGGTTACTTTTTTTAAGGTTCTAATCATTTGGTCCATAGCAGCATCACCATTAGCATGTGTGTGTATTTGCCAGTTATTTTCAAACGCCTTTTCATAAATTTTTTCAACAGCATTGTCGGATGGAATGGCTGGGTAACCTAAATAGCCCTCTTCTGCACCCTCTGGAGGAATCAAATAGGGTTGGGTGCGCCATGCTGTTCTTCCTTGAGGTGAACCATCAAGCGTAAGTTTTACTCCTCCTATTCTATAGTGATTTTTATAAGATGAACTGTACCAGTCTGTTGTTAATAAGGAGTCGGCAACAGAATAGTCAATGTAGCTAACGACATCTAGTTTTAAAAAATTTGTATTTGCGGCATGCTCTAAAAAAAGGTGTGAATTAGGCATTGCTCTTCCTTCTTGCACAGTGGTGTAGCCATAAGATAAAGCCATATTTTGTCCAGCCGTAAGAAATGATTTTAGTGCCTCTTCTGATTTTGGACCAAGTACCATAGGCATAAAAGGAATTGCTGCTAATTCTTCTAAAACACCGTTTGGTTCGTTTGTCCCCGGAATCCTTCGTATAATGCCACCTTCTGGATTTGGAGTTTCTGAACTTATATTTAGTAATTCCAGACCTTTGCTGTTGACAACACAAAAATGACCAGAAATATGGATAATCATTACCGGATGTTCAGTTGAGACCTTATCTAAGTCTATTTTAGTTGGGAATCTTTTATCTTCAAGTACTGAGTCGTCAAACCCCATTCCAAAAATCCACCCTGTTAATTCAATATTCTCAGGGGTTGACCAATCTTTTAATATTTCAATTAGAGCTTCAATGTTATTTGCTCCAGCATCTGGTGGAGGAAGTATTTGTGCACCTATAGACTGACTGGGAAAACCAGCGAAATGCGCATGTGCATCTATGAAACCAGGCAAAAGTGTTTTCCCATTTAAATTTACGGTTTGTGCAGCTGTAAATAATTTTTTTGCTTCTTGAATTTCTCCAAGAAATATAATGGAATCACTTTGGGTAACCATTGCTTCAATATAATTTGGTTTGTCACCATTCATTGTAATTATATCTCCACCGTAATATAGAATTTGATTTTCTTTTCTATTCTTAGAATCATTAGAACAAGCTATTGAGAAAAATAGTATGGTTGAATAAAATAAAAATTTCTTCATTTTTTTGCGATTTATTAATTGAAAAGTAGCTTTTTTTAGTAGTCGAATTTATAAATATTTAAAATTAATTTATTTTTGTTTTAGAAATATCCTCCCAAAAGGATATTGTTACTTACTATGTTTTGTACTTAATTAGATGTTTAATTACCAAATATTTTTAAGGGCGTTATAAGAATCTCGATTCTCAGTGGTATACCATTCTCCTAATTTTTTTAATTTTACTAACCCAAACCACTCTTCAATATCATTAGGATCTTGCGAATAAGAATCTTCTAACCCAAATTTCCACCAGGCATCTAAATATTCATGAATACACACACCTGCACTTGGTAATTTTGAAGTATTAATATCACTAATATTTTGAAGTAATCCTGTAGTTTGCTCTAATTCAGTATTTCCGCCATACCCAAAATTAGGAGGGCCCACATGAAATGCATTTGGAGAAACACTCAATCCGGTTTCAGTAATTAGAAGAGGTTTGTTAGGGTGTTTTGACTTTACCTCTTCAACCCAACCCTGAAATAGAGTACCTGAACTACTACCTGAAGCTGTATTGGGTCTATAATAAGGTACAGCATTAGAGTAAGCATTATGGGAGATAAAATCAAGAAATGAGATATCTATGATATCTGCAGTACGAATTTCATTAGCATAGGATAGTAATGATTTATTTTCGTAGGTGTTAAATTCATATGTTCGGGTAAAGTCGGCCATTTCGGCAATGAAAGCTTCCGTTGCAGTGATGTTTGAATCGGTAACAATATAGTTGCCACTAAAACTGGTAATATTAGGATGTGCAGCGTTTGTAGATAAAATACTTGAATCACTTAGTTCATTTCCTATAATAAAAGCAATTATAGGAGGTGTTTCATCGTTAAAAACGGAATAAATGCGATCTATTACTTCTTTAATATACGTCTTGGTGTTTTCTTTAAATACCATATTTTGAAAATCGGGCTCATCACCTTTAATCCAAATGGTTTGAATAAAATATAGATCTTCCACATTTTTAAGGGCTTCGTAACAATATTTAGGGGTACCCCAAAACCGTATAGTATTTGCTCCCA
>ERZ1046740.2341-NODE-2341-length-12333-cov-4.871315_pt1 | contig 12333 bp, 9 predicted proteins | sample MGYA00383093_ERZ1046740 | MGnify/ENA primary metagenome ERZ1046740 (study PRJEB29581, sample SAMEA5548363) | metagenome | biome: marine; feature: coastal; material: water | depth 25 m | study: Short-term variability in the microbial, nano- and picoplankton...
CGGGCCAAGGCTGTTTCAGCTTCAGGACGGAGGGGATGATTGGGTGCGAGCTCAATGAAACGCTGGTAGAGTGTGAGAGCGGCGGAATTGTTCCCTGTAATACGTTCGTAGCCGCGGGCGAGGGAGAGCGCGATCTCGGGGCTGCGGGGGAAGCGGTCGTAGGCGCTTTCCAGTTCGGCGAGGAAATCGTTGGGCTTCTTTGTACGCTGAATCACACGGAGGTAGTCGAGCGTGTAAGCGATCTCGCCGGGGGCGAGGCGCATCGCCTCTAGTGCGGTGGTTTCGGCGTTCTTTGTCTGGCCGTCGATCAGGTAAACGCGGGAGAGGCTGTTCCAGATGTCGGCTTGATTATTTGCGCGGCCGAGTGCTTGCCAGTAGAGGGCGATGGCATTTTTGAATGCGTGCTCGCTGGTGGCTTCTTCGGCGTCCGCGAGAAGCTCTTCGAGGCTTCGTGGTTTTTGAGCCGGGCGAATCGCAGATGAGGGGGCTGGTCCGTCTGTTTCGATGACAGTGACGTCGGGATGGATCGTATCGGTTGGATCGATGGTGTTTGTGCTGTCCACCGAGTAGTCGATTGTCGCGCCCGTATTCTGTTGATCGTAGGTAACATCGAAGGTGAGCGTGGGCTCGGCGGGTTCGATCGCGATGCTTGGGTCGAAGGTAATGGTTTTGCTTGTGCTTGCAGAGGCAGCTCCGGCCTCGGCATGGGGGGCGGCTTCAAGTGCCGGAGTGTCGGCCATCGCTTCGGCGTGCTCCAGATCTTCCATGATCTGTGCTTTGCCGGATGTGACACCGGCGCCTTCGCTGGCGGCTGGCGTTTCCGCTGCAGCCTTTGTTTGTGCTTCGGCTTGTTTGGCTGCGGCAAGTTCGGCTGCTTCCGCCGCCTCGGCTGTTGCCTTCTTGGCGGCTGCTTCCGCCGCTTCCGCTTTGGCGAGTTCGGCTTTCATGGCTGCTTGGGCGCTGCGCCAACGTTCCAGCTCGCCCCGGGCACTGGCCCATTGGCTGGCATCGATTGCGCCGGGGAATTGTTTGTCGAGCTGGGCGATGTCTGCTTCTGCAGCGGCCCAGTTCTTGTTGCGCAGGTGGATCTCCAGCAGACCGAACAGCGCGGGTAGGGCATTCGGATCGTCGCTGTTGGCTGCGATCGTGAACCAACGCTCGGCTTGAGGCAGGTTGTCGAGTTGGCTAAAGAGTGTGCCGATTGCGGCCGCGGTTTCGGGGGCGGGCGTGCGTTGCTCCGGGTTGACGCCTTTCAAGTAGGCGTCGAGGGCCGATTGCGTTTGTTGCGCTTCGGCGCGGAACTGGCCGAGGCGGAGCCAGAGCTCGTCGGTTATGGCATCGGGCTCGGCTTCAAGCAGGGCTTCGAGCAGCTCGGCAGCAGCGGCCAGCTGATTGGCGCTTTCCTGGGCGCGGTAGGTCTGGTAGAGGAGCTCGACGTCATCCGGACTGAGGCTGTACGCGGCGCTTAAGTAGAACGCGGCTTCGGCTGCATTACCGAGCTCTTGATGGATGCTGCCGATTTTGCGGAGGATTTCTGTGTCGTTGGGGTACTCGACGGAAAGTGTGTCGAGCGTGGCCAATGCGGTCGCGTTGTCCCCGGCGGCCTGTAGTTCGGCGGCTTCATGGAGACGTTTTGCTTTCTTTTCTTCGGGGCCACTGCAACCTGTTAGGAGAACGTAGGTCAGAGTGAGAAGAATGGAGATTACTTTTTTGGTGTTTGCTTTTGGCATAAGCAGCAATTTGTTGCGAGGGGTGTGTATTTATAGAGATAAGAACACAGCGTTGTCGTCACTTTCGTATCCCTCGTTTTGGTGTCAAGTGGATAGGCGGGCGCGACGCCTTGATTTGGTGGTGCGCAGTTGGTTGGGCTGTGCATGTGTGCTGGGCGGTTTGTTAATCGGAGCACCGTTTTCCGGAGCGCAGGAGGCGGCATTGCCGCCGCGCGGCCCGCTGGGGCTGGTGTGGGAGGCTCCGCTGTCTTCCGGTGCACTCTATTATACCGAGGTGGCGGCCTTGATTGATGCCTACGAGGCCGCAGTGGGAGCCCAGCTCAGTTCCGGTGCGCGTGGCAAAGTCGGCTTGAAAGTCAATACACGCGGAGGCCGTGGGCTGAGCACGCCCTTGCAGCTCTTGCGCGCGGTGATTGAGGCGTTGGAGGCACGCGGATTTTCCCGGGATGCTATTTTGATCGTCGATTATTCGGCCTATGAGCTGCGGCAGGCGGGGATATTGCCTCCTCTTAGTTTGGATCAGGCGCGCTTCGAGGGGTGTCCGGTCTTGGCTTTGAACAGTGAGCGTCATTATGACGCGGATTGGTTTTATGATAGTCCGTTGCCCCCTGCCTTACAGCAAGAACCACAGCTCTTTTCAGGTTTGGGGCAGAATGGCTCGTTGGCCGAGGGGGCGAAGGAGCGGAAAAGTTTTTTGCCGGCACCACTCTTATTCGAAGTGGACTTCTGGATTAATCTGGCGGTCGGCGTGGATGATGTCGCTTTGGGGGTGGACGGTGCGTTGGCCAATGCGACCTTGTGGAATGTCAGCAACAGTCAGCGCTTTCTCGATAATCCGGCGACCGCGTCGGCTGCGGTGGCGGAGATCGCGGCCATTCCGGAACTGCAAGAGCGCATGGTGCTGCATTTTGTTTCGCTGGAGCGCTACCAGTTTATCGGCGGGCCTCGTTTTAATTCACTCTATTCGCGCTCGGAGCCGCGTCTGTGGATGAGCGGCGATCCGGTGGCTCTGGACCGCTTACTCTTCGATCGGATGAATACGATGCGCTTGTTGGAGGGCTTTCCGGAGATTGCGCCGTTGCCGCGTCAGTTGCCGTTTGCGGCCAGTCTCGGCTTGGGCGTCTTTGAAAAATCACGGATTCGGGTGGAGCGCTTGCCGCTCGTTACGAATGCAAAAAACGGTGCTGTGCAGTCGGACATGGAAGCGCTTGAAGTGGAGCTCGCGCCGCAGACGGTGGAATAATTGCGAATGCGTGAAGAAACGCCTTGAACTGAGGCGCAAAGCCTTCTTCTTTTCTCGGTATGCAGATCGCGGACTATTATCCGATTCTTATTCAGTTTTCCATCGCAGCCGGTATTGGCGCGGTGATTCTTGTCGCATCGCATGTCTTCGGGCAGCGTGGCACGCATAATGCGATTAAGGATTCTCCCTATGAGTGCGGGATGTTGGCGCAAGGCTCGGGCCATGCGCGTTTCGCGGTGAAGTTCTATATCACCGCGATGCTCTTTATCCTGTTTGATATCGAAGTCGTTTTCCTGATCCCCTGGGTGCTCGTCTTTCGCGAATTCCTCGCGGCGAACCTTCCCATCCTGTTGCCGATTTTCTTCTTCCTGTTCGTATTGGTTCTCGGGCTGGTCTATGAGTTGAAGAAGGGCGCGATCGAGTGGGAGCAGTAGGGCGGAGACTTGGTCTGTTCCCTAGTTTGTTTGATTTTGATTTGGCAGGACCTTCGCCGGGTCGTGCCGTGCCTTTTTTTAGCCTGTTATTGCTTTAAACCTTTTGACAATCGACGCTTACAATTTTCATATAAACTATGCGCATTGACCGCTTTATCGCCCAATCCCGTGTGATCGATTTGAAGAGCACAGACTTCAAGGGGGCGTTGTCGGAGCTGCTCACCGTTTGCGATATTTCAAAAGAGAAGGGACTGACCAAGAAGGGCTTGCTGAACGATCTGCTGGATCGAGAAAAGCAGATGACAACTTATCTCGGGAGTGGTGTTTGCCTACCACACGCGCGCGTTCCGATGAAGCGGAGTTATATGATCGCGGTCGGGCGCTGCCCCAATGGTCTGCGCTATGAGGGACAAAAGGAGTATAGCGATATTCGCTATGTCTTTTTGCTGCTGGCTGCGGAAAATGCCCGGAACTACCTCTATAGTCTGGCTTCGCTGGCACGTGTTTTTCAGGACAAGGCGCACATGGAGCGACTGGCGGCGGCTGAATCGCTCCCTGATTTTCGCCGTGAAGTGAAGTCGGTTTTCGGTGGTGATGGCGTGAAGCCACGTCGCCGGCATAATCGTTTTAATAATCTGATCCTGAGAGAAGCCGCAAAGATCGCCAAGGGGGCCAACTGCAGTTCGGTGTTGGTCTTTGGTGATACCTTCGGAGGCGGTGTCGAGGTGGGGCGTGTCTTTAAGGGATTCAAGACCGTGCTCATTGCGCATGGTACGACCGAGACGGTGACGGAACGCAAAGAGATCGATGCGGTGTTACCGATTCGTTCGTTCAGTAATCATCGTTTTTCCCAACTGCGTAGTGCGGTGCTGATCGGTCTGACCCGTGGGATCTTTAGCAGCACTGAGCGCCTCTGCTGTGTCGGTGGCCTGCCGCAGAGTAATCAGTTTGATAGTATCACGGTGGTCGATGTGGAGCGCGAGTTTCAGACTATGCTGATGCAGAAGTCCGAGATGCTCCCTTCCAGTGTGAAGCCGGAAGTCATCGAGCGTGTGTTGGCGATCGCCACCGAACTCGCCGTTGAAGGGCGGGAAGGCCATCCGGTCGGCTGCTTGTTCGTTCTTGGCAACGCCGAGAAGATCACCGAATACACCAAGCCGCTCATTCTTAATCCTTTCTTCGGGTATAACGACGAAGACCGCAATATTTTGAATCCTTTCATGGACGAGACAGTCAAAGAGCTGTCATCAATCGACGGAGCTTTTATCATCCGTGGGGATGGTGTGTTGGTTTCGGCGGGCTCGCTGATTCATGCGCCCGATTATACGCACAGTTTACCGAGTGGTCTCGGTAGTCGCCATGCCGCGGCCGCGTCGATTACGCAGGCCGAGGATTGCCTCTGTGTGGTGGTTTCCGGTAGCACCGGTCAGGTTACACTGTTCCGTCGGGGCGAAATGTTGCCGCTGATCGAAAAGGCACTGGTTCGGAATAGTTAGAAGCTGCGCAGTAGGAACGTCTGAAGGTTGTAAAGTGTGAATGTTTTCTGGTTACTTGACGATGATCCTTGGGGGCGCTTAAACCATTGTAGTCTGTGACCTTTTCACTTTCACACCTTTTACTTTCTCACTTTTATACTCAAAATGTCCCGTATCGAAAAAGCATTTGCCATCGCCCGTGAAGAAAACCGCGCCGCTTTCGTCGGCTATCTCTGTGCCGGTGATCCCGATTTCGACACATCGCTCAAGGCTTGCCGTGCGGTGATCGAGGCCGGTGTCGATGTGCTCGAGTTGGGGGTGCCGTTTTCCGATCCACTGGCGGATGGTCTGACCAATCAATTGGCGGCTCAACGCGCGCTGGAGAGCGGCAGCACCAGCGAGCGCGTGCTTGATCTGGTTCGGGCGATTCGCGAGTTCAGCGAGGTGCCGATTGTCTTTTATACCTATTACAACTTGGTCTTTGCGCAGGGCAGTGAGGCGTATGCGGAAAAGGCCAAAGCTGCCGGAACGGACGGCCTGTTGACTTTGGATCTACCGCCGGAAGAAGCCGAAGCGCATCTTACCGCCTGCGCGAAGCATGGCATGCAGACTGTGTTCATCGTGGCACCGACCACGCCGGATGAGCGCCTCGAAATTATTTGTAAGGCCGCGACCGGATTTATCTATTACGTGTCGCGCGAAGGGGTCACCGGTGAACAGGCTTCTATGGCTGAGGGGATCAAGGCGCGCGTCGATGTGATCAAGCAACACACGGATTTACCCGTGGTTGTAGGCTTTGGCATTTCGAATGCGGGCCACGTCAGTACCATTGCTCAAGCCGCCGATGGTGTCGTGGTTGGCAGCACGATCGTGAATTGTATCGCGGATAATCTTGGCGATGCGGGCGCAATCGAAAGCGCGTTGACGCAAAAGATGAATACGCTGACTGAAGGTGACGCACTCTCCAAGGAGCTCTAAACGCCAGCGCGCTGGCAGCCGTTTTATCTGGCGCTGATCAACGTGTCGAAGCGCTTCGCCGCGTCGTCGTAAATCGCTTGGTTCGCCTGCGGCTCGATGGTGCTGTCGGCTTCCGGTCGGCAGAAAGAGTTCTCCAGCTCGGTGAGGTCTTTGCCCAGACTGTTGGTGGCCGCGCGGAAGGCTGCGCCAAGTGCCACGGAGCCGCTGACGGCGAGGCGTTGGACTTTGGCTTGGAAAATGTCGGCCACCACTTGCGCGATGGCATTGTTCTTCGAGGCTCCGCCGGTGAGATAGATCACTTCCGGTTTTAGCTGCATCCAGTCGGTGCGGAGTTTCATGTTGAGAAACTGTCCTTCGACACAGGCACGGATCGCGGCGTCGGCTTTTTGCCAGTTTTCAAAATCTGTCCCGCCCTGGAGGATCGGCGCATTGAGCGTTACCCGTGGGCTGCTCTCCGGGCGGAAGAAGGGCACCATCAATTGGCCGTCATTGCCGCTGGGTGTGTAGGTGAAGGCTTGGGTGAATTGATCCCAGTTGTAGTTGAATTTGTCCTTCACTGCTTCGCGGGCGAGTGAGCCGTTGACGAAGCATTGCAGCGACATGGAGCCGCCGCTGGGATTGCCGAAGACGTGTCCGCAACCCGCGGGGTCGGCGACGACTTCGGGCATGGCCGCAAAGAAGGTGTCGGAGGTGCCGAGTGAGACGACGAGTTTTCCGGGCTGACTCGCGCCCATGCCGATCAGGCTGCTGGGATTGTCGCCAGTGAAAAGGGTCACCGGGATGTCGGCCGAAAAGCCGTATTTTTCGGTAAAGTAGCTGCAGAGTGTGCCAGCGGTGGTGTTGCCGGGCTTTATCGCTGGAAGTTTGTTGAGCAGGTTGGGGGCAGTGGCACCGAGCAGGTCGGCGTCCCAATCCCAGGCATCAATATTGACGAGATTCATGCCGGCGCCGTCGCCGGTATCAATCGGCGCATCGGCACCGATCAAGACACTGCAAAGGAATGAGCTGACGAGATGAATGCGGGCGGTGTTTTCGTAGGCCGCCGGATCGTTCTTATACCAGCGGCGGATTTGCGGTCCGGTGAAGCGCTCGATCACAATGGAGCCTGACTTTGCGCAGACGACGTTGTCGCCGCCGACAGCGTTGGCGATTTCGCGACATTCCTCGCCGGTGGAGCTGTCCATCCAGATCGGAGAGGTTGTGCGCGAGAGAGTCGGGCTCAGTTGTTCTGAGAGCGTTTGGTCGGACGATAGAGAGTCGATTGCGTAGAACCACTGATCGTTTAGATAGACGGAACCGTGTTGTTGTCCTGCGCCGGAAATGGCACTGACTTTGGATAAGTCGCATTGTTGCCCGAGGTCTTTGAGTAGTAGTTCGAGAGCATCGAGCCACATGAGCGGATCGGAATGCACTTCGCCATTTTCGCCATCGGGGATGAATCCGGACGGGGCATTATACTGCGGGAGCTGCGCGCCGAAATTGATGGATGCTTCGGCTACGACGCTGCCGAGAGCAACGTCGATGATGAGTGCGGAGCAGCTTTGAGTGGAGGCGTCGAGACCGAGTGCGTAGGACATGGGAGAGTGAGAGTGGAAGTGAGAGTGAGAGTGGAAGTGAGAGTGGAAGTATCAGAGTCGCACTCATCACTACCACTCTCACTACGCACAAAGTGCGTTCACTCTAAAAAACCGTGGAACGGATTCTTAGATGAACTCGTTGAGGAGATTTTCCATGCGCTCTTGACGACCGCTGCCTACGATAGGCTCTGGGTTGTCGAGTGCGTATTTCTCAAGGTCTTCGAAGCTGACTTCGCCGGCTTCGATTTTCGCGCCGATGTCCTTGTCGAAGGTGCTGTAGCGCGCTTGGACGAATTCAGCCATGCGACCGTCGTTGCGGATTGCAGAAGCGATCTTGAGGCCACGTGCGAAGGCATCCATGCCGCCGATGTGGGCGTGCATTAGGTCGATCGGTTCGTGGGATTCACGGCGGCGCTTGGCGTCGAAGTTGAGTCCACCGGTGGTCAGCCCGCCCATTTCAAGCACGACCAGCATGACTTGAGTGGCCAGATAGATGTCGGTCGGGAATTGGTCGGTGTCCCAGCCTATGAGCTCGTCGCCGCGGTTGGCGTCGATACTGCCGAGCATGTTGGCGTTGGTGCAGACAGTCAGCTCGTGCTCCATGGTGTGACCAGCGAGTGTGGCGTGGTTGGTCTCGATGTTGAGCTTGAAGTGATCCATCAGGCCGTATTCGCGGAGGAAGTTCAGGCAGGCTGCGGAGTCGGAGTCATACTGGTGAGTGGATGGCTCGCGTGGCTTTGGCTCAATGTAGAATGGGCCGTCGAAGCCGATCTTCTTCGCGTGGTCGACTGCCATGTGCAAGAATGCACCGAGGTGGTCGAGTTCGCGCTTCATGTTGGTGTTGAGCAGTGTGGCATAGCCTTCGCGGCCGCCCCAGAAGGTGTAGCCGAGGCCGTCGAGTTCCTTCGTGCACTCCAGTGCTTTCTTCACTTGTGCCGCGGCGTAGGCGTACACCTGTGCATTGGGCGAAGTCGCGCCGCCTTGCGAGTAGCGAGGGTGTGAGAACAGGCAAGCGGTGCCCCAGAGTAGTTGTACGCCGGTTTCTTTTTGCTTCTGCTTGAGCTTTGCGACAACTGCGTCGAGTGCTGCGTTGGATGCACCGAGGTCGTTGAGCTCGGGAGCGATGTCGCGGTCGTGCCAGCAATAGTAGTCGATACCGATCTTTTCGAGGAATTCGAAGAACACATCCACGCGTGCGAGTGCATTTTCAGTGGAGTTCGTGCCGTCGTCCCAAGGCATTTGCGCGGTGCCGGCACCGAAGGGGTCGGCGAGTTCGTTGCGCATGACGTGCCAGTAGGGCGCGGCAAACCGGAGGTGGTCCTTCATGGACTTGCCGTCGATCAGTTCGTTGGCGTTGTAGTGCTTGAAGGCCAGCGGGTTCTTCGAGGAAGTGCCCTCGTATTGGATTTTATCGCAGTCGAAGTATTGCATGGTAAATATGACTAATTGTTAATGGATGGTGAATAATCAGTAGAAGACCGAGATAATACGGGAAATGTGGGTTCAGTGGAACCGCATATTGCGTATATATTCTGTTGATTTGCGCCATGTGGTTGGTTTTGCTTGGAAGCTATGGGAAAGCAAGTGGCCATTGTAATGTCGGAGGTGTTCCTGCGGCGCTTGACGCCGTCGCTGATGCCTTTTGTGCGGCGCCAACAGGATTTTCGTATTTTAAGTATTCACCGCCCGATCGATGAACTCCGGCAATTACTGGTCGAGTTGAACCCCAGTGGCTTGATTACGGAATGGCTGCCGGATGTGACGGAGGCGCTGTTGGAGTTGAGTATTCCAACGGTGATTGCGGATACGGATTTTCAATATCCGGGCGTGGTGAGTGTGGATGTGGACGACTGGCAGGTCGGGGCCGAGGTGGCGCGTGCCTTTGCGCAAGCGGGCTACCGGAGCTTTGCCTGCTTGGGAAATGCGACGCCCTATTCGGAGCAGCGGATTGAGGGCTTTCGGTGTGAGCTGGGTGATGCGGTGCGGGTTTCGACACATCAGGAGGCGTCTTTCAACGAGGCACGCTATAGTGAGGATTTTGCGCAGCCCGGTGCTGCGCTTCGGGCGTGGTTGGGTTCGTTGCCCAAGCCAGTGGGGATTTTTGCGGTGCATGATCCGCTGGGACGTTTTCTTTGCGCGACTTGTCGGCAGATCGGTATTCGGGTGCCGGAGGAGGTGGCCGTGATCGGTGCGAACAACGACGAGCTGGTCTGTGGCCTGAGTTATCCGATGTTGTCGAGTGTTGCGATTCCCTGGGACACGATTGGCGAGGCAGTGGGGGAGGCGATGCTCGCCTTGCTTTCCGGTGGGGAGGCTCCGCAGGAGCCTGTGCGGGTTCCGTCCGGTACGGTGGTGTTACGCCATTCGGCCAATCACCTTGCAGTGGAAGACCCGGTCTTGCGTCGAGTGATGTCATATCTCACTGAACGCATACAGGATCCTATTACGGTGGAACAACTGTGTGCAGACTTACGTATTGCACGTCGTGGATTGGAGCGGAAGTTCCGCGAATATTATCACTGTACCCCTTGGGAGATGCTCTGTCAGTTGAGAGTCAATCGGGCGAAGCAGCTTCTCTCGGAAACCAATCATCCTGTTTCAATGGTCTCGGAGCTCTGTGGTTTCAATGATCCCGAGCGCATGGCGGTCGTCTTTAAACGAGTCGCCGGCATGCCGCCTTCGGTATTTCGCAAGGGATCTGGCGTTCAGTCGCTGAATTGAGCGTGCACTTTATCAAAATGCGCCACGTTAAAGCGCATCTGTCGCTCTTCTCCCTGCTTGTCAAAAACCCGGATGCTCAAGGTCTTCGCCCCGAGTAGCTTGTCCCGGAACCCCAGTGGTGTCGGTGAAAAGAGCGTTCTCCGGTTTTCGCTATTGATCCACGCGTCGCCGGAAACTGGAAGGCACGTTTTCAACCTTTACAGCGAACTCTACGCTCCGGTCTGCAACCTTGCGGAAATAGTAATAGTTCTCATCGACATGCACGACCTCTCCCTTAACGGCGCCCCCATTTTTCAAGCGGAAATTTCCGACCGGACCGGCAATGGCAGGAAGGGCGAGCAGCAGACAAAATGTAACGAATCGCATGCTTCTAGATGCTAACAAAGGGATCGATAGGTAAAGGCTATAGCCCCGGGCGTGAGGTCATTCGAACCGGCTGGAATCCTCCGGTTTTCGGTTCGCCGCCAGAGTGATATAAAAAACGCGTTTTTTTAGGAAAGCGCTTGCTTTGTATCGCTAATCTTATACTTACATAACTCCTGCTTCAGAACAACTTAAGAGTCTTCCTGCGAGCCCACTGTTAGAGTTTTTACCCTAGCACGCAGGTCAAATTCCCCTGTCACCATTAATCTCAAAATATAATGAGCTACAGTCTGGTTTTCACTCGAGAGGCAATTCCTTATGATGATCAAGAGGCGTTGAGTTGGGTTCGGACCCAGCTTGAGACCTATTATGTCGATTCCCGGCCACCGCATCCTCAATTGAAGTCGCTGCATGATGCGCTGACAGGCAAATATCCCTGCCTTTGTGATTTACCGGATGACCAGATTGATGAAGCGGTGTGGTGTTGTGGTCCACTGATCGATGATTTTTCGCATGATATTGCAGTTGTTTTCGTTGCTTTTACGCGGTTAGAGGACGTCATGCCGTTCATCGTGGAGACTGCACTGGACATGGGATGTGCGGTCTTCGACTTGCAGGGCAAGATGGTGTATCGACCCGATCTGATGCTTGAAGCCGTCGAGGATATTGCTGTTTGAAGGTGCTGCCCTTTTTCGGGCGCTGTATTTTTCAATGCAGATATAAAAAAACGGCGAGCCTTTGAAGGGCTCGCCGTTTTGCGTTAAAGGGAGATTGGCAGAAGTCTATTTCTTGGCAGCCTTCGCCATCTTGCGGCGTACATTCTCATCGAGGATACGCTTACGCAGGCGGAGGTGGCTCGGTGTGGCTTCGACGAGCTCGTCGGGGGAGATGTATTCGATCGCACGCTCGAGGGAGAACTTAATCGGAGGCGAGAGCTGGATGCTCTTGTCGGTACCGGAAGAGCGCATGTTGTCGAGCTGCTTGGCCTTGGCAGGGTTGACGGGCATGTCTTCTTTGCGCGGGTTTTCGCCTACGATCATACCGGCGTAGGTCTCTTCGCCGGGACCGACGAAGAGCTTGCCGCGGGTTTGAATCATATCGAGCGCGTAGGGCATAGTCTTGCCTTGTTCCATGCTGACGAGTGTTCCGGTCTGACGGGTCACGATTTCGCCGCAGTGTGGGCGGTATTCGAGGAAGGAGTGACTCATCACCCCGTGACCACTGGTCATGGTGACAAGGTCACTTTCGAAGCCAATCAGGCCGCGTGTCGGGACTTCGGCTTCGACGGTGACGCCGGCGTGGTGGTGCTCCATGTTGGTGACCTTGCCTTTGCGCTTGCTGAGGTTCTCGATGACGCCGCCGAGTTGATCTTCGGGAACTTCGACCCAAACCTGCTCAAAGGGCTCATTGCGTGTGCCGTCGATTTCCTTGTACAGCACGGTCGGGCGGGAAACGAGGAGCTCGAAGCCTTCGCGGCGCATGGTCTCGACGAGAACGGCGATCTGCATGGCACCACGTGCATTGACGAGGAAGCGTGTGCCGTCGTCGGTGTCTTCGACACTGATGGAAATGTTGGACTGGGTTTCGCGGATGAGGCGTTCACGGATCTGGCGGGAAGTGACCTTCTTGCCATCTTTACCGGCGAGGGGGCCGCTGTTGACGGAGAATTCCATCTGCACGGTGGCCGGATCGATTTCGACGAATGGGAGGGCTTCGGCATCCGCAGAGGCTGCGAGTGTATCACCAATGTCGACATCGTCGAAACCGGCAAGGCCGACGATATCACCGGCGACGGCTTCAGTCACGTCGGCG
>ERZ1046740.2342-NODE-2342-length-12317-cov-8.140760_pt1 | contig 12317 bp, 10 predicted proteins | sample MGYA00383093_ERZ1046740 | MGnify/ENA primary metagenome ERZ1046740 (study PRJEB29581, sample SAMEA5548363) | metagenome | biome: marine; feature: coastal; material: water | depth 25 m | study: Short-term variability in the microbial, nano- and picoplankton...
ATTCAACATGATGAAAGCGGTAAGAGCTTTCCAGGGTTGGAAGGCTCTGGTGCTTTTGGTGGCACCACCAAAGATGCACGTGAAACCCGAGATTTAGTCATATTTATAACCCCAACCCTACTCGAAGAGCATGATAGGCAACAAAAAATGGAGAGTTTCTTATAATGAAAAATAAATTAGTAAAAATTAGCATCACTTTAATTATGATTATTGGTATTGCTGGCTGCACCAACCCAGTTAAAGAACAAAATATTACTGAAAAAGTAACGATGCAAAAAGAAGTCAAGGTGAGTGATAAATACCTAGAGAAAATATCAATTATTACTGGTCGATTAGACGGCATGAATCAAGCTGTTGTACAAGGTTTAACTGAAACCTTAGACACTGCACGCCTCGCACGTGAAATGGCAGAAAACGCTTTAGCCATTGCTAAAGAAAACCAGAGAATCCTAACTGAACTACAACAGCAAGCTGAAGAAGGCGGGGGCAATGCTGGTGCCGGTGCGGTAGAGCAATTTGATAATGCGGATGATTTCTAATATAAGATTTTTTCTTATTTGTTTATTATTAACCACAAGTGCGGTTAATGCTGGGATTGACCTAATTCCTAGAACAGGTGTCAGCATGAATGCTGAGCTTGGCAAGATATCTCAAGGTTCAATTGTACTTAAGCCAGATTCTGCTCAAACCAATACAGTACGTTATCAGCTGAAATCATTGCAATCAGCTGATAACGAAATAAACCCAAATAGATTAAAGGTAAAAAATTTATACACTATAGGTGGTGAATCTTTAGAGTCATATCGTACATTTTTATCTGGAATTGAAAATACTAATCAAGTAACTGAAAATTTTGAATTTGAGCCACAATGGGGCGATGCACCAGGCATTTACATAGGCTCACTAGTGTCTACTAGCAATGTGCCAACAATACCAGTTCAAATTACCATAGCAGAAAAAACTATAATATCTATACAGCCACCTTCGTTTAGCATTACTTCTTCAACAGTTAATTTACCCATTATCAATGAAGTGTCAGTGCTGTTAGGCTCTAACAGCCCACACTGGGAACTGCACATAGTGGCAGAAGACTTTCTACAAGAATCTAGTGATCAGCAAATTAATTCTGACAGAATTTTTGTACGCATTAAAGATGAAATCAATCCAAAACCATGGCTAGCATTGGACAAAATGCTAAAATTAATTTCAGGAGTAGCGACACCAGTGACAACAATTGCAACGCTTGAATTTATAGTGGAGTCTGCCCGTGCAGATAGGGCTGGAGAATATTTGGGAAATATTAAATTTCTAATAAGAAACATTAAATAAGGACTTAATTATGATGCATAAAGGTAAGCAGATAATGCATAAATTATTATTTATGGCGCTAATAATTCAAAGTGTCAGTAGCTGGGCTGCTGAATCTGATCAATGGCAAGAGGCGGCGTCTATTGCTGTTACCGCTGTAGTGGCACCTTACACTACGGTAAGGCTATCCACCAATGAGATTACTTTTGATGTGCGTGGTGAGCCGGGCGAGTATTATTCAAATGAAGAAGTAGAAGTAACCGTAGGCTCTAATCAGTCTACTTGGAGTGTATATGTCAATGCCTCAAACCTTACCACAGACAACGTGGAAATAGTCGCATTACCTTCATCACGCCTAGCCTTTTCTATTGATAGTAACAAGACTTATCAATCTCTCGATAAAAAATTATTATTTCTTCAAGGTGTAGTTGCACAAGCGCCCAAGCCTGTTAAGCTACGCTTTCGTTTAACTACCACTTGGCAGGATGCACCTGGTACCTATAAAGGCAATATTACCTTTGCCTTTCTTAACAATCCATGAGGCCAAGTTTGGCTAGTATTAAGCTGGCTTTATTCTTATTTATCATAACACCTAGTACAGTATTAAGCACTGGTAAAGCCAAAGTTGATGTACGCGTACAGGCAGATATTCACTCAAGCATGCATATGCAGTGGCAAAAGCTAAACGAACATGATGAGCGCTACCAACAAGCTAAAATTAAACTCAAAATGGAAAGTGACTGGATATTGCTGCCCTATGGTTTGCACACAGAATTACAGACCAATGATGCCGATAAAATAGTGGCGCTGCGTATCGATGATTTAATCTCTAGCGATAGAAAAAGGGTTATAAGCAAAGACCAGTTCTATATTTCTATTGATGGTGGCGAGTTGCATTCAGCAATAGAAGACTTACCACTACTACATGCTGAAAATAGGGGAGATATGCAAAAAAAAGTACTACTCTTTGTGCTGAAGGTTAAGCCTAATAATTATTCAGGCAGCTACTCAGCAAATTTTAAATTTATCACCAACACCTTGCCATGAAGCTTTTATTAAGTTTTTTCTTGTTATTGTCATCATTTTCCCTGCAAGCGGGAATGATGAACTTTACCGTGTCACCCGCCATTGTAAAGTTTGAAACCGTACAAGGCAGTGTCAAAGCTTTTGACTTAAATTTTTTCAACCAAGGTAAAAATCCACTACAGGTTAAGGTTGAAGCTATGGACTTAACCCTAGATACGCACGGTGTTCCAGTAGTATCAGAAGCTTCAAAGAAACCCAACCAGTGGGCGCGTTATATCGAGCTTAGTAAGCACAACTTTAAAGTCAGTGCGGGTGAATCAAAATCAGTACACGTCACCCTTAAAACCCCTAGAGGAAAACTCGGCGGAGGGTATTTTGCAGTGAGCTTTAATGCCACTGAAATTAAAACCAATAAAAAATCCAAGCCCGGTCAAAATAGCATGCGTATTGGCGGCCAACTACCAAGCTTGTTTATTGGTGAAATATCCAGAACAGGCACGCACAAGGCTCAAGTTGTTGATGCCAAAATTAATCAAGCACCATACACCGATACTCACCCACTTAAACTAAGGTATTTACTTAAAAATACGGGTACCACGCACATTAATGTATCTGGCGATATCTTATTACGTGATGGTAAAAAAGTATTGGATCGAGTGCGTCTGAATAGTGGTAGCGGCTTAATCCTGCCAGGTGGTAGTCGTTATTTTACGGCTACGTGGACAAAGGCTGACAAACATGCCAACAGTAAAATCTTAGCCGAGGCACGTTTTTCTTATTCAGGTGGACGCCTGACTAAGAAACTAACCTTTACAACCCCCTAATTGTATCATTCTTGTGCGGTAACAGTAAGTGTTACAGTCATTCTGTAAATACCTGATTGCTCTGTTACCGTGCCTTTGCCTTTGGTAAATAAATGAACTTTAGCCCTATTAGTGCCTTCATCATCCAGTGGCAAAAATCCACCAATAGCGGCATCAGGGCTATCAGGGGTTGATTCTATCTGGTTAAGTGGAAGGACCAAGTGCTCGGGCAAGCCAATTGGATCATTACTATTTAACTGCCAGCTATTAACACCTGTTACTTCCATAGTGGCATTAGTTACTCGTACACCAACGGTGGTTTGTAGATGGTCATAACGATTAGAGATATCATTCCCAGAAGCATCAGACTCTTGCTTGTGAAAGCGTGAATAATCCAGCTCTTGTCCAGTATCACTATTTGAAATACCTGTAAATGATAAATCAAGCCAGCTATTGCTTTCCACTTTAAAGATGGTTTCTAGCGTCTCTTTGTGTGTGTAAGTGCCATCACTACTAACATTAATCGATTGTGGAACTTCCACACATACGACCGTAGCACCAACATCACCACAAGCACCATATGCGATATTATTAGCCAGAACAGTTAATAAGGTCGCTATCAGTTTGTAAATACTCATCAGTTAAAGTCTAGCATAAAAAAAGCCCAATAACGAGACTCGTTGTTGGGCTTTTTTAGCATTTATTGGCTAACTATAATATCTTAGTCACCTGTGCTTTCACCAGCAGCCACGTCACCTTTTTCTTCACCAGTAATAGTTACCGTTACAGCAATTTTATAGTCTCCAGATTGCGTAGTGGCTACATCACCTGTACCCTTAGAGGTAAGTGTCAAAGTGAAAGTACCATCATCTGCAGGCATGATAGAGCCCCACTGAGCATCAGGTCCAGAGCCAGTTGAACCAGCTACTAATCCCTCTACCAGATTTGCAGGTGTTCCTGCTGGCGTAGCGCCACCACCCCAAGTACGCTCAGCCTCAGTAGTTGACCCGTCAGTTGTACCTGTTTGATTAGCGATACTTTGTAAGCCAGAAACTACCGCGCCAAATACTGTTGTTAAATGATCATATTTACCAGTTATTAGGGTGCCATCAGCATCCACTTCACGCTTATAAAACTGTGGATAGGCTTGTGCACCAGCTGTTGTAGCACTAGGAGATGTTCCAGAGAAGCTAACACCAACCGCATTATTAGAAGTGATTTCCCAAGCAGTAGTACTAGTAGTGCCTGAACCCTGCTCAAAGGTACTTGCCGGTGCAGTTACAGAAATAGTTTGCGGGTGATCTGTACCAATAACAACACCGTCTGTTTCAGCAGCTAGTGTAGTAGTAGAGCTTAATAGTGCTGTTGAAACAGCAGCAATTAGTAGATAGTTTTTATTTGTGCTTTTCATAGTCATCTCCTGATGGTTGTTTAAATATTTTTTCTTCTCAAGTTGAGATAATTATATCTCTAGATTATCAATACACCTTGACATAGATCAAGTTTATCAATAATAAATAGAGGATTTCATCTAGTGGTTTTCCTCTATATATTTCTATTGTACGCCATTTTTTTGAATGATGAGGTTTTTTATTAAAAAAATAATGCAAAAGTGATTACAAAGCGCTTTTGACGGCACTGCAAAATGCATTATTTTCTCAATGGAAAAGTAATGACAAAACAGGCGCCTGTATTTGATGTGTCAATACATGGATAGCTTAAACCACAGTTTGATACACTTAAACTTCCCTTGAAATGCTCCTCTATTACCATCTTACTCATATATAAACCCAACCCGGTGCCATTGAGTGCCTTGGTTGAAGTATAGGCATCAAAGATTGAATTGAATGCAGATTTAGAGATTCCTTTGCCGTTATCTTGAACTTTAATACTAATAGAGGACTCTATGATAGTGGCGGTTATGACAATAGTCGGATGCTTAGTGTTTGATTCAATCAATTCATCGATGGCATTTTTAATAATGTTTATTAAAACATGTCTTAATTCTCTTTCAAAGCCATATATTTGAATGTCATCAGCTAAGTGCTGATCAATTTTTATGGTGTTTTTATCCAATGCACCACTCAATATATCAATAGAACTATTAATTGTAGTTGATAGATTGAAAGATTCTCTCTTCTTATCTGGGTGGAAAAAATTTCTTAAATCAAAAATAAGTTTATTTTGATCATCCAACATCTTATCAACTTTATTCAGCTGTTTATTGAGAAAATCAGCTTCATCTTCAGCAGTATTTAAATTGCTGATCTTTTGCTTAACGATACTCATGGCTAGCATCATCGAGGTTAGAGGTTGTTTCCATTGATGTGCCAGCATAGAAATCATTTCTCCCATAACAATATGGCGAGATTTTGACACCAGTAAATCGGTTTTTTGCTGAGAGATGAGCTCGATTTTTCTTTTCGCCTTCTTGAGCGAAACAGCCCATAAAATAATTAGAAGGACAATAATTAATGTTGCCGATAAAATTAAAATAACACTTTCTTTTTGAATACCTAATGTCACCGGTACAGAGCGCCACTTATTTTTAATTCGATCAATTTCAGTTTGCCCAATGATATCAATTTCTTTATTGATAATACTAACCAATTCTGGCCAGTCCTTACGTACAGCAAAACGAATAAAGTCTACATCCTCAAATGCAAAATCATCTACTCTTAGATTTGTCATTTGATACGAATGCATTAATGGCGTTGCCGTTTCAAGATCGACAATCGCTGCACTCGCTTCACCTTCTAACACAGATTGCAATGTTTCTAAAATGGTAGGCTTGACGACTGTTTCAATCATCGGCCATCGTTTGCTGAGGCGTTGATGCGACAAATAGCCTTTAGTAACCGCTACTTTTTCACTGCTCAAACTCTCTAAAGAGTAGTTTGTTTGTCCATTGATCAAAGATTTTGACTGGATTGGTGCGTGTGTTTGAGTAGTAACAATGGCCCAATTGCTTTGCATATAAGGATTTGAAAATAATGAATACCCTTCTTTTTCACTGTCTTTAATTGCTGCTGGAAGTACATCAACTTGTTTATTTTTAAGTTTGTTTATCGATTCGGCTTGAGTCATGCCTTGTGCTGATTTGATATTAAGCCTTAAATGCTGCCCTATCAGCTTAATAAGATCTGCAGAAATACCGGACAGCTCCCCATCTTTATTGCTAAATTCAATTGGGAACCAGTCATTATTAACACCCAAACGAATTTCATTTTGATGGCGCAATAACCAAGATTTCTCTGCAAAAGTTAAGTTTAGACGATCTAGGTAACGGTACGTTTTCTTTGTATAAATAAACTCATCAAAATTAATTTTAGTGGCGTCTTTTATTTTTCCATGTTCAACGAATTTATCAAGAATCAGTGACCAATATTCTTGCTGCATTTCGCCTATCGTTGCTTGCAAAGGTCGAATCAATTCCGCCATTTTTTTAGCTTCAAATTCAAGATGCTCACGTGATTTGTTTTGCGTGTTGTACTTTTCAAGAATTAAATCAATGGTTTCATCGATATGGGAAAAGGCGTATTTCCAACCTTTTAAACTAGCCTTAAGAAACTCATGCGTATACAAAGGGTGGGCGCTAATCTCTTGTTCAGTAGTTAGTAAAACATCATTATAAAAACGCAGACCATAGTCACTTGGACGTATGTGTAAATAATCAATTCCAAGTCTATCTAAATAGTAGCCTTCGTTAGTTACATAAGCGGTAAAGGCATCGGTATTTTTATTGATTAAATCACGAATGTTAAAACTTGTTGGTTGGGCTATATAGTCACCTGGTGCTAATTTAGCCTTTTCCAACATTGCAGCAATAGCAAAACCATCAGTTTCGTTGAGCATGATTTTTTTGCCACGCAGGTCTTGCGCATTTTTTATGCCACTATCTCTTCTTACCAATAAAGACAACGGGCTTTCATTGCTAATAGCCGCTAGAGCGACAACAGGCTTTCCTTGAGATTTTGCGATGAGTGCATCACTACCAGATACCGCATAATCCACCTCACCCTTTAATAAAGCTTCGATTGGATTAACACCCTTTCCTGCTTGACGAATTTCAACATCTAAGCCAGAATCTGCATAATAGCCCTTCTCCAAAGCCATGTAATATCCAGCAAACTGAAACTGGTGTAGCCATTTTAGCTGTAACTTGATTACTCTATTATTATCACTGTGAGCATTATTAGCAAAAACCTCGGTTAATACCAAAGGCATGAGTAGTATTAAAAATAATTTAAACCAACGTCTCATTTTTATTTAATTAAGGCGTTTCGTCAAAATCTATGCCCAGAGGTTTTAATTGGAGGGTTATCTTTGCCAGTGCCACCAAAGACTCTGCCTGCATTTTGTTCATTACTGAAGCACGATGCTTTTCCGTGGTTGAGGTAGTAATACCTAACTCATCGGCAATCATTTTGTTCTTATGGCCTTTAACCATACAAGCGAACACTTGTTGCTCTTTTTGGGTAAGACTTTTGTAATGGTGAACTGCATCAAGATTTTTCTCGAACGATTTAATAGCGTCTAGAACCTTTTCTAATAATAATTCCGCTTTAAATGGTTTTTCAATAAAATCTACAGCACCTAATTTGATCGACTCAACTGAGGTAGGAATGGTGGCATTGCCAGTAATGAATATAGTCGGCCTAAGGTGTTCAATTTTATTTAGATGGCTTAATAATTCAATCCCATCCATTCCAGGCATCAGAATGTCAGAAACCAAACACCCTGGTGTATCATCCAGTTGATCAATGTAGTCTTTGGCAGAGGAAAAATTTTTGGTTTTAAAGCCATTCATCTCAAAAAAAGTAACTAGAAAATCTCTAATGTCTTTTTCATCGTCAATAATGAATATTGTCTGGCTGGATGCTGGTTGAACTTGAGACATTGGATACAAGAATATAAATTAATATCTTATATTTTATATTTTTTTACAGTTAAAAAAGTCCAATAACAAATGAATAAAAACACAAGGCAATCTTGACAGCTATCTTTTATTGGTCAAAACAAGTACCGTATCTAAAAACGTGAAGACAATTCAAGCCATAGCTGTTGCTTATCTTGATATCCATCTGCATTGTTGCCATTGCTATCACGGCCACTGTTACCACCTATTGTATGCGCCCATACAGCTTTGAAGGGCATGTCCTTTTCAATAGATCCATTAATTGATATGCCAGCACCCTTGATCCAATATTGATTCTCTAGTGTTGAGTTTCCACTTTGCCAGCCACTCCACAATGTATTGTTCAACTCAACCCATCCTGCATCAGCAAAAACACTAAACACCATGTTCTTATTAATCAATTGCTGGACTTCAGCCTGTAACAACAAAGCACTATCGCCTGGTGCTTCTCCGATAGGATAAGCCCTAACGCCATTAGCTCCACCCAAGCTCATCTTCTGAGAAGAGTCTAAGTTATCGAATCCCAACTGTCCTTTTACTTGAGCTTTAAACACACGGCCACTTCCAATAGGGTCATTTCTATCGAGGCTAAAATTAAGCTTCTTAAAAGTTCCATCGACTTTTTTGGTAGTTGAGTCAGACAACAAATCTGAAGCATTTTTTGATAAATCCGCATTACCAAAAATTGTGGACAGTTGGTACTGTGTACTACCGCCTCCAAGAACATAAATATCTTTATCTAGAACATAACCCGCTGAAGAAAGCACAATTGAATCAATTGTTTTATTTGAACTTTCAACCCCAGATGTGTAGTTAACCGATTTGTTATAACCTAACTCAATCGAATCAACCGAATGCAACTCTGGCATCAAATACTCTTTTGTACTGTACTGCACTGTAGCACTGTTGGAGTAACCATTTGCAGGCGTACTTGGGTTGTTTACTAGCTTGTAGTCCAAACGCGTTAACGAAGCGCTTGCTCGGTCGCCAACATTTCCGAGTGGTACTGACCCGTTTAACTGATAAATGTCGCTCCCTTTACTTTTGCTTAAATAGCCTGCAACTTTATCTCCCATTGAGAAAGCGCCATTACCTGTTAGCATTGATACAATACGGTTTTTTCCAGTACTCTGAGAGCCTCTATTATCCACCTGCGCAAAACCGGTAATTAATTTGGTATTCTTCATATTGACATTTACATCGGTATGATGTTTTTTCACACCTGGCGCTAGCGATATTCTTGCTTCAATACCTGGCATATTTGTCAATACTCTGACTGATTTTTCTAAAGACGTAATACTAATCCCATCATCTTGACCAACGCCTAAAATTTCTTTGGCATATCCATCATTAAAACGTAATCCTTCTTTAGGGCTATTGATGCTAATTTTGCCTAGTTTTGACTCAGACACCAAAAGGGTAATAATACCGTCCACAATATCTTGTTCGGGGATGCTAGTTTTTGCCAAAAAACCATGGTCCAAGTAATATTGATCCAAGAATTTTGCAACAGATTGTAAATCAGAGATGGCAATAGACTCACCAATGGCCTCTCTTAAAATAAAATCAAGACTATTTTTTGGGAACTTAGTAACACCTTGAAGAGCAATTTTACTTACCGCAAAAAAAGGACCTGTGCGCTCACTAGAAGGGATTGGCCTAACACTAGTAATATAATCAGCCTCATCATCGTCAATTAAGACTGGTAATTGAGCATCTCTTAAAAAATCTCCAGCGTCTATCGCAGAGGCAGTGGGCGTCAAGAAAAATAGCATCAATGCTACGACAGCAAGGACAGAATTAATAAGTTTCATATATTTAGTTTTTGCTAACCAACAAGTTTCTCACATTCAGATCAAAGTATGAATAAGCCTTATTGCCAAATTCATCTAATGCGACCAATTTTACAGACATTTTACTTGATAAATTGCCAGGAGCCTTTCCTGAAAAGCTTAACGTATCAGCATCAAATTTGATCCAGCTAGGCAAATCTTCATTATTACTAAGTTTCGCCTGATATCTAATAGCATTTTCTCCATCCTTGTGTTTGAAGATATTTTTAGAAACCTTAATAACAAAGGTGCGTCCTTTCGATAAAGCCACATTATTCACATCTGACGCCAAGATAAACCCTTTATTTTTGACAACATTAACAATATTAACTGGGTTTGAGTTTTCTCCAAATATCTCTGTTTGGGTTGGTTTCACAGGGGTAGTTTTCTGGACAGCCTTCTCAATAATTTGAGGTAACTGAGTGCCTTTTAAGAACTTAGGGGTAAGTCTATTTTTCAACAAATCAGCCAAGGTGTTATTTTCGGTACCAGTAGAAGGTGTATCAGTAGAAGATGTAACGGCTAACAAGTAATCAACTGATCCGGCCTTATAGTTAGCAGTTGCGCTCTGAGTGGCTGAAATTGTTGCTGTACCATTAGCAACCATAGTTACTTCTCCAGTGTCGCCATCCACTGTAGCAACACTGGTATCAGAACTAAGATAAATTACTGAACCAAGATTGGCATCTAAAGTAAATCTGTTTGTGAAAACCGGATCATTTGCTGTCTTTCTAACAGAGTTGCTAGCAAAGCTAGCGCTTGTTGAGTTAGCCTTAGTCACATCAGCAGTCGTACTAGCTTGATCAGTAAATGTGTAGTTACCTGCATCACTACCGCCGTAAGTTGTGTTGGCGAGTGTCACTGTTCTGCCAGTGCCTACATTCTTACTATCAAATGTACCAGTAGTGTTACTAGCAGTTAATGTGTCGCCTGACACTTTATTAGAGAATGCAGCACCACTAGTATCAATCGTAGCTGTTGTGTTACCGTTGTACGTCTTATTACTAGCAGTAATACTACTAACTGTCGTAGCCAGTTTAGTAATTGTTGCAGCAACTGTCTTACTGTTAGCATCTAGTGCATAGTCTGTTGCAGCAGAGCTGTTATTACCTGTGATTGAATCAATCGCCAAACCACTCACTGTAATGGTGGTTGCGTCAGCTACGTCTTTGTCATTGTAAGCTTTACCAGTGTTAGTTAATGCGGCAGCAGTATCACCACTGATAAATCCACTAAAGCTATAAGTAGGTGTGATGTCTGCAGTTGTAGCACTGTCATAAACTTGAGAGTAGCTTGTATTAGTAATAGTCGGTGTTAGTGTCTTAGCTGTAATGGTAACTGCTGCATTACTAGCGCTAAGTGTTGTTGGTAATTTATAGTTTGTAGCAACACCACCTGAACCATCAGTAGCATTAGCTAGAGTAATGCTATTAATGTATTTGCTAGCAGTTGCAACATGTGCATTATTAGCCGTTGCGTTTGAGTAAGTTAATGTCTCACTACCAACACCTGTAGTAATAGTTACATCACCCGTCAATGATGTGTCGCCATCATAAGTTTTACTAGCACTAAGGCCAACTTCTTTGGTGCTGATGTTGGCAGTGGTGCTTGCAGTAGTGGCCAGTGAGTAGTTAGCTGCATCAGCACCTGACAAGGCAATTGATGAGATGCTAATAGTTTTGCCTGTATCAACGTTTGCATCACTAAAGGTAGCTGACTCACTGACACTTACTGTGTCGCCATTGATGTCGCCAGTTAGTGTCTCAGCAACTGTTGCAGTGTTTGTACCATCATAAGTTTTGTTAGTACCAGCATAGCTGATTGATAGTGCTTTTTTAGTAATTGCTAGATCAGCAGGTACATAAGTAATGTTGTAGTTTGAAGCAGTAAATGACCCGCCTGTTGCACTAGCAATAGTCACTTCATCTGCATTAGCGCTAACGCCTTGAGTGGTAGATGTTGCGTAGCTGTTAGTTGAGCCTAGAGTGGCAGAACCAATAGTCTCAGAGTTTTGTAAACCACTTGATGTGAAGTCAGTACTACCACTACCAAGAGTTAGACTTGAACCGTAGACTTTAGTTTGATCAGCAGCAGTGATACTTAAGTTAGCTTTGGTGATACTAGCTGTTAGGTTTTCATCAGCCAATGTATAGTTAGTAGCCAAACCACCGTTACTTCCATCGACCAAAGTATAGGCTGTACTTACTGTTCTATTAGCACCTACATTGGCACTGTTAAAGACACCAACTGCAGTTGCAGTAACAGTCTCATTACCAACAAAACCTGAGATGGTGCCAACAGATTCAGAAGCGCCTGTTGTGCCGTCATAAGTTTTACTAGCAACAGATGAGCCACTAATTGATAGTGCTTTGGCTGTCACATCAGCAGTCGTACTAGCTTGATCAGTAAATGTGTAGTTACCTGCATCAC
>ERZ1046740.2343-NODE-2343-length-12317-cov-4.695156_pt1 | contig 12317 bp, 29 predicted proteins | sample MGYA00383093_ERZ1046740 | MGnify/ENA primary metagenome ERZ1046740 (study PRJEB29581, sample SAMEA5548363) | metagenome | biome: marine; feature: coastal; material: water | depth 25 m | study: Short-term variability in the microbial, nano- and picoplankton...
TATCCTGTCCTAGTTCAGATTTAAACTTTTCCTTTTCTTCCTCTGAACCAAATGGCTTACTATAATGACTATATAAGTACCACGGAAAAAATATAGCCTCCCATCCAGAATTCCCCTCTGCGGCATCCCAGTACATATCATGGAATACTCCCCCAACTCCCTGCGCTGTAGATTCGATTACCGCCTCCGTGTCAAATCCCTGTACAACACAATTAAGTAATCCAAGTAGATAATCCTCACCGCCTCCTGACCAAGATGCTACTTCACTACAATGTAAATAGTCTATCTTACTACCACGTACTTCACGGCCCCCCACCGTTGATAATGAGTATGAGGAATTTAATCCGCCGTCTTCACTACCCCAATGCAGGTCTCTTCTACCGCTATATTTTAACTGTGGTTTTACTTCTTTAGGTAGGTTTTGCTCCATAGTACGAGTCATGGCAAACATGACATCCGTAGCCGCCTTACTATGGGTGGTGATTTGTACCACCTTATTCCTGTTCATAGCCGCATGACGGAAGTACCGCCCCTGCACGTATGTTGATATGCCGAAACGTCTTGCTTTTAAGACAATCATCCTAACGTGATTGTGTTCCTTTAACTGCCTCTCCATCATAGAGTGCATAATACTCTGCACTTCATTTAACCCAAATGGAATAAGCTCACCTGTGCCAAAATTCTGTATTTGTAAACAGGTATTAAAATATAAGATTGGATCGTCTTTGAGCCGTTTTATTAGCCCTAATATTTCGTTTTCTTCCATGTCCCCTTATAAGTAACGTCTCCAAGGAATGACGGCTCCGCCGAGGTACTAGGGGGAAGCAGAGCCGTCAGGGGCTGGAGACAAAGCCCCTTTACCCCATATATTGATACGTATAGGGATAATATGCAAGGGTGTATAAACGTGAGTAACTACTTTATGTATTATAAGGGGAGGGGGTGTGCGCCGGGGGGTGGCCTTCGGACGGATCGGCTGGCAGGATGATAGCGTTTTCCGGGCCGGATCGTGTGTCAGGAATCCCTCCTTTTATTACACTCGATTGACTGTCAGAAATCCTACCTTTTATTACACTAAATCGGAAGGCAAATCACTGAGCAAATCGGGGGCGTAAATTAATTCCTGAGAAATAGTGACAGGCTCAATTATTAATGCACTGTGATTGCAGGGGCTTGAGGGGTGATATCCTTGGTTGGTTGGCTCTTATCTAATAGCTGTTCAAAGCTGTGCTTGACTTCCATTGTCTTGGTGGATGGATTGACTCCGATTGTCTTGCCGATCAACTCAAGCGATTGTAGTGCTGTTTTCAATTGATCATCCGCCATTGCTTTGTGGTAGACTCCTTCCATCTCCGCCACCAGCCTAGCTTTGCTCCATCCGCTTGAGGCGATGAGAAAATTCTCATGCTCTTCTATTTTTCCCCTAATTACCACGTTTTGGAGTAACGCATTTGCATTCTTTGCGGAGGCTTCCGAATAGCCAGCTTTGATAGCTGACTGCTTTGCATTCGATGTTTCAATATAATACTGAACAAACCTAGCCTGCTGAGGTGTTAGTCTTTTAGTGGTATGATTCATGCAATTCCTTTAGCTTACCAGTTTAAAATTAATTTAATAAAAACCTTGTAGTTTATGTTCAAATGTGATAAAGTGGTGGATATCAATGAGTTACGGAGACACATTGATGCTAACCACAACCCAAACACAGGAGACAACATGTCAAATCGGTTCAATCATAACGGTATTAAGTTATCCATTAAAAAAGTGGATTCAGATTTTGTTTGCTTTGCCAAAAAAGACGGCAAGACAAAACACTTCTGTGAAGAGACTGATCATGCGTCAATAGTAAGTACAGTTAAAGCTGAGATTGCTAAAGGCATTGACTGGGATCAAATACCATCTTAATGATACCTCAGATAGCCCATATTATCAATGAGGTAATGAGGGCTATCGCAGGTACAATTAAGTACCGTACAGCTTCAAGTCGTGAAGCAATTTAAAATAGGAGATAATATGAATACTAATTTCATCCAAGACAAAGTAGAAGCCGAAGCGGAAGATTTGATCATGTTCATTGAGAATGATTACGATCTGCACCGCCAGCGTTTTGTTCCTATTCTTAAGAACATTCAGCGCAGGCTTAAGAAGGGTGATTATGATCATACTAAAGCCCCAAAGCTATGGAGTTACATAGTTGATGCAGGAGCTAAAAAGTATAATGAACGCCAACAGATGGATATGAAGTGGAATCATCAATTTCCAAAAGAAGTTCGTGATTGTGCGTCTCAATTATTTGCTAATAAATACTTTGAGGAGTTATTCATCAATAACTATGAGATATAATTAAATTATCATCTCAGGGGGCATCAGATTATCGTGTCCCCGAAGATGCTAATTTGATGGTCAAATTACATCATGGCGATTAAGCCGAAACAGGAGATAATATGAATATTTTAGATGCAGTGGCTAGTGTGAATGCTAGTAATGACCCAAGCCCGGAAGACGTTGTAAACGATCAACTGGAATGGGAAAAGGAACGTAGGGATATCAACAACGGCATTGTCTGTGATGACGGATTCCGTTGGTCTGATGAAATTAATTTTAACCATTATTTCGGGAGATAATATGTCTACATTCTATAACAATGCATTAGACGAAGATCATCTACTTTTAGATATTAAAGTAAGGATATCTGAGAGCAAGTATGGTTCAGAGCCTGAAATCGTAGCTGTTCAGCTATATCAGCCAGATGACCTTGACCGAAAATTTGGAGAGTCGGGGTACTTAAGATGCGGTGATGGTTTAGAAGAATACATAATCACCAAGGCGGTTAAACTTAAGAAGAAGAAAAATAAACACTTCCATCGTAAGGGGGCTAAATGAGTATAAGTGATGACAGGCTAAATGAACTGCTGAAAACATATTCGTTTTCAGAAATAAAAAGGTATCACTTAGATATTCCAGTCGAGGAGTTAAGCAATGGTGCTTGTACTCCTGACGGCATTTTAAAGAAAACTGCAGGCATGGAATATGAAGACATAATCAAAGCTGGATTACCTAGTTTTGAAAACCATGTTAAATCCCATTTAAACAGGAGATGAATGGAATCGAAAGAAAGTACAAGTAGAAAGCACTTTTATTTAAGTCTACTAAAGAGTGGACTTAGAATAGCAGGGTGTTTAATCGCAGGGATAAGCAACAGTGTATTAATACTGTGCATCTTCTTTGCCTTGGCAGAAATAATTGGCATTTGGGAGGAGTTATGAAACGTAAACGTAACAACCATATCGGGTATCCGAAACCTCAGCATACCAATCGAGCGTATATTTGGATACGAAACAACAGCATTGATCAGGAATTAAATTTTGATAATTCTAGATTGCTAATGGCTGTGATTTCTAAACACGTAACAGGAGAGTATTATGATTGTCTATGAAACAAAATTTCATCAGCTATTGGTGAATAAAAGTCATGATGATTGCGGAGAATATTCTTGCCACTGTACTGAGGGTAAACCTTGGAGATTTTGGATAAAGAATATTCAGAAGCCACTCAATTCAGGCTGGAAGGAATTTCCAACAGAAGCTGACGCAATGAAGACAGCTTTGACATACCAGCCCGAAATAATTCAGTATGAACATGATCAGGTGGAAGCCTGATGATTTGCCGATTGTGCAAAGTCGAATTGCACGGTTCAGACCTAGGTGGGAATGGGAGTATTGATTTGCTTTGATCAGAGCAAATGTTTGACTCCTGCCAGTACCAGCAATTCCTAGGAGCAAAATTAAGCCGTAGCTATTAATTTAGTTACGGCTTTTTTTTTGCCTAATCAATATCCTACCAAAAACAAGCAAATCCACCTATACAATCCCTAAGGGGCAATCAATTCCTTTCAATACAGGGCGATCTGAGCATGATTTTGAAGCTCGATCCGCCAATAGGTAGTAATTTCCACTAAAAATAGAATATTCTATATTTGCTAGGCAAAAAATAGACTTTTCCTATCTTACTCTTACCCAAGTAAGATGAGAGTAAGACTAAACCCTGAGAAAATACACGTTTAATATATTGGCATTAATCTTGTAGCTGTTATTAATTTAATTTTAGATCAGGAAAAATAAAATGGATATTAAAACAATTGGTGATTTCGGATTTGAATACACAGTCCAACACCTTGGCACTAAGGGTAGCTTTGATCATGGCGTTATGAATGGGAAGGATTCCGTTTTGATCACTTTTATATTTGATCAAATGCCTGCTGATATTATTAAAAAAGCTCAGAACGAATTCCTGTACGAATTCTCAGGCATTGATGTTCACTTCCGCATTCCTTGGAGTAAAGTAATATCTGCTTAATAACTAGGCAAATCTGGTCAATTGTTAGGCAGATATTTCCCCGCTAGGCAATAAATTCCCCTTCAAGCTGAGAAGCAAATCTTGTAATTTCAACGTGATCCCTGTAAAATGCAGGGATTACAAGTTTGGCACACCTTTTGTAACATATATAAACGAAAGCGAAACGGCTTAATAAAAAAGATTTATAAGGTTAAAATGAAATCGGCAAGGAAGAAACGAAAACTTTTTAAGTGCAGAATAGTGTTACCTTCTAATCGTTATATAACGAAGGTAAAGCGTTCTGCTAAACGCTACAATCGTAAGTATGAGCGTAGCATTAATCGCAATCCATTAAAGGAGATATGATGGAAAATAAAAATGATGCAAGCCTGTTCACTAGGTTCAGGAATTCTAGGACAATAGACAAGGATGATCAAACATTGAAGATTGGTCAGATATACACCTCGCCAACTGGTGAAGTTGAGAGACTATATAATCAGCACCACGGCAAAAATTACTGGATGCATGGCAAGAAAGTAAATGGGCGGAATGGGCGATGCAATAGTCAATTTCGTGCTGACAGGAATGGTCAGCTTATCCCATCAGAAGCTGTAGCTTTTGGTAAGTATGCACAAAGATTACCATCAACTGTTTTGTTAGCATTCATAAAGGTTGCACAAAATGAACTGCATGGTAATAGAACTCATAAATTAGTTTAATATTGTTTCCATTAGTAGGCTAGTGAGGAGGTTGTAACTAGCCTATTGATGGACACACTTAACTGAGTGTGTTATCGCTTATCCCTCTTTAGTTTGAGAGATAGCAGGGTTCTCACCCATAAGTAAGGGTGTACAGGAGGAGGCTCAGGCCAATGCCTCATAAAGGGTGAAATGAAAACGCCAGACCCCTTGAGAACGTGTAGGTCATATGGAATATGTTGATCAATATTCGGTGTGCGTGTCCCTACATGGATAAGCTAGCAGGTAACCAGCCCTGAAACGCCACTCAGTTTTCTTAAACATTTAAATGGAGATAAGTTTATGAGAATGTATGAAGTTAAACGATCTGAAAAGACTATAGCTTTTGCTAGAACAGCAGGCTATGCGAGGGACTACGTGCGAGAGGATGATCCCTCTGCAAGGAAAACTAATAACTCTGTATATGGTGTAGACATCTTCACCAATGGTATGTCAATTACTTTGATAGACATCAAGGCAGATAAGGAGGGAGTCATTACACTCCTTAATAGTGTAATCTCTCAGCCAGAGCCAGTAGAGAAACCAACTGAACAAGTCGAGGTAGAGGAAGGTCTCATTAATGAGGTTGGATTATCGGATGCCCAAGCCCAAATCATGGCAGACCTTTTCCGGGCTGGCACACCATCAACTGTCAAACCTACAGGAATTATCCCTGCTACAGCCTATGATGGTACAGGGAACGGCACGTGTTTACATTGTAATAAAAAGGTGGGCTATGTCGGTGGATTCCCACGTGTTAATCCGCCAGAGGAAATCAGAGATAAATAGTACCAACTTAGTGCTAATTCAATAATTCCAAATTCAATATGAGTCCAAAGCGAGAAAAGAAGTTCCTAAAATTTTCTAACTTTAAAAAAGGCAAGCTACACAATGGAGTCCATTGCAGTTGTTTGCAATGTGGGACAGGATATCAATCCAACAAATTCATGAGGTATAAAATTGGGAGAGAACTTAAAAGTAGCAATGTATCTGAGGATCAGCAGTCTCACTAACGCTGACGGCGATTCACTTGACAGGCAAACTTTAGCTATAGCTACATATGCCAACAATAACAAGATGGATATCGTTGCAAAGAAAAGTGATATCGGAGTTAAGGGATCAACTAACATCTTTGAGAGAGACGGCTTCAGGAAGTTATTTGAATACTGTCTGAAAGAAGATATTAAGATTATACTCTGTGAGAACGCATCAAGATTTTCAAGGGATCAGATGCAAGGCGAGTGGGGGTATAGGGAACTCAAGAAGCATAGCATCCAGATTGTCCCTGTTGATTCACCTGAATATTACACGCTAGAGAATGATGATCCTATGATCAACCTTATCCGCCAAGTCTTAGGCTCCATAGCAGAGTTCGAGAAGAATTCACTCGTGATTAAGCTCAGAGGCGCAAGGAACCGCATCAAGGAAAAGAATGGTAAATGCGAGGGGCGGAAATCACTACAGGAAATATATGGTGATACGAAGTGGAAGAGACTATTAAAGTTAGTACAGAAATATAGTAACCAAGGGTTAAGTCTAGCTGAAGTCGCTGTGACTTTAGCGGATCAGGGTTGGGTTCAACCAAATAAACTGAAGCCGTTCCATAAGATGCAAATCCAACGCTTCAAAAAACTAGGAGATAAGTTATGATGAATACAAATGTAATCTACAATTCGTGCGGAGCCGAACAGGTTTCGTATGATCAACTCAAAAGAATTCCTGCGATAAAGAAATCGCCAACACACCAACCAATACAGCATCATTTAGTAGCAGATGCAATCAAGAATTCACTACAATCCTACGGCAATTACGAGATTGCTGAAGAGACGTATGGTGTCTCTCACAAGGGACAGCGATGCTTTTCTATTATCAGGCTGAGGGATGATAAGTCTCGATCTGATTATGATAGCGTTTACATCTTCCGTAATGCTAATGATTTTGGGTTCTCACTCAGAGTCGGCACAGGCGGTGTAGTCGGAATATGCTCAAACATGATGTTTGTCGCAGAGTATGAGATAGCTGGTGCAAAGCACACCAAGAACATCATGGACACATTCCAAGATAGGGTTGTTGATTTGAATAAAGGATTAATAGACCATACTAATGGTCTGCACAAGAAGTATGACCTGTGGAAAAGACATATTATAGGCGGTAAGTTATCTGACCATCTTATAATGGAAGCAGTACGCAAGGGTGCATTACCGAAGACTAAGATTGATAAGGTTGATAAGGAATTCTATAAGCCAACCTACCAATACGAATCAAACCCTAATAGTGCATGGACATTATTCAACTCTTTTACGCACGTTAATAAAGGATTGAACTACGTTGATCAAATATCGAGAACGCAGAAACTCCACAATGTATTTGATAATTATTTTGGAGATGGAGAGACCCGACAAGTTTGGGAAGACCGAATATAAAACCAGTAGGCGAGGGACGTTTACCCAAAATTTGGGTACTTTTTGGGTACTTTTTGGGTAAACTTTTCCTTCACAACTAGAACTATAAGTAACTATAATATAAGATATAATTAGTATTATTATTATTATTTATTATAGTTTTTTGACTTTTTGGGTAACCTTAACCCTCTCTGTAGTGAGACATTATATTCTCTTCATATATAGCAGGGGGCACCCAAAATTCCAAAAAAGCAGTAAGTAAGTAGGTTAGTTTAATAATATCAACGATATCCAATATGACTAACCCATCCAAAAACAACCCAAAAAAAGGAGGCACATGGCTAAAGCAGGGATAACTCTAAATTTCAACGAGAATACAGGCGAAGGAAGTATAAAATTACGTTCAGCCTTTACCGATAATAATGTACTGTTACAGATAGACTGTTTACAGGATTGGATTGGAGAACTAACAGATATTTATAACAAGGGACTAGAAGAGTTTAGGAATAATGGTTCCTATTCAAGAAACCTTTTTAAGGAGGTTACATGAGTAATACATACAGACAATGGGACGCTCAGACCCAGTCATACATACACTATGACAAGGACGGCGGAATGACTCCAAATGAAAAATTGGAGTATATTAAGCGGTCTATCTATGAATTATTAGAGGGCGAGGCAGGGAATGAATCTTTCATCAATGATCTAGGAGAAACAAAAGAAAAACTACAAGACATCTTATATACCATTGAGAGGGTTAATCCCCTCTATTCTGAGGCAGAAATTGAATCAGGTATACTTAATGAAGACGTTTACGAAATATAGGATATTAGTTGCACTGTTGATCGTGTATTCATACGTATCCTTCTTTCATGAATGGAACCTATTTGTCTTAGGAGCAACATGGAGGTATTGATTAAATTAACTTCTTCTGGCGGTGAGGTGATTGAGTTTCATGCAAGGAAGATAATTGATGATAAGGAGAAGAAGAGGTATAATAAGAAATCCAAAAACATTGAGGAGGAAATAACTATCCGTGAATTTGTCGTGGAAATATGAGAGCGTTACTATTTTGGAATACAAGACCCTTGATAATTACAAGGGGTATTTAGTTCAAATCAAACCAAGGGGGAAAGATGAACGATCAGGAGGACATACGCAGGATTCGGGAGAGAAACCAAATTGGCGTGTCAATACAGGAAAGCAAAGACCCTGAGTGGAAAGAAATACGAAGAAAGATGGCTGAAGGGGCTTCCCAAGAGAAACCGAAACCATCTACTGAGTGGAAGTCTTCTATGGACATATGGGCAGAAGAATATCCCCATATGATGTTACTTGAACCACGTGAAATATATGATAAGGCGATAGTCGGAATGGTTGAGAGAATAAATTTGAATGTATTCTGTTATGACTCCGTAGAAATATTACTTATACTACAGAATGAATTTTGGATGACAGCGGAAGGGGCTGAGGAACATTTTGAATATAACATCAGGGGATCATATATGGGTGAGAATTCCCCTGTATTTCTAAATAAAAAGGTGGAATTATGAAAAATATGGAACAGGTTTTGCATCACTTAAGGTCTAGGTTAAAAGACGAGAAGTCTTGGATGGAAAAATACAATACCCTCCAAGCAGTACCAGAAGATGGTGATGAATTAGTAACCAAGGGTGTAATCGAAGCCCTTGAGTTTTCAATCGAACAGATTGAAGAGTTGGAGCCTCCATCTAATAACAGTCTTAAACACCTGAGAAAGAAGGGGCTTTCTAAAAAGAAAGCAATAAAGAATCTAAACTCTATACTAGGAAGAGACAATGAGACCAATGAATAAGGCAGAACACCGCAAGGTGAGGGAACTATTACGTGAAGGGGAACGCTTATATGGTTCACAGAAAGACAACCGCATTATTGATCATGTACAAAAGGGGATGATTGAGGCAGGGTATCGCATCAAGGTTCCAGTTAGGGAACCTTATGCGGTCTAGCATCCCAAGGCTATTACAGATAGCCCAACAAAGAAGCGGTACTCACGTAGGGCATAAGTCACAAAGGATTCTCAGTTCCGATTACAATATGGTTGGAGTATGTGGCGAGGATGCATTTGCTGATGAGTTTGGATTAAAGATAGATGATTCAATCAAACCCTCAGGCGATAAAGGTATAGACTTTACCCTTAGCCTGCCTTTTACCGTAGATGTCAAATGTGCTAAGTTACCTTTTAATCTCTTACTTGAAGTAGGTAAACCAGTAGTTGACATCTACGTTCTTGCAGATTACAACGATAGCTTTAACAAGGAACTGAGTAGTTCTATCCTACTAGGATGGGAGTGGGGGAAGGTACTTGCTAAAGCTCCTACAAAAGAATTTGGTCACGGCGTGTTAAACCACTACATCCCTGCTGAAGACCTGAGACCAATCAGTACATTAAAGGATAGGTATGTCCAAGAATATGGAGAGCCTAAGTGATGATGAGCTTAAATTAACCCTCCTTAAGGAAGGGGAAAAGGATTCATCTATTGAGGCCCATTTGAGGCGACTTCAAGAATTACATAAACAGGCGAGGAGGCATGAACAAAAAAAAGAATAAGGTTTGTTTAATTTGTGGTAAGGAATATAGCCCTGCGAAGCATCAATTTGATAGACAGAAATATTGCTCAAAGTCTTGCAAGGATAGAATGGCGTGGATGAAGGCTAGGGAGAGGGGGGTACATAAAGGTGGATACAGCCGTCATGTCCCTCTTATATTATGGCTTAACGCAATGGGGATAGATAAACATGAAATCCCTTGCGGATATTGTGGTGATACCTTAACGCCTTATACGTTTATTATAGACCATAAAACGCCACGATCAGTTGTCTTGGATAAACATAAAATAAAGAACGAGATTTCTAATATGCAGATTGTATGTAAAAAGTGTAATAACCTTAAAGGGGCAACCCCACATAATATTTTTAAGGCGAGGATGGAAGAGAATGGCGCACAAATACACGATTGAAATGATATTCCACTTCACTTGCAACCAGTGCAAGAATTGGTGGTCAATCGCATTGATGCACGACAAGTCAATGAATGTATATCCAGAGGGGAAGGCATACTGTCCCCACTGTGGTGAAGAGAGCATAACTGAAAAGATGATTCCAATCAGTTAATAACTTGCTCCTTTCTAATTATATGATAAAATAACTACTTCTATTAGGGGGATAACGCATGATAGTCAAATTATATCAGACAGGAAATCTAGACTTAGAGACAGTCAAGGATTTACTCTTTCACGCAGACAAACAAGCCAACTTCCATCCAGAAAACCGCTGGCTGGACTCCTACAAATTCGGAACAAATAAAAAGGGGCATCCCTCCATCTTACTAAATATTAGGTGGATTGGGAGAGAACCAATTATTATGTGGTTAGTAAGTAACCAGATTTTGTTTGAAATTGTTTCTTTTGATATATTACCAGAAGAGGCGGATGCTATTGAACAGTCTTATGAGGCGAGACGCTCACAGGACGCAATGAAATATATGAACTAATGGAAAATAAAATTAATGAACCTAAACCAAAATGGATGGACGTATACCATGATGGTAAATCAATTGGATGTAAATGCAGAAATTGTTCTATAAGATTCGGCAAGGCTGGGTCATTATCTCTAAAACAGAGGGAACACTTTGGAACATTAATTCCTGCTTCTTATTATACTAAAACTGATAAATGAATACATACAAACCACTACCTAAATCGCTAGCTATAAAGGAATCCCCTATACATGGATACGGATTATTTGCAATAGAGGACATCCCATTAGGAACAGAGTTGGGGATAACTCACGTATTCGCACCGGGGTTCCATACTAATTACATTCGCACACCCCTAGGCGGTTTTATTAACCATAGTGATACACCTAATTGTTGTAAAGTTATGTCTTATAAAAATTCAGCCCTTGACTACTACACCCTCCAAACCGCAGAAGATATAAAGAGTGGTGAGGAACTAACGCTTACTTACACTATCTACGGTATAGATGATGCTACATCCTGACATAAAATTATCCCACTCCAGTGCTAATAACTTCTGTGCTAAACAGCTATGGTATCGCAAGGTAGGCGGGGAATCATTCCCATATAATTTTTACACTGGCGCAGGAACGATAGTAGATGCAGGGTATGAGGCAGGGCTTAAGAATATAATGACAGGCATTCAAGGCTGTTGTATCCGCAAGTGCATGGAGGAGTCATTGGAAAAAATTAGACCTGAGATACCCTATGAAGACTTTGCTAAACTATATCATTCATTTGACAACCATGTATTAGCAGTCGAGGGATATATGCAGTGGATTAACTATAAGCCACTTGAAACTCAGTATTTTTTTAAGATGACATTTAATAATCACACCAGAGTTACCACTGGCTATATGGACATTGTTGCCGAGCGGAATAATTTACCCCTTATCATAGATATTAAGCGACAATCTAAACCTGCAAAGAAGGCGAAGGCCGATTGGATAATGCAGGGCGCACTTTATGCATTAGTATTAATGAAGCAGAGAAACCTTACTGAGATACCAGCGTTTGAGAACCATTTAATAATTCCTGACCAACCACCTGTATTTTTGTCTACAGAATTAACAGCGGAACATTTATATATGGCTTACAAATTGCTCACTGAATTAAATGAGAGAATAGATTTAGATTACTGGCCTTTGAACAGGTCACATTCGCTATGCTCGTCAATGTGGTGTTCAGTATACGATAGATGTCATGGAGATAATTTTGAATCTATTGAAACCCTTCTCTCACGGATATCATAATGGATAGTAGAATTCTTAACAGACTTGTTGTAGC
>ERZ1046740.2350-NODE-2350-length-12277-cov-5.757650_pt1 | contig 12277 bp, 14 predicted proteins | sample MGYA00383093_ERZ1046740 | MGnify/ENA primary metagenome ERZ1046740 (study PRJEB29581, sample SAMEA5548363) | metagenome | biome: marine; feature: coastal; material: water | depth 25 m | study: Short-term variability in the microbial, nano- and picoplankton...
TACCACCACCCATTGGTGGAAGCTTCATCTTTGACAAATCTGGCATACCACTAGGCTTTTCATCGCCATTCGGTGTTTATTACTTTCAAAAGAAATCCAGCTTGATTGTGGTATCTGATGAAGATACCAATACATTGGGTGAAATTGCCGCTACACCGACAGATGCTGAAGGTCTTCAAGCGCATGTTCAGTTAGCTCGCTACCGCATCAAATAACTACGTATTTTTCTCTTTTTCTGTGTTGAAGTTTGTAAATTTTTAGCCAATCAAAGCATTAAATACAAATCCGCCAACAATAGCCATGGTGAAAATAACGCTTAAAAAAGCAAGTAATAACGGCCATTTGAATATTTTTTTTAATAAAATTATCTCAGGTAAGCTTGCACCACCACTACCAATAACCAGCGCCATAACCGCACCAATACTCATACCCTTGGCCACAAATGAGCCAATCAGAGGAATAAGTGCAGTAACACGAACATACAGCGGTATTCCAATCAAAGCTGCTACTGGAATAGCTGCAGGGTTATCTTTACCCGCCACTTCAGTGAAAAAATCAGCTGGTACAAATCCATGCACAACAGCACCAATAATCATCGATATAAACATGTAAGGCATCATGGTTTTAAATAGCGAATAACTTTCTTGCCAAGCAAGCTTATGTGAGCTTGGTATTACTTCTTTGGGTTTGCTTTCGCTACAGTAATCAGACTTCGTCTCGTTTGAGTCACAACACGATGCAGGCTCTGGTGTGGGGCTAGAGCAGCAAGAAACTGGCTCTATTAATTCTCGTTTAATGTATTTTTCAAAATTAAAATACTGTAACAACATGCCTGAAATAATTGAAATACTTAAGGCTAATACGGCGTAGATAATCGTTACCCTTATACCAAGCACTGGAATAAACAAAACAATAACAATAGGATTAAGCAAAGGCGAAGTGAATAAAAATGTCATCACCGGACCAAAACCAGCTCTGGCTTTCAACAAACCAACCAACATTGGAATGGTTGAGCAACTACAAAATGGTGTGATAGCGCCCAGCCCTGCAGAGACAAAATAACCCTTGCCTTTTCGAGTGCCCAATAATTGCTGTATTTTTTCAGCAGGGATTTTCTGATTAATAATTGCCACTAAATAACTAATAGCAATAAATAAAAAAGTCAGCTCAACAAATAAAGTGACAAAAGCTTCTGCTGTTACCAGGAGTTTAGACTGAACCTCTGGCGTGAAGAAATCCAAAATTAAAAACTAAAATGGAAATTTATTACCACCACCCATACCAGGTAGTTTCATCTTTGACAAATCTGGCATGCCGCCAGCATTAGACGCATCTCCCCCACCTTGCATGCCGGCCATTTTTGCCATCATTTTTTGCATCTTGCCGCCACCCATTTTTTTCATTTGTTTTTGCATTTTTTCAAACTGCTTTAACAATTTATTAACATCTTGAGGAGATGTGCCTGAACCACTGGCAATTCGATTTTTGCGTGAACCTTTAATAAGCTTAATATGCGAGCGCTCTTTAGGTGTCATTGAATTAATAATAGCCACCATTCGTTTAGTATCAACACCGCCCATCATTTGATTTTTAACACTCTGAGGAATTTGACCCATGCCTGGCATTTTATCCATTAAAGCTTCCATACCGCCCATTTGCTCCATTTGCAACAACTGTTCACGCATATCTTCTAAATCAAACTGACCTTTGGCCATTTTTTTAACTGATTTTTCTGCTTTTTTATGGTCAACTTTTCTAGAAATTTCCTCCACCAATGACAATACGTCACCCATGCCGAGTAATCTTGAAACCACACGATCTGGATGAAATGGCTCTAGCGCATCAATCTTCTCACCCACACCCAAAAATTTAATCGGCTTACCAGTAATATGGCGCACAGAAAGCGCTGCACCGCCTCGTGCATCACCATCCGTTTTAGTTAAAATAACACCTGTTAATGGTAATGCATCAGCAAAAGCCTTAGCGGTATGGGCCGCATCTTGACCAGTCATTGAATCAACTACAAATAAGGTTTCAATTGGGTTAACTTTTTTCTGTAGAGTTTGAATCTCGCTCATCATCTCTTCATCTATATGAAGACGACCCGCAGTATCAACTAGCAATACATCGTGGAATTGTTGCTGAGCATGTTTTTTAGCATTGGCTACAATTGCCTCTGGCTTCTGATCAATATCGGATGGGAAGAAATCAACTTCTACTTGCTTTGCTAATACTTCTAACTGCTGAATAGCGGCTGGGCGATAAACATCGGCACTAACCACTAATACTTTTTTGTTTTCGCGCTCTTTTAAATAACGCGCTAACTTGGCAATAGAAGTGGTCTTACCCGCACCTTGCAAACCCGCTACCATAACCACTGCAGGCGGTTGAGTTTTAAGGTCTAGGGTTTTATTTTCACCACCGATAATATCGGTTAACTCTGTTTCAACTAGTTTAATAAAAGCTTGAGACGGGTTAAGCCCCTCTCCCACCTTAAGTCCAATAGCTTTTTCTTGTACGCGATCTAAAAATACCTTAATCACCTCCAAGGCAACATCCGCTTCTAACAAGGCACGACGTACTTCTCGAATTGCTTCTTTTATATTAGACTCAGAAAGCTTATTTTTACCTTGTAAGGCTTTAAAGCTATTGGATAGGCGATCGGTTAAATTATCAAACATTACCTTGTATTAATTCAACACGTTAATTATGTTTTTATCTTATTTTGCAATTTCAGCTTATTTGATAGCAGCCCTATTGCTGATGCGCTTTTTTAGTAAAAATGAACTTCAGCATCCACATCATAAAACTACTTCACTACTCATTAGTTTTGCAATTATTGCCCAAGCTTTAACTTTTACTAATTTTTGGATCTCGAGTGGCGTTGTATTTGGATTAGCAAATAGCGCCTCTTTTATTGCTTGGCTAATTGCTGGCTTATTATTTATTTCTTCTATTTCCAAACCAGTGCACGCTCTAGGGATTTTGGTTTACCCTTTGGCGGCAATTTCCCTTATTTTTGGCGTTTTATTTCCTGATGCTGGCGATAAGGTTATTCCATTAAGCATTGCCTCACATGTATTTTTATCAATTACAGCCTATGCCTTATTGGCACTTGCTGTGTGCCAATCAGTACTATTAAAAATTCAAGAGCGTCATCTTCATACTCATAGCATTAATGCTTTTATCAATAAATTACCACCTCTACAAACTATGGAAAGACTACTATTCCAAAGTTTAAGGATTGGCTTTTATTTGCTAACTTTGTCATTAATAACTGGATTTATCTTTATTGATGATTTCTTTGCACAGCAGCTTATGCATAAAACCACTTTATCAATCATTGCTTGGGTGATTTTTGCAACCTTGGTGACTGGACGAAAAGTATTTGGTTGGCGCGGAAAACAAGCTATCACTGCTACGCAAATTGGATTTGGCTTATTGGTTGCTGCTTACTACGGCTCTAAGTTTGTTCTAGAGCGTCTACTCTCTTAATAAAAGAGTAAGACTCTTATTTAATCAATATGAAGCACGGCTAGAAACGCCTCTTGAGGGATATCTACTCTACCCACACTACGCATGCGTTTTTTACCTTTTTTCTGCTTATCAAGCAATTTACGCTTACGAGAAACATCACCACCATAACATTTGGCTGTTACATTTTTTCTAAGCGCTTTAACATTGGCTCGAGAAATAATCTTAACACCAATACAAGCTTGAATAGCAACATCAAACATCTGTCGCGGAATAAGCTCTTTCATTTTCTCAGCTAACTCTCTACCTTTGCGAACAGAATCATCACGATGAATGATTAGCGCTAGAGCATCTACTGGCTCTTGGTTTATCATAATATCTAGGCGAATCAAATCAGATTCTTGATAACGTTCAAACTGATAATCCATCGAGGCAAAACCACGTGATACTGATTTAAGCCTATCAAAGAAATCTAACACAACTTCATTTAATGGCAACTCATAAACCAATTGCACCTGTCTACCCATATAAGTAATGGATTTTTGCACGCCACGTTTTTCAACACAAAGACTGATCACATTACCAACAAATTCATCAGTCACTAAAATATTGGCAGTAATAATTGGCTCTCTAAATTCAGCAATTGATTGATTTTCCGGCATTTTAGATGGACTATCCACATGATGAATACTCCCTTTTGTATCCAAAATTTCATACACAACCGTTGGCGCAGTGGTAATTAGGTCAAGGTCATATTCGCGCTCTAAGCGCTCTTGAACAATCTCCATGTGCAACAAGCCTAAAAAGCCAATACGGAAGCCAAATCCTAACGCATCTGAATTTTCAGGCTCATATTGAAGTGCTGCATCATTAAGACGTAACTTTGCCAAAGCATCACGAAACTTTTCATAATCTTCGCCAGAAATTGGAAAAATTCCCGCAAATACTCGTGGCTGAACCGGCTTAAAACCCTCTAAAGGTTCAGTAACTGGATTTTTAGCGCCAGTAATAGTATCACCTACCGGTGCGCCATCAATATTTTTGATACTAGCAATTAAAAATCCAACTTCACCCGCTTTTAAACTATCGGTCTTAACGCGCTTAGGAGTGAAAATACCCACCTCGTCAACTAAGTGCTCTTCACTATTAGAGAATATTTTAATTTTAGTTTTAGCTTTAATTTCACCATCAATAACTCTAATTAAAGACACAACTCCTAGGTAATTGTCAAACCAAGAATCAATAATTAACGCTTTAATAGGAGCTTCAATCTCACCTTTAGGTGCAGGAATTTTTTCAACAATTTGCTCTAAAATATCTTGAATACCAATACCAGATTTAGCACTTGCATGAACCGCATCCATTGCCTCAATTCCAATCACATCTTCAATTTCCTCAATCGCTCGATCTGGATCTGCGGCAGGTAGATCGATTTTATTGAGAACCGGAACCACCTCTAGGCCTTGATCAAGTGCTGTATAACAGTTTGCTACGGTTTGTGCTTCAACGCCTTGAGAAGCATCCACAATTAATAGCGCACCTTCACAAGCAGATAAAGAGCGTGATACTTCGTAAGAAAAATCCACATGTCCAGGAGTATCAATAAAATTCAGCTGATATATTTCTCCATTATTTGCTTTATAGTCTAGCGTTACACTTTGAGACTTAATAGTGATACCACGCTCTTTTTCAATATCCATTGAATCCAGCACTTGCGCTGACATCTCTCGATCACTCAAACCGCCACAAAACTGAATGAAACGATCTGCAATAGTAGACTTACCATGATCAATATGGGCGATAATCGAAAAATTACGGATGTTCTTCATGAGAGTGATAAAATGAACGCTTTAAACGAGTCATTATACAAGCAATGAATAAAGTTCAACCAATTACCTGCGCCGCAACTAGCAATTTAGACGTTAACATTCCTGACGCACAAGGGCGCAATATTGTTTTATATTTTTACCCAAAAGATTCCACCTCAGGCTGTACAGTTGAAGGGCAAAACTTTAGAGATAATCACTCTGATTTTATTGATGCGAATACAGTTGTTTATGGTGTTAGTCGTGATAGCTTGAAATCTCATGAAAATTTCAAAGCTAAACAAAATTTCCCTTTTGAACTTATTTCAGACCCAGAAGAAATTTTATGCAATGCTTTTAATGTGATTCAAGAAAAAATGAACTACGGTAAAAAATACATGGGTATAGTTCGCTCAACTTTTTTAATTAATGACAAAGGCGACATTCTTAAACATTGGGATAAGGTTAAGGTTGCAGGTCATGTCGATGAAGTATTAGCCACGGTAAAAGCACTATGAGTAACGTAGATTTTGATGAAGTAGATAAGTTTGCCCAATTAGCATCACGCTGGTGGGATAAAAACTCTGAATTTAAACCACTGCATGATATCAATCCTTTGCGCTTAAACTACATCAAAGAGCGCTGTGGCAATTCTTTAAAGGGTAAAAACATTCTTGATGTTGGCTGTGGTGGCGGTATTTTGAGCGAGTCTATGGTTCAAGAAGGTGCAACTGTTGTTGGTATTGATATGGCTGAAGCAGGACTAGAAGTTGCTAAACTTCATCTTCTTGAATCTGGCCACCAGGTTGATTATCAAAAAATCCCGGTTGAAGAATTAGCCAAAACTCATGCTGGAAAATTTGATGTTGTGACGTGTTTAGAAATGCTTGAACACGTACCTGATCCAAGCTCCATTATCAAAGCTTGTGCGACATTGGTTAAACCTGGTGGGCAAGTATTTTTATCAACCATTAACCGCAATACAAAATCTTATTTATTTGCTATTGTTGGTGCAGAATACGTTTTAAAGCTACTTCCACAAGGTACTCATGATTGGGATAAATTTATCCAGCCAAGCGAAATGGATAAATACTCAAGAGACTCAGGATTATCACTTAAAGGCATGATCGGCATGACTTACAATCCTTTTACAAAAGTCTACAAACTTGAAGATGATGTTAGTGTTAACTACCTTTGCCACTATAGCAAGGGCTAACCTTATTTGACCTAAATCATGGATTTTTTTATGATTAAGCGTAAACTTTAAGTCAATCTTTCTTTTTATAGTTGGCTTATGAAAAAAATTATCGCAACCTTATTACTCTTCACAAGTCTATCCACTCACAGTTTATCACCTAACGAAATGTTTGTTGTGATTGGTGCTGTTAAGTATTACAACGAAAGTTGCCCTGGGCTTAATTATCGAGGAATTCAAAGAATGAATAAAGCGCTTAAACGCTTCGATATGGATAACATCCCTGTCTACATTCTTGAACAAAACCCTTTGGCTGTTTCAGGCTATCAAACTGCTAATAAATTTGGCTGCCAAGGCACTAAAGATAAAGCCAGTAAAGCAGGATATGGACAATATATCAACTAGAAAGTTGTATTGTATTCACCAGATTCTAATTCTTCTTCTGCACCTAGCTCCAATACAACAAATGCAACTGCGTTAAATTTCTCGTCAGATAGGCTTAGATGTGCGTGTTTGATATTTTTACCAACTAGATATAAACGCAACTTTTCACTGGGAATAAAATAAGGTTTACCACTATCATTGTTGCGAATACTTAAATCTTGAAAACTAACAATCTTGCCGATACCCGTCCCTAACGCTTTGGCAAAAGCCTCTTTGGCAGCAAAACGCTTAGCACAATACGAGGCACTATCACCTTTGTTAGCAAACAAGGCTTGTTCATGCTCAGACAGCACGCGCCTAACAAAGCCTTGCTTGTTTTTACTGAGTATATGCTCAACTCGCTCAATATTGATAATGTCTGTACCAATGCCGTAAATCACTGTCTTGCCTCAAGCATCAATTCTTTCATTTCACGTGTTGCTTGTTCAAGCCCAACAAAAACAGCTCTAGCAATAATGGAGTGGCCAATATTAAGCTCTACAATTTCAGGTAATTTTGCAATGGCTGACGTATTTTCTAGCGTTAACCCATGGCCTGCATTTACTTGCAACCCAATTGAATGAGCATAGCTCGCCATAGACTTGATTCGTTCAAACTCTTGTTCTTGTTCTTGACCAGTAGTATCAGCATAATGGCCAGTATGAAGCTCAATAACAGGGGCGCCAGATTCCTTAGCAGCATCAATCTGATGTTTTTGAGCATCAATAAACAATGATACAATAATTTTAGAATCAGCCAATTGAGCACAGACATCCGTCATTCTTGAAATTTGACCAGCTACATCCAGCCCACCCTCTGTTGTTAACTCTTCACGTTTCTCGGGTACCAAACAACAATCCTCAGGTTTAATCTTGGCAGCAATGGCAATCATCTCATCCGTAGTTGCCATCTCTAAATTCATTTTGGTTGTTAACTGCTCTCGCAAGATTTCCACATCAGCATCTTGAATATGACGCCTATCTTCACGTAAATGGAGTGTAATGCTATCTGCACCAGATTGCTCGCACAATAGTGCACCATCAACAGGAGAAGGATAGCTAGTTCCACGAGCCTGCCTAATAGTGGCTATATGATCAATGTTAACGCCTAAATAAATACTCATAATGTGTTATTTGCTAAAAAATAATGATCGACTTTGCAAGGGTTTATTGCCCAATAGCGGGTTTAATCTCAGTCGATTTAAATCTCTACATGCCTTTAATTGAAATGCTTCAGGCACATCATTAATATCATCAGCTAATAACTGATTAATTAATTTTCCTGATATTTTACCTGCAACACTTCTTGTAAATCCACTCTGATGTTGATACTCATATTTCGCATCAAGCTCAATTTCACTACCTGTTATATCGCTTGATAGGTCTATACCGTAGCCTAATTCTTGCAACAAATTGTTTTCAAATAAACGTAGTAACCAATGGCTAGAAGTAGCGTCGGTTGCACTTAAATGACCAATAAACTGTTTGTACATTTCAAACAATTCATGGTGAGGATCTTGCTCATGCAGTAACCTTGAAATCAACTCATTAACATACATACCAAAAATCAAGTTATCGCCTTTTAACTGTCTTGGCTTATCATCTACTTCCCAATTATTCAAACCTTTGAGGTCACTTCTACCACTATAGGAAATTTTCAAATGCTGAAAAATTTGAATTGGTGTTTTTGATTTACGCAGTCCACGACCAACCAGTCTTATTTTTCCGTGTTCATAGGTAAAAAAATCTAATAATAATGAAGAATCTTTGAAAGCCCTACGGTGTATTAAAAAAGCTGGCGTCAGGTCAACTTTAGTCATATCCTAGTGAAGCAAGAGAACGCTTAGAATCTGACCAACCAGTAGACACCTTAACCCAAAGCTTTAAGAAAACCTTGCGCTCTAAAAATCCTTCAATACTTTGACGTGCCTCAGTACCAATCAATTTCAACATCTCACCTTTGGCGCCAATCACAATATTTTTCTGAGATTCTTTTTCAACAAAAATACGCGCAGCAATACGTTGCATCTTTCCGTCTAATTCATACTGTTCGATTTCTACTGTTAAATCATATGGCAGCTCATCTTCTAAATGACGCATTAGCTTTTCACGGATAAACTCAGCCACTACAAATTTTTCTGATCGATCTGTTACATAGTCAGCATCAAAAATCATATCTTGTTCTGGCAAGTGTTTTAACACCAATTCTCTTAATGCACTAATATCACGCTTTTTAAAGGCAGATAAAGGAAATAAGTCAGTCGGTTGAAATTTTTGTGAAATTTTCTCTAAAAATGGCAAGACCGCTTGTGCTGATGACAATTTATCTATCTTGTTAATACACATAATCACTGGCACATCAACTTGTGATACATGCTCCAATACACGTGCATCTTCTTTAGTCCATCTATCCACTTCAACCAGCCAAAGAATCATATCTACATCTTTAATGCTTGAGCTCGCCGCTCGATTCATATAAGCGTTAATTGCTTTCTTACTGCCAATATGAACACCAGGCGTGTCAACAAAAACCATTTGGTATTGATCAGTAGTATCAATAGCATGAATACGGTGGCGCGTTGTTTGTGGACGATGCGAAGTAATGGATAGTTTTTGCCCAATTAACTCATTAACCAGTGTAGATTTACCTACATTTGGACGGCCGACAACGGCAATAAACCCTGCTTGAAATCCCATTATTTCATCTCCTTTAATTTATCCAGCAACACCTGCGCACAAGATTGCTCAGCTCGCTTAATGCTTTTCGCATCTTGATCAACCTGAATATTTTGATCTGCTAGAAAACAATTAACGGTAAAAATAGCATTATGATCCTTGCCAACTGTTTTAATTAACTCGTATTTTGGCAAAGAATTACTGCGCTTTTGTAGATATTCTTGAAGTTGTGTCTTAGGATCTTTAAGTGAATCATTTGGATTAATAGCATCCAATAATTCTTTAAATAAATTCAGAATAACCGTGTTGATTGTCTCTAAGTCTGAATCAAGCAAAATAGCGCCAAAAATTGCCTCAACTGCATCCGCTTGAATAGACTCACGTCGATAGCCGCCACTTTTTAGTTCGCCAGATCCTAAAATTAAAATATCAGATAAATTTAAAGCAACGCCAAATTGAGCCAATGTTTGACCCCTAACTAAATGCGATCTAAGGCGTGACAACTTACCCTCTTCAACCTGAGTAAAACGCTTATACAATTCTCTGGAAATTACTAAACCTAGAACGCTATCACCTAAAAACTCAAGGCGTTCATTATTTTTTTTACCAACACTACGATGTGTTAATGCCAGCTCCAGCAAGGATAAATCCTTAAATTTATAGTTGAGTTTTTGTTGTAATTTTTCCATCTATAATGACACAATAATAATTTAATATTTATTCCGTATGTTTTGGCAAGAAGACACTAAAGAAGAACATTTTACGCTTCCTGAGAGGATTCAAGAGGTTAGCTTTAAAATCCAGTCAAAAATACTACCCATGGATCACAGTTTTTTGTTGGCACAAGCCCTACTCGATCAGCTGCCTTGGTTAGCTGATATTAATGCGGGCATTCATGATATTAGTGTGGCTGACGGAAACGGCTGGGAGCAAAGTAAAGAAGGTGGCTTTTACTACCCTTCAAAACGCTCGAAACTCACTCTAAGAATTACCAGCGATCATTTGCAAGACGCAGAATCTCTGGTTGGGAAAACGCTTATTTTGGGTGACTATGAAATTAAGATAACCAAGTTTATTAACGCTAAGTTGTTAAGCGATATGCCGGTTTTATTTGCCAAGCAAATAGCCTGTGAACAAAGTATGAGTGAAGATGAATTTCTACAGCAATGCTTTGATCAATTATCCAATTTAGGCATTAAAGTTAAAAAAATGATGGCTGGACTTGAGCGCAATATTCAAACTGATACCGGCGTTATCCATACACGCTCCTTGATGGTAGCTGATCTAAAAAAAGACGAATCTGTTTTATTACAAGAAAGGGGTCTAGGTGATCATCGCCTACTAGGTTGTGGACTATTTATTCCTCAAAAAGGAATTGAAACGATCGAAAGTTAGTCGAATACTTGCATCAATCTTGTTTTAGGTCTACAATCATCTAACCATTCAATACAACCCCTGGGGAGAGGTTATGCGTGCACTTTTAATAACACTTGTCTGTTTTTTTTCATTTAATTCATTAGCTCACGAACACCAAAAACAAGGTGAATTCTTAGGTTCTAAGATAGTTGATGAACTGCCCGATTGGTTCAAAGCCACTTTTTTAGATTTTTCAGAGGACTTAGAAGAAGCTGATGAACAAGGCAAGCATGTAATGATTTACTTTCACCAAGATGGTTGTCCTTATTGCGCAAAGTTAGTTGAGGATAATTTTCATGACAAAAACTTGGTTACTAAACTGCAAACCAACTTTGATACCATCGAAACCAATATGTGGGGAGATAGAGACCTAACTGATTGGCAAGGGAATGACTACACTGAAAAAGAATTTTCAGCCAAAATGAAAATTCAATTCACACCTACATTAATCTTCTTAAACTCAAAAGGTGAAAACGTTCTAAGGCTCAATGGCTACCAATCTGTCAAGAAGATGGATGCAACGCTTGACTATATTAGTAACAAAACCTATCTTAAACAATCATATGCTAGTTACATCAACACCCTGAATAAAAATAAATCGGGCCAGCTTAATGCTAACACTCTGTTTGAATCTGGGCCGCACATGCTTACTCGAAATAAAGCCATGCCAGCACAAAAAAATCTAGCGGTATTTTTTGAGGAGCCAAACTGTAAAGAATGCGATGATTTTCATCAGAAATTAATGCCTCTAGAAGAAACACAAGGCTACTTAAAACAAATGCAAGTAGTTCGCTTTAACGCCCTATCTAATGAAAAACTTATTACCCCTTCAGGCAAGCGAACAACCGCCAAAGATTGGTATGATGAACTTAAACTAACCTACAAACCAGCTGTCGTGTTTTTTAACAAACAAGGTGACGAAGTCATTCGAAAAGATGCTTACTTCAAACAATTTCATTTTCACAGTATTATGACTTACCTACTCTCAGATGCTTACAAAATTCAGCCGAGTTTTCAGCGCTATATTGAGCACAAAGCAGACGCCTTAAGAGAGAAAGGAATTACGGTTGATATTTGGAAATAATTACCCTTCCATTCTTAGTGCTTATTTATTAAGCTATAATTCATACAATATTATTATGGTTATTGGTTTTTTAAACTATCATCATGCTAATATCTAATAAACCCACCCAAGGAGAAAATAATGAATAAATCAGAATTAATCGATGCAATTGCATCAGCAGCAAATTTATCAAAAGCAGATGCAGGCCGTGCATTAAATGCTACAA
>ERZ1046740.2351-NODE-2351-length-12268-cov-4.629002_pt1 | contig 12268 bp, 8 predicted proteins | sample MGYA00383093_ERZ1046740 | MGnify/ENA primary metagenome ERZ1046740 (study PRJEB29581, sample SAMEA5548363) | metagenome | biome: marine; feature: coastal; material: water | depth 25 m | study: Short-term variability in the microbial, nano- and picoplankton...
CTGGCGCGCCCTCACGGCGAGCCAAAACGGTATGAATTATATTGTCAGTAATATCCTGTTCGCCGCCAGAGATGAAAATTTTGGTACCGGTAATGGCGTAATTGCCGCCATCGCTTTTTTGCGCCCTGGTGCGTAACAATCCAACATCAGAGCCGCAGTGGGCTTCGGTCAGGCACATTGTGCCGGCCCACTCACCGCTGAACAGCTTTGGCAGGTAAGTGCCTTTCTGCTCCGGGGTGCCAGCATTGCGAATATTGGTAATAGGTGCCTGGGCCAGCCCCGGATACATGCTCCAGGCGTAATTGGAGCCACCGGTCATCTCGGCTATGGCAGCACCAATTGATGGGGGCAGTCCCTGGCCTCCTTCCTCGACGGGAACACTCAGGGTTTGCCAGCCGGCTGCCCCGTATTGTCGGAAAGCCTCCTTGAATCCGCCCGGGGTGGTCACCTCGCCGTTGTGAAAGCTGCAGCCCTGCTCGTCGCCACTTATATTCAGGGGCGCCAGCACGTTCTCGGCGAATTTCGCGCCGTTATCGAGAATGGCATCCAGCAACTCTTCGCTAACAGATTCGCAGCCGCTGAGTTTGCTGAAATGTTCCAGCCCCAGCAGTTCCTTGTTGATGAACGCCATGTCTCGCAATGGAACCCGGTAATCCGCCACGTTTGTACCTCTTGAAAATGTAGAGGGCGACATTATAGGAAACGGGGCTGGGACAGGCATTGCGGATAAACCCGTGCTGGTACAACAAGTTTTCCTGCGGCGGATAAATCGCCTAAACAGAACCGGACATGGAGAAGAATTTCGCTGTAGAGAGGGTGTAGGGAAAGACGCTGTTGCGCTATTGGGCAGAGGTTTTACTGGTAGCTCAGTTCAACTTGTAGCGGGAAATATCGATGTCATAGGCTCCCGGTTCCAGGGCCTTGGAGATAGTAATCGGGCTACTGTCTTCGCCGGTGGCGGTAGTAAGAAGGTCTACCAGTCTCGGTTTGGGATATCTATTCTTACGCTTGTCCAGGACAAGAATAACCTTTGGCAGTAGTCGCCGCATTCGGTACTCTGCAACCACGATGGCCACCTCGCCGGAGGATAATTCTACTACCGTGCCCGCAGGGTAAATTCCGACAGCCTGGATAAAGGCTTCGACGAATTCCGCTTGAAATTTGTGGTCTCTTTCCTGGTATAGATTACGCACGGCATCCGATGGGGACAGTGCCTGCGCGTAGCTGCGTACACTGGTCATGGCATCGTAAGTATCGGCCAGGGCGGCGATACGGGCGAAGGGGGGAATTTTGTCACCGCCTAATCCATAGGGATATCCGCTGCCGTCATAGCGTTCGTGGTGGCACTCGACCATATCGAGAATGTCCTGGTTGATAATGCCGCTTTCCTTGACCATCTCAACACCTTGATGGACGTGGGATTGCATCTGCTGTGTTTCTTCTTCGGTAAGCGCCCGTTCAGCCTGTAGCAATTTTGGGTCGATGCGCAGCTTACCTATATCCATCAACATTCCACCTACTGCTAAAGAGCGCAGGTCACGCTTGTGCAGCCCAAGTTGCCGCCCCAGGGCCACTGCCCAGATGGATACGCTCAGGGAGTGTTGATAGGTATAGCGGTCATGCCGCTTCATGCGCCCAAGCCACATACAGGCATCGGGATTACTGCTCATGCTGGCGACAATCGGGTCTACAGAGCTTTTCAGGCGGATGACATCCAGCTTGCCGCTGTCGCTGACGTGATCAAATATCTCGGTAATGTCTTCCAGCAGGTGATCCAGGGCAACATTTGCCCGTGAGTGCTCCTCGCGCCAGGGCGCCTGGTCCACATAGGTTTCGATGGGTCGGCCGGCAAAAATGGTTTCAATGGGAACCCTGGCTCGGTCTTTGTTGACGGTGACCGAGCTTACTGCGATTCGTCCTTTGCCCAAGAGGTGACGGCTTTTGTTGGTGTCGATATAAACGAAATCGCAGAATCTTTCGACTTTTTCGATGTCTTCCTTGGATTCAAGCAAGAAACCCTGGGTGAGAAAAGGCGTATCCAGCCAAGGCCGGTCCAACTTGCTGACGAACATACCGACGGACAGACGTCCAACATCAATTTTTTGGGCTTCGAGCATGGTCCTGCAATCCGCTCCTGATGGTTATATCGGGAAAAGATATCGCACTTTTGGTGGTGGGTAAGTAGAAAAGTGCACATTTCCCCAATTAGTCAGTTATGCCGGGGCTTTTTTTCCTGTTATGAGTAAAAAATCTTTATAATCAGTATGTTATGGATTTCTTGCACATTTAATTGATGACCAGCACATCAGAGGCCGTGTGATCAAGAATGCGTTCAGAGGTATTGCCAATAATCTGCCCTTTAATGCCACTGCGTCCAACTGTGCCGATTATGACTAAATCTGCGGCTATCTTGTGGGAAATTTCGGTGATCACGTCATATGCGCTGCCTTCTACGGTGTGGATATACTCCTTGGGTACACCGTAGGCTGCGGACAACTGGCCTGTCTCGGGACGATTATTTCGATCAGTATAGGCACAGACAAAATGCGCGTCGCTGCCATAGGCATCAACAAACTGCTGGGTGAAGCTGACGATCTGGGTATTAAGCTTGATATGCGCTTCATCCATTGACTGGCTGTCTACCGCTGCCAATACCCGTCGTTTCTCCCAGTTTTGAACGTTTTTAACCATTAACACCGGGCAGGGGCAAAGGCGCATCAGGGTCCAGTCTGATGTGTGGCGCATTTCCCGTTGCACGTTGCTGTGTACAAAAGAGTTTTTGAAAACCATGGAGGCGCTGCAGCGGGCAGCCGCCGCGATGACTTGCCGGGGCCAGTCATCGCCCCAGTCCGATTCCACGCTGGCCTCGACACCGCGATTTTCCGATTGATCCGCTAAGCCTTCCAGCAGGCCACAGTAGTAAGTTTCCGTGGCTTCCTTGCCACCTCTGCCAAGGGCATCATTCAGGCAGGCATAAAGATGTAATCGGGCCCCTGTCATATGCGCCGATTCCAGAGCGCGCTCAAAGGCCGGTTGGTTATCCCATGTAGGGTCTATGACCACCATTATTTTACTGAGCGACATGACCCGATCCTCACAGGTGAAAGTGAGACTTATAGTGGACGCTAACCCGAATCGTCGCGTTGATTGGAATCAATAATACGTTCAGGGCTCAGCGGTTGGAGCTCTATCCCTGGCCAGGTAGATAGTTAATAAGCCGCCACAGATCACCAGGGCGCTACCTAGCAGTGTCCACCCGTCGGGCACTTGTTCCCAGATCAGCCACCCCCAAAAGCCCGCCAGCAATACGGAAAAATAGTTGATGGGAGCAATCGCTGATGCGGGGGCGATGGAATAGGCGTGAGTATACAAGCGCAAGCTGTAATACATGCTGATGCCTACGTAGAGCATAGCCAGCCAAACATCCCAACTGATTGCGGAAAAATCCCAAATGCTAAATGGTGCGACACATAATAGTGACAAAACAAAATAGTAAAACAGAATTCGGGACCCTGGTTCTGTAGTTGCCAGCTTGTGCGTGGCTACCATGGAAATTGCAAGGGCCAGCGCGGAAATAAACCCAGCCGCATACCACCAGCTAAACCCATCAGGGCTGGGCCTGAGGATTACGCTCACGCCGATAAATCCCGTTACCAGGGGTATCCAGGCCGTAATCGGTACCCGATCGCCGTTCCAGGCCCACATCACCAGTGGCACCGCCAAAGGAGCGCTCTGTCTTAGCAGCATGGCCTCCATCATGGGTATTTGCTCCAATGCGGCATAGAACAGGTAGAAGCCCAGTACGCCTACAGCACCACGAAAAAGGTGCAAGCCCAGCCGGCCTGTATGCAGATTGGCAATTCCAGATCGTAAAGTGATCGGTAAACACAGCAGCATACAGATAGTAAACTGCACCGTGACAATAACCGCCACACTAACGCGCTCAGCGGCGTAACGTGTTGCTACTGCTGAGGTGCTGGCTATCAGCACCAACATCAGGGCTAAAGTGATCGCGGTACGGGTAGCCTTGGCAGACTGAATACTCAACGCCCCATGCGAGTCTGGTTGTTGAGGAACGGCCAGCCCAGTGACAGGTAGAGCGCGTCCAGTGATTCCTCAGTGCGTCCATAGGCCAGGTAAATGGGCCCGACAGGGGAGTCGAGAACGAGGTAAACGCTACCGGCGACGATTAAGTCACTGCTACTTACCTCGGAGCGCTGGCTCCACAATTGACCACCTTCCAGAGAGGCCCCCAGATAGACCGGCATATCAATGGGTAGCAAGGATGCGTCAGATAGCCGGCGCTGATACTGCGCCATGGCGAATGCCATTTGTCTGCCGGAAAAAAAGTTCTGGCCTACTCCGGACAGGTTAAACAGTCCGCCCAATTGGAAGTAGTTTTGCGGCTCGTTACTGGCGTGTATGGTCTGTCCTGTGCGGGCGGTAAAAATTAAGGTGTTCGCTTCTTCTGCACCAAAACTAATGGCGCCCTGAGCGATGGCCTGCCAGCGTTCAAAGTTGCGATCAGCGCCAAGGTCCCTGCGGTTAAGTTCGTAGTCAGCGTAGAAAAAACTGCCGCTGGTGGGGAAATACAGGTTATCCAACTCATCAAAAAGAAACGACGTAATAACGCCTCCTTCATCGAACTTTTCTTCGGGCAGTTCTGTGCCTATCTCGATATCTACCCGATACTCACCGATATTGCGAAACAGGCCAAGGCGAAGCTGTGTATTATCGAAAAGGTTTATTCCTCCTGCCACCTCTGCCCGCAGTCTACGAATCCGCCAGGAGCCCGCTGAGTTATCGTCATCGAAATCCGGCCCTATGGTGAGTACCTCGTGATCCCTGTAGCCCAGGTAAGGGACCACAAAAAATCGTGAGTGTACGTCCAGTGGCTGGTACAACTCGCCACTGAAGAGAATAGTGTCTCCCATCTGCGCGCGGGTATAGACTTCACCTCCCAGGCCGTTAATACCTTTTAATAAATAGCTTCCGCCCAGGTTAAAGTCACTGGTGCCATCCATGTCGGTCACCATATTGATGCCGACCTTCAATTCATTAGTGCCCCAGGCTTTGGTGTGAGCTCTGATCAGAAGGCCGGTGCCCCGTTCATCCTGCTGCAGTTTGTAATCAATGATCTCCCAGTAATCCAGGGCATAAACATCGGCGATGTCTGCGGCCATTAAGTCGTGATTAAAGGGTTCCCCAGTCTGCTGGTTAATGCGTACCCGGATTAACTCATCACTGAGTTGGCTGTTGTTGTCGATGGCAATGTAGTCGATAACAGGACTTGGATTGGCAGGTAAATGTCGGGAGGCGAGGTAATGGGACCATTGAGCGTCATCAACTGCCAACACCTGCAATGTGTCTTTCATGGCTTTTGTCGCCTCGTAGCCCTGATCGTAGACAAATTGGGCGCTGTCAAAATCCAGCATGCCTACACCCTTGAGGTCCGGGGTGATAAGAACATCCCTCTCACCCAATGTGGCCAACTGGTCGAGAGAATTTCGTCGGGTAAGAAACCCCAGCATTTGGTTGGTTACACCCAATACCCCAGCGATGTCCTCCCGGCGTTTCAGGGGGGTGCCAATGTCGATCACAATAAGCCTGTCAGCGCCCATTTTCCGGCCAATGGCTACCGGGATATTCATAGCCAGGCCGCCATCTACCAGCAAGCGATCGTCGTGCTCTACCGGGGCCAGCAGCCCCGGAATGGACATGCTGGCGCGCATTGCAGTGACTATGTCCCCTTTCTTGAAGACATAGGCCTGGCCGGTCTCCAGGTCAGTGGCTACGGCGCGGTAGGGGGTGGGGAACTGATCGAAGTCGCTAATATACTCTGCGTCCTGCACCAGTTCCTTGATGATTTGCCGGGTTTGCTGACCCTGTACAAAGCCAAGGGGAAGCGAGGTCTTGCCATCTTTAAAGGATAGCTTCAGGGAAGATGGGTAGTCGTAGTCATCACTCTTGCGTCGTTGCGGCAGGTCATTGCGCTCTATGGAGTCCTGAAAGGCTTCATCCCAGGCGACTGCGTCTATGATGTCTTTCAGCTCGGCTGCATTCAGGCCGGTAGCATATAGGCCTCCGACGAGTGCGCCCATGCTGGTTCCAGCAACGCCGTCTATCGGTATTTGCATTTCTTCAAGAGCACGTATTACACCCACGTGTGCCACGCCCCGCGCGCCGCCGCCAGCCAGCACCAGAACCACGCGGTCTCGCTGTGGAGCTTGCTCGGCGAAAGCGTAGGAAATGGACTGCGTGAAACATAGAAGAAAAAAGGCTAGCTTCTGGATTAACCTGCCCATAAACCTGTCCGTTGTGATCAAGTGCCGGATTATCTCGCAGATATGAGTCCGGGGCTATTGTCTGTGGGCGCAGCCGTGCATAATGTCGCGCATGTACCATCAGTATTTTGGCCTCAAAGAGGCGCCGTTTTCCATCGCGGTCAACCCTCGCTACCTGTTTATGAGTGCGCGCCACCGCGATGCTTTGGCGCATCTGTTATATGGCGTGGGAGCCGGCGGTGGCTTTATTCTGCTTACGGGCGAGGTGGGTACCGGCAAAACTACAATAAATCGCTGCCTGCTCGAACAACTGCCCCACGATACCGATATCGCCATTATTCTTAACCCGGCGCTCAATGCTATGGAATTGCTGGCGACCGCCTGTGACGAACTGGAGATAGAGTACGACCCAGATAACCACACACTCAAGACACTCACCGACAAGCTGCACGATTATCTACTGCAAAACCACCAGCGCGGTCGCAAGACGGTGCTGATGATTGACGAGGCACAGCATCTGGATTTTGATGTGCTGGAGCAGATTCGCTTATTGACTAATCTCGAGACCAATAGTGAGAAGCTCCTGCAGATTATTCTGATTGGCCAGCCAGAGCTGGCGCAGTTATTGGCGCGCCCGGAGCTGCGCCAGCTTAACCAGCGTATTACCGCACGGTACAACCTTGAGCCCCTGAACCAGACAGAAACCGGTGCCTATATTCATCACCGGCTGCAGGTAGCGGGTATGGCGCCTGAGCGCGAGATATTTCCCGCCTCCGTAGTGCGCGGTATCTATAAACGTACTCGCGGGATACCGCGATTGATCAATGTCTTGTGCGACCGAATTCTACTGGGTGCATATGGCCGCAATAAAGCGCAGGCTGATGTGAGTATGCTCAAGCTCGCTGCTCGTGAGGTGATGGGCGAGGAGGTCGCAGGTGATAAGCGTTCTCGCTGGCCTTTGTATATGGTGTTGCTGCTGGCGGTGGGACTGGCCGCGGGTTGGTACTGGAATAGTTATGTGCAGTCATCGGTGTTGCCTCCAGCGGTGTCTTCGACGACTGCTGAACTCCCGGTGGTGGCTATAGTGGATCCTCGCGAGCCTGAAACTACAGAGATTCCTGAACCGGCCGAGGTCGCTAAAACGCCAGTCATAGCGCCGCTTACTACAGTAACTGTAGAAAAGCCCCGGTCCTGGTTGCTAGCCCCTGAGGAAGCCCTGGGCTTGTTGTGGCGGTTAAGTAGCGCAGAGCCAGCCCCGGAGGAAGTCTGCTCTGCAGAAGCCTATGAAGGAGTAGCATGCATCGAAGGAGACGCGGGTACCTGGGATGAACTGGCCGATCTGGACTACCCCCTGTTGTTGAAGATGGTGACTCCTGAAAGATTTGCTGCAGCCGTGGTAATGCTGGGCATGGAGGGGCATCAGGCCTGGCTTGCGACTCCCGACGGTGTGCTGGTTGTGAATTTGGCCGAGTTGGGAAGTTTGTGGCGGGAGGGCTACCGTTTTTTGTGGCATCCCCCGCAAGATTTTCAGCGCCCCCTGGCTATTGGCGATAAGGGGCCTGTAATTGCAGAAGTTGCCGCGCTGTTCGCGCGCCTTGACGGCCAGTCACAAGCCCTGGCGAATCAGCGGTTTAATAAAGCACTGCAGCAGCGAGTGCGTTTGTTTCAGCGTTCCCGGGGGCTGGATGATGACGGTGTTGTCGGCGTACAAACACTGCTTGAGTTGAATGCGCAACTGGGAATAGATACCACCACAGGTCGGGCTCGCGAACGTCTTGCTGTTATGAATGCGGCTTTGAAAGAATGACCGCCCCTGGAGACTTGCTGTGTCCCTGATACTCGATGCCTTGAATCGTTCCCGTGGCGACCAGAGTAATGTGCCCGGACTGGCTACCGAGCATTCCATACCGGTAGCCAGACAAAGCCACTTTTTCCAGTGGGTGGTAGTGGCTGCCCTGGTGTTGGCGGCGGGTTTGATTATTTATCTGCTGCTGGACCGCCGGACGGAGAGTATTCCTGCGCCGGTCGCTGATTCAGCTGTGTTGGCTGAACCAGTGGCAGTTGTCAGCGACCCTGAGGTGCAGTCCCAGTCTGCCGTGCAGGTTGCGACACCTGCACCCTTGCCGATCCCTGAACCAGTCTCGGGCCAGGATCCGATGGCCGATATGCCTGACGCCAGCCCCGACGTTTCTGAAAAGAGCCCTCCAAAGGTTGATCCGGCGGTGGCTGCTCTCTATCAACAGGATTCTGGTTCTTTGGCGCAGCCTTTGCCACCGCAGCAAGTAAAGAATGCGGATCCTGTGCAGGAAACACAAGAACCTCAGCAGAAAGAGCAGACTGTTGATATTGAAAAAATGATTTTACAGGCCCGAGCCGAGCTGGATGATACCAATCTACAGGAGCATTCTGCCCCTTTTATAAGCAAGCTTTCCCAGCAGACCAAAGATCGTATCCCTACGATTTATTACCAGCGCCACGATTATTCTGGTCGTGCTGCTCAGTCGTCAGTAGTTTTAAATGGCAAAACAGTTCGCCCGGGGGGGCAGGTGGGAAGTGGTGTAACTGTGGATGAGATTCTACCGGGTTCGGTGGTGTTGAGTTATCAGGGCACGCAATTCCGTCTGCGAGCCCTCAATAGCTGGGTAAACCTCTAGGATAGACCTCAGTCTGCGCTCAAACCTTTCGAACGCAGTTTGGTCGCTTCTTTGAGATCAAAATTTTTGCTGGCCCAATCCTGTGCTTCCTCGGCATTAAAGCCACCGTCTCGCCACTTCATGGCAGCTTTCAGCTCGAAACCGGCACCCTGCCAGGCTCCGGCTTCTACCGCGGGGAAGCCGGCATCGTGCCAGGTGGTGATGGTGCGACGATCTGTAATGCCCGCGTCATGCCAGCGTTGGATGGTCTCGGAGTTAAAGCCCATTTCACGATAGGCGTTGGCATCAGAGACGCTAACCCCCATGGCTTGTAAATTTTCCGCCTCAACAGGTGAGTAACTGTCCCAGTTGGGGGTAGAGCTGCAAGCGCCAAGCGAGAGTGCCAGGCTGATGGCAAAGAAGGTATTCAGTGTGCGCATAATAAACGTAGTTCCGGTTTCGAATGTAAGTGTAAGTTTACTGGTTCTCAAGCGTCAGCGTAAGCCTGCAGCTAAAGCCCCAGGTAGTCACTCATAATGTTGAACAATTGTGGCTGCGGTACAAAAGTAGGAATGATACCGTGACCCTCTGCATTGCTGTACAAAGGTACCGCGGCTCCAGTGTGCTCTTCCATCATGAAATTTGTAGTGGCGTAGTTTACCGCCATGCGGCCGCCTTCTGGAGTGTTGATGCGAGCGACCTTGCCCGGTGTATACGTTGGGATAGGAAAGGCAGCAAAAAGGCTTATCTCAGGAATCAACTGGGCCGCCTGGGAGTGATCGGCAGTAACCAGGACCAGGGTGTTTGGGTGGGTTTCAGCAAAAGCCAGGGCGCTTGCCAGAGCCTCATTGAGTTGCTCTACCTCGCCGATGGAGCCACAGGGCTTGCGCTCGTGGGACTGTTTGTCGATGGAGGCGGACTCGATCATTAGAAAAAAGCCGCGGGAGTTGTGCAGGCTCAGGTGTTCAAGAGCCTTGTCTGTCATTTGCTTGAGTGTAGGAATGCCCTCGAAATCAGGGTTTTTCTCACAGTCCATTGGTGCAGGCATGGTCACCTCACCGAGGTACTGGTGTACATGATTGAGCAGGCTGGGCTCGGGCTCTTCGGCTGAGCGCCCATCCTGGCCGCGCAGTCGAACTGGCATGGTGTCATCCGAGAACAGGCCCAGCAGGCGTTGTGTCGGGTCGCTACCTTCGAGGGTTGCAATTGAATCCACCACTTTAAAGCCGTTCTTCTGTGCCAGTTCCCGCACTGAAATAGCCATTCCCTCAGCGGTGGGAGCAAAATGCTTAGCACCGCCGCCAAGAATGACATCTACCTGGGAATCGGCCAGTTGCTCGGAGATAGAACCCAGGCCACCGCGGGCTTTCATGTCCTGGGCACAACTGCCCAGTTCAATATCGTGGTATAGCACTGATTCGATGGTCTCCGGGTTCTGGCAGTAGCGCAGATTGATGTGTGCGGCAAAGGATGCGGGGGTGGCATCCGTGACGCTGGCGGTAGAGACAAGGCCGGTGCGATAGCCAGCCGCTTCGGCCAGTTCGACAATCGTTGGCAGGTCTTTATCAGCGCCGGCACTGGTGGCCAGGCGGCCGCGGCTGGTGATTTCTCCAGTGGCCAGGCTGGTGGCGGTATTGGCAGAATCGGCGACGTATACCGGGCCGCCATCTACCTTGTCTTCAATAGTCAGTATCTGGGAGGCGCCGCGAATTGGCATGGAGTCCATCAGCAATTGTCCCTGTGCGCCCGCCAGGTAATTGCGCGCGATAGTGACCTGCTGTTCGTCCATGCCATCACCAATAATCAGGATCACATGGCGCGGTTCACTGGGTGTCTCTGTTGCGGCATTTTCAGCGGCGGCGGTTGTTGCCGTGAGCAACAGGCTCGCAGTTATTAGACAGCAGGAGAGAAGTGCCATGATTTTTTGTCCTCAAGTGACGGAGCAAATGTAGGGGTAAATGCCCGGCGTATTTTCCGCGCCTATAGATACCACGAAGCCCTCTCCGGTGCACCCCAAATAGCTACCCTGGTCTGCTATGCAAAACCAACAGGCATACTGACTGGTCGCCAGCTGTCGAGTAAGGGTAATATCCGGGCCTACCACTTAACCTTTGCTGCCGGTTGTGGCAGGATTTGGGTCTCGTACCGGGCCACTCCCCGGTGTAATAAAAAACTGGAGTTCCCCCCCATGCTATCAATTCAACGCTTGGCGCTGTTAGTAGGCGCTATGCTAGCGTCCTCAGCCGCCAGTGCAGGCGAAATCAACGGTGCAGACACTGCCTGGATTTTGACTTCCACAGCATTGGTGCTGTTTATGACAATTCCCGGCCTTTCGCTGTTTTACAGTGGCCTGGTGAGAGTCAAGAACGTGTTGTCGGTACTGATGCAGTGCTTCGCACTGACCTGCCTGATGTCTCTACTGTGGTTTGCCGTGGGTTACACCATAGCTTTTGGCAGCGACGGGGTTGAGCAGGGCGCATTTATTGGCGATTTTGGTAACGTATTTTTTGCTGGTATGACCATGGATAGCGTTAATGGAACTGTGCCGGCAACCCTGTTTGCGACTTTCCAGATGACTTTTGCCATTATTACTCCCGCACTTATTGTCGGTGCCTTTGCCGAGCGTATGCGCTTTTCAGCCATGCTGATTTTCAGTGCTATATGGCTGATTGTGGTGTATTCCCCGGTTTGTCACTGGGTGTGGGGCGGCGGCTGGCTGGGCAATATGGGGTTACAGGATTTTGCCGGTGGCACAGTGGTACACATCACAGCGGCCGTAGCTGCCCTGGTCGCGGCAATGATGATGGGTCCGCGCAAAGGTTTTGGTACCACTGCCATGCCGCCACACAACCTGACGATCACTGTGGCTGGTGCAGGCATGCTGTGGGTTGGGTGGTTTGGTTTTAACGCGGGCTCTGCTGTGGCTGCAGATAACAGTGCTGCCATGGCGATGTTGGTAACCCACCTCTCTGCCTCCGCCGGTTCTCTGTCCTGGATGGCGATGGAGTGGATTCGCCACGGTAAGCCTTCGGTGCTGGGTATTGTTACCGGCATGGTAGCTGGTCTGGGAACGATTACTCCTGCCTCGGGTTCCGTGGGTCCTGCAGCAGCGGTGGTTATCGGCCTTACCGCCGGGGTGGTCTGCTATTTCGCTACCATCTATATCAAGCAGAAACTGAAGATTGATGACAGTCTGGATGTATTTCCGGTCCACGGAGTAGGCGGCATATTGGGTACTTTCCTGGCAGGTATTTTTTGCTCCACGCAACTCGGTATCTTCAGCGGCAACGGTTTCTCAGAGGGCATTGAGACCATAGGCGGCCAGCTGGGTGTGCAGCTTACCGGCATTGT
>ERZ1046740.2356-NODE-2356-length-12257-cov-4.959351_pt1 | contig 12257 bp, 13 predicted proteins | sample MGYA00383093_ERZ1046740 | MGnify/ENA primary metagenome ERZ1046740 (study PRJEB29581, sample SAMEA5548363) | metagenome | biome: marine; feature: coastal; material: water | depth 25 m | study: Short-term variability in the microbial, nano- and picoplankton...
TCATTCGGCCACCGTGCAGCAACCCGTGAGCAAGATCGGAGTTTGGCCGCGTTGTGTTAGGACATGAGCTGTAATTGGCCAAGATGTTTCATTCAGAAGGCAAGTCGCTTCGTCTATGAGAACGATCGCAGTGTCGAAATCAGCCACCAGCGTAAAGGCGCGGGGCCAGTCATGGCCTTCGGCGACATTGGATTGTGGGATTTTGAAGTCGGTTTTGCGTTTGTCGTAACGAAATTGGGATTCTGGACCCGCAAGTGTCAGGAACCAATCCGGATCATGTCCTTCACACGACAACGGGGGCTCAGCCATTGCGATTGTGGCCGTGGACAACGAAAAAAACATGGCTCGAATGAACATTGCGCGCTCCTGCTCGACACAGAGTGGCGGCAAACGTGATGAGGGGAAAGGGGAAACTCGATTTGGGAAAGAAAAAACGCCACCCATAAGGGTGGCGCATAAAGGATCAGACTATTCCCACTCAATTGTGCCTGGAGGTTTTGACGTAATATCATACGTCACACGATTGATGCCTTTGACTTCATTGATGATCCGGGTAGCGGTTTCGCCAAGAAATTCATGGCTGTAGGGGTAATAGTCAGCGGTCATGCCATCCACAGATGTGACTGCGCGCAGGGCGCAGGCAAAGTCATAAGTGCGGCCATCGCCCATGACACCCACTGTGCGCACTGGCAGAATTGCGACAAAAGCCTGCCAGATATCATCATATAGGCCATGCTTGCGGATTTGGTCGATATATACGGCGTCTGCTTCGCGCAGGATTTCCAATTTCTCGCGGGTTATTTCACCGGGGCAGCGAATAGAAAGGCCTGGACCAGGGAAGGGGTGGCGTCCAATAAAGCTCTCTGGAAGTCCCAGTTCGCGGCCCAAGGCGCGCACTTCGTCCTTGAACAGCTCGCGCAGCGGTTCGACCAGTTTCAAGCCCATTTTCTCAGGCAATCCACCCACATTATGGTGCGATTTGATTGTGACAGAAGGACCACCAGAGAAGCTGACGGATTCAATGACATCCGGATAAAGAGTACCCTGAGCCAGAAATTCTGCCCCTTCGATCGTGTCGGCGTGTTTTTGGAACACGTCAATAAACAGCTTGCCGATGATCTTTCGTTTGGTCTCGGGGTCGGATTGACCATCGAGCTCACCCAAGAACAGTTCGGATTCGTCTGCATGGATCAGTTGCAGATTGTAATTGTCGCGGAACATGCCCACGACTTCTTGCCCTTCATCTTTACGCAGCAATCCATGGTCGACAAACACACATGTCAACTGATCACCGATCGCTTCGTGAAGAAGCATCGCTGCCACCGAGGAATCAACGCCACCGGAAAGGCCGCAAATAACGTTTTTGTCGCCCACCTGTTCGCGGATTTTGCGGATCATTTCTTCGCGGTAGGCACCCATTGTCCAATCGCCACTAAAGCCAGCAAGTTTGACAAAGTTCTCATACAGTTTGGCCCCGTTTGGGGTGTGATGCACTTCGGGGTGGAACTGCACTGCATAAAAGTGACGTTTGGTGTCGGCTGTGATGGCAAAAGGCGCGTTGGGTGAAGTTCCATAAACTTCAAACCCCGGTGCAATTTTGCTGACGTGATCGCCGTGTGACATCCACACTTGCTCGTCGCCGTCCTCGAACCAACCACACAGAATATCGAGGTTGTTTTTTGGAGTGACAAAAGCACGCCCGAACTCTGCAGTGCCATGGCCAGAGTCAACTTGTCCGCCAAGCTGTTGCATCATCATCTGTTGGCCATAACAGATGCCAAGGATCGGCACACCTAGATCAAAAATCTCTTGCGGAACCCGAGGGGATCCATCGCGTGTCACGCTGTCTGGGCCACCGGAGAAGATGATCGCACGTGGCGTCATCTCGCGAACCATATCCATGGTTACATTCTGGTAGGGGTGAATTTCGCAGTAGACGTTAAGCTCGCGCAGGCGGCGCGCAATAAGCTGCGTGACCTGGCTGCCAAAGTCGATGATTAATAGGCGTGCATGCTGTGTCATAGCGAGGCTCTAAGTCAACAGGGCTGTCAGTGCAAGAATGCAAATGATCCCAGAGGGCAAAAAATCGAATTGAGCGTCTGTGAGGGGTCGCGAATGGCTCATGTAACGGCGTATGAGGCCATGGTTGTTTCGGGTTTGACTATAGTTTTGGTCCGAAAAGATCGGATAACACTATGCCAATCACACTAGAGCAAGCTGCCATTAACCTCGCTTTGGCGCTGTTCTGTGGTGCACTTATTGGGTCCGAGAGGCAGGTGCGCCAGCGAATGGCTGGCCTAAGAACAAATGCTTTGGTTGCTGTTGGGGCCGCGGGTTTTGTTGTTTTCTCTGCCTTGTATCCAAATGAAGTCAGCCCAACTCGAGTTGCGGCTCAGGTTGTCACCGGCATTGGCTTTTTGGGGGCCGGCATTATTTTCCGCCACGGATTTAACATCCATGGCTTAAACACAGCGGCAACTTTGTGGTGTTCGGCAGCCGTCGGATTGATGGCTGGTGCAGGCGCTGTGTTGTTTGCGTTGCTCATGACCGGGACAATCGTTTTCATTAACCTTGGGCTGCGTCCGTTAGTAAAATGGCTAAAGCTCAAAACAAGAGCAGGGCAACCTTTGTGCCTTGAGTATCGCATTCAGGTCACTTGCAAAGAAAAGCATGAGCTAAAAGTCCGCCAGATATTGGTCCACAAACTTTCGTTACCGGGTCTAAGTTTGATTTCTATGGACTTGGAAAACAACGATGATGCGTTGGCATTTGATGTGCTGGTCAGCGTCGAAGACAATAGCGACAGCATTCTTAAAGCAGCGATTGCACCGCTGATGATTGAACCTTGCATACGGTCAGTGAATTGGGAATCTGCTGAGGTTTGAAGTGGTCGTGCCGACATTTTTAAGGCCGCATTTTAGAGCTTATGTCGCTTTTCAACCTCAATAGCCGCAATTCTTCGACGTGACAGTTCTTGCTCAGTTTAGATTTGAGAAGGAAACGCAATACCTTTGGGTAAGGAAAAGACATGTCAGAAGCGAGAGCAGGACGTCGGGGTCGTGGGGGCGGAGGAGCCGCGCGTCGCGCAGAGCGCAGCGCAGTGTCCTTTGAGACCGCGAAATTCATTCAGCGCAATATCCCAAATTTTGAAGTGCTGAACGAAGAGGCGATCGAGATTATCGAATACAACGCCGATACTGTGCTTGAAGAGATTGGTGTCAACTTTGTCGACAACCCTGCGGCTCTTGAACGTTGGCGTGATGCAGGTGCTGATGTCGACGGGGAACGCGTACGTATTCCACGAGGCTTGGCGCGCAAATTGTGCGCAACGGCACCTTCTGAGTTTACTCAACATGCTCGCAAACCCGAGAATTCGGTTGTGGTCGGCGGCAAGAATTTGGTTCTGGCCCCGGTTTATGGTCCACCTTTTGTGCGCGATGTCGCTGGCGGGCGTCGCTATGCCACGATGGACGACTTCAACAAGTTCGTAAAACTCGCTTATATGTCCAAATGGTTGCATCATTCGGGCGGAACAGTTTGTGAGCCAACAGATGTGCCCGTGAACAAGCGCCATCTGGACATGTTGATGGCGCATATGACTTTGTCAGATAAACCATTCATGGGGTCGGTGACAGAACCCAGCCGCGCACAGGATTCTGTGGACATGTGTGGTATTTTGTTTGGCGAAGAGTTTGTTCAAAACAACACCGTGATGACCTCGTTGACCAACATCAACTCGCCAATGACGTTTGACGATGTAATGATGGGCTCTCTCGAGGTCTACGCACAAAATAATCAGGCCTGCATCATCTCCCCGTTTATCGTGGGCGGCGCAATGGCGCCAGTTTCGACGGCGGGAACGTTGACGCAAGTGTTGGCCGAAGTTCTGGCTGGTGTTGCCTATAGCCAACTTGTGCGTCCAGGGGCGCCTGCGATTTTTGGGGCCTTTGTAAGCTCAATCGACATGAATTCAGGGGCACCTACATTTGGTACTCCCGAAGCGTCACTTGTCACTTATGGGGCAGGGCAATTGGCCCGGCGACTTGGATTGCCGTATCGCTCTGCTGGCTCGTTCTGTGGCTCAAAGCTACCGGACGCACAGGCCGCCTACGAAACCGCCAATTCGCTCAATATGGGGCTGACTGCTGGTGTGAACTTTATGTTGCACTCTTGTGGATGGCTCGAAGGCGGCTTGGTCGCGGATTTCGAGAAATTCGTCATGGATGCTGATCAGCTTGGCGTTTTGCATGGCCTTGCTAAAGGCATTTCAGTTGATGAAGACGCGCAAGCGATGGACGCAATCCGCGAGGTTGGTCCCGGTGGCCACTATTTAGGTTGTGCTCACACGCAAGCCAATTTCAAAACCGCCTTCTGGAAGTCTGATGTGCTAGATTACAAGCCTTTTGAGACTTGGGAAGAAGAGGGCGCGCGTGACACGCGCACACTGGCCTCAGAGCGCGTTGCTAAACTGATGAGTGACTACCAAAAGCCAGCGTTGGACCCGGCCATCGAAGAGGCCTTGAACGCCTATGTCACCAAAAAGAAAGAAACGATGCCAGACGCGTTTATGTGATTTCGGCTCCTGCAAACGTGGGAGAAGAACGCAAAAGGCGCGCTTCTCCCATGATTGCGATCAAAATATCCACATGTTGTACAATTGAATAACCTGCGTTTCCGCAACGCCGTTCTTCGTTCATTGTGCCTTCTTTTTCGATCAATTGCATCAAAGCTGAAGCGCTACGTGGCAAGCTCCCGTAGCCGAGATGGCGTTTCAAATGTTGCTCGCGTTGATAATTGTCAACGCCGTAACGAGCTGCACGGATCAAAAGGCGTGGGCGACGTAATTCTTGAAGCAGGCTGTGAATGTCTTTCATGGCGAGTTCCTTTCATATTGGCCATCAAGATTCACAACCTAAGCGCGTGTTGCGCATGCGGTGTTTTCGGCAAACGGGTGATTTTCAGACTGTTTATGATTTGGAAAAAATGATGCCTCCACGACCTTATTTTAACAGATGGGTAATAAATCAGTTCTAATTTGTGGACAATTTTATGCAAAATCCTGTGGACAACTATGGGAGTAATGCTGACCTGCATGGGGCGCGACATGACAGTAACTAAACAAAAACAGGAAAGATCGGGCTGGTTACCATTGACAGTACAGCGCTATCTTTTGCACACGGAAAAGGGCTTCTCGATCCGTGAAATTGCTCGGTCCGAGGCATGTCATCCGTCAACAATCATGCGCCAAATTCGCAAACTCGAAGGCCTGCGCGATGATCCTTTGATGGACGAAGCCCTTCAACGTTTGGCCGCAAACGCAGATTTTTCACCCTGCACTTTGAAACACAAGGAGACCTGTCAAATGACCGACACCTTGATGGGTGAGAGCCTGCCAGATGAGGCCACCCTGAATGGAGAAACCAAACGCATTTTACAGCGTCTCTGCGAGACCGGAGCCGTTCTTGCAGTTGCTGCAGAAATGGAGAATGCCGTGGTCGTTCGCGAAAATGAGGATGCGACGGCGCGCACTGCGGTTGTGGGGCGAGGGATCGCACAAGCCATGGTGCTAAAAGATTGGATTGCGTGCAATTCACCGGGACGAATTTCGCGTTACCACATAACCGCAACAGGTCGCAGTGTCCTGAACCACATGCTTGCCGAAGCCGAAAATCTGGCGCAGGGGTTTGCAGAGTCACAGTCAGTATTTGCAGGCCCACATATTGGAGAGGCGGTGGTGCCAGTCAAAGGGAGACCAATGCGGTTTTCCATTGCGGATTCACCTTTGACAGCATTGGCCAGACGCCGCGACAAAACTGGGGCTCCCTTTTTGGATGAAGACCTTGTGGCAGCGGGTGAACGGCTTCGTGAAGACTTTGAATTGGCTCAAATGGGGCCACAAAACACGAAGAACTGGGCGCGTTTTTTGGCTGGGCAAGACCCTGAGACATATGTGACCGATACAGGCGTCAAAGGCACACCAGCAATGGCACGCGAAAGAGTCGAGCAAGCCATTCGGGAATTAGGGGAAGGCTTATCAGACGTAGCCCTGCGGTGTTGTTGCTTTTTAGAGGGGTTGGAAACGGCCGAGCAACAATTGGGGTGGTCCGCGCGTTTCGGCAAGATTGTGCTCAGAATTGCCCTAATGCGGTTGAGTGAGCATTATCGTTCGCAATCAGAGGGTGTAGGGCGTATGATCGGATAATCCCTCCTAGGGAATTCGCTTGAAGTTTTGAGCCAACAGCGAGCGAAAAGGGTGGCGCGCCTCTATGGGGTGCGCCACCTGCACAAAGTGATTCACTTCGTGAACTAGAAAACCTAATACCCTATGCGAAAAAGCCCGCGCAGGATGCACGGGCTCTTTACAGATCAATAATTGTTGGCTCATTTGGGCCTAGGCCGCTTTGAGGTGTTTCATCAAGTTTTCAGGTGAGGACACGCCATAAGGGTCTTCGTTATGGTTGTCGCTCAGACCAGGCTCTTCAAACCATGCTTCAACCACACCATCGTTGACGATGGCCGCATAACGCCAAGAACGCGCGCCAAAACCAAGATTATCCTTGGCGACGAGCATACCGATTTGTCGGGTAAATTCGCCGGATCCATCAGGAATGACATTGACGTTGCTGAGGTTTTGCGACTCGGCCCATTTGTTCATCACAAAGCTATCGTTGACGGACATGCAGTAAATGTCGTCGATGCCCAAAGACTTGAATTCGTCTGCGTTTTTTTCAAAGCCTGGCAATTGGTATGTCGAACAGGTCGGCGTGAATGCACCTGGCAACGAGAATAGGATCACACGTTTTCCTGAGAAGTAGTCGTTCGAGGACATGTCCTGCCAACGAAATGGATTATCACCACCCACTGCTTCGTCACGGACACGAGTTTTGAAAGTTACCTCGGGGAGTTGCATGCCTGCGTTCATTTTGGCCTCTTATATCAGAAATTCGAGTCCCCGAGAATGCGGGAACTATCTACAAATTGAGAATTGGAACTATTCTAAACTATGTTCAAGAGCCAAGGTGACGCAGCCAAGAAAAAAGGCGCCGGAAATTCATCCGACGCCTGAATTCTGAGAGGTTGTATGCTTAATTTAGATCAAAACGATCGCAGTTCATAACTTTGACCCATGCCGTTGTGAAGTCTTGGATGAATTTCTCGCTTGCATCGTCTTGGCCATAGACTTCTGCCAATGATCGCAACTGAGAATTTGATCCGAAAGCCAAGTCCACGCGGGTTGCCGTCCACTTGACAGAGTTTGAGGCACTGTCACGTCCTTCGAAAACTCCGTCTTCATCACTCGCTGACCAATTCACGCCCATATCCAGAAGGTTCACAAAGAAATCATTGCTCAACACGCCGGGACGGTCCGTAAAGACGCCATGCTGGCTTCCGCCATGATTGGTATTCAGCACACGCATCCCGCCAACCAAAACGGTCATTTCCGGAGCGGTCAAAGTCAGAAGCTGTGCCTTGTCGACGAGCATTTCCTCAGGCGAAACCGCGAACTTAGCACGCTGATAGTTACGGAAACCGTCCGCTGCAGGTTCCAAAACCGCAAAGGATTCAACATCGGTTTGTTCTGCAGTTGCGTCACCCCGGCCCAAAGTGGTTTCAACAACAATATTGTGACCTGCGTCACTTGCCGCTTTCTCAATTGCCGCAGATCCACCAAGTACAATCAAATCTGCCATAGAGACAGGTTTGCCAAATTTGGTTTGCACATCTTCTAAGATGCTGAGAACCCGGGACAGGGTTTCCGGTTCGTTAGCTTCCCAACGGTGTTGAGGCTCTAGCTGAAGTCGCGCGCCGTTTGCGCCGCCTCGCATGTCTGACCCACGATACGTCGAAGCAGAAGCCCATGCCGTTTTCACCAAATCAGAGACTGACAGGCCCGATGCCAAGAGTTGTTTCTTCAACTCGGCGACATCGCTCTCGTTCAAATCAGTCTGAGACGCAGGAATCGGATCCTGCCAGATCAGTTCTTCTGCTGGAACGTCATCGCCAACATAGCGCGCTCGGGGGCCCATGTCGCGGTGGGTTAATTTGAACCAAGCACGGGCAAAGGCATCTGCAAATTGATCTGGGTTTTCGTGGAAACGTTTCGAAATAGGCCCGTAAATTGGGTCCATTCGCATGGCCATATCAGCCGTGGTCATCATTGTTGGGACTTTCTTTGAAGGATCATGCGCCTGAGGGGCCATGTCTTCTTCACGAACGCCGACTGGGGCCCAAATCCAAGCACCAGATGGGCTTTTCACGAGGTCCCAGTCGTAGCCGAACAGCAAATCAAAGTAACCATTGTCCCAATTTGTTGGATCGGCAGTCCACGCACCTTCAATGCCGCTTGTGGTCGTGTCGTCTCCCTTGCCAGTGCCAAGCTTATTGATCCAACCAAGGCCCATAGCCTCAATGGGGGCTGCTTCGGGTTCCGGGCCCACCAAGTCTGGGTCGCCAGCACCGTGTCCTTTGCCGAATGTGTGTCCGCCGGCCACAAGCGCCACGGTTTCTTCGTCGTCCATCGCCATCCGTGCGAAAGTGTCCCGAATATCATGTCCTGACGCGAGGATGCTCGGTTGCCCGTCGGGGCCTTCTGGATTTACATAGATGAGACCCATTTGAACTGCAGCCAGTGGGTTTTCCAACTCGCGTTCACCTGAATAACGACTGCCCTCGGCATCGCTGGTCGCTAGCCAATCGGCTTCGGCGCCCCAATAGACGTCTTCTTCAGGCTCCCAAACATCACAACGACCGCCGCCAAATCCGAAAACTGGGCCGCCCATGGATTCAATTGCACAGTTGCCGGCCAGGATCAGCAAGTCGGCCCAGGAAATCTTTTCACCGTATTTCTGTTTGATGGGCCACAGAAGCCGTCTGGCTTTGTCGAGGTTCCCATTGTCGGGCCATGAATTAAGAGGGGCAAACCTTTGCTGTCCTGTACCCGCGCCGCCGCGACCATCCGATGTGCGGTAGGTGCCTGCCGCGTGCCAAGCCATGCGAATGAATAGTCCGCCATAGTGACCATAGTCTGCAGGCCACCAATCCTGACTGTCAGTCATCAACGCAACCAAGTCTTTCTTCAGGGCCTGCTGGTCAAGCGATTTGAATGCCGCCGCATAGTCAAAGTCGGTTCCCATCGGGTTAGACTTTGCAGAGTTTTGATGAAGGATTTTCAAATTGAGCTGGTTTGGCCACCAATCCCGATTAGACCGTAGCCCAACATTGGTTGCGCCATGTGCCACTGGGCAGCCACCTGAACCTGTTGAATCATTTCCGTCCATGAATATCTCTCCCTGAATCAATTTCTGTTCGCGCGTTTGCAAAACGAACCTGCTTTCCAATCTCAAATTGAAAACACGCAGCTGTGATAGATTCGCATTGCGCCAGAATGAAGTTTAGAAGCATTCTAAAAAACGATCAACGTATGATGCGTGGATTGTCGCAGTCCGCCGAATTTCACATGGCAGGCATGCGCCTCTGGCCCTTTCCCCCACAGGCACCTATGCTAAAAGGCTTAAAATGACGTCGCGGTAACGGAGTTCCTATGCGTGATCTGAAAATCCCCGAACAGCGCCACCCTGAAAAGGCGCACCGTCCTGATAATGCGCAACCGCGCAAGCCCAAGTGGATTCGTGTAAAAGCCCCAACGGGGGATGCGTACAACGCCACAAAGAAAATCATGCGTGACAACGAACTTGTGACCGTCTGCGAAGAGGCGGGGTGCCCTAACGCAGGTGAGTGTTGGAGCAGGGGTCACGCCACCATGATGATCATGGGTGAGATTTGTACACGGGGTTGTACGTTCTGTAATATCGCTACTGGCAAACCAAACGCGCTGGACACGTTTGAGCCTGGCCGTGTGGCTGAAGCCGTTAAAAAACTGAGCTTGAACCACGTGGTCATTACTTCCGTGGACCGGGACGACCTGACTGACGGTGGCGCCGAGCATTTTGCGCAAACCATTCGAGCGGTGCGTCATCGGTCACCCAAGACAACCATCGAAGTGCTGACGCCGGACTTTATTAAGTGCGCACCAGAAGCGCTGGAAGTGGTGGTCGACGCCAAGCCTGATGTGTTCAATCACAATCTAGAAACTGTGCCTGGCCTGTATCCATCCGTGCGCCCCGGTGCGCGCTATTTCCATTCTTTACGTCTTTTGCAACGTGTCAAAGAATTGGACCCGTCCATTTTTACCAAATCTGGCATTATGGTTGGTTTAGGTGAAGACAAGCAGGGCGTTCAGCAAGTCATGGATGACATGCGTGCGGCAGATGTGGATTTTCTGACCATTGGTCAGTATTTGCAACCGACACCCAAACACCACGGCGTTGATCGCTTTGTCACTCCGGAAGAATTCAAAGCCTATGAAACAGCGGCCTATGGAAAAGGATTTTCCATGGTTTCAGCCACACCTTTAACGCGCTCGTCGTACTTGGCCGGAGACGACTTCGAAAAATTGCAGGCGGCACGCAAAGAAAAACTTGGGGCGATCTGATAAAGTCCCCAAGCGCGCCTGAATCGTTGGTACGTTAGAGCCGAATGCGTCCGTTGACAAAGTTTGGCGTTAACGCGTCTGGCCAACCGTACCAACGTTCAATCGCAAACAAAACCAGGCACAAAACCACCACAGCCAAAACCAGTAGAACTTGACGCAGGGACGGAGGGTTTTGTGCCCAGCGCGCCATTCTCAAGAAATGACGGAGGTTCATTCTTCGAAACGTACCTTGCCTATAAAGGGTAGATTGCGATTTCGTTGGGCAAAATCGATGCCGTAACCCACAACAAATTCATCCGGGATGGAAAACCCGATCCAGTCGGCTTTGATTTGTGCTTCGCGACGCGAAGGTTTGTCCAAAAGCGCAATGGTTTTCAGTTTGGCCGGATTGCGAGATTCCAAGAGATGCATGACATGGGTAAGCGTGTGCCCGGTGTCGACGATATCCTCGACAACCAGTATGTCTCGCCTTTCAATTTCGCCGCGTAAGTCTTTGAGAATGCGAACTTCCCGGCTGCTTTCCATCGTGTTTCCATAAGAGGATGCCTCAAGAAAATCAACTTCGACTGGCAAGTCCAGTTCGCGAACGAGATCGGCAATGAACACGAAAGACCCGCGCAGGAGGCCGACCACAACCAGCTTGTCAGTGCCTGCATATTCAGCTTCAATTTCGCTGCTCAGCTCTTCGATACGGGCTGCAATTGACTTGGCCGAGATCATTTGATCGATGACATATGGACGCTCAGGCATAACACCCCCTTGATTTTCCTGTCGCAGCATACGAATAGAACGGCCACTGTCCATGTGAAATCAGGCTATGCCAACCCATTCTGAAACCCGCACCCTGCCGTATAGCGCTCAACAGATGTATGATCTGGTGGCGGACGTGGCATCTTACCCGGAATTTTTGCCGTGGTGCGCGGCTGCGCGCATACGTTCTGAGACGCCAGAAGGTGATACACGCCTGATGCTTGCCGACCTCGTGATCTCCTTCAAAGTATTCCGCGAGAGGTTTGGCAGCCGTGTGGTTTTGCACGACGCGAAAAGATCGGTTGATACCGAGTATCTGGACGGGCCATTCAAATTTCTCAAATCCACATGGGATTTCAAAGATGTGGACGGGGGATGTGATGTTTCCTTTTTTGTGGATTTTGAATTCCGCAACATAATCCTGCAAAAAGCGATTGGCCTTGTGTTCAACGAAGCCATGCAACGCATCGTGCGAGCATTTGAAACACGTGCCAAGGACTTGTACGGCTAAGCGTGGCAAGGCACAGTTGCTAAAAGATCCAAGGTGCCGAGATGACAACAGCCGAAAAAATCGCTCGATATGCGTTCGTGACCTATGACGATGCTCTGACAAATGATGTTCTGGACATCATGCGGTTGTCTTTGCTGGATTGGGCAAGTGTTGCGAGAGCGGGAGTCGCAGAACCCGTGTCACTTGCGGTTTGGGCGGTAGAAAATGGAAACGGTGGATATGGCGTTTCAAGTGTCATCAACCGTGAAACACAGATGCCGCCGCGCAGTGCAGCGATGGTCAATGGCGTCTTAGGACATGCCTTGGATTACGATGACACGCATTTTGCCCATATCGGCCATGTAAGTGCAGTTGTATTGCCAACGGTTTTGGCTGTGGCAGAAAGTCAGGAAGAAAGCCTTGATGCAATGCTTCGTGCGGCGGTTGTTGGGGCAGAGGCGGCCGTTCGCACCGGTCTTTGGCTTGGACGGTCTCACTATGAAGCCGGGTTTCATCAAACCGCCA